>Ga0105107_10001829_pt1 | contig 13871 bp, 11 predicted proteins | sample PPLLaktember2015_6_FD_79335 | JGI IMG/M metagenome (GOLD analysis project Ga0105107, IMG submission 79335) | Freshwater sediment microbial communities from Prairie Pothole Lake near Jamestown, North Dakota, USA - PPLs Lake P8 Core (1) Depth... | ecosystem: Environmental > Aquatic > Freshwater >...
CCCTGAAGGGGGCGGTCCCGCCAAGCGGGACGGGGGTCTGACAGGGAGAGGAGAACAGAGAGACTCAGAAGTTAATATAAACAATTTAATATATGCTTAAATCGATAGTCAGTTCAGATTTCAGGTTTCCCGGACAAAAGGGTTTGTACAAGGGGAAAGTAAGAGATGTTTATAACATAAACGATAAATATCTTCTGATGGTGGTGTCGGACAGGATATCGGCGTTTGATGTGGTTCTGCCCCGGGGTATACCTTTCAAAGGCCAGGTTCTGAACCAGATAGCTGCAAAATTCCTTGATGCGACAAGTGACATAGTTCCTAACTGGAAGATTGCGACTCCCGATCCGATGGTAACTGTCGGGATAAAATGTGAACCATATCCGGTAGAAATGATTGTAAGGGCCTATCTTTCAGGCAGCTTATGGCGGACATACAAATCCGGAGCAAAAGAAATTTGTGGAAATCCACTGCCTGCAGGGATGAAAGAACATCAGCGTTTCCCCGGACCGATAATAACACCAACCACAAAAGCTGAACATGGCCGGCACGATGAGGATATATGCCGCGAGGAGATCATCAGGAACGGACTGATTCCGGAGGAAGAATATGACCTTATTGAAAAATATACAATGGAGATATTCCTGAGAGGCTCTGAAATTGCGGCTGCACATGGACTCATCCTTGTTGATACCAAGTATGAATTCGGGAAAAAGGATGGAAAGATATATCTCATTGATGAGATCAATACACCCGATTCATCCCGGTATTTTTATGCCGATCACTACCAGGAGAGATTTGACCAGGATCTTCCGCAGAAACAGCTTTCGAAAGAGTTTGTAAGGGAATGGCTCATGGAAAACGGATTCCAGGGCAGGGAGGGACAGAAAGTTCCTGAGATGACAGATGAATTTGTAAGTGAGATTTCAGAGAGGTACATTGAACTTTATGAAAAAATAACAGGCGACAAGTTTGTAAAGGCCGATATTAGCAATGTCGAAGAAAGAATTGAGTTGAACTGCAGGAAGTTCCTGTCAACATTGAAATAACATCATAATGAATTTTAAATTCCGTTTAAAGCTTTTTCTGTCAGCAGCAGTTTTCCTGCTGGCGACCTCATACGAATCTGGTGCCCAGGTTGTGGTTGAGAGGTCAAATGATAAGGTAATCATTTCGGGCACTCCCTATTATATTCATTTCGTAAAGAAGGGTGAGACAGCTTACTCGATATCAAAAGCTTACAACATAACTGTTGAAGAGCTGAACAGGGAAAATCCTCCGGCGGTGTATGGACTGAAAGAAGGTCAGTCGCTCAGGTTGCCGGTGAGGGAGCTTTCAGAAGAACCTCCCGCACAATCAGTTCCGAAACCCAGACGTGATGAAGCCAGATATATTTATCACCGGCTTCAGCCGGGTCAGACGGTCTATTCCATATCAAAATTGTATGGCGTTTCGGAAAATGAAATTGTCGATGCTAATCCCGGGATCGATATTAAGAGGCTTCCGGTGAATGCTGAAATTGCAATTCCACGGAGAGAATTCATGACCGATAAGCAGGAATTTGCAGTTCAGGATGCGAAATATATTTTCCATAAGGTTGAACGGGGGGAATCCCTGGCATCAATAGCGGATAAGTACGGACTCACGCTCAGGGAACTGAGAAGGGAGAACAGAGATACACGTTTCCCCCAGATGGGAGATTATATAAGGATCCCCGTGGCAAAGCTGCCAGAACCTCCCCGGCAGGTCGAAGTCCCTGTAACCGATACCCTTGCAGTTGTACCCATGGATTCAGTCGTTGTGCTGCCCAGACCGGCCGGCTATACACCCGTAAGGGATATTGAAGGCTCTTACGACGTCGCAGTTCTTCTTCCATTCTATCTTGATGAGAATGCCGACAGGATTGAGATGGATTCCTCGAAATTCGTCAGGGGGAAGAGAATTTATAAGCCGGTCAAACGCCCTGAAGAATGGATTTATCCGCGGAGCGTGGGATTCATTGAGATGTATCAGGGAATTCTGCTGGCAGTCGATACTCTGCGTTCCCTTGGCCTTAATATTAATTTGTATACATTTGATATTCAAAATGATACACTCGAGTTGGACCGCATAATCAATCGTGGTGAGCTGGAAGGAATGGAACTTATAATCGGACCGGTATATTCAAATAATCTGGCAATTGTTACAGCGTATGCTTCAAAGCTGGGTATCCCGGTTGTTTCGCCTGTCCGGCTTTTTAATAACCTTGCTCTTGTAAATAATCCATTACTATTTATGGCGAATGCTTCGCTTGAAGTCGCCCAGAACACCATAGCCAAAAAAGTAAGTGAGTATTATGACAATAACTTTGTTTTCATCCATACTGATACTGCCGGAATTGATCAGGATGTAATCAGGTTCAGGGAAAAGATAATGACTGAACTCAGCAGCAGAATTCCCTATGAGGAAATAAAGTTCAAGGAATTTCTTTTTTACAGCCGGTCAGCCTTTAACAATGATTCGATCCTCAGGCTGGGACATGCACTTACAGGTAATACGGGAAATGTGATAATCATTGCTTCCGAAGAGGATCCGGTGATCAGTGAAACACTGCAGGAGGTACATTCACTATCGAAAAAATATCCTATAAGAGTTTTTGGTTATCCTGCTATGCGCGGACTGGATAACCTTGAACCAAAATTTATTTTTGAGCTCGATCTTCTGATCTATTCACCTTACTGGATTGATTATACCAAACGGGATGTGGTGAAGTTCAACGACGACTTCAGACACAAATTTCTTACCGAACCTGCCGAAGTCAGTTATGCATGGATAGGTTACGATATTGCATATTATTTTTTAAGCGGTCTGGCTATTCATGGAAAGGAATTCATTGAGCATCCGGAGATCCATAATCCCGACCTGCTGCAGACTGAATTTGACTTCAGAAGGAAGAATTTATATGACGGATTTGAAAATCAGAAACTGTTCCCGGTAAAATATACTGTCGATTATGAAGTAAGGCTGATACCCTCAGAACTTCCGGCACAATAGTGATAGCTTTTCAGAAACAAAAGCGGGCGTCGTGAAAATCTATGTTAATAAAAATTAACAATCGGGAATAATTGGCCACTGTCAATTGTCCATAATACGTACGAAGAAGATGGAATCGTACAGGAAAGCCAACGAAAACGAACTGGTCAGCGCATCTCTGGAGGGCGATAAGCTTGCATTCGGGGAGATAGTGAACAGATACCGGAAGATGGTGGCGCGTACAGTAAAGGGTATGCTTGGCGATTCGGTCTTTGCGGAAGATATCGGGCAGGAGGTGTTTATAAGACTATATCACTCACTGGCCGAATTCAGGGGAGAGGCTAAACTGGCAACCTATATTCAGAAAATTGCTGTTAACCTTACCCTGAACGAGATAAAGAGGAGGAAACGGTCCTTTTCGATGTTTTCACAAAAGGGTGATGATGAGATCTATGAGTTTGATGTTGCGGATCATGACAATGAAGAAAGACGGGATGCTAAAGAGATGGTAACCAGTGCATTGATGAAGCTTGATCCCAAATTCCGGATAGTGGTGACCATGAGAATGCTGCAGGGTTACTCAACAAAAGAGACTGCTGACGCGCTGGAACTTCCGCAGGGAACGGTTCTCTCCCGACTTTCGCGGGCACAGAAGCAGTTAAAGGAAATATTGGAAAAGTTATAAAGATATGAAACGTTCAGAGGTCAAAAACCTGATTATCAGCTCGCTGGGTTCCAATTCGGATCCGCGGGAAGTCGCCGGGAAACTGGAGGATGCTGGTGTTACTTATGATTTCAGCGAGGGATTCACCAACAAGGTCATTGGTAAAATATCTTCTGCACGACTTGTTGTTAACCGTGAACTGGAATTTGTCAGAAATATGAGCTCAGCTTTCTATCGTATTGCCCTCACCGGAGTGGCCGCAATCGTCTTGCTGCTTATTTCGATCTACCTTATGGAGGGCTCTATCTCCCTGAATTCATTTCTGGGACTGGGTGATTTTTCAGATGAAAGCATCATATGCCTTCTGGGCGGTAATTAATTTCGACCCACATGAAAGCAAAACCAATTTTACTTGTTATTTTAACCCTGCTGATCGGATTTGTACTTGGCATGCTGACATCTGCACAGATCAGGCTGCATAAACTCAAACCGGTCCGGCTATACTTCTCAGAAGAGAGATTCAGGGAAGGTTTCTTTAAGACCATCCAGCCCGATGAGAAGCAGAAAGCTGAAATTCAGAAAATCCTTGATAAATATGCCAGGCTGAACGGTGATCTGCTGAATTCCTTCAGGAAAGAGTCGGAATCAAACATGAAAGAGATGAGGAGAGAGCTTGATTCCAAACTTACAAAGGAACAGCTTGCCAGACTTAAGGAAATGGATGAGCGTCGAGAGCAAATGATACGCGAAAGCAGAAGGAACCGTAGCGATTCAACAGGCCGCAGGGATTTCAGACGGGGAGACAGACATTATTATGATGAAAGACGCGGGCGGGAGGGAGCGAGGACTTATCCTTCGGATGACAGGCCACATTTTCAACCACCAGATTCAACGGCATTACCCGATAATAAATAAAAGGTAGTCGAGTAGGATAGGAAGATCATCGGAGTTAACGCCAAGGGATACAAGCAGATTCTGGTCTTCCGTAAAAATTGCCATGAATTTTTCCTTTGTAATTTCTCCGGTGACGATACTCTGCTTGTAGAGATCGATCGCCTCCTTCTTATTTCCCTTGCACAATGCGAGATGACCCATATTGATAAGATCATGGACATTTAGCTTACCGTCAGATAACCGTTCATAGTATTTGGAGGAATCATCAAATCTTCCCAGGGCAAAATAGCAATAAGCTATCGGCCTCAATATCTTAAGATTACCAGGATCCTGGTATTCAATCTTAAAATAATGCTTCAGAGCCAGCTCATACTCTTTAAGATCAAGATAACAATGAGCCGTCATAATGGTATTGTGAATATTGCCAGGTTCCAGCTGACCTGCCTGCAGATAGTACTCAAGCGCTTCTTCATTCTTTCCAAGCCTGCGCAGGCAGAATCCGATTTTCTTGATTATCCATGGTTTTCTCTCAATCAGTTCCGCTCTCCTGTAATATTTCAAAGCCTCCTCATAGTTTGAGTTCTCCTGGTAACAGTATCCGATCTTCTCATACAGCTGGACCTCATCAGGTTTGTGTATAATCTGCCTGAGGTAGAGAACAAGTGCATCATCGTAAAAGTCTTTGCTGAAGAAGTAGTCGGCAAGGCCTGCTTCAGCTTCTTCCGCATTGCAGGTAAGGCGGAAGAACTGAGAATTGTAGATGTCGAGTTTGCCGGTAAATATATCCTCAAACTCCTTTTTATATGGTGACAGCTTGAAAAACCTGTAGAAATCCTGCAGATACTGCGTTACATTGATACGGAAAGTCTTATTGGGATCTATCACGGAATCTTCATCATTCATCTGCTGCAGACCTTCCAGTTCCATCCGGAATACCTTAAGCATCATGCTTTTCTGATTTGAAGGCAAATACTTAAGGTTCAGAATAAGTGAATATTTGTCAGAGTTGCAGATAAATGGTGTCTTGTACATTGCTTCAGCCATTTCATTGGTCCCCGGCCCCAGTATTTCATCCCTGAATATCTCATCAACAACCTCATGGTCGGGATAAAAAGGCACGAACCAGTTCTGGAAGTCCTTGAAGAAATCAAAATGCTTCAGGTTTGCAAAGGCTGACATGTACACATCGGCCCCTTCCATCTGAAGCTTTGTAAGTTCCTCCATGGTTTTGAATATCTCATCTGAACCCGGGAACATAGCCTCCCAGTCGGGATTTTTTTCCTCATTCTTATCCTTCGGAAGGATATTGTCAAGGTCCAGCTTTTCCTCGATCCTTGGCCTGAGCTTTGCCACCTGGGGAAGAATCTCATCATGAAGTTTCCGGCTGAGTTTTTCCGTTTCACGCGATCTTATTGTCTGCAAAACAATTATCCTGCAGTGTTCCCTGAAGCCCTGAGACCTGGACATGCTGGTGATCATGCCGGTAATCTCAGGGTAAAGCATAACCCTGTCATTATAATAGTGCAGGTTCAATATCAGACCCGATAAAGCCCGCTCCATAACCTGTTCCTGCCCCGAATTGTAAATACTGACCAGGTAAAGAAGCTTTTTGGTCTGCCATGTACGCATGGAACTTAAAGTGATTGCCGTTGTAAAAAGACTCGATTCATACCATCTGAACTTCTTTGAGTTGAGAATGATATTGATAAGGCTTTCCTCAGCTTCACCATAATAGTCTGTAAGCCAGAAGTGGTTGAAAATGTTCTTTATGAGTTGTTTATGTTTTTTGGAGATTTCCGATTCCGGGTCGGGATTTATCTCATTGCTCAGCTTCAGCCATTCATCCAATTCCGATTTAAACATCAGGTCATCAACAGTCTCCACAATTGTCTTGCCTGTCAGCCGCAGTTCTTTTTCAGCCTGCTGTTTTATCCAGTAAGTATTCCATCCTGAAAAATGTGACAATATGTCCTGTCTTACCTGATCGGAAAGTTGATGTATTGATTGAATCAGCTTAAGATAGATCTTATTGCGCTCCGGGTCATTGATTCCGTCAATGGTATAGGAGAGCATGTTCCTGTAGGTCATTACCACATTCTCATACTCATCCCGCAGTAAGCCTGAGGATGCACCTGTCAACATATCGGCCAGAATATCAAGACTTTGCTTGATTTTCCTTTCTGATAAGAGTGTGCAAATCTGTTTATGCTGTTGTATGGTTTTTTTGATTTCCATTAATTCTCCTGAAAAAACAGCCGGGTGACAAAAGTTCATCGGGCTTATATTCAAAATGGATATGCAACAATCAGGCCGATGTATTTAGCATCATTTTCCGGATTGTAAACATTTGGATTAACTTAGCGTTATATTTATAACATCAGATCGGTTGGAAATGTCTTATTATGTCTAAAACCAGTCATAGAATATTTCTTGGTGTGCTGGTTTTAATTGTATTTGGTACCCTCATATTGCTTATTTACAAGGGACTGTCATATTATAACCTCAGCCTGGATGAAAGGGTTTATAATCCTGATCACAGTTTGCTTAAACCCAGCGGTACACTTGGTCATGGATACGGAATAATTGGATCACTCTCGCTGATAATCGGAGTATTCGCATATATGGCGAGAAAAAGATACCGTTTTTTATCAAGAATAGGATTAGTGAAGCACTGGCTGGAGTTCCATATCTTTCTTTGCACACTGGGTCCGGTACTGGTGCTCTTTCATACAGCCTATAAGTTCGGCGGATTGGTTGCCATCAGCTTCTGGAGCATGGTAGCTGTTTTTTTCAGCGGAGTAATAGGACGATTCATTTATTTACAGATACCAAGATCGATCGAAGGCCGTGAGCTGAACCTGAACGAAATAATTGGCATGAAAACCGATCTGGCAGATAATCTGAGGGCCAACTATAATCTTGACGAAAAAAGCTTTAATGTTCTGAGCGATTCTATTTCGATGAAATCTGAAATATACCATACTAACAAATTTATCCGTTATATTAAAAGGTATGCTGATGACCGTAAGTCGATTCACTCAGTAAAAAAAATTCTGAAAGAGAATCGGCTGACTTCATCAGATTATAAAAGGATAGTTGATCTTATGAAAGTCAGTTTCAGGCTGAACCGAAGGATTGAAGGGCTGGATACCATGCAGAAAATGTTCAGATACTGGCATGTGGTACACCTTCCGTTTGCAATTATTATGTTGATTATAATGCTTGTTCATGTCGGTGTAACCATCCTGTTTGGATACAAGTGGATCTTCTAAATATGGAAATGCTGATTGAGAACATCCTCATTTATTCATTCGCAGCAATCCTGTGTATTGCCGTGGTTACCATATATCTCAGGAAAAGAAACAGGGACTCCAGGAGAGTCGACGAGAAGATCAGGAAAGCAAAAGAGGAAGGACTGCACGAACCGGTTTCGCTTCATCCGCATGTTGATATGAATACCTGTATCGGGACAGGAGCCTGTGTAAAAGCATGCCCTGAAAAAGATATTCTTGGGATGCGGCATGGGAAAGCCGTAGTAATAAATGCTGCCAGGTGCATCGGTCACGGAGCTTGTTTTCATGCCTGTCCGACGGAAGCAATAACTTTAAGGATAGGAACTGAAAAGCGTGGAGTGGAGATTCCTCATATCAGCAAAACTTTCGAAACAAACGTTCATGGAATTTATATAGCGGGTGAATTAGGAGGAATGGGACTTATTAAAAATGCTGTTGAGCAGGGCAGACAGGCTGTGGAGAATCTTTCGAAAACTATCAGTAAGCATCATAAGGCAGATTGGGACCTGATAATTATCGGGGCAGGCCCGGCAGGAATAGCAGGTGCTCTTACAGCCAAAAAACACGGATTGAATTTTCTGATACTTGAACAGGATACACTTGGAGGTACCGTCTTCACCTTCCCGAGAAAAAAGATCATTATGACTTCACCAATGGATCTCCCGCTATATGGTAAAATAAGACTATTTGAAACTTCCAAATCGGAACTGCTCGATTTATGGCATTCTGTTCTTAAAAGGAATAATATTTCCATTACCGAGAATTCAAAAGTGGAATCTATAGTAGCGGAGGATGGCATCTTTAAACTGACAACACTCAGGGGAGATCAGTTCACATGCTCAAGGGTATTGATCTCAATCGGCAGAAGAGGAACTCCCCGCAAGCTTAATGTTCCGGGGGAGATGAATGAAAAGGTGGCGTACCGTCTTCTGGAACCGGAAGAGATTTCGGGTAAGCACATTATTGTAGCCGGAGGCGGAGATGCTGCAGTGGAATCAGCATTGCTTCTTGCCGATCACAACCATGTAATACTTTCCTATAGAGGTGAAGTTTTCGGTCGCATTAAACCATTGAACAGTATGGCACTGAATAAGACTGTTGCTGCCGGAAAGCTTGAGGTCATGCTTCAAACCAATATTATTTCTATTGATAATGAAACCGTTACACTGGCAGATGGCAGGAATGGAAAGAATATCACTTTACAGAATGATCATGTTTTTATTTTTGCCGGAGGTGAATTGCCCACTCAATTTCTGGAGAAGGCCGGTATCATTATAACCAGGAAATTCGGTGAAACGATTATGAAACATTAGAATAAATCAAAAATAATTAATGCCCTTTGCGATAAAATCACCTGTTTGGATTGTTATACTTAGTGTGACTTTAACATTAAACGTGAGAGGACAGATTTCTCCCGGTGACCTGTCAGATCCGCATTCACATCTGACAGGATTATCCAACTGCACGCAATGCCATGTGATGGGTAATAAGGTGCAGGATGATAAATGCCTTACCTGCCATACTGAAATAAATTCCAGGATAACCATTCAGAAGGGATATCATGCATCAGCAGATGTGAAGGGTAAAAAATGTATTGAGTGCCACAGCGAACATAACGGAAAGAACTTTCAGCTCATTCGCCTTGATCTCAAAACATTTGACCATGATCTGACGGGGTATCCATTGTCAGTTCCTCACGCTGAACAGGAGTGTCTGGAATGTCATTCAGCGAAAAACATTACTGACCCAAAGCTCAGGGCAAAGAAAAGTACATACCTTGGCGTTAATACTGAATGCCTTACCTGCCATGATGATTATCATCTCAGGACACTTTCATCTATCTGCACAAATTGCCATAACCAGAACTCATTTGTTCCCGCCACCGAATTTTCTCATGACAAAGCAAAGTTCAGGCTTGCAGGCAGGCATAAAAGTGTGGATTGCATAAAATGTCATAAGGTACAAATGACGGAGGGCAAAAAATTCCAGCAATTCCGTGGTGTTCAGTACAGCAACTGCACCAGTTGCCACAGAGATCCTCATGAGAACCAGTTTGGCCAGAACTGCCGGCAATGTCATAGTGAGGAATCATTCACTGTGGTTAAGGGTATTACCGGATTTGATCATAATAAAACCAGTTTCCCCCTGGAAGGAAAACACCTGATTGTCAACTGTAAATCGTGCCATAAGAACAAACTTACGGATCCTTTGAGGCATGACCATTGCACAGATTGTCATACAGATTACCACAACGGACAGTTTCTGAAGGACGGTTTATCCCCGGATTGCACTGAATGTCATAGCGTTAATGGTTTTACTGCATTTTCGTTTTCAATAGAAAAACACAGCACAACCACGTTTCCGCTAAAGGGCGCTCATGTGGCAACTCCCTGTTTTGAATGTCATAAAAAGAAGGAAAAATGGAGTTTCAGGGAGATCGGAATCAACTGTAAAGATTGTCATACCGATATCCATCAACAGTTTATTCAGGCAAAATATTACCCGGATGGTGACTGCAGAGCATGTCATTCTGAGGCACGATGGGCTGAAGCTTCATATGATCATTCAAAAACAAATTTCACTTTGACCGGAACGCATATAACACAGCCATGCCGGGCCTGCCATTTTAAGGAAAACAGTGCCGGAATTGCAGTGCAGAAATTTATGGGATTGCCCCGGAATTGTTCCGCCTGTCATACCGATAATCATTTTAACCAGTTTGCGAAGAACGGGGAAACAGATTGTACTGAATGCCATTATACAGAGACATGGAAACCTGTCGGATTTGATCATAATAAAACCGCTTTTAAGCTTGACGGCGGGCATGAAAAAGTTACATGTAAAGAGTGTCATAAGAGTGAGAAGGCAGAGAACAGAACTTTTGTATTATACAAAATAAAAGATTTCAAATGCGAATCCTGTCATTTCTGATATTGCTGTTTGCACTCTTCTTTGTAAAGCAGCAGACCAAATCGCCCCATGGTCCATCTTTTAAAATTGGATGTGGTACATGTCACAGTGCAAAAGGATGGGATCTCGACGCCAGTATTTATTCCTTTGATCACAACACAACAAAACTCCCGCTGGAAGGCCAACACAAAGAGATCAGCTGCAGACTCTGCCACAAAACCCTGGTATTTACGGGTACCGCCACGGAATGCGCTGAATGTCATGCTGATATTCATCAGGCAACAACAGGTTCCGACTGCTCACGGTGTCACACGCCTTCATCATGGCTTGTAAATAATGTAAATGAAATTCACAGGATGGGTCGTTTCCCATTACTGGGAGTGCACAGAACGGCTGATTGCGTTGATTGCCATAAATCAGAGAGCCTGGCCAGGTTTGATGTGTTGGGGGTGAACTGCATTGATTGTCACAGGGATGATTATAATTCAACTACATCTCCGAACCACAGGCAGGCGAACTTCTCGGAAGATTGTTCCACCTGCCATCCGGTTAACTCATTTCAATGGCCGGGAGCCGGCTTCAGCCATAATTTCTTTGCATTGGTTCAGGGACATTCGGTGCTTCAATGTACTGATTGTCACACCACGGGAGTATATGCTGATGCCAGCCCCGAATGCAATTCATGTCACCAGCAGGATTACCTGGCCACAACAAATCCCAGCCATACTTTATCGAATTTTCCGACAACCTGCAATACATGCCACACACTTGCCAGGGGGTGGAAACCTGCCAGCTTTGATCACAGCACGTTCCCGCTTACGAAGGGGCATGAGGGACCTGCATGTGTTGATTGTCATACGGGTGGAAATTATTCTTCGACACCAACGGACTGTTATTCTTGTCATCAGACAGATTATAACAACGCAGCCAATCCGAATCACAAGACTTTAGGATTTGCTACAAATTGCACCGATTGTCATACCACTGATCCCGACTGGCAGCCAGCCAAATATACCCAGCATGATAAACTTTCGTTCCCCATATATTCAGGCAAGCATGCAGGTGAATGGAATTCATGCAGCATTTGTCATCCTAATTCTTCAAATTACTCAGCCTTCACATGCATAAGCTGTCACGAACATAATAAATCCGATATGGATAATGAACATCGGGAAGAATCGGGATATTCATATGACAGCGCTTCATGTTTACGTTGTCATCCGAGGGGGACCAGTGATGATTAGCCGGAAATTATGAAAAAAACTATTCTTCAGATATTATTACTAACCTCGTGTTCCTTCCTGACCGGACAGGTAACCACTGAAAATCTTCCGGGGCAAGTATCATTTGTGAGCAGCCGGAATGTATACGTAAAATTCAAATCCACATCAGGACTGGCTGCTGGAGATACATTGTACTTCCAGTCGGATGGCAGACTTATTCCTGCGCTTGTTATCAACAACCTGTCCTCCTTATCGTGCGTCAGCACTCCTCTTACTGAAAAAGTATTTGCAGTAGCTGATCCGGTTATTGCCATTGTAAAAAGAGAAGAGCCGGCAATATCCGGGATTCTGCCTGCAGTTACTGTTCCAGCACCTTCAGCGGAAAAGGTTACCGGCGATTCGGTAAAACTACAGCCAGATCAGAAGGCATCTAAACAATTAATAAAGGGTAGCATTTCCATAAATTCATACTCAGATCTGTCAAATACCATTTCAGATAATTCCCAGAAGTTTCGTTACACACTTTCACTGGATGCGAGGAATATCGGAAATTCAAAATTTTCGGTTGAGAGTTACATCTCATTCAAACATAAGGCGGGGGAATGGGACGAAGTTAAGAATGATATTTTCAATGCTCTGAAGATCTATAGTCTGGCAGTACGGTATGACCTTAATCAGACAACACATATCAGTCTGGGCCGGAGAATAAATCCAAGATTGTCAAGTGTCGGAGCTGTTGACGGTTTACATATTGAAAAAGGTCTGGGTGGTTTTTCGTTCGGAGCAGTGGCAGGATTCAGACCTGATTTTGAGGACTATGGCTTCAATAGTAAATTATTTCAGTATGCCCTCTATGCCGCATATAGTTCCCAACCATCAAAAGCTATGAGTGAAAGTTCAATAGCCATTATGCAGCAGATGAATGATTTCAGGACTGACCGGCGGTTTCTGTATTTCCAGCACTCCAACAACTTTATAAAGAATCTCAATTTCTTCAGTACTTTCGAGTTTGACCTGTATAAACTGAATATAGATACAATTAATAATACTGAAAAGTCCCGAAGCACCTTTGACCTGACAGGATTATATGTTTCGCTGAGGTATAAGATCTTAAATAACTTCACAGTTTATGGCTCCTATGATGCCAGGAAAAATATAATTTACTATGAGACATACAAAACATTCATCGACCGGATACTTGAAACAGAGCTGAGGCAGGGATTCAGGTTGCAGGCAAATTACAGGATATCGAACAATCTATTATATGCAATTCAGGCAGGATATCGGTTTTTGAAAACAGATCCCCATCCTTCAAGAAATATTCATACATATCTGACTTACAACCACATACCAATCGCAGACTTGACAGCTACAATTTCTGCCACTTATCTTGAATCAAGCCACATGATCGGAAAAGTGGCTGGTTTAAGCCTTACCCGTGACTTTTTTAATGGAAAGGTTCAGACCGGAATCGGATACCGGTTTGTGGATTACAGACTTCCGGAAACACAATCCGATATTGTTGAGAACATAGGGGAGTTCAACTTCTCATGGCAATTTACCAGAAAATTATCATTCTCGATGTATTATGAAGGGACCTTTGAGCGTGATGAAACATATAACAGGTTTTATGTGCAGTTGAGAAAGAGATTTTAGCTTTTCTGTTCATATTCCTTCAGTATGTTCCTGACATCATCAGGTGCTACACGTCCGTAAGTTTTATTGCCAACCATTACCACAGGAGCGAGACCGCAGGCTCCCACACATCTCAGGCTCGACAGTGAGAATTTGCCATCATTTGTTGTCTGGCCAACCTGTAACCCGAGCTCTTTTTTGAACTCCTCCAGAACTTTTTCCGCTCCACGTACATAACATGCA
>Ga0105107_10001830_pt1 | contig 13867 bp, 10 predicted proteins | sample PPLLaktember2015_6_FD_79335 | JGI IMG/M metagenome (GOLD analysis project Ga0105107, IMG submission 79335) | Freshwater sediment microbial communities from Prairie Pothole Lake near Jamestown, North Dakota, USA - PPLs Lake P8 Core (1) Depth... | ecosystem: Environmental > Aquatic > Freshwater >...
AGCGCGCTTTCGAGCATTTCGTTCTGCGGGTCCTTGCGGGTCGAGAAGAGCTCGATCACCGCCGCCGCTTCCCCGCCGGAGCGCACCGGCACCGCCACGCTCGAGAGAAAACCCGCCGCGAGCGCGGCCTGGGCGCGCGGGAGGTCGGGACGGTCGGCGAGGTGCGTGCGCCACAGCACTTCACCGGTATTCCAGGCGCGGGTCGCCACCCCTTCAGGCGCGGGACCGGCCAGCCCTTTGGCGAGCGGCATCACGCTCGCCGGGTCGACGCCGGGGGCGGCCCACTGCGTCTCGACCTGCCATTCGCGCGTCAGCGGGTTGCGTACCGCCCAGTGCCCGTACGCGAACCCGAGCCCGCACAGCGCGGCCACGACCTCGCCCGCGAGCTGGTCGACCGTGGCGGCGGAGGAGAGGACGGTCGCGATGCTCGTCTCGGCGCGCAGCAGCGCTTCGGAAAGCTTCTCCTGGGTGATGTCGCGCACCGTGCCGGTGAAGCGGCGCACGCCTGCGAGGCGCTGCTCGGCGACGCCGAGCTTGATCGGGAACTCGGTGCCGTCCTTGCGCAGCGCCGTGAGCTCCAGGCCCGGCCCGCCGATGAGGCGGGGCTTCCCGGTCTCGAGATAGCGCTTGATGTACATGTCGTGCCGGTCGCGGTCGGGCGGCGGCATCAGCATCGACACATTGCGCCCGACGAGCTCGTCGGCGGTGTAGCCGAAAGTGCGCTCGGCGGTCGGATTCACGCGCTCGATGACCCCGTGCTCGTCGATGACGATGATGCTTTCGAGCGCCGTCTTGTACATCGCCTGCAGCTTCGCCTCCTCGGAGGCGAGGGCCGTTTGCAGGGACTGCATCTGTCCCACCGCGGCGGCGCGGCGCGAGAGCTCGGAGGCCTGCCGCCGCGCCATCAGGAGCATGAGGAGCACGAGCGACAGCACGGCGCCGGCGAGTATCGCGCCCTGGGTCGTCCATTCCTCGAGCGCTTCGGCTTCCGAGATCGCGGCGTGCACGACCAGCGGGTAATCCGGCACCGCCTGGCTGAGCACGAGGTAGTGTTGGCCGTCCTCGGGGTTTTTGTGCCGCATTTCGACGGGGCCGGGGAACAGCTCTCCCGGCCGGCCCTCCGGGGGCGCCTTCGCGGCGAGCACCGGCGCGTCGGGGTGCTGCAGCAGGGGCTCGTTGAGCGGGGTCGTGAGCGCTATCTTCACCGATGAGCGCCCGCGCCAGACGTTGAAGAGATCGCCGAAATGGCGCTCGGACAGGCGCATCACCAGCGTGCCGCCGTTCACATTGTCCGGCAGGGGAACGGTGCGCTGGATGTAGAGTCCCGCGGGATCGCGGCCGGAGCCGACGATGACGGTCAGGCCGTCGGCCAGGCGCGCGGCCGGAAACGCCGCCGCGGCCCCGGGGCTGCCGCCCTGGTTGTAGTAATGGCGCTCGCCGGCGCCGTCGGTATATGCGATCGCCGCGGCCTGCGCGATGCTCGCGAGGTTGCGCGGCAGCAGGCGCTCGCGCTCTGCGCCATCCTCGAGCAGCCCGGGATGCAGCTTCGCCGCGTCGATGATGCGCAGGAGATTGCGGTCGGCTTCGAGGATCTCGCGCGAGGTCTGCTCGGCGAGCCCGTATGCGACGTGCTGGAGGTTTCTGACCGACGCCTCGAGGTTGTGCTCGCGCAGCTGCATCAGCGCGAACACCGTCGTCACCAGCGCTGCGATCCCGATGAGCGCGGAGACGAGGACGGTGCGCCGGGCGAGCCCGACGAGCGCCGGGGAAGAACCCGCAGGTCCGGTGCCGCCCCCCTGGGGGCCGTCGTGCTGCCCGGCGGCCGTCCTGTCAGCTGCCGCCATGTGTGGTTGCCACTCCTACGGCTCCTCGCGCGATTCCGGTCCGTTGCGGCGCGCGCTCTCGTTTTTGTTAAACCGGAACCCGAAGTGTATTGAAAATTCAAGCCTCTGGCTGTCAGGAGAAGCCGACAAATAGGGTTTAGCCGCCATAAAGTCACGCTGGCGCGGTGTCGTTAACGCTGTGGCCGGCACTTTTGCGGGCCCCAGCGAGGCTTATGGCCCTTTCAGCGCAAGACGCGCCGACCCGAGAATTCGTCTTCACGACCGCGGATTTCGAGCGTATCCGCAAGCTCATACGCGAAAAAGCCGGCATCGCGCTCGCCCCGAGCAAGCACGAGATGGTGTACAGCCGGCTCGCGCGGCGTCTGCGCGCGCGCGGGCTTGCCCGCTTTTCGGAATATGTCGCGCTGCTCGACGGCAGGGACGCGGCGGAATGGCAGGCATTCGTCAATTCGCTCACGACCAATCTCACGGCTTTCTTTCGCGAGGCGCATCACTTCACCGCGCTCGCCGCGCACGCCGAGCGCATGTGGCGCGACCGCCGCGAAGTGAGGGTCTGGTGCGCCGCCTGCTCGACGGGCGAGGAGCCGTACTCCATCGCCATGACGCTCGCGGACGCTTACGGCAGCTACGTTCCGCGCGTATCGATCATCGCGACCGACGTCGATACCGGAGCGCTCGCCGCGGCGGAGGCGGGCGTGTACCAGGAAGAGCGCGTGGCGGGGCTTCCCCCCGATCAGCAGCGGCGCTTTTTCCTGCGCGGTGCTGCGAGCCGCCCCGCGGGCACGGTGACCGTGAGGCCCGAGCTGCGGCGGCTCGTCACGTTCCGCCAGGCGAATCTTCTCGACGCGCGCTGGCCGGTGAGCGGGCTTTTCGATGCGGTGTTCTGCCGGAACGTGATGATTTATTTCGACACGGCGACGCAGCGCCGGGTGCTGCGGCGCTTCGCTCCGCTGATGCAACCCGACGGGCTCCTTTTCGCCGGACATTCGGAGAGCTTTCTGCACTCCGCGGATCTCTTCCGGCTGCGCGGCAACACCGTGTACGAGCTTGAGAGCGTCGGCGCGTCATGAAACAGACAGGGGGCGCAGACGCGCTGCAGATCGCTGTCGCGCGTGCAACGGACGCGGTGATCGTCATCGGCGCCTCGACCGGAGGCACCGAGGCGATCAAGGAGGTGCTCGTGCGCATGCCGCACGACTCGCCGCCCATTCTCGTCGCCCAGCACATGCCCGAAGGCTTCACGCCGGCGTTCGCCGCGCGGCTCGACCGGCTGTGCCGGATCCGGGTGAAGGAAGCCCATACCGGCGAGCGCCTCCTCCCCGGGCATGCCTACATCGCGCCCGGACATTCCCATCTCCTGGTGAAGCGCAGCGGTGACGGTCACGTGACGCACCTGAGCCGCGCCGATCCGGTCAACCGGCACCGGCCTTCGGTCGATGTCCTCTTCCGCTCCGCCGCGAAGGCCGGCGCGGGCGGCGTCATTGCGATCATCCTCACGGGCATGGGCAAGGATGGCGCGGCCGGCATGGCGGAGCTGCGTCGGGCAGGGGCCTACACGATCGCCCAGAGCCGCGAATCGTGCGTGGTTTTCGGCATGCCCAAGGAAGCGATCGCGCTCGACGCCGTCGACGCCGTGGTCGCTCTCGAGGACGTAGCGCAAGCGGTGCTCGCGCGCCTTGCGCGCGGGCTACCGCCCGAGCGCCGCGCCACTCAAGGCGCGGCGCCCCCGAGCCGTTAATGCCCCATCAACGAGAGGGCGTAAAACCCATGCTTGCCAGCCTCAGGACGGACAACGACACCGCGGTCATACGACTCACCGGCCGCTTCGATTTCAGCGGACATCGGGAATTCAGGCACTGCTACGAAGCAGCGCTGCAGGAGCCCACGGTGCGCAAGATCGACGTCGATCTGAACGCCGTCGAGTACCTCGACAGCTCCGCGCTCGGCATGCTGCTGCTGCTGAAGGAGCAGGCCGAGGCGCGCTCGCTTCCGGTCGCGCTGCTCAATTGCGGCGGCACCGTCAGGGAAATTCTCGACGTCGCCAATTTCGGCGTCATGTTTTCGATGCGGTGAGACATGGGAGCCTCTGAATCGGCGGTAATCGTCCCCTCGTCGGAAGCGCTTCCCGCGCACAGCGTGCTGGTGGTCGACGACCATCCCCAGGCGCAGGTGCTGCTCACGCGGTTCCTGAAGCGCATGGGTTATCGCGTCGAGACCGCGGCGAACGGCCTGGAGGCCGTGAACGCGGTGGCGCGCGTGCACCCCGACATCATCCTGATGGACCTCACCATGCCCGTGATGGGCGGTTTCGAGGCCACGGAGCAGATACGCGCGGTAGCCAGCGAGCGCTGGATACCCATCGTTTTCCTGAGCGCGACCCCGGACAGCGCGGCGCTCATCCGCGCGCTCGAGCGCGGCGCCGACGACTATCTCGTGAAACCGATCAGCTACACGGTGCTGCGCGCCAAGATGCGCGCGGTCTCGCGCATGCTCGCGATGCAGCGCCAGCTCGAAGATCGCAACGCCAAGCTCGCCGCGTATCGCGCGGCCGAAGACGAGCAGAACCGCATGGCGCAGCACGTGATCGCGCGGCTCGCGAACCACGGCCTTCTCGACGCGTCGGTGCTTCAGCACTGGACCGCGCCGGCGAGCTTTTTCAGCGGCGATCTCGTCGTCTCGGGCTACACGCCCTCGGGTGTACTGCACGTGATGCTGGCGGACGGCGCCGGGCACGGCCTCGCGGCGGCGCTCTCCGCGCTGCCTGTGACGCAGCCGTTTCATCGCATGACCGAGAAAGGCTACTCGCTCGCGAGCATCGTCGAGGAGATGAACGGCAAGATACGGCGCCTGCTGCCGGTCGAGCGCTTCGTCGCCGCGACCCTCATCGCGATCGATTTCGAGGAGCAGGTGATCGAGATCTGGAACGGCGGCAACCCACCGCTCGCCGTTCTCGCCTCCGACGGGCGCGTCCTGCATAGCGGTTGTTCGATGCACCCGCCGCTCGGCGTCGCACCCGACCACCTGTTCCGCAGCACCGTGGACGTTTACCGTTACAGCGAGCCCTGCCAGGTCGTCGCGTGCTCCGATGGTCTGTGGGAAGCCGCCGGGTGGCGCGCCAGCGGCGCGGGCACCCAGGCGCTCGCCGACGTGATCGGTGCGCAGCCGCCGGAAGCGCGGCTCGAAGCGCTCAAAGCGCACTTCACCACGGCGCAGGAAGGCCACATCGGCAGCGACGACGCAACCGTCGTCATGATCTCGTGCAAGCCGGGCGAGCACACGCTGCCGATACGCGAAGCTCGCGCGCCGCTCCCCTCCAGGCCGGGCGACTGGCGCATGCACGTGCGGCTCTCGCCCGCCCAGTTACGGGACATCGACGTCGTGCCGCTCCTGCACGACATGGCGTGCCACATGGTGTGCGGCGGCGGGCGCAATGCCAAGCTCTACCTCGTGCTCGCGGAGCTCGTCTCGAATGCGCTCGACCACGGCCTCCTCGCACTCGATTCGAGGCTCAAGCTCGAGGCGGACGGATTTCAGCGCTACCTTGCGCTGCGCACTGAAAAGCTCGCTGCGCTCGACGACGGCGCCGTCGAGGTTCGTATCACGACGACCGATTCGGGCGGCAAGACGCTGCTGCGCATGGAAGTCACCGATACCGGCGGCGGGTTCGACCACCGCCGCGTCCTCGAGCGCGCGCCCGATCCGGGCTCGCCTTTCGGGCGCGGCATTCCGCTCGTGAAGCGCCTGTGCGAGAGCGTCGAATACCGCGCCGGCGGCAACCAGGTGGAAGTCGTGTTCGCGATACAAGAGCAGGAGCCGCCCCCGGCTGGCGCTCCGGGCACGCTCAACGACCGCCGTTGATGTGCCGTTAAAGATGCCCGGCTCCACTGACAAGCGGCGCGCAAGCGCCGCCGTCCCGCCATGGATATCGTACTCGTAGACGACGCGCCCATCACGATCGCGCTGCTGAAGAAGCTCGTCGGCGCGATGCCCGATTGCCGTCCGGTCCCCTTCCTGCGCGCGCTGGAAGGGCTCGCGTGGTGCGCCGCGAACGACCCGGACCTCGTCATCGTCGATTACATGATGCCGGAGATCGACGGCATCGAGTTCGCGCGCCGCTTTCGCGCGCTGCCGGGCAAATCGGACACGCCGCTCCTCATGGTGACTGCCGCCGGCGGCGACCGCGATCTCAAGCACCGCGCGCTCGGACTCGGCATCAACGACTTCCTGAACAAGCCTTTCGACCACATCGAGCTGCAGGCGCGCGCGCGCAACATGCTCGCGCTGGGCACGACCCGCAAGAAGCTCGCGAGCCGCGCGCTGCACCTGGCCGACGAAGTCGCGAAGGCGACGAGCGAGATCGCCGCGCGCGAGCGCGAAACGCTGCTGTGCCTGGGACGCGCGGCCGAGCACCGCGATCCGGAAACCCACGAGCACATCATCCGCATGTCGAACTACTCGCGGCTGATCGCCGAGCACCTCGGCGTGCCGCCCGCGGTTTGCGACCTGTTGCTCCTCGCTTCGCCGCTGCACGACATCGGCAAGATCGGCACACCGGATCAGATCCTGCTGAAACCCGGCAAGCTCACGTTCGAAGAATTCGAGATCATGAAGCTGCACACCGTGATCGGCGAGAAGATACTTTCGAACAGCGCCTCGCCGATCCTGCGCATGGGCGCCGAGATCGCGATCTCGCACCACGAGAAGTTCGACGGCAGCGGCTATCCGCGAGGTATCAAAGGACACGACATTCCGCTTTACGGGCGCATCGTCGCGGTGGCCGACGTGTTCGACGCGCTCACGAGCGCGCGGCCGTACAAGAAAGCCTGGGACGTGGAGCGCGCGTGCGACCTGCTGCGCCAGGGCAGCGGCGCCCACTTCGATCCCGACTGCATCACGGGATTCTTCGAGATCCTCGACCGGGTACTCGAGATCAAGGCGTGCTATCGCGATCCCGAAGCGGCCAACGATTGCACACCGGCGGCGCAGCCGGCGGCTGCGTAGGGTACCGACGTGAGCACTGCACCCGCGATGGTGGCCGGAAACGGGGATCGGCCCGGGGTGATGCCCGGCCGGCTCGAGTTCGCCGCGTTTCTCTGCGGGGTCGCGGTATCGCTCCTCCTCGGCTACGCGTACCTCTCCGCGCCGCACGAGCGCTACAGCGGGGAATACCTGTGGCTCGCGGGCGGTGCGACCATCGCAGGGCTCGTCCTCACCGGTTTACTGTGCGCGCTCGCGCGCCGGCTCGCGCGCTCGCGCAGCCGGGCGCTCGAGCTCGCCGAGCGCATCACGCTCGACCTTCGCGCGCGCGAAGCCGAGGCGCGCAAGCTCTCGCTCGTCGCGAGCCATACCGACAACGCCGTCATCATCACCGACGCCGAGAAGCGGATCGAATGGGTGAACGACGCGTTCACGCGCATCACCGGTTACGAGCTCGACGACGTGAAAGGCCGTGCCCCGGGCGCGTTCCTGCAAGGTCCGCAGACCGACCCGGCGACGGTCGAGCTCATGAGGAAGCGCCTCTCGGAAGGTCTGGGATTTCGCGTCGAGATCCAGAACTACGGCAAGGACGGCCGCCGCTACTGGCTCGACATCGAGGTGCGCCCGATCGTCGACGACGCGGGCCGCCTGACGAACTTCATCGCGATCGAGAGCGACATCACCGCGAGGAAGAGCGCGGCCGAGCGCTTGCGGCGCACCGAGGAGCGGCTCACGCTCGCGCTCGAAGGCTCGAACCTCGCGCTGTGGGACTGGGACCTGACCAACGGCAAGGTCTTTCTCAACACGCGCTGGTCGCGCATGATGGGCGGCACGCCGGGGCCGACGACGACGACGATAGAGGAGCTCGGGAAGCTCACCTATCCCGACGATCTGCCGGCGGTCGACCTCGCGCTCAGGCACGCGGTGAAGAGCTCGAACTTCTACAGGATCGAGCACCGCATCCGTACCGCGAGCGGCGCCTGGAAGTGGATCGAGAGCCACGGCAAGGTCGTGGCGCGCGACGCCGCGGGACGCGCGCTGCGCATGACGGGCACCAACGCCGATATCGACGAGCGCAAGCGCCGCGAGCACGCGATGGCGCAGCAGGAAGCGGAGCTCCAGCTCGCGAAAGAGGCGGCGGAGAGCGCGAACCGGGCCAAGAGCGAGTTCCTCGCCAACATGAGCCACGAGATCCGCACCCCGATGAACGCGATCATCGGCATGACGGGGCTCGCGCTGGAAACCGAAGGCCTCACCGAGGAGCAGCGCGAATACCTGGACATCGTGCGCGGGGCCGGCGAGTCGCTGCTGGAGATCATCAACGAGGTGCTCGACTTCTCGAAGATCGAAGCGGGCCACATGGCGCTCGAAACGATCGACTTCAGCCTGCGCAACTGCATATCCGAGACGGTAAAGCTGATGGCGCCGCGCGTGCACGAGAAAGGGCTCGAGTTCATCTCGCGGATGGCCGGGGACGTTCCAGATCGCCTGCACGGAGACCCGACGCGGCTGCGGCAGGTGCTGCTCAACCTTCTCAGCAACGCGGTGAAGTTCACCGAGCGCGGCGAGATCGACGTCGCAGTGGACCTCATTTCCAGCGACGTCGAGAGCGCGTGGCTGCATTTCGCGGTGACCGACACCGGCGTCGGGATACCCGAAGACAAGCAGGCGATCATTTTCCAGGCTTTCGCGCAGGCCGATGCGTCTACGACGCGCGAGTTCGGCGGCACCGGTCTGGGGCTCGCCATCTGCTCGCGCATCGTCGAAGCGATGGGCGGGCGCATTACCGTGGAAAGCGAGCCGGGGCGCGGCACCACGATCCACTTCTCGGTCCGCGCCGAAGTCGCCGCAGAAGGGCAGACCCCGCTCGTATTCTCCGAGCTCGCCGGCCGCAGCGTGCTGGTGGTCGACGACAACGCATCGAGCTGCGGCGTTCTGTCGGACATGCTGGAGGGCGCCGGAATGCGGGTGCACACCCTGATCGGCGGCTCGGAGGTGATCGAAACGCTGCGCGCGCGGGCGTCGTCGGGGACGCCGTTCGACGTGATCGTGCTCGACGCCCACATGCCCGGCATCGACGGCTTCGAGATCGCGCGCGCGATGATCGCCGAGCCGGCGATCGCAGCCTCCACGGTCATGCTCCTCACCGCAATCGGACAGCGCGGAGACGCCGCGCGCTGCCGCGAGCTCGGCGTGAAGGGCTATCTCACCAAGCCCGTGAGCCACCAGGAGCTGCTGCGCGCGACCGCCGCGGCGCTCGGCGCCGCGGGTGCCGAGGACGCGCCGCTCATCACGCGTCATGCGCTGCGCGAGAACCTGCCGCCGCTCAACATACTGCTCGCCGAAGACAACGTCATCAACCAGAAGCTCGCGGTGAAGCTCCTCACCACGCGCGGGCACACCGTTCAGGTCGCGAACACCGGCCGCGAGGCGGTGGATGCGGTGCACGGCGCGGATTTCGACGTGGTGCTGATGGACCTTCAGATGCCGGTCATGGGCGGGCTGGAAGCGTGCACGCTCATTCGCGCCGCGGAGCGCGGCGATCGCCACCTGCCGATCGTCGCGATGACAGCCCACGCGCTGCAGCGCGACAAGGACCTCTGTGTCGCGGCCGGCATGGACGGCTTCGTCACCAAACCGGTGCGCATCGAGCAGTTGCTGGGCGAGATCGAGCGCGCCGTGCAACCCGCCTCGAAGTCCGCGCCCGCCTTTGCCGCGGTGCCGCCCGCCGAGCGCGCCTCCGGACTCTTCGACCTCGCGGGCACGCTCGATCGCCTGGGCGACGATGCCGAGCTGTTGAAGGAAGTCGCGGCCATTTACCTTTCGAGCGCACCCGGACAGATAGACACGATCGCCGCTGCGCTCGAGCGCGGCGACCTGCAGGAGGTGTATCGCGAGGCGCATTCGCTCAAGGGTGCGACCGCCACGTTCGAGGCGCCCACGGCCCTGGCTGCCGTCGCGGAGGTCGAGGCGTGCGGCAGACGCGGGGATGGGGCCGCGGCCGCGGTCGCGTTCGTTTCGATGAAATCGCTCGTCGCCCGGCTCTCGGCCGAGCTCGAGCCGCTCACGACCGAAGGAGCTCTAGTTGCTTAGTTACAAAGTCCAGGTTCCGATCGACGAGCTGCGCCTCGGCATGTACGTGGTCGAGCTCGATCGTCCGTGGATCGGCACCAGCTTCGCCTTCCAGGGCTTTCCGCTGGTGGCCGAAGATCAGATCGAGCAGTTGAGATCGTACTGCAAGAGCGTCTACGTCGATCCCGAGCGGGGGGCGTGGTCGCCGGAGAAGCGCCTCGCGGCCGAAGCGCTGCAGGACGCCCCGGTGCGCGCGGACAACGTCGCGGCCGAAGACGAGTTCCCGGTCGCGCAGGAAATCTACAAGTCCTGCGAAGGCGCCCTCCAGCAGCTTCTCGCCAGCACGCGAGGCGAAAGCGAGATCGACGCCGTGGCGCTGACCAGCGCGATGACGAGCATGGTGGAGAGCATACAGCGCAGCCCGGACGCGATGCTGCTGCTGAACGCGGTGCGCCGCAAGGATGGCTACGAGCTGATCCGGGCAATGGACACTTCCATCCTCATGGTCACCTTCGGACGCCTCCTGCAGTTTGCCCCACAAAGGCTGGAGGTGCTCGGGCTCGCAGGCATGCTGCTCGACGTCGGCATGACCGCGCTGCCGGACGACGTGGTCGCGGCTTTTAACTCGGACGACGCGGTCGACACGGGGTTGATCGAGACGCACGTGATGCACTCGGTCGAGCTCATACGCGCCGCGCGCGGCCTGCCGCCGCGCGTGGACGAAGTCGTATCGCTGCACCACGAGCGGCACGACGGTGAAGGCTATCCCTACGGCCTCTGCGGGGACCAGATTTCGGTCGACGGCGCGATCGCCGCCCTCGTCGACAGCTATTCGAGGCTCACCTCGACGCGGCCGCACGCCGGTCAGCTTTCGCCTTCGGCCGCGCTCAACCTGCTCCACAAGCAGCGCGGGCTCGCTTTCGACGAGAGCCTCGTCGAGCAGTTCATACAGTGCATCGGCGTCTACCCGGTGGGCGGCACGGTCGAGCTCAATACCGGCGAGCTCGCCATCGTGATCGGCCACAATCCGGCCCGCCGCCTGCAGCCGCGCGTGTCGATCGTGCTCGACGCCCGCGGCAATCCGCTGCGGCCGCAGAAAATTCTCGACCTCATGAAGCAGCCCAAAACCGCGGACGGCGAGAGCTATCGCATCCGCAGGGCGCTGCCGAAAGACGGCCTCTGCGTCGATCCCAACGAGTTCCTGTCGTGAGCGCGAAGAGAAGACATCCCTAGATCGATACGAGGCCACACATGAAAGCAAAAGCGAAGATCCTTATCGTCGACGACAACCGCATCATCCGCGAGGTGCTGCGCGGTCTGATACGCCACGACGAGCAGCTTGCGGTGGTCGGCACCGCGGCAAACGGTGAGAGCGCGCTCGAGATGATCGGCGCGCTGCACCCCGATCTCGTGTGCCTCGACGTGCTGATGCCGGGCCCGGACGGAATCGCGATACTGCGCACCATACACGCGCAATATCCCGGAACGCGCGTGATCGTCGTGAGCGGCGAATCGACGCCGCACATCGTCTCGAGCGCGCTGAGAGCGGGCGCGAGCGGCTTCGTGGTGAAGCCTTTCAACGCCGAGAAAGTGCTGAGGACGATACACGCGGCGTTGCGCGCGCCGATACCCGAATGCCAGCCGGAGCCCGATCCCGAGCCGGAGGTCGTCGTCGAGCCTGCGCCCGATGCGACGCCGGAGACGGCGGCAGGCGAGGCGCAGCCGGATGCGGCGGCCGCCGCACCCGTGCAGGAGGAGGGTGCCGCTGCCCCCGAGGCGGCAGCGGAGAAAGCGGCCTGACGAGCTCGCGCGAAGCACGAGAGTCTACGGCGGCGGACCATGCCGAACCTCTGCTCGTCGCTCGCCTCGAGCGCGATGTCTTGAATCACGACCTCGTCTTCGTCACCGCGCCGCAACTGCTTAACGCGTCCAGGGAATATCCAGAAATATGGTGAGCCGAAAAAGCTGAGTAAAGGCCATTGGGGTCAGGCTAGAATTCTTTCTCAATTCTCCGCATCTGACTGGTAGCCCGGGGTATCACGTTTCGCTATATCCGGAGACAATTTTGGACTTTAAGCGCACGCGAGTTTCTTTGCGCCGCCCGCTGACTAGCTACGCCAAAATCCAACGTGTGATCGGGAGCACCATACGTAATCGACCATGGTTTATCAGCAAGAACCAGATTCACAGCAAAGAGTACTTGAATGTCGGGTGTGGCCCTAACACGCATGCTCATTTCATTAACCTGGATTACGGGTGGCACCCTGGCATCGACATCTGCTGGGACATTACGAAAGGGCTGCCGCTTCAGAGCAGTGCAGTGAAGGGACTGTTTACCGAGCACTGTCTCGAACACCTTCCCTTCGACGCGATCGACTATGTACTGGCTGAGTGTTACCGAGTCATCAAACCGGCGGGAAGTCTGCGCATAGTTGTTCCTGACGGGGAGTTGTACCTGACTCGCTACACAGATATCGTGCGTGGCCAACCATCAGACACTCTTCCATATGCGGAATCGGACCGAGATTCAGGAATTTACAGCCCGATCGTGAGCGTAAACCGGGTCTTCCGCGCTCACGGCCACCTGTTCATCTACGATTTCGACACCTTAAGACAACTGCTCGAGAAGCACGGGTTCATCGATATCCGGAAGGAAAGGTATAAGTCAGGGCGTGATCCACATCTGCTTGTCGACACCGAATCCCGTGCGGTGGAATCGCTGTATGTCGAGGCATCAGTACCCGAGACAGGAGAACGAACCCGATCTCCGTTGCACCTGACAGCTGCCCCTTAAAGCTTATTGCTCGAGCTTGATCCCGGCTTCCCGGATCACCTTGCCCCACTTCTGGGTCTCGTTCCTGAGGAACGCCGCGAATTGCCGGGGCGTGCTTCCGACTCCCACCGCGCCGTCGGCTTCGAAGCGCGCGGCGATTTCGCGGGACCTCACGATCGCGCCGATTTCCGATGCGAGCTTTTCGACGATCGCGCGCGGCACGCCTGCCGGCGCCACCACGCCCTGGAAAGCTTCGGCCTGATAGCCTGGCACTGTCTCGCCGATCGTGGGCACGTCGGGCATCGAAGGCAGGCGTTTCGCGCTGGTGAGCGCGAGGGCCTTCAACTTGCCGGTCTTGATGTGCGGCGCGGCCGAGATGGTCGTCGTGAAAAGCATCGTCACGCGTCCGCCGAGGACGTCGGTGACCGCGGGCGGAATGCCTTTGTAAGGCACGTGGACCATTTTCACGCCGGCCATGTGCTGGAAGAGCTCGCCCGAGAGATGGGGCGCCGAACCGGCGCCGGGTGAAGCGAACGTGAGCCCGCCCTGCTTCGATTTGGCGAGCGCGATCAGCTCTTTCACCGAGCTCGCCTGGAAACCCGTGTTGACGACGATTACGTTGGGCTGCGAATTGAGCTGGGTGACCGGCGTGAAATCCTTGAGCGCGTCGTAGGGCAGCTTTCGCAGGCTAGGATTGATTGCGAAAGTCGTCGTGATCATGAGCAGCGTGTAGCCATCGGGCACCGCGCGCGCCGCGATTTCGGTGCCGACCACCGTCGCCGCGCCAGGGCGCGCGTCAACCACGAGGTTCTGCCCCCACTTCTCGGTGAGCTTCTGCCCGATGAGACGCGTCGTGATGTCGAGACCGCCGCCCGGTGCAAAGGGCACGATTGCGCGGATCGGGCGTTCGGGATATTTGGCGGCGGGGGAAGCGGGTTGGGCGGCGAACGCAACGCCGCTGGTGAAAGCCGCGACGATTGCAAACGCAACTAAAGGTGCCAAGGTCAACATCTCCGTTCGATCATTCCCCGCGGTCACCCCCTCCTCGGCGTTGAGGAGGGGTTGGGGGAGGAGCTAGAGGGATGCTCTGCATAACATCCGTGATTGTCATTGCGAGAAGCGCAGCGACGAAGCAATCCCGGGGATCCCCGAGATCGCCACGGCACGCTGTGCCTCGCGATGACAGTTTTGCAGAGATTTC
>Ga0105107_10001831_pt1 | contig 13867 bp, 8 predicted proteins | sample PPLLaktember2015_6_FD_79335 | JGI IMG/M metagenome (GOLD analysis project Ga0105107, IMG submission 79335) | Freshwater sediment microbial communities from Prairie Pothole Lake near Jamestown, North Dakota, USA - PPLs Lake P8 Core (1) Depth... | ecosystem: Environmental > Aquatic > Freshwater >...
ATGCTTTTTTCCAGGGAACTCTTTTGGCTTAAATTGATAAATTTTCGAACTTTAACTCAGATTATCTTAACACACCTGAAAATGAAAAAACTATCGTTTCTGACTGCATTTATATTCATTGTGCCTTTCATTTATGCACAGAATTACGAATTAAGTTCACCTGACGGACAGCTGAAAGCCGGAATTGAAATAAACAAAGGTATATTCATTACCCTTACAAAGGGAGGCAATACTGTTGTCAGGCTGGGGAACCCATACCTTGAAACAAGTTATAGCACACGGGAGAGTGTTGAATATAAAGTGCAAAGAACAATACGGAATGCAGTAAGTGAAATCATCAAACCTGAAATCCGCGAAAAAGCCGCTACCCTCGTCAATGCATATAATGAACTGGAAATCAGGTTCAGAACTAAGCATACCATAACTTTCAGGTTGTTCAATGAAGGACTTGCATATCGATTGTCTACTTCGTCGAAAGATAGCCTGACCATCAGCAGGGAAAATCTCGATCTTTACTTTGAAGCAAACGATTCAGTTAGGTTTCAGTCATCAAAAACGTTTAATTCATCCTATGAAACCCCATATGAGCATGAGGCAGTGACAGAGATCGAAAAGGGGCGTCTTTGCAATTTGCCTTTACTGGCAGAGAAGCGGAACGGATCATTTGTGATGATCACCGAAGCCGACCTGTATGATTTTCCGGGATTATGGTTAAAAGGTACCGGGCAGGCACAGCTTTCGGCCACCAGTCCGCCATTTCCAAAGAGACTGACAAGCACCGGCAGTGCATATGGTCAGGGCCAGGTAGCCGAATCGTACAACTATATTGCAAAGGTTAAAGGTACCCGTAAATTCCCCTGGCGCATTTTTGCGGTTGCCGACAGTGAAAAAGAACTGGTTTCGAATAATATGGTTTACTTGCTTGCCACACCCTGCACAGTTGATGATGTTTCCTGGATCCATCCCGGCGTGGTAATGTTCGACTGGTGGGCAAAGCATAATATTTTCGGAGTCGATTTCAAAGCAGGGATCAACACTGAAACGGCCAAGTATTTTATAGATTTCTGTGCTGAACACGGTTTCAGATATTTCCTTTTTGATGATGGATGGAGTCCGGAAGACGATATACTGAAAACAATACCGGGATTGAAAATGCCCGAAGTTACTGCTTATGCATCAACCAAAGGGGTGGATGTCATGCTCTGGGTGATCTGGAGGACACTTGAAAGGCAGTGGAAGGAAGCGTTCGATCTCTTTGAAAAATGGGGGATAAAGGGCATCAAAGTTGATTTTATGAATCGCGATGACCAGCTGATGGTAAGATTTTATGAAGCGGTTGCGCGGGAAGCCGCTGAAAGAAAGATGGTAGTAGATTTCCACGGAGCCTATAAACCTTGCGGGTTACGGCGCAAATTTCCAAACGTACTTACCCGTGAAGGACTTATTGAATTTGAATACAATGGCTGGACTAACTATGACAATCCAGAACATCATAATCTGCTGCCATATATACGCATGTTTCCGGGACCTATGGACTATATCCCTGCCACCATGCGGAATTCAACAAAAGATAATTTCAGGCCCATTAGTGATTACCCGATGGGGCAGGGGACCCGCGCCCATGCCATGGCATTATTCTTGGTACTGAACAGTCCGATGACAATGCTTCCCGACTCGCCATCCGACTATTACCACGAAAAGGAATGCACTGATTTTCTTGCGAAAATACCCGTTGAATGGGACGATACGAGATTACTGGAAGGCAAAATCGCTGAATATACTGTTTTGGCACGCAGGTCAGGAAGTGAATGGCACATAGGGGCAATTACAGACTGGAAAGAACGATCCCTTGAGCTGAAGACAGACTTTCTTGAACCCGGAAAATACAGACTGGAAGCCATTGCAGATGGAATTAATGCCAACACAAGAGCTGAAGATTATATAAGAATTGAAATGGATTTTCAGGCAGGAGATGTTTTGAAGCTCAGTCTTGCATCAGGAGGTGGATGGATAGCACGTATTACACCGGTACGATAGATATTTTGATAAATTTTAGCAGCAGAGTCGTAAGGAATAATCAGGGAGTGTCACAGTATGAAACTCCGTGTTCTTCCTCAGTGCATCTCCGTGTAACTCTATGGTTAATAATAAGATACATAGGTCAATAATATAATCAATAGATAAAAAATAAATTGACCACACAAGAGCAGTTGTGAAAATATCTCCACCTCTACAAACAGGCCGCCGCTACGCGGCTCAAAAAAATCTTGTGTGTCCTTAAGCTACAAACAGATCGCCACTACGTGGCTCAAAACATTTGGATACCACCATCCTGAGCGCCGTAGGCGCGAACTGTTTGTAGAAAACAATCAATAAAAAATAGTGCGAGCTCCGTAGGAGCGACCTGTGAAAATTTCTCCACCTTCAAATACAGGTCACCGCTATGGGGCGTAAAAATCATTGATCATTCACTTTCTACAAACAGGTCGCCGCTACGCGACTTGCAAAAACTTTAATGATCGTCAGATTTTGGTTTCCATCCGGGACCTCTTACGACCCTTCCCGGCATAGCTCCGGTATGTTCTCCGTCTTTTAAAACCTGAACTCCATTGACAAAAACATGAACCATACCTGTTGAATATTTCTGAGGTGTTTCAAAGGTTGCATTATCCCTGATCGTTTCAGGATTAAAAATCGCCAGATCTGCATAAAATCCTGCTTTTATTGATCCGCGTTTCCTTATCTTCAGGTTAGCAGCGGGAAGAGAAGTGAGTTTGCGAATTGCCTCTTCAAGCGAAATGACTTGTTCCTCTCTTACATATTTGCCAAGCAAACGTGCAAAATTGCCATATGCCCGGGGATGAGTGCTGGATTTCAGGAATACTCCTTCCGGTGCAGATGAAGCTCCATCCGAACAGAAAGACATCCATGGCAATGCTATCTGTTTCCTGATATTATCCTCTGACATCGAAAAGTAAACAACATCAATCCGGCTTCCATCCTGGATTATCAGATCCATCACAGTCTCTTCGGGTGATTTCTTCCTCATCCCGGCAACTTCAGCCAGGGTTTTCCCCGTCAGGTATTTTAATGTGTCATTGAGAAACCCGATTAACAGTACTTTCTCAGCTGATCCGGTCTTCTGAAGAATTTCATTACTGATCAGAGGGCTTATCTTTTGCCTGATCTCCGGGTCTTGCAGCCTGGCAACCCAATCATTAAAACCACCTTCCCGGACCCAGTCCGGCATGACAATGTCAAAACCTGTCGAACTGGCTATATAATTGTACATATCAGCGGTTATTTGAAGTCCTGCTGATCTAGCCGAATCTATTTTCGCGGCGGCTTTATCCAGTTTATCCCAGTTTGATGTTCCAACCTGTTTAAAGTGATAAATTTCAGATCTGATATTGGCTTCTTTGGCTGCATTGATGAGTTCATCAAGACTTTCAAGCAGGGCATCACCCTCATTTCTTATGTGAGAAATATACATACCATTATATTCTGCCGCAACTTTACAAAGGGCAGTAAGCTCTTCAGGACCGGCAAAGCAGCCAGGAACATATTCCAGAGCTGAACTAACTCCAACAGCCCCTTCCTCCATAGCCTGCTTCAACAATAACCTCATTGAGTCGAGCTCAGTAGTTTCAGGTGGCCGGTCTTCATAACCGATTGTATGAATCCTCAGGGTAGCCGCACCGACAAATGAAGAAATATTGGTAGAAATACCTTTCTTTTCGAGAAATTCAAGGTATTCACCCAATGTGGTCCACTCTATCTCATATTTAATATCACCCTGGCCTTCCCTGAAATCCTTTTTCATACTTTCATTCAAAGGCCCCCATGATTCGCCTTCTCCAAGCACTTCAAGAGTCACTCCCTGCCTTATGTCACTCTGGGATCTGCCGTCTTCTATGAGTGATTCAACTGCCCAGCTCAGCATATTGATAAAGCCGGGGGAAACAGCTAAACCCTCTGCATCGATCTCTATCCGGCCTTTTGCATTTTTCAGATCGCCAATTCCGGCAATGGTGTCGTCATTTATACCGATATCTCCTTTGAAGGATGGAGATCCGGAACCATCAACAATCTGACCATTTCTGATCAGCACATCATATTTTACAGGAGACAAGCATCCCTGGAAAATAAAAACCAGAAGAATAATTATTTTAAAATAATTCATAATTGATCCAATCAATAATTAACCGGCGGAAGAAAGAAGGTATTGAACAAAAGCTTGTATGTTGCCTGTGTTGATGCCCTTTTCTTTTTTGTTAAACAGGTACAATTTACTATAATATTTTCTTATTGACGGAATTAATTTCTAACGCGTTGTGCAGTTAACCATCTTCTCTGGCTGCATGTACTCATCCCCCCAACCCCAGGGGGTGAGTACGTGTGACTGAAAGGGGAAAACCGGATCGATAATGTTTGTTGTAAAAACCAATGCTGTATATGAACAAATTTCATAATCTGATCGTCATTATTTATATCCTCTTTAAGGTGTCTTTCACAAATGTTGATATTGGACCATGAAATAAAACCTGACTTCTCTCTATTTTAACATCTAAAGATGTAACTTCGGGTTAATTTGATGCTTAATAAATGTCAGTCAACTAATTCTGCACTATAGGATTAAATTCTGATATAGCGGAACAATCAATAAAAGCACATAAATTATGGAAGAGACTATTCGTTTTGAACTGAACGGTAAACAGACAGAACTGCCCCTTGATCCGGGTCAGACTCTGTTATGGGTACTACGAAACAAATGCGGATTAACCGGCACAAAATATGGTTGTGGAATGGGATTCTGCGGTGCCTGTACAGTTCTTCTGGATGGGGAACCTGTCAGGTCATGTATGTTACCGGTGAGTGATGCAGCCGGTAAAAAAATTGTCACCATTGAGGGACTGGCGCGTAACGGCAACCTCCATCCCCTTCAAAAAGCATTTATAGAACATGATGCCTTACAGTGTGGATTTTGTACCCCGGGTATGATCATAACTGCTGTGGGATTGCTTATGAAGAATCCTGAACCATCACAGCAGGAAATCATTGAGGGTATGGAGGATAACCTCTGTCGTTGCGGGGCTCATGTGAGAATCATAAAAGCAATTCAGACAGCAGGTAAAGAAATGAAAGGAGGGAAATAGCCATGAAAAAATCAGTTACAATTGAAAAGAAATTAATGAAATCAGGGGAATCTTCAGGGAGGATCAGAAGAAGAGATTTTTTTAAACTTCTCGGTGGTGGGATTTTCATCTTTGTGCATCCCTTTGATCCTTTCGAAATTCTATCGATGCCGGCCCAACAGGCCAGATCATTGTCAAAAGACTTTAATGCTTTCCTGCAGATCACTGAAGCCGGATTGGTGAATTGTTATACAGGTAAAATTGAAATGGGACAGGGTGCAATTTCATCCCTTCCCCAGATAATGGCTGATGAACTTGAAGTGCCATATGAGAGAGTAAAAATGATAATGGGTGACACTGATTTGTGTCCGTACGACAGGGGAACAAGCGGTTCAAATACAATAAGAACATTTAGTCTGTTTATGAGAGCGGCTGCAGCAGAAGCAAAAGCAGTCTTATTGCTGCTGGCATCGGAAAAACTAAAATTACCGGTATCCCGCCTGGAGGTAAAGGATGGCATAATAAGTGAAATCACGAACAGCAAAAACAAAGTAAGTTATGGTGAACTGACAAAAGGAAAAAGAATTGAAAAACACCTCAACGGGCAGGCAATTCTGAAGGAGCCTGCAAAATTTAAATATGTAGGAAAACCTTTTCTACATCAGGATGCCCGTGTAAAGGTTACGGGAGAAGCAAAATACTCAGCCGATATTCAGTTACCGGGATTGTTACATGCCCGCATACTAAGGCCCCCGTCACATGGAGCAAAATTAGTAAATGCTGATGTTTCGGAGGCTGAAAAGATTAAAGGTATCCGTGTGGTACGCGACGGGGATTTCATTGCCGTACTGAGTGACGACCGCGACAGGGCTGATCAGGCGATTGTAAAAGTTAAGGGTGAGTATACATTCGATGAAATAAAGGCGGATGACAAAACAATCTTCGACCGGATACTGAAAGCAAAGTCAACCGCAAATGTTATAAGGACAAACGGAGATCAGGAAACCGGCAGAAAGGTTTCCGATACTGTTATTGAATCGGAATTTCATAACAGCTATGTGGCACATGCTGCAATTGAGCCTCATGCTGCAACAGCAATGATTGAAGGAGATAAAATTACCGTATGGGTCTCCACACAGGCACCTTTCCGGGTTCAGGAATCAATAGCTGATGAATTAAAATTCCCGCTTGAAAAGGTAAGGGTATTAACGCCTTTCGTGGGAGGTGGTTTCGGTGGCAAATCTCCCCATCAGCAGGCTGTTGAAGCTGCAAAACTTGCAAAGATCACCGGCAAGCCTGTTGTAGTTGCCTGGACAAGACAGGAAGAATTCTTTTACGATACATTCCGGCCGGCGGCTGTTGTGAAAATCGCCTCAGGATTCGATAAAACCGGGAGAATAATACTCTGGGATTTCCATACATACTATGCAGGATCAAGGGGATCCGATACTATTTATGATGTACAACATTCAAGGACAACAGATTACAGCAGAGGTGCCGTCCATCCCTTTGGTACAGGAGCATGGCGTGCCCCGGGTAACAATACCAATACTTTTGCGAGAGAATCGCAGATTAATATAATGGCGTCAAAAGCGGGGATCGATCCGCTCGATTTTCGCCTTAAAAACCTGAAGGATGAGAAAATGATTGCAGTGCTGAAAGCGGTAGCGGATCTGTTCGGATACTCACCTGCAAAGACCCCGAGTGGCAGAGGTTTCGGAATTGCCTGCGGAACAGATGTCGGGACCAGTGTTGCTCATATGGCAGAGGTGAAGGTGGATAAAAAAACTGGTCACGTTCAGGTTATTCGTGTGGCCTGTGTACAGGATATGGGTCTGTGCATTAATCCCCAGGGTGCGAAAATACAGATGGAAGGGTGCATCACCATGGGTTTAGGATATGCTTTGACAGAGGAAATACAGTTTCAGGGCGGGGATATCAAAAATCACTCCTTTGATACCTATGATATACCACGGTTTTCCTGGGTCCCCAAAATCGACACAACTATATTGGAGCATAAAGATCAGCCGCCGGCAGGTGGGGGGGAACCAGGAATAATTTGCATGGGGGGTGTGATCGCAAATGCTGTTTTTGATGCTACAGGTGCCAGATTATACCAGTTGCCGATGACTCCGGAGAGAATATTGGCCGCACTTAAAAGCTAAACAAAATCCTGATTTGCCTTCCGGTGTTCTTTTAATAAGTATTTTTGTATGCACGTGAATTTTTGAAGGGCAGGATATCAAAACAGATTATCATGAAAAGCCAAAAACAAAAATCACTTTTTAATACCGGATTGGGTGCATTTTTAACAGTACTGGCCGGAATTAATCTGATATCCTTTCCTGCACTTGCAGGAAGTAATCAGAGAGCCTCATTTATACATGATAATCTGAAGCGGAAGTTTAAGTTTCACATTCCCTCAGGGTATGATAAATCTGTTCAGTATCCACTGGTTATTGCATTGCATGGCAGGGGAGGAAACGGAGTGAGCATGATTCTGCTTACGCGAAAAGGATTTAATAAAATGGCTGATACGGATGGATTCCTGATAGTTTATCCTGATGGAATTGAGCTGAACTGGAATGATGGCAGAATGGATCAGGAAGCAAAAGACCGTGCTCACATGGAAAATATTGATGATGTCGGATTCATTTCTGCATTAATAGATTCCATGATCATGAATTACAACATAGATCCAAAGCGGGTCTATGTAACAGGTATATCAAATGGAGCTATAATGTCATATCGCCTGGCTTGTGAACTATCTAATAAAATTGCTGCTATTGCTCCGGTAGATGGAAATATTCCGGTCATGCTTTATCCTTATTGCTCGCCATCAAACCCCGTGTCAGTGCTGGCCATAAATAATTTAAATGATCCTTTGGTTCCATTTGAGGGGGGTGAAATTCAGGGACAATTCCGCAATTATAAACTGGGTAAAGTTTTGTCCGTTGATGAATCAATCGGATTCTGGATAAACCGGAATATGTGTTCAACCACTCCTGTTGTGACCGAGGAGCCTGACAAAAATCCAAAGGATGGCACAAGAGTAACAAGGAAGCAATATCGTAATGGTAATGACGGAACAGAAGTAATTCTTTATGTCGTTGATGGCGGGGGACATACCTGGCCCGGTGGTTTACAGTATTTGCCTGTATGGAAAATAGGAAAAACCTGCAGGGATATTGATGCCAATGAGGTTATATGGTCTTTTTTTAAAGGACATTCAAGGTAATTGAATATAATATATATTAACCAGGGAGGGGAACTATTAAGACAAAATCTATTCTGGAGAGAGGGTGGTTTAAGCTTGATAATGCTGCGAAACTGTTTCCGGCGATTGCTTCAGAAGATCTTACTACTGTATTCCGGGTAACTGCATTTTTAAAGGAACCTGTGAAATACTCAGCTATCAGAGAAGCGGTGGCAATTATTTCACAAAGATTTCCGTATTTCAGCGTTTCCCTGGGAAGCGGGATATTCTGGCATTTCCTTGAATTCAACAATCAGATGCCACGTATTCAGGTTGAAGAAGAAATCCCATGCACTGCTTTTGCCATAACAAGGAAAAACGAACCTTTATACAGGGTGCTCGTCAAAAAGAACAGGATCTCAGTCGAATTCATTCATATTCTGACCGATGGTGGGGGCGCAATGGAATACCTGAAATCCCTGATCTATACCTATCTGACATTTACTGGCAGACATATCAATTCACCCGGAGATATAATCCTGCCCGGAACGCCGGTATCCGATGAGGAGTTCGAAGACGGATACAATAAGTACTTTCAGAAATTGCCACCTCCTGTCAAAATTGTTAAAGCCTGGCATCTTCCCTTCAGGCTTAATATAAAACCAAGATTGAGAGTGCTTAGAGCTGAGATCAAAGTTGATGAAATTCTTGAACTAACCCGGAGGCATAAAGTATCTGTTACTGAGTATTTTGTGGCAGTTTACTTTTTTTCGATCCAGAAGATCTTTAATTCCTGGAATGAGAAAAGTAAAAAGGTGAAACGAAAAGTCCTGAGGATTGAAGTACCTATTAACATGAGAAAAATGTATAAAAGCAGAACTATGCGTAATTTTTCTCTTTTTGTTTTACCGGAAATTGATGTAAGACTTGGGACATATACATTTGAAGAGATACTCACATCAGTTCATCACCAGTTACAGTTAAGTACTGATATCAAGCAGATATCACGATTCCTGTCATCGAATGTCAGTCCGGAAAAGCTTTTAATCGTCAGGATTCTGCCACTGTTCATTAAAAAAATGGTTATAGCTTCCATTTACAGGAAACTTGCTTCAAAGCGCTGGACAGGGATGGTAACTAATCTTGGACTTATGACTTTTCCGGAAGAAATGGAGGAGCTGGTTGATTCCATCGGGCTCATTCCGCCTCCACCCAATACAAATGTGAAGGTATGCTGCGCACTGGTTTCATATAAAGGTAAAATGAGGATCTGTTTTTCAAATATCACACAATCCCGTGATCTTGAGAGGTATATTTTTATGCATCTATCGGATGCTGGAATTCATGTCAGAATTTTGAATAACAACTAAAAGTACAGAGCATGACTTTATGCCTTAATTGCGGAGTCGAGCTGGATAATGGATTTAAGATTTGCCCCCTTTGCGGGATGGATCCGGGGGAAAAAAGCGAACAGGAACAGATTTCCGATAATTATCCCTCGGGTATCATTCAGCTTCAAAAAAAGGAAAACAGAAGGCATCTCTGGGAGTTGAGTGGAATAATAGCATTTTCGGGGATCGCAGGTTGTACTGTCATTGAATTATTATTAAGCAAAGAGCTGAAATGGTCACTTTTATCAGATGTATCAATTTTAACTGCGTGGGTAATTCTGACTCTTTACCAGTTTGCATACAAAAAGACTATTGCTATAGTCACCTTTCTGATGCTTACAACCCTGGCAGCTCTATTTTTTATTGACCTGATTGCTCCCGGCAGGAAATGGTTCATTCCAGCTGGTCTTCCGGTCACAATTGCTGTATTTACTTCCGCAGCAATTATCATAATTCTCTACAAATCAGCCCATTTGCACGGGCTGAATTTAATTGCTTCGGCACTCATTATCCTGTCATGTTTTTGCATAATAACCGAAATGGTCCTGGATAAATACCTGAGCGGCCTGGTGGATATGCGATGGTCCTTTATTGTAGCTGTTTCGATTCTCCCTGTTGCACTGGTATTGTTCTTTTACCATTACCGGCTGAAAAAGGGAAACCGGCTTGACAGTTTTTTCCATATCTGAAGTTTATTCTGCCAGAGGCGGGAAAAGACAATAATTTTCACTGATTCCGGGAGTCCCTAAAATAAAGTACCGGGAAGTCAATTCTATATAATGCTACAATTAAAGGCGAACTATTGCAGCTGCAATGCTGATGAATTTTGATTTTAGCTGACTATCCGGATGATGATAATCAACCTGTTTTTTGCTTTCTGTCTAATGGAATTATTCCAGCCATCTCACCTATAATGTTCACCAGGTCGGTCCCTGTCGGAATCACAATCTTGGCATTAGTCCCGAGTGATGCTTCAAGAGCTTCCAGTTTCCTTAATAATTGGGCATTACCAACGAAGTATTTATCTGCTGCTTCATTTACCAGTTTAATAGCTTCAGCTTCTCCTTCAGCATGCAATATTTTCGACTGTTTATATCCTTCAGCTTCTTTAATCTTAGCACGTTTTATACCATCGGCAACAGTTTCGGCAGCTGTAGCAGAATCTATAGCCGCTATTTTTTCATTTTCAGCTTTTACCACTTTATTCATTGTTTCCTGAACATCACTTGGAGGGTCAATTTCTTTCAACTCTGTCCGGACAATTTCAATTCCCCAGGTTTTGGTTTCGTTATGAAGTGTCCTGTATAATTCAGAATTAATTTTCCCCCGTTCGCTGTTAGCCGATTTAAGGGTGAGTGTACCGATAATATTACGCAGCGTGGTTCTTGCCAGATTAACGATCTGCAATCTGTAATTATTAACATTGTAAATTGATCCTTTAACGCTTTCCTCATCGGATTTCACCCTGAAATAAACCTGCGCATCCACACTTGCATTCAGATTATCGTTTGTGATTATTTCCTGGGGCTGGGCATCTACCATCTGTTCTGTCACATTTACCAGGTATAGTTTGTCAATGATCGGAATTATCCAGTGGAATCCGGGATTTGCAAAATTATGGTATTTCCCAAGTCTCTCAATTAAAGCTCGTTGAGTTGGCCGTACAATTCTTATTCCCGCAAAGAATATTAATACCACAGGAATTATCAGATACAGGTACGAATAATTCATTTCAATTTCCTTTCTTTTTTTATTGATTTTAGTTCATTAAGAAAACAACGGGCATATAAGTCCGGTCATGTTTATAAATGCTTTATGACGGAATTTAGCTGGATAAAAATCCCTCATGCTCTAAGGTCTTCCCGGTATTTATTAAGACCAACAGTCTCTTCAAATGCCCCTATAAACCTTGTTAAAAAAATTGTATAATCCTCCTGTGCAAAATAATTATAAGTCTCATCAGGAGGTGAGGGTACTTCTTCGAGACTATTAACTCCTGAGGATTTATTCATTTCTGATCGTGTAAAATCTATAAGTTCACCATCAATCCGGTTATAAAAATGCCAACCCTTTTCCATACGGGTCTTCAGAATTTCACCGCCAAAAATATCGTAGATCAGCCGTGAGATTATGCTGCTCTGACCATTTGCAGAATAATTAGTTTTTGAACCAGGTTTTTTTTCCAGAGCCAGGGTTTGCTTCAGAGCTTTTTGAACAACTTTACTATTAACCATCTTCTTTGAGGATTTACCGATTCATATACAATAAATTTGAAATTTTTCATTGATAATTTTTCACAAATTAAAAATGAAATTTCACACAGGAAATTTAATCCCTTTGAATTTAGAATGTGTTACACAACTCTCTTAAAAAGTTGCATTATTCCCACATTTAAAGGATTTATTTTTCCTTGCAATGAATCCGGTGAATCCCTTTTAACAGGAATGTATTATCCGGGTTTGGAAATACTTAAATAATCAGGAGCTTAATTTGCAGGAACTATTTTTTAGCGGAGAGCCATACAACGACCCCGCCAGTCACCATTACAAGAACTCCAACCACCGGAGACCATTTGAGGTGGTGTCTTTTATTTGCCGTTATATTAATATCGCCGATTTTCGCTACTCTTTCTCTTGAGAAGAAGGTAACAGTTGTAAAAATGGTTAACACTAAACCAATCAGAATGAGGGCATAACCAACTTTTTTCATATCGTATTTATTGTGAGTAATCTTAATGAAAGGTAGGTTAAATTGAACTATCAGAGTTACACAATTATTCTTAAAAGTTACATTATTCCCACATTTATGATAAATAAACAGATGTTAATCTACTTTCTAATATTCCTGTTCAGATTTGGATTCTTTGGCTCTTCTGATCTGATATTTTTCGAAGGTCTGGCAATATTCACCTGCGGTTCTCTCCTTTCATTATTGGTTCTCTTTACATTCTGTTGTTGCAAAACTCTTTCATTATTCCTGATATTCTGTTGATTTACTGCGTTTTGTCGTTTCACAGCATTTTGTCGGTCAGCAGTATTCTGCTGATTCACAGTTTTTTGTTGATTTACAGCATCCTGTTGGTCTTCAGCATTTTGCCGATTTACGGCATCCTGTCGATTTACAGCATTCTTCCGGTTTAGGGCATTCAATTGATCTACAGCATTCTGCCGGTTTACTGCATTCTGTTCATCTATGACATTCTGTCGATCTACAGCATTCTGTTGATCTACAGCATTTTTTCGATCTACAGCATTCTGTTGAATTTCAGCATTCTGCCGATTTACAGCACCCTGCTGTTGTTCCCTTCTCGTGTTAACGGATCTATTTATTTCTCCCTGCTGATATGGAGTAACTCTTTCTGAAGGTCGTCTCACATCCTGCAGGTTTGTGATCCTTGATGGAGAAGAACTCTGTTCACTGTCATTGTTTTTGATTACCTGAGGCCTGTAGATAGAAAGCTGCCCATTCCTCAAATATTGGCCCGGTGCATTATTTTCCTGAATGTCATAAGAAGTGATTCTTCTGCGGGTAACTCGCTGTACATCTGCTTTGTCTGGCCCTGAGACGTATGTTGTCTGTCGTCTGTTATCAACATAGGTATTATTAATCACGGTGGAATTTCTGAAGAGCATATCATATTCATTTTGACTGGCATAATAACGATTGATATTGTTTCTTCCAAAATACCTGTCCTCCATGAAGATCCAGTGATTATTATAACCATTGTAGTCACCGCCAAAACTCGTACCAATACTCATCCCGGGTCCCATCGGGGCCCATCCATAATATCCCTGGGCCCTTCTCCAGGTCACCCAGGCTGGACCCCATATATTATCTGGCACCCAGAACCAACCATAGTAGTTATCGTAATCCCATCGACCATAATGAAAAGGCGCCCAGCCCCAGTCGTAATCAGATAACCATGTCCAGCCGTATTCTGTCATTATCCAATGACCCTGTGACGAATAGGGGAAAAAGCCCGGTCCGGCATCCGGCATCCATACATACCCATAATTGGAATAATCTACCCATTGACCGTATGGATTTAATTGATCATAGAAGACCTGGAAACTGACATAAGGTTGCTGAGCTGATGCCTGTTTCGGGAATATTACAGGGAACAAAACCATTGCAAGTAACATTCC
>Ga0105107_10001832_pt1 | contig 13863 bp, 14 predicted proteins | sample PPLLaktember2015_6_FD_79335 | JGI IMG/M metagenome (GOLD analysis project Ga0105107, IMG submission 79335) | Freshwater sediment microbial communities from Prairie Pothole Lake near Jamestown, North Dakota, USA - PPLs Lake P8 Core (1) Depth... | ecosystem: Environmental > Aquatic > Freshwater >...
CGTGATCGAGATGGCGAAGAAGAACCCGGGCAAGATGACCTACGCCTCGCCGGGCGCCGGCAGCTCGATGCACCTCGCGGGCGAGCTCCTCAAGCAGCAGGCCGGCATCGACATCCTGCACGTGCCTTTCAAGGGCGGAGCGCAGGCCTATCCCGAGGTGATGGCCGGGCGGGTCGAGCTGCAGCTCGACCCGGCATTCGGCATCTACCGGCACGTCAAGGCCGGGAAGATGAAGGCGATCGCCGTCACGACGGCGAAGCGCGACCCCGCCGCGCCCGAGGTCCCGGCGGTCGCCGAGACCATCCCCGGGTTCGAGGTGCTCTCGATCAACGGCATCGTGGTGGCCGGCAAGACGCCGCGGCCGCTCATCGACCGGCTGAACGCCGACTTCCGCAAGCTGCTCGCGCAGCCCGAGGTGGCCAAGCGCATGGAAGGCTTCGGCATCACCGTGGTGGGCAACTCGCCCGACGAGTTCGGCAAGTTCATCCGGGACGAGATCGAGCGCTGGACCAAGGTGGCGAAGGCCGCGAACATCAGCCTCGACAAGTGACGCGCCGGAAGCTCCGCAGCAACCTCGCGCCGGGCACGCCCGTGTGGGCGGGCCGGCGCGCCCAGTGGCGGGCGCTCGGCCTCTCCGAGGAAGACATGGAGAAGCCGAAGATCGCGGTGGTCAACTCCTCCTCCGAGCTCTCGAGCTGCTTCAGCCACCTCGACGGCGTGGCCGCGGAAGTGAAGAGGGCGATCCGCGCCGCGGGCGGGCTGCCCTTCGAGATCCGCACCGCCGCTTCGAGCGACTTCGTCACCTGCGCCGGACGCGGCGGCGCGTACATCCTGCCGACGCGCGACTTGATCGCCGCCGACATCGAGGTGCAGGTCGAGGGCGCGCTCCTCGACGGCATGGTGTGCCTCGCCTCGTGCGACAAGACCGCGCCGGGCCAGATGATGGCCGCCGGCCGGCTGAACGTGCCGACGATCGTGATCCCCTGCGGCTACCAGCAAAGCGGCGAGTACAAGGGGCAGCACGTCGACATCGAGGAGGTCTTTCTCAAGTCCGCCTACGTATCCTCGGGAAAGACCAGCCTGCAGGAAATCACCGAGATGGCGGACGTCGCGGTCCGCTCCCCGGGCGTGTGCGCCGGCATGGGCACGGCGAACTCGATGCATATCGTCGCCGAGGCGCTCGGCATGACGCTGCCGGGCAGCGCGCCGGTGGCCGCGCTCTCGCCGAGGATGATGGACAACGTGCGCGCCTCGGGCGCGCGCATCGTCGAGATGGTGTGGCAGGACCTCAAGCCGCGCGACATCCTCACGCGCGAGGCGATCGAGAACGCGGTGATGGTGGTGCTCGCGCTCTCCGCCTCCATCAACTGCGCGAAGCACATCCAGGGCGTCGCCACCGAGGCGGGGCTCGACGTCGACGTCTATTCGCTCCTCGAGAAATACGGGCCGAAAGTGCCGCTCCTCGCCGCCATCCGGCCCAACGGCGACGGGCTCATCGAGGAGCTCGAGGCCGCCGGCGGCGCGCGCGGCGTCATGAAGCAGCTCGAGTCGCTTCTTCACACCGGGGTTACGAATGTCTCAGGTTCGAATCTTGGGGACGCGTTGAAGGGGGTCAGGCCCGACGAGAAAGTCATCCGTCCGCTGTCGCGCCCGCTCTCTACCCGGCCGACGCTCATCATCGTGCGCGGCAGCCTTCTGCCCGGCGGCGGGATCGTGCGCATCGGCGGCGTGGGCGAGCGCAAGATGTCGCACCGCGGCCCCGCGAACATCTTCCATTCGCGGGAAGAGGCCCTGCAGGCCATCCGGAACGATCAGATCAGGAAAGGCGAAGTCGTGATCCTGCGCGGCCTGGGCGTGATCGGCGGGCCGGGCATGGCCATGACCTCCGCGGTGGTGTTCGCGCTCGACGGCGCGGGGCTCGTGGACGACGTGGCGGTGATCACCGAGGGCCAGCTCTCGGGCCTGGTCAACATGGGACTGGTGGTCGGCGAGGCGTCGCCCGAGGCCGCGGCGGGCGGGCCGCTCGCCCTCGTGGAAAAGGGCGACATCGTCTCGATCGACGTCGCGAAGCGCGAGGTGAACCTCGAGCTCGCGCCCGAAGTGCTGGCGGAGCGCCGCGCGCGCATGGGGAGCTTCGGCGCGCAGAACGAGCGCGGGTGGCTTTCGGTCTACCAGAGGACCGTGCGCCCGGTGCACAAAGGCGCGGTGCTGATGAAAGATGAATAGGACGATCCAGGAGAAGCCGCGGGCAATCCCCGTCCTTGGCGAGTTCGACGTGGTGGTGGTCGGCGGCGGGCCGGCGGGCATCGTGGCCGCGACGGCCGCCGCGCGTGCCGGGCGCTCGACCATCCTCGTCGAGCGCTACGGCTTCCTCGGCGGCGCGGGCACCGCGGCGGGCCTGTCGACCTTCTGCGGGCTGCACGCCAATGTCGCGGGCGAGCATCGGCGCATCGTGCGCGGCCTGTGCGACGAGATCGTCGAGCGCCTGGAAAAGATGGACGCGCTCAGCGCGCCGCACCTGTCGGTGCAGAACCGCATCCAGGCGCAGGCCTACGACATCTCCGCGTACAAGATCGTCGCCGACGAGATGCTGCTCGCCGCGGGCGCGAAGCTGCTCTTCCACGCTTTCGCGGTGGCGGCGGTGATGAAGAGCGAGCGCGAGATCGAGGCGGTGATCGTCGAGACCAAGTCCGGGCGCCAGGCGATCCTCGGGCGCATGTTCATCGACTGCTCCGGCGACGGCGACCTCGCAGCCTGGGCGGGCGCGCCCTACGAGGTGGGCGACGGCAAGGGCAACATGCTCTATCCCTCGACCATGTTCCGCATCAACGCGGTCGACCCGGAGAAGGCCGGCCGCGCCTGGGAGCTCATCCCGAGGCTCATGGACGAGGCCGAGGCGAAGGGCAGGCGCTTCCCGCGCAAGAAGCCGATCGTGCGCCCGCAGCGCGACCCGATCGAGTGGCGCGCCAACCTCACGCAGATCCGCAACCCCGACGGCAGCGCGGTGAGCGGCATCGACGCCGCGCAGCTCTCCTACGGCGAGGTCGAGGGCCGGCGCCAGTGCTGGGACGTCTTCGAGTTCATCCGCGCCTCGACCCCGGGCTTCGAGAAGTCCTACATCGTCGAGATCGCGCCGCAGCTCGGCATCCGCGAGACGCGGCGCGTGAAGGGCGAAGCCATGGTGAGCGAGGACGACATCCTCGACTGCCGCGACTTCCCCGACGCGATCGGCGCCCAGGGCTGGCCGGTCGAGGCGCACATCGCCGGCGACGTGAAGTTCGTGTTCGCGCGCAAGCCGCGGGGCTTCAACCAGCTTCCCTACCGCATGATCGTGCCCCTGGGCGTAGAGAACCTGCTGGTCGCCGGACGCTGCGCCTCGATGACGCACGAGGGCCAGTCCTCGGCGCGCGTCACCGGGCCCTGCTTCATCATGGGCCAGGCCGCCGGCACCGCCGCCGCGCTCTCGCTCGGAAGCGGGGTTTCGCCCAGGTCGCTGGAGGTCGGTTTGCTGCAGGAAACCCTCGAGCGCGACGGTGTTTACCTTGGGCGGAATTAACGCTCCTGCGGTACTGTCTTACTCCACATGAGAACGCCAACCGTAGTTTTCCTCCTGCTCCTGGCCGGTTGCGTCAGCAACGGCGGCAGCCTCCAGCCCAACGTCGCCGACTCCGCCGCCGTGCGCGCCGAGATGGGGCAGCCTGCGGAGGTGCTGAAGGCCCCGCACGGCGGGGAGGTGTGGTTCTATCCGCGGGGGCGGGAGGGCCGCGAGACTTACCGGGCGGAGATCGGCCCCGAGGGCAAGCTGCTACGTCCGGTGGAGCAGGTTCTCCACGAGTGGAACTTCGATCGCATCATCGCCGGCAAGACCACGCGCGAGGAGCTGCGCCTGATGCTCGGCCCGCCGGTGTGGGAGTGGGTCGGCGCCAATAAATCCGAGCTGCTTTGGGACTACACCTACCGCTGGGCGAACCAGCGATGGATGCTGCACGTCGGCATCGACCAGAAGGGCATCGTGACCGGCCAGTTCCGCCGCGCCGAGGACAGTGCCCCCGCCAACTGGCCCTAGGCCCAGCGCGCCGCGCGCTTTTCCCTGAAAGAGGCGAGTCCTTCCGCCGCCTCGGCACTGCGGCGCTTGGCGGCGTGCTGGACGGCGAGGCGCTCGAGCACGGCGTCGTCGATGTCGCCCCAGGCGAACTCGAGGGCCGCGGCTTTGGTCTGGGCGTTCGCCTCGGGCGCGTTCTGCAGCAGCTGCCCCACGAACCGTTCGCCGGCGCTTGCAAGCTCGTTCGCCGGAACGATCTCGTGCACGAGGCCGATGCGCTTCGCTTCCTCGGCGCCGAAGCGCTCTCCGGTGAGCGCGTAGCGGCGCACCTGCCGCGCGCCGATTGCGTCGGCGAGCTGCGGCAGGATGATGCCCGCCATGAGGCCCCAGCGGGTCTCGCTGATGGAGAAGACCGCATCGTCGGCGGCGACGACGATGTCGCAGGCGGCGACGATGCCGGTGCCGCCGCCGAAGCAGGCGCCCTGCACGAGCGCGATGGTCGGCACCGGCGCGGTGTTCAGCCGGTGCACCGCCGTCGCGGTGGCGCGCGAGACGCGCTCGTTCTCCTCCGCTGACGCCGCGGCGACGCGCAGGATCCACCCGAGGTCCGCCCCGGCCTGGAAGTGCTTCCCGGCCCCGCGCAGCACTACGGCGCGCACGCCGGAGAGCGCGTCGAGCGCCGCGCCGAGGGCCTCGATCAGCGCGCCGTCGTAGGCATTGTTCACCTCGGGACGGTTCAGGGTGAGGGTCGCCACGCCGCGCGCGTCGACGCTTTGCAGCACGGTGCTCATAAGTCTTTCTCCTGTAGTGAAAATCCGGACGCCCCGGCCGGCATGCCGCTTGCTCCTACCTGCCGCACATGGTCCCGGAGGCAAGACGCATGGAGAAGCTACAGCAGTGGCGCCGCAGGCAGGAAGGCAAGATCGGCTACATCCTGCTCTGGGCGCTTGGTGTGCCCATCCCGGTGCTGTTCGTGATTTTCCTGCTTCGCGGCTGCACCTGACCGGACCGGCACGACTCATCACCCAACCCATCGGAGGCAAGATCCCATGAGAACACTCCTCATCGCAACAGGCATCGTCGCGGCGCTCGGCCTGGCCGGCTGCGAGAGCATGACCTCGGAACAGAAGGGCGCCGTCGGCGGCGCCGTGGTCGGCGGGGCGGTAGGCTCGGCAGCGACCGGCGGCAGCACCATCGGCACGATCGGCGGCGCAGTCGGCGGCGGCGTGCTGGGCCACGAGGCCGGGCGCGAGTACGAAGAGCGCAAGGACCGCTAGCCGCTCCTCGCTATAATGCCCGCGCATGGGAACCATGCGCGAGCTAAAGTCCGCGGCGGCCGAGCGCGCGGCGAGGGTCGACCTCGCCGCCGCGTTCCGCTTCGCAGTGCGCCTCGATCTCCACGAGGGCGTCTGCAACCACTTCAGCTTCATGCTGGAAGGCGAGCGGTTCTTCCTGAACCGCTACGGCCTGCACTGGAGCGAGGTAAGCGCCTCCAACCTCCTCGCGCTCAACGCGCGCGGCGAGGTTCTGGAGGGCGAGGGCGAGTTCGAGAAAACCGCCTTCTACATCCATTCGCGCATCCACCTCGCGCATCCGCGCGCGGCCTGCGTGCTCCATACCCACATGCCTTACGCCACGGCGCTCACGCTGCTGGAGGGCGGCCGGCTGGAGATGGCGGAGCAGAACGCGCTGCGTTTCCACGACGACATCGCGTACGACGACATCTACAACGGACTGGTGGTCGACGAGGCCGAGGGTGACCGGCTCGCGCGGGCCCTCGGCACGAAGCGCGTGATGTTCCTCGCGAGCCACGGCGTCATCGTGGTGGGGGAGACCGTGGCCGACGCGTTCGACTCGCTCTATTACCTCGAGCGCGCCTGCCGCCTGCAGGTGCTTGCCCGCTCGATGGGCGGGAAGCTCCGCAGCGTTCGGCCCGAGGTCGTCAAGACCGCCTACCGCATGATGCGCGAGGATGCGCCCAAGTATGCGCAGGCCCACTTCGGCGCGCTCAAGCGCATCCTCGACCGCGAGGAGCCGGACTATTCTCGCTGAGGTGGTGCAGGTCCGGCCCGCCGGGCCGCAGGACCTCCCGGCGATCCAGGCCATCTACGCGCACCACGTCCTGAACGGCCTCGCCTCGTTCGAGGAGGTCGCCCCGCCGCTGGAAGAGCTGCGCCGCCGCCACGACGAGGTCGTGAGCCGGGGGCTGCCGTGGCTGGTCGCGGATTTCGGCGGGACCGTCGCGGGGTACGGGTACTGCGCCCCCTACCGCGCGCGCTCGGCGTACAGATACGCGCTAGAGGACTCGGTGTACGTGCGCGAGGACATGGTCGGCCGCGGCGTGGGCAGCGCGCTGCTCGCCGAGCTCATCCGGCGCTGCGAGGCGCTCGGCTACCGGCAGGTCGTCGCCGTCATCGGCGACAGCGCGAATCTCGCTTCCATCAACCTGCATGCCGCATTCGGCTTCCTGCGCGTGGGCACGCTGCGCTCGGTGGGCTTCAAGTTCGGCCGGTGGGCGGACAGCGTGCTCATGCAGCGGCCCCTGGGGCCGGGGGACGCGACGCCACCGGAGAAGTGACTAGCCCTTCTTCGCGCTGAGCTCCGCGACCTTGCGCCGCGCGAGCTCGACGTAGGCACCCGCCGGGAACTGGTCGATGTAGAGCTTGATGTCCTCGGGGTCCTTGCTGTCCTTCACCTCGTTCCAGAACTCCATCTCGGCTTCGTTGCCCACGGCTGCGGCCTTGAGCGAGGCCGACGAGATGGGAACGGTCTCGTCGGGGTCCTCCGGAGGCTTGCCCGCGGCGACGCGCTTCAGCGCGTCGGCGAACGCGCGGGCGCTCTGGTAGCGGTGCTCGGGCGCCTTGGCGAGCGCCCGCGCCATCACGCGATCGATGTCGCGCGGGATCTTCGACACCGCGGAGGGCCAGACCGGGTCGTCCTGGACGATCTTCTTGGCGAGCACCCATTGCGTGCCTTCGAACGGCTTCTTCCCGGTGAGGAGCTGGTAGAAGAGCACGCCCGCCGAGAAGATGTCGGTGCGCCGGTCGATCGGCTGCCCCTGGATCTGCTCCGGAGACATGTACGAGGGGGTGCCGATCATCGCGCCGGCGCGCGTCGCCTCGCCGGTGTCGGCCTCCGGATCGGTGATGCGCGCCACGCCGAAGTCGGTGAGCTTGACGCGGCCCGACTTCTCCACCATCACGTTGGCCGGCTTGATGTCGCGGTGCACGACCTCCGCCTCGTGCGCGAACTCCAGCGCCTCGAGGAGCTCGCTCATCAGGCGGTAGATGGCGGGCAGGTCGAACTTCTCCCCCGCGTCGAAGGCGTCCTTCAGCTCGCGGCCGTCGATGTGCTCCATCACGATGTAGGCGAGCTCGCCTTCGGTCCCGAAGTCGTAGACCTGCACGATGTTGGGGTGGTTGATGCGCGCCACCGCGCGCACCTCGCGCTCGAAGCGCTTCGCGTAGTGGCGCGCGGTGGCCTCGTCGAGGTTGCGGGTGAGGATCGTCTTGATCGCCACGCGCCTGTCGAGCGTGGGATCGAGCCCGTCGTACACCAGGCCCATGGCGCCTTTGCCGAGCACGCCCTTGATCCGGTAGCGGCCGAGCGACTTCAGTTCTTTCATCGCCCGGATGATACAAGGGACGTCGCGGCTTTCCGGTGCGCTATTTCCTGTCCAACACGAGGGAGAGCAATAGAGGCTGAAGGTACTGCGAGACTCGATTGATCAACCGACGGTAAGGACGAGCTTGCCCTTGACCTTGCGGGCCGCCATGAGCTTCAGCGCCTCCGCTGCCTTCGCAAGCGGCAGCGTCTGAGATACGTGCGGCCGCAGCTTGCCCTCGCGGTACCAGGCGGCGAGCTGGCGTACGCTCTCGGCGAAGGCCTTCGGCTCGCGGCGCGCGAAATCGCCCCAGAAGACGCCGACCACGGCGGCGCCCTTGAGGAGCGCGAGGTTGAGCGGGAGCTTGGGGATCTCGCCCGCGGCGAAGCCCACCACCAGCAGCCGGCCGCGCCAGGCGAGCGATCGGAACGCGGGCTCGGTGTAGGGCCCGCCGACCGCGTCGTAGACGACGTCGACGCCTTTCCCGTCCGTGAGCGCCTTGATGCGCTCCCTCAGGTCCTCGGCGGCGTAGTTGATCGTCGCATCCGCGCCGTGCTCGCGGCAGACCGCGAGCTTCTCTTCGGTGGAGGCGCAGGCGATGACCCGCGCGCCGAGCGCCTTGCCGATCTCGATCGCGGCAAGCCCGACGCCGCCCGCCGCCCCGAGGACGAGCAGCGTCTCGCCCGTCTTGAGCGCGCCGCGGTCGCGCAGCGCATGGTCGGAGGTCGCGTAGGTGAGCAGGAACGCCGCGCCGCTCGGGAAATCCATGCCCTCGGGCAGCGGCAGCAGGCGCGCGGCCTCGGTCTTCACCTCCTCGGCGAAGGCGCCGTAGGTCGTGAACGCGATGACGCGGTCGCCCGCCTTGAATGCCTTCACGCCCTCGCCGACCTCCTTCACCACGCCGGCGAGCTCGCTTCCGGGCGAGAAGGGCAGCGGCGGCTTGAACTGGTACTTGTTCTGGATGATGAGGACGTCGGGGAAGTTGACGCTCGCGGCCTTCACCGAGACCACGACTTCCCCGGGCCCGGCCTTCGGCGAGGGCAGCTCCTCGACCACGAGCGAATCGGGCGGGCCGAACTGCTTGCAGAGGACGGCTTTCATGGACAGTAGAATGCCACAATGCCAAGCCTGAAAACCGACGACGGCGTCGCGCTCCACTACGAGGAGACGGGCGCCGGAACCCCGATCGTATTCGTGCACGAATTCGCCGGCGACCATCGCAGCTGGGAGCCGCAGGTTCGCTATTTCGCACGCCGCTACCGCTGCGTCACCTTCGACGCGCGCGGCTATCCGCCCTCCGAAGTGCCGAAGGATTTCGCGCGCTACTCGCAGGAGCGCGCGCGCGACGACGTGCGCTCGGTGCTCGACGCCCTGCGCATCGAGCGCGCGCACATCGTGGGACTCTCGATGGGCGCATTCGCCACGCTGCATTTCGGCATGGCGTACGGCGCTCGCGCGCTTTCCCTCACCATGGCAGGCGTGGGAAGCGGGGCGCACCCCGCGCATTACGAGAAGTTCCAGGAAGATGCATTGAGCAATGCGAAGGAAATGCGCGAGAAGGGCATGGCCGCGTTTGCCGCGCGCTACGGCCTGGGGGCGGCACGCGTCCAGCTGCAGAACAAGGATCCGCGCAGCTTCGCGGAATTTCTGAGCCAGCTCTCAGAGCATTCGGCGGAAGGCTCGGCCAATACCATGCAGGGTTATCAGGGACGTCGCCCCTCGCTTTACAAGCTTGTTGAAAACATAAAACGCATCTCCGTTCCCGCGCTCATCATCGCCGGCGACGAGGACGACATCACCATCGAGGCTTCCATCATGCTCAAGCGCGCCATCCCCACGGCGGGGCTCGCCATGTTCCCGAAGACTGGCCACGCGATGAACCTCGAGGAGCCGGCGCTCTTCAACCGCACGCTGGACGAGTTCCTGCACCAGGTGGCGGCCGGGCGATGGGGGCCGCGCGATGCGCGCAGCCCGGTCGCCTCGGTCTACGGGCCCGGAGGCAAGCCGTGAGCCTGATCGTCGAGAAGCGCGGCGCGGTGGGCTGGATCGTCTTCAACCAGCCGGCCAAGAAGAACGCCATCAACGACGCCATGTGGCGCGACATCCCGGAGGCCGTGGCGAAGTACGACGCCGACCCGGAAGTGCGCTGCGTCGCGTTCCGCGGCGCGGGCACCGAGGCCTTCGCCTCGGGCGCGGACATCTCGGAGTTCGCGAAGATCCGCGCCGAGCGCGCCTCGGTCGCGAAATACGACGACCTCCTCGACCGGGTGCTGCACGCGATCCAGGGCTCCATGAAGCCCTCGGTCGCGATGATCTACGGCTACTGCATGGGCGGCGGCCTCGAGATCGCGCTCGCCTGCGACCTGCGCTACTGCGCGCGCTCCGCGCAGTTCGGCATCCCGGCCGCGAAGCTCGGGCTGGCGTACAGCGTCGAGGGCCACAAGCGGCTGCTCGAGACCGTCGGCCACGCACGGGCGCGGGAGGTCATGTTCCTCGGCCGGCGCTACCCCGCCGAGGAGGCGCTCGCGATGGGCCTCGTGCACCGGGTTCTCGATAACGATGCCCTGGAGGCCTATGTGAATGAGGTCATCGGGACCTTGACTGCGAATGCCCCGCTTTCCATCGCGAACTCGAAGACCCAGATCGAGGAATACGTGAAGGCCTCCGGCCAGCCGGATCATCACCGCATGCAGGCGGCGATCGAGCGCTGCGCGAAGAGCGCCGACTACGAGGAAGGCCGGCGCGCCTTCATGGAGAAGCGCAGGCCCCGCTTCACCGGCGCATGATGAAGATCCGCGGCATCCGGGCGCGGCCGGTCGCCGCACCCCTGAAGCGGCGGCTGCCGACGAGCACCGGCACGGTGGCCGAGGCCGCGCTGCTGCTCCTCGACCTCGAGACCGACGCCGGCATCACCGGCCGCTCGTACCTCTTCGGGCTGGGCCGGCAGAACCTCCCGCCCATCCTGAAGCTCGTCGAGGCCATGGCGGAGATGGTGAAGGGCGACGAGGTGGCGCCCCTGGACCTCGAGCGAAAGCTGCGCGCCCGGCACACGCTGCTCGGGGTGCACAACATCGTGCTCTTCGCCATGTCGGGCATCGACATGGCGGCGTGGGACGCGCTCGCGCAGTCGAAGGACATGCCGCTCGTGCGCCTGCTTGGCGCCGCCCCGCGCCCGGTGCCGGCGTACAACTCGAACGGCCTGGGCATCCTCCCGGCGAAGGACCTCGAGCGCCAGGCGGTCGAGCTCGTCGAGGAAGGCTTTCGCGCGGTAAAGCTGCGCCTCGGCCGCGCCGAAGCGACGCAGGACATCGAAGCCTTGCGGGTCGTAAAAAAGGCTATCGGAGGAAAGACCATCCTGATGGTCGACTTCAACCAGGCGCTGAGCGTCGCCGAGGCGATCCGCCGCGGCCGCATGATCGACGAGGAGGGCGGCGTGCTCTGGATCGAGGAGCCGGTGCGCGCCGACGACTTCGCGGGCTGCGCGCGCGTGGCGCGCGAGGTGGCCACGCCGATCCAGATCGGCGAGAACTTCATGGGGCCGGAGCAGATGGCGCAGGCGCTCGCCGCCGGCGCCTGTGACTACGCCATGCCGGACGCGCAGCGCATCGGCGGGGTGACCGGCTGGATGCGCGCCGCGGCGCTCGCGCAGGCCGCGGGCATGGAGATGTCGAGCCATCTCTTCCCCGAAGTGAGCGCGCATCTTCTCGCCGCCACGCCGACGTGCCACTGGCTCGAGTTCGTCGACTGGGCCGGGCCCATCCTCACGCAGCCGCTGCAGGTCAGGGATGGCATGGTGTTCCCTCCTGAAAAACTCCTCTGGGATGAAAGCGCCGTAGCGCGCTACGCGCTTTAGCCGCGATGTTCACGCGCCATTTCGCGCACTGGCCGCCGGGCAAGCCGAGGACGCTCGAGATCCCGCGCGAGACCGTCGTGAACAACCTCGAGGCCGTCGCCGCTCGGGCGCCGCAGTCCGCGGCGATCGACTACTACGGCAGCCGCATGACGTACGCGGCGCTCAAAGGCGAGGTCGAGGCACTCGCCGGCTTCCTGCAGCAGCGCTGCGGCGTGCGCAAGGGCGACCGCGTGCTGCTCTACCTGCAGAACTCGCCGCAGTTCATCATCGGCTACTACGCCATCCTGCGCGCCGATGCGGTCGTGGTGCCGGTGAACCCGATGAACCGCACCGAGGAGCTGCGCCACTACGTCTCGGATTCGGACGCCGCGGTGGCCATCGCGGGGCAGGACGTGGTGACGCAGCTTGCTCCTCTAAAGATCAAAACCCTCGTAGCGACGTACTCCGATTACCTCACGCAATCCACGGATCTTCCGGTGCCGGATTTCGTGAAGGAGAAGGGAGAGGATTCGGGATGGAAAGCGGCGATGGCGGCCGGGCTTTCTCCTTCGACGCATACGGCAGGCCCCGAAGACCTGGCGGTGATGCCCTATACCTCGGGCACGACGGGAAAGCCGAAGGGCTGCATGCACACGCACTCGAGCCTCCAGGCGACCACGGTGCCCTACCTCCAGTGGCGCGGCGCGGACGATCACAGCGTGGTGCTCGCGGCGCTGCCGATGTTCCACGTGACCGGCATGCAGACCGGCATGAACGCGCCGATCTACCTCGGCGCGACGATCGTCGTCCTGTCGCGCTGGGATCGCGACTGCGCGGGCCTGCAGATCCAGCGGGCGAAAGTGACCAACTGGTCGGCCATCACGACGATGATGGTCGACTTCCTCTCCAACCCCCGGCTCAAGGAATACGACCTTTCCTCGCTCAAGGTGCTCGGCGGCGGCGGCGCGGCGATGCCCGAGGCGCTCGCGAAGAAGCTCGAGGACGAGATCGGGCTCGCCTTCGTCGAGGGCTATGGGCTCTCGGAGACGATGGCGCCGACGCACATCAATCCGCCGCACCGCCCCAAGCGCCAGTGCGGCGGCATTCCGTTCTACAACACGGATGCCCGCATCCTCGACGTCGATACGAAGAAAGAACTGGGTGTGGGACAAGTCGGTGAGATCGTGGTGCGGGGGCCGCAGGTGTTCCGCGGCTACTGGAAGCAGCCCGAGGCGACCGCGCAGGCCTTCCTTGAGCACGACGGCGAGCGCTTCTTCCGCACCGGGGACCTCGGCTACTACGACGAGGAAGGCTACTTCTTCATCACCGACCGCCTGAAGCGCATGATCAACGCGGCGGGCTTCAAGGTCTGGCCGGCGGAGGTCGAGGCGATGCTCTACGCGCACCCGTCGATCCAGGAGGCCTGCGTGGTCGGCGCGCGCGACGCCTACCGCGGCGAGACGGTCAAGGCGTTCATCGTCCTGAGAAAAGAAAAGAGACGAACGACTTCAAACGACATCATCGATTGGGCGCGCGAGAGGATGGCCGCCTTCAAGGTGCCGCGCCTCATCGAGTTCGTGGACGCCTTGCCCAAGACCGCCACGGGAAAGATCCTGTGGCGCGAGCTGCAGGAACGGGAGAACCGCAGGTAAACGTGGTCTGTCCCTGATTAGAAGAGGTGGCGGCCGACCCACCAGGCGAGCCCGGCCATGAACGCCGAGCACGGGATGGTGAGGATCCAGGCCCACACGATGGTGCCGGCGATGCCCCAGCGAACCGCGGCCACGTTCTGCGCCGCGCCCACGCCGACGATCGAGCCGGTGATGGTGTGGGTGGTGGAGACCGGGATGCCGAGCGCCGCCGTGGAGAAAAGCGTGATCGCTCCGCCGGTCTCCGCGCAGAAGCCGCCCACGGGCCTGAGCTTGGTGATGCGCTGGCCCATGGTCTTGACGATGCGCCAGCCGCCGAAGGCGGTGCCGAGCGCGATCGTGATGTAGCAGGCGACCACGACCCAGTAGGGGATCGGGTCGTCGCTGCCGAGGTAGCCGGCGGCAATAAGCAGCATCCAGATGATGCCGGCGGTCTTCTGCGCGTCGTTGCCCCCGTGCCCCAGGCTGTAGGCCGAGGCCGAGACGAGCTGCAGCCGGCGGAACCAGCGGTCGATCCGGCTGGGCGAGCTTTTCGCGAACAGCCACGACACGCCGAGCATCATGAGCGCGCCGAGCGTCATGCCGAGGAAGGGCGAGATGAAGATGAACGCGACCGTCTTCAGGATGCCGGGCGCGAGCAGCGCCCAGGTGCCGCCCTTGGCCACCGCCGCGCCCACCAGGCCGCCGATCAGCGCGTGCGAGGAAGACGAGGGGATGCCGTAGTACCAGGTGATGA
>Ga0105107_10001834_pt1 | contig 13858 bp, 13 predicted proteins | sample PPLLaktember2015_6_FD_79335 | JGI IMG/M metagenome (GOLD analysis project Ga0105107, IMG submission 79335) | Freshwater sediment microbial communities from Prairie Pothole Lake near Jamestown, North Dakota, USA - PPLs Lake P8 Core (1) Depth... | ecosystem: Environmental > Aquatic > Freshwater >...
AAGACCTTGATCTTGCCGGATTCGATATAGGGGGAAAGTACATCGATCATCCCGAACCCTTCGAAGTCATGGAAGCGACCCGCCTGCGCGGGAAAGACCAGCACAGGCTTGCCGTAATAGCCGTAGACCTTCAATTCCATGTCATGCCCAAGGCTGGGACTGAGCCACTTGTGATATTCGATCTGCACAAAGACCTCAATTAGTCAATAAGACAACTTGCCACAGAGCGCACAGAGAATTCTGAGTTTTTTATTCTCTTTTCTCAATGGTCTCAGCGACCTCTGTGGCTAGGCAACCTTTTTAGTCGTCCTACCTATTGCTCCTGTATGAATTCCGCGGCCGCGATGACCTCGTCCAGTTCGGGGGAGCGGACCAAATAGCCATAGTCGCCCAGGGCGCGGCTGAACACCCCGCTGATCGGCTCATGATGGCAGATCATCTCTCCAAAAGCATGGAAGATTTCTTCTTCGCTGTGACAGTAATCACGGTTGAATTTCCTGCCCACGTATCCGCAATAATATTTCTGGCTATAATCCGGGTACGGAAAACCCTTCCCGGCGATGATGCTGGCCCAGGCATTGTAAACATCGATATCGCAGGCATAGTTGAACATGTCGGTGGTGAGCCCGCCCGGGGGACGCATATTCACTTCCAGCGCGGTCAGACCGCCGGTCGAGTCCTCCCGGAAGAATTCGAAGTGGAAGAAACGCTCGTTGACCTCGAAGGCTGCCAGCGTGCGGCGTCCCAGTTCTTCCAGATCGGCGGGGATTTCGCGCAAGGTGTAGTAGTAGATCAGGGCATCGTCCAGCACGGTTTCCATCACGCCCGCGCTATATTCGAGAGAATTGAGAAAAACGGGATTGCCTTCGCGGTCGGTCAGCCCATCGAAGGTACAGATCTTCCCCCGGATGAATTCCTCCATCAGATAATCCACGGGAGGCTTGGTATCGAAGAAGGCTTTCAACTCGTTCTCGTTGTGGATCTTGTACGTGGCCGCCGCGCCGACCCCGACATCCGGTTTTGCCACGAGCGGATATCCCGTCTCTTTGATGAGCTTCAGCGCATCCTTCAGATCCTTGACAACCTTGCCGCGCGCGACCCTGATCCCTGCCTTGACGAACGCCTCTCTCATTTTGGACTTACGCTTGATCCCCTCGATTTGATTGGTGCGGATCCCGGGCAGATTGAAATCGGTGCGCAGGCGCGCTTCGGTCTCGAGCCAGTATTCGCTGTGCGAATCGATGCGATCCAGTTTGCCGTAGCGGTGTGTGAAGTAGCCCAGCGCGCGGACGAGTTCGTTGTAATCGTGCATGTCGCCGACGCGGTAATACTCGGTGATAGCAGATTTCGGTTCGGGGCGCAGGGAATCATAGCTCTCATCGGCCAGGCCAAGGACGGTCACACCCTGATTCTTGAGCGCCACCGCGAACTGGTAATAGTTGGGCGGAAAGTGAGGGGACAGGAAAACGAAGTTCATCGGGGACTCCCGTGGAGCAAAGTTGCCCAAATATACCAAATTTTGGCTGGACCGCGAGAATTTGAATTTTCAGTCTACTGTAAAATGCGTTAGATTGGCCCCGATCGTCCTGTTTAAGGGAAGAATGGTCACGCTTTAAGCGTGACCGAATGAATGCCGTCGAACCCTTGCGCACAGGCCGAAACACCTGCATGTGTGGCAGTCTAGATTTTAGCCTTCTGCATCGGACTGATCTTTGGATTTGATCTCGCTATCGAGCACCCTTTGGAAAAAATTCCTTGTCTCTTCGAGTACGATCGAGTTCAGGGTATCAAGTTCCTTCTCGATATCTCTTTTTTCCTTTTTGGTGGCCAGGAAGCGGTCCCGCTCCTTCTCGAGGCGGGTGGCGTTAATAACCATGTCGCGCCAGGCGGAGCCCCAGTGAAAGTTTTGTCCCAACCCGCTAATGATAGCCAGAGTTGCCGCAATGACCGGAGTCGCGACCGCAAACAGGACTCGCAGCCATTCAGGCCTCTGGACAAACTCGGCGGCGGAGATCGAGGAAACAAGCGTTACCAGGGAGCTAAGAAAGACCGTCCAGGAACGATAGCGCTTATACGACCTTTTATTGCTGCCGCTGGCCGCCCAATAATAATCAATTTTGCTTTTATATTGATTCAAAACGTATTCTTCATCGATGTCTTTGGGGGTTTTTAAGTCACTCATAACAATACCTCCTTGTGTTTGCGTTCCTGGCCGTGAGTCTCGTGGTTTGAATATATTATCGCACCATTTGTCAATAAACATACTGGCAATTCCATCAATCATGCGGACCTGGTCAAGTCCTTGTCGCGGCTGTTCGATGAACCGGGCAAATGCGATGAGCAGGGTATTGAAGGATGTGAGAGAAGCGGCGGAGGGCATGAAATACCGTGCAGGGGCGAACGGCCTTCCACCGCTACAATTTTTTCTGTGGTTTAATCAAACCATGGACTCATCTCTCCTCCCCTTCTTCAAGCCACAAGGTGTAGTTGTCATTGGCGCATCGACATCACCAGAAAAATTGGGGTACGGTGTTGCGCGCAACCTCGTCCAGAGCGGATATCCGGGCGCGATCCACTTCGTCAGCCAGAAAGACGGCGAACTGTTTGGGCATTCGCTTTATACGGATTTGAGGCAAATCCCTGACCCCGTCGATCTCGCCATCCTGATCGTCCCACCTGTTGCAACGCCGAAGACAATCGAGGCCTGCGGCAGGCGCGGGATCAAAGCCGCGATCATCATGTCATCGGGATTTCGCGAGGTGGGCCTGGAAGGCGCGGCGCTCGAGCAGGGATGTCTCGACGCGGCGCGCGCACACGCGCCAGCGGTTCGTTTGCTTGGACCCAACTGCATTGGCACGATTGACACGCATCTCCCACTCGACACAACCTTTCTCCAGCCTCCCATGCCTGCGCAGGGTCACATTGGTTTCATCTCTCATTCAGGCGCGTTCTGCGCGGCAATCGTCGATTGGGCCCGGGGCCAAGGCTTCGGCTTCTCTCAACTCGTGAGTCTCGGCAATCAGGTGGACGTCAACGAGACTGACGCCCTCTCTGCCCTCGCAGACGATGAGCATACCCGCGTCATGGTGCTGTACATGGAAGGCGTTTCGGATGGACAACGATTTGTTGAAGTAGCTCGCCAGGTGACGCAGCGCAAACCGGTCATTGCCCTCAAGGTCGGCCGCTTCGAATCGGGACAAAAGGCTGCTGCCTCGCATACGGGCGCGTTAGCCGCCTCTGACACCGCCTTCGATGCGGCGTTCGAAAAGGCCGGTATCCTGCGCGCTGACTCCGCCGAGCAGATGTTCGACTGGGCGCGGGCGCTGGAGAATTGCCCATTGCCACGTGGAAATCACTTCGCCATCCTTACCAATGCGGGCGGACCCGGAGTCATCGCAGCCGATGCACTCGAGAAGAACGGCCTGTCGCTCGCCAGACTGCATGAATCCACGCTCAAAGCATTGATCTCGAACCTGCCCCCTGCCGCGAGCGTGTTCAACCCCGTGGATATGCTTGCCTCCGCATCGCCAGATACCTATGCAGCCTGTTTGCAGATCCTGCTCGACGATGACCACGTGGATGGCATCCTCCTGATTCTGCCTCCACCACCGATGTTCAAAGCAGAAGAGGTCGCGGAGAAACTCGTTGATATCATCGTCGGCGGGGATGGCGGCTTGAGCGAGACTAAAAAACCTGTTGTGGTCGCATTAATGGGTTCAACTCTTGTGGAAAAAGCACGAACCACATTTGAATCTGGGCATGTTCCAACGTATCCCTTCCCCGAACGCGCGGCTTCGGCATTGGGAGCATTGGGCAAACGTGCGGAATTCTCTCACCACCAAGTACACGAAGGAACACGAAGGAAAAAACCGTCAACGACCGGCCATGTTGACCAGGGCGCAGATATTGAGCAGTTGTTAGCAGCATATGGGATTGCAACCGCGCCTGTTAAACTCGCATGCTCGGTTGACGAAGCAATATCCGTTGCAGACGAGCTTGGTTATCCTGTTGTGATGAAAATCGCCTCGCCTGATATTTCTCATAAATCTGATATCGGTGGCGTTGTATTGAACATCCAGGACGCCCAATCGCTCCAGAGTGCCTATGCGCAGATGATGAAACGTGTCAGGGAGGCGGAACCCGAGGCGCAGATCGAGGGAGTCCACATTCAACGTCAGATCGCAGATGGACAGGAAGTTATCGTCGGTGCAGTACGTGATCCGCAGTTTGGGCCGCTGATGATGTTCGGTTCGGGCGGCGTGGAAGTGGAAGGACTCAAGGATGTGGCCTTCGCGCTGGCGCCGCTGGATCAGGCTGAGGCTGAGGGAATGATCCGCAAGACCTGGGCCGGTAGAAAGCTAAAAGGCTTCCGTCACATCCCCCCTGCTGACGAGGAGTCCGTCATCGATGTCCTTATCAAATTATCGCGGCTGGCCATGGAAACCGAGAGCCTCGATGAGATCGAGATCAACCCATTACGTGTGTTAAGCAAAGGCACGGTTGCAGTGGATGTAAGAATGAAAACAAAATAGTTGTATTGCCGTTGAAAATATTGTATAGTGTTTACAAACCCCTACATGAAAGGAGAGAAATATGGCAGACAGTGTATATAAGGTGATTGAATTGGTTGGCACCAGCACCGAATCGTGGGAAAAGGCTGCGGCAGCTGCTGTGGAACGGGCATCCCAAAGCCTGCGCGACCTGCGCGTCGCTGAAGTTGTTGAACTCGACATGGTTTTGGATGAAGGGAAGATCACAGCTTATCGCGCCAGGCTCAAAGTCTCGTTCAAGTTCGAAGGTTCGTAATTCATGTTTTCAGGGGAAATACAAAACGTCTTGCAGAAAAATCTCTGCAAGACGTTTTTCCTATTCTATATGAGATTCTTATGGCAGAGAACTGTTAATCGCACTAAAGGTGTCACCAACTTGCGGACCGAGCAAACGCATGGCTGCAATCACGCCGATGGGCAGCACGACGCAAATGCACAGCACAGTCAATGTCGGCAGGAAGAACGAACCAATTGCCTTGCCCCAGCTAAACTTATTTACACCCTTCACCGCCATGATTTCCATTACCACAACAATAATGGAAAAGTAATCCATGCAGTAAAATTGCGCCTATGTCTATTACACTGTCATCTCTGATTTACTATCCCATCAAGGCCTGCCGCGGCGCCGAGGTCGAATCCGGCTGCGTGGACCGCATGGGTCTGGAACATGATCGTCGCATGATGGTCGTTACGAATGAAGGTACGTTCCTCACGCAGCGTGAACATCCACGGCTGGCGCTGGTAACGCCGAAATTGAGCAGCGGCACACTTGAGTTATCCGCGCCGAGGTACGATTCAATGCAGGTGGGCATCCGAACGTCCGGAACGCCCTGGCCTGTTAACATCTGGAAAAGCAAAGGTGTACGGGCCATCGATCAGGGCGAAGAGGCCGCAACCTGGTTCTCAGATTGGCTGGGAACGAGCGTCAGGCTCGTGCACATTGCGGATGGATACAAACGTAAGGTCAACGAGCAATACGCGGTCAACGAGGGTGATCATACAGGCTTTGCAGATGGCTATCCGATCCTGCTCACGTCGGAAGAAGGGCTCCGGGATTTGAATTCGCGGCTCGAAACGCCCGTTCCGATGAACCGATTCCGCCCAAACATCGTGGTCCAGGGGTGCGACCCGTTCGCGGAAGATACCTGGAACAGAATCAGGGTTGGCGACGTTGAATTAGCAGTGGTGAAACCCTGTGCGCGTTGCATGGTCACCACCATCGACAAAGAGACGCTTGAAAAAAGCAAGGAACCGCTCAAGACTCTGGCCAAATTCCGCAAGCATGAACTCGGCGTGATCTTCGGGCAGAACGTCATTCCATTGACCGAGGGCAGGATCCAGCTTGGAATGAACGTGACTGTCCTTTCCTGACCGTCGCACTTTGAGCGAAGGTCGAGATACAAGCGCTCACCCGCACTTGAAGCTTGCGCTTCAGCGCAAGGTGCAAGTGTCGTCGACGGGATAAAAGAACACTATCCCTCCGCTCAGCGCGAATTAATGTTTGATGTTGACACACCCCATTTCATCCGTTATAAGGTTTGCATGAAGCCATCGAAAAAACTGGCCTGGCTGTGCATGATTTTTGCGATCTCTGCCTGCCAGGCATTACCAATTTCTCTTCCCCTTCCAACCGCCATCCCAACCATCACTGCAGGGCCAAGCCCAACCCCCACCCCGCTCCCCAGCGCAACGCCGTTGCCGACGCTCGAGCCGGTCGTTCGAATTGAGTCAGGCGATCAGGCCTTGTTCTTCGGGGATTATGATCTGGCGCGCGACCAATACCTGGCGGCCCTCAACGATTCGACCGACGACGCCATAAAAGCGGCAGCGCTGTGGGGTCTTGGACGAACCGAACTTGCAGATGGCCGTTACCAACAAGCGGTCGATACGCTCACGACTCTGATCGATACCTATCCCGATTCGACCTATTCTGCGCGCGCCTATTTTTTGATGGGACGGGCCTACTCCGGTCTGGAACAATATCAACAGGCAGCGGGGGCTTACGACACGTACAGCACGCGCGTCCCGGGTGTGCTGGATGGATATGTTCAGGAATATCGCGGGGATGCGCTCAGCGCAGCCGAGGATTACACCGGCGCGCAGAACGCGTACAACGCCGCGCTGGCCGCTCCACGCCTGGACGATGGTCTGACTCTGCAAATCAAGATTGCCGAAGCCCGGGCCTCCTTCGGTGATTACGCCGGCGCGTTGACCCTTTACGACCAGATTTTTGCAGCCACGACGAACGATTACATTCGAGCGCAGATGGATTATCTGGCGGGGAATGCGCACATCGAGCTCGGGCAGGCCGAAGAAGCAAATACGCGTTATTTGCACGCCGTCGAGAATTATCCGCTTTCGTATTATTCCTATCTCGCGCTAGTCACGCTGGTGGATGCAGGTGTGACCGTCGACGAACTCGACCGCGGCCTGGTGGATTACTTCGCCGCCCAATATGACGTGGCGCTGGTGGCGCTCGATCGTTACATCGCGGCCAACCCCATCAATGATGGGACACCGCATTACTACCGGGCCCTGACACTCCGCGATCTCCAGCGCACACAGGAGGCCATCGAGGAGTTCGACTACTTCATCATCACCACGCCGGAGCATCAGAGCGCGGTGGAGGCCTGGGAGGAAAAAGCCTTTCTCGAATGGGCCGTGCAGGGCGATTATGAAGCAGGGATCCAGACCTTATTGGATTTCGTGGCAGCGTATCCGGCCTCCGCCTCCGCCGGAGACTTTCTGATGAGCGCAGCGCGGGTAATGGAACGGGATGGCAGGCTGGAGGATGCCACCCTCACCTGGGAACGTGTGGCCGATGAATATCCCGAACATGAACAGGCCTCGACCGCCCTCCATTTAGCGGGCGTCACACAGTATCGCCTGAATGATTACCCGGACGCGCTGGCAACCTTCCAACGCGAACTCTTACTTTCCACCAATCCGGAGAACCGCGCCCGCGCCCATTTTTGGATTGGCAAGACCCAGGCACAAATCGGCGATCGTGCAGCGGCCGAAGCAGCCTGGCAGCAGGGACAGGCAGCCGACCTGAGCAGTTATTACAGTCTACGCGCCCGTGATCTGCTCCTGGGCCTCGAACCCTTTGCCTCACCCTCATCGACGAACCTGCAGCCTGACCTGGCGAAAGAGCGAAAAGATGCAGAAGCCTGGGTTCGCGTAAAGTTTAATTTGCCGCCCGAGACTGATCTGACAGGCCCGGGCCCGCTGGCCCAGGACGCCAGGTTTATCCGCGGGACGGAGCTCTGGGAACTGGGCATGTACGATGAAGCGCGGGTGGAGTTTGAGTCATTGAGAGAATCGATCACGACCGATGCCATCGGTAGTTTTCGGCTCGCCAACCACCTGCTGGAGATCGGCTTATACCGTACGGCAATCTTTGCCGCACGCGAAGTACTGACACTTGCAGGCCTGGAGAGCCAGGCTGAATCCCTCACAGCTCCTGCTTATTTTAATCATATCCGTTACGGCCTGTATTACCAGGATCTGATCCTTGCGGAGGCCCAACGCTACGGGCACGATCCGTTGTTCATGTTCAGCATCATCCGGCAGGAAAGTCTATTCGAAGGCTTTGTCCGTTCCACGGCGGGCGCACATGGATTGATGCAGGTCATCCCTGACACCGGCCAACAGATCGCCGCCGAGCTGAGTTGGCCGCCTGCCTATGATTCCGAAGACCTGTACCGGCCCATTGTCAGCGTGAGGTTTGGCGCGTATTACCTCAGCAAGAATCGTGACCTGCTGGGAGGCAATCTCTATGCGGGCCTGGCCGCGTATAATGGCGGACCAGGGAACGCGATCGTCTGGAGAGATCTGGCAGGGAACGACCCCGACTTGTTGTTGGAAGTCATTCGTTTTGAGGAAACACGCAATTACATCCGCTTGATCTACGAGATATTCAGTACGTATCGAAGCTTGTATGGCCCGGCAAGCTGAAAGGCCTTGCGATCTGAGATTAACAAGAAAGTGACAGTCACGCCTAGCGTAACTGTCACTTTTATTACCAGAATGATTCTTATCAGCCCACGTGCGCCAGGATGCGTTGATGTGCAGTCTCTGCGTCCATGTCGATCACCGAGATCAGCTTGTCGCGGCCCGAGACGCCGGCCACAATATCCAGCCGGGATTTTGGGACTCCGAGAACATCCGAAAGAAATTCAATCAGAGCTTCATTGGCTTCATTGTCTGCAGGTGGCGCGGCGATACGCACCTTAATCGTGCCATCCTCCAACAATTCAACGATCTCATTGCGGCTGGCGCGCGGCGTCACACGCACGGCCAGGGCGGATCCTTTCTTGCCATTGTGTAGATTGAATTTACGGTCAGCCATGGTTCACCTCAGAGGAAGCAATAATTGGACAAGAAGGCTTGCAACAACTTGAATCAGAATGATCAAAATGATCGGACTGAAGTCCAGCATTCCCACGAGCGGAACGACGCGGCGAATGGGAGCGATGAGCGGCTCCACAATTCGATCGATCCCCCGCCGCACCGGGTGATACGGATCCATAAAATAGGACAGGATCACAGAAACGATCACGAGCAAAACAAGCAATTGGGATAATGCATTGATGGTAATAATTAGGATGTCAATCACGCTTCAGCTCCGACTCATATTTGCGTGCACCTACGATAGCCGTTCCTACTCTGACGAGGGTCGCGCCCTCTTCCACTGCAACCGCGTAATCCGCGCTCGTGCCCATCGACAGTTCATGCCAGTCCGCGTTGGGGAACAGAGTCGCCAGATGGTCACGTAACCGCCTCAGGCTTCGAAAGAAGCGCCGCGAGTCTTCCGGGTCCGTTCCCAGTGGAGGCATCGTCATCAGTCCACAAACGCGCAGGCCGGGTAAATCAAGCAACTCGGCAAGCTCAGGGGTGAAAGCCTTCCATTGTGATTCATCCTCAGCATTCCAGCCTGATTTGCTCTTTTCGCCGCCGACATTGAACTCAAGCAGGACAGGCAAAATACGATTTCCTTCTGCCGCAAAGCGGTCGAGGCGCTTGGCAAGTTTGAGACCATCGAGCGAGTGTAAAAGAGCGAAGTGATCAGCCACGAGGCGGGCTTTGCGGCTCTGCACATGACCGATCATGTGCCATTCTACCCCACTTTGTCCGGTAAGAGATTGAATTTTCGTGACACCTTCTTCGGGATAATTCTCCCCGAAGATCCGTATGCCGGCGTCAAAGGCGGCCTGGACCACATCGAGCGGCTGGGACTTGGTCACAACCACGAGCCTGATTTCATCTGCATCGCGATTACTCTTACGCGCGGCTAGTGCAATCTGGCTGAGGGTGTACTCGTAGTTTTCACGGATGGAGGAAACTAGATCGGGCATAAGGTAATTATAATCTTCCCCTATTCTGTAAGTAAGAAGGCTTAGCCGCTTCGTCTGCACTCGCCTACACTTGCACCCGGGGCAGGTGTGCGTGCGGTGCAAGTGTCGGCTCGTTCCGCTCACTACACTTGCCCTGGCGGGCAGTGCCAGGGTAGTCCCGATGCTCCTCGGGAGCGCGAGTTATTGTAGGGAGATCAACGCGCCGAAGCGACCGGTGCGGCCCTTTTCGGCGCGGTGCGAAAACCAGTCATGCGTATTGCAGGCAGTACAGACACCCGAGACTTCGATTTGATCCACACCCGAGCGTTCGAGAAGTAAGCGATTGGCTTCCCACAGGTTGAAATGAATTTTCCCGTTATGCGATTTGAGCACCAGTTCAGATTCGTCCCCGAACTTCTGCATAACTTGCAGGATCACATCTGCGCCGATCTCATAGTGATCCGGCCCAATGGAGGGTCCAATCGCGGCCAGGATGTCGGCGGGATTTGAACCATATTGCTTCTGCATGGTATGAATGGCCGAAGTGGCAACGTCGCGCAGTGTCCCCATCCAGCCGGCGTGGGCGACGCCGACGATGGCATGGCGCGGGTCATGAAGCAGGATCGGCACGCAATCTGCAAAGCGCATGAAGAGCGTGACATTCGGCCGGTCGGTGAGGATGATGTCGGCCTGGCGATATGACTCATCAACAGGCCGGGGGGCGTTCGCACAAACCACGTCCGCGCTGTGCACCTGCCACACATCAAAGATGGATTCCGGCGCGCAGCTGAGGGCGTCGAACGAGAGCAGGCGATTCTTTTTCACCCGCGTCAGATCATCACCCACCGTTCCGCCAACATTCAATGACCCCCACGGCTCAGGGCTGACTCCGCCGTGGCGCGTAAAAATCGCGTGGCGTGTACGCAAAGAATCGAATTGAAAGTAGCGGAGTCCGTTGTGCTGGATGAACGGCATACGACCAACCTCTAAGACAGGGTCACCTTTTGACCGATTTTATGACGAAGGTACTGAATTATTCTGGGCAATCGAGGAAAATTTCTTGATAAAGAACTGGCGGGTTTCCATCATGGATTCTTCCACATAGGGGTATGCAAACCAGGCTGTCGCGAAACCGAAGAGGCCGCCGGTCAGTACACGGAGGAACGGCGTGCTTTCCCGATATGGAAGAAGGGAGGCCAGCCACGACCATTCCATCTGGCTGAACAACTGGGAGAAGCCATCCAGCCCAATTGGACCCATGCCGATCAAAATCCACAGGATCCAGTGCAACGGCTTGATGCGGCGGCCCGTCAATGCATAAACAATTCCGAACAGAAAAATGGCACCATAGATCGCCATATCGCGTTCACATAATGCCATCTTGTAACCAAGGGTTTCGTTGCCGGTAAACTGGCGAGCTTCAAAACGTGAAGAAGCGACCGGATTATGAAGGTCCGCGAGACCAGTGACCTGCTCGAAGGTCTTGGCCCCCGCAACGCCCGCTTCCTCCAGCGGATAATAAGCCTGTTCGCCGAACAAAAAAAACGACCGAAACCCAAACTGGTGACAAAGCGGTTTATAGATCGTGTAAATCACGTTTGCCGGAAGACGCGCCCCGGCTTTCATCAGTACGGGCGCAAGGATGGGCAAGCCAAAGTAAAACAACATGAAAATATTGAGAATCGCAAGATAATGCCTTGATATCCAATCCATGAGGCGGTCGCCGCCACTGATCGTCTGCCCCCGGCGCAGACGGTCGTGATAATCCTCCCGCCTTAACCTGTCCAGTTGACCGCGGCGGTCACCTGCCGCGCCCAGTGTCATCATCAACTTCTGTTTGTCAAAGGGAGATTTGAGCGCATAGGGTCCAACTTCGACAACAGGTATCTCTACCAGATAAGCCTTCCGAAGCGCAGGGTCGGTATCGATGTCGATTTCAACGAGGCGATGGGGATATTTTTCCTGCAGGGACTGCAAATCGGCTTTTGCCTGATCGCACAAATGGCAGTCCTTCCGCGTGTACAGTGTGACAGTAAGCATTTGAAGTCAGTATTACCTTATCTTACAACCCAAAATCGATCCAGAAGAACTGACCAGCCTGGGCAATACGCTCGAAAATTCCGAAGAAGAGCATAATCCCAACAATGACAAGGACCACCCCCATCCCGATCTCGATGTAGTGCATCACCTTCCCATATTTCCGCAGGGTGGCCGAGACCCACCCAACTCCCAGCGCGGCGATCAGGAACGGAATTGCCAGCCCGGCCGAGTAAGCTGAAAGGAGGGAAACCCCGGTCGAAACCGATCCGCCATTCAAGGCGAGCGTGAGGATCGCGCCCAGCACCGGTCCCACACAGGGTGCCCACCCCGCAGAAAAGAAAACACCCATTAATGCAGAGGATAGATATCCCAGTTTGCGGTCAGGCACCTGCTGGATACGGGTATCGTATTCCAGGAATGGGATACGGAAGAACCCGATCATGTGCAAGCCAAAGATGACGACGACGACCCCGCCTGCTTTGGTAAGAAGAAAACGCAGATCGAACAACAAACTTCCAAATGCCGATGTGGCAACACCCAACGTGACGAATACCACGCTGAAGCCGAGCACGAATGCTACTCCGTGTGTAAAAGTGACGAAACGATTGCTTTCCGTCGCTTCACCACCCGCGGCCCGTCCACCCAGATAACCAATATACGCAGGGACCAATGAAAAAACGCAAGGTGAAAGGAAGGAAGCCAGGCCCGCCAGAAATGACAGCCCAACTGTTACTTGTGCAATATCCATGGAATTCCTTCTATCATCTACACTACTGTCTCTGAGGTGACTACAATCGTACCATGATCTGGAAGGGATACACGCATCTCACTTTGAGCAAGAGAAATATATGGGGTCGTCCAGCGGAAGACCCATTTTGCATCCTCAGGTGTGACATTGATACAGCCATGCGAGCGTTTCTCCCCAAAGGCGTTATGCCAGAAGGCACCGTGAATGGCGATCCCATCCCCGCTAATCACTGTGTTCCATGGGACGGCCGGTGTGGAATACCCGGATTGAAACGTGCCAGCGGTCATGTTCAACGAGATGATCTTCCAATGCGTCAGCAGGTTGCCGACGGGCGTGGCAAGCTTGTCGCTGATTTGTCCGGTTTCAGGATCATATTTCAGCCCGCTGGAGATACGGCAGAAGTAGACCTCGGTATTCCCTTCATAACAGGATAATGTTTGATAGTCCAGGCTGACCTCAATCTTTTTCTCATTCGGGTCGAAGTCCGGGCTGATAGGCGCTACATCCTCTTCGGTAAGCAGTTTGAAGGCCGCGCCGTCCGCCCAGAAGAACTCGCCAGACGCGCCATAGCCATACCCGTGTCCATTGGCGCCTTCATTCCAGCGATATTCTGCAAAGCCATTATTCGTACGGATCTGGTCAATCCACACCACCTGACCATAATACAGGCGCGGTGGAAAATTATAATCAATATGATCACGCAACCAGGGAGAGGCAACTACGCCTTCATGTGCCAGATTCACATATGGCACAGTCACCTCCGCCCAAAAACCCTGCTGCCCAGCAGGCATCTCTGCAACCGGCGTGTTGGGGAGGTTACGCGTGGGCTGAAGGGCGGGAGCATAAATATATCCCTGCGGGGTTTCAACATAGCGCTGGTTGGACAGCCCACCAACGACGCTCCCAACTACCTGGCGTCCCCATTCCACCAGTGTGTCCGGATCCAGTTTCGCAATGGAAGTGTTCAGATTGGGATCGTTAGTTGGACTGCTGCGAAGATCGATACCATAATCAACGACACGCCCTATGGTGTCACTCTTTGGAAAGTCAGGCAGCCGCTTCGGGCGGGCTAAATATTCGAGGTCGAACACATTATGAGGGTTGAATGTGTCGCCACGGCGCCACGGCGCTGCCAACGCACCCAGACCCAGGCCCGCAACTTTGAGAAATTCACGACGAGAGAG
>Ga0105107_10001835_pt1 | contig 13855 bp, 12 predicted proteins | sample PPLLaktember2015_6_FD_79335 | JGI IMG/M metagenome (GOLD analysis project Ga0105107, IMG submission 79335) | Freshwater sediment microbial communities from Prairie Pothole Lake near Jamestown, North Dakota, USA - PPLs Lake P8 Core (1) Depth... | ecosystem: Environmental > Aquatic > Freshwater >...
AGTCACCGACCGTGAGGTTGTCGATGCCGAAGCTCCCGTTGGTGGTCGGCACCGCCATGCTGAGGCCGAAGTGGATCCGCTCGATCCGCTCCGGTGCCGACACGGCCCAGTAGTTGCCCGTGGCCGGCAATGCGATGTCGGCGGTGGTGCCGTCGCCGAACGTGATGAACGCGAAGTACGGCGTGCCCATGTCGTGGGTCACGATGTCGACGCCGACGCCGTTGACGCCGGTGTCGTTGCCCACGCTGGTGGTCTGGAACGACAGCTCGAACGACCCGTTGCAGCCGGCACAGTAGTAGCCGCCGCTGACGATGTTGAGGTTGTCGAACCCCGTGGTGAAGTAGTCGGTCTCACCCACCACCGCGTCCATCGTCGCGTTGTTCTGGATGAACATGTAGCCACCGTTCGAGTAGTCGTCGGTGACGGTATAGGTGACGTCGGCCTGGAACGCGGCCTGGCTGTTGTAGTAGGTGGGGGTCGCCGCGTCGGCGGAGCCGCTCGCGAGCATCACGATGGCGCCGACAGGCACCACGAGCAGGGGCGCGGTGAGGACGGTGATCGCTCTGCGGTGTGCCATCGTCGTCTCCGAGAGTCGCCCGAGCGTAACACCGCGGCGCCCGGGCTACTCGGACGCCAGCGTCGCGACGAGCCCCCCGTCCGGCGGCTGCGCATACGCCTTCATCCACAGCCGCGCCGGATGCATGTCGTCGGCGTGCAGGTGCTGCCAACGCACGCTGCCGGTGCAGTCCGGTCCGTCGGTGGTCTCGACCATGTCGTGTTCGTCCATTGGGTGATCCGAGCCGCCGGGGTGGATGCACGTGCCCGCGACCTCCGGAACGCCGGCATCGATCTCGCCGACCGGACAGCCCTCACCGCGCGAAATCGCCGACGACCAGATCCCGGCGGGCAACGGGTCGATGTCGATCGTCTGCGCCCCGAGCCCGGGGTTCGCGACGCGCGGTGCGGCCACGAACACCCAGTCGAGCACGTGATCCATCGCGGCGGCGACGGCGGCCTCGTGCGCGGCCGCAGAGCGCGAGGTCGGGTCGGAGTGGCAGAAGTTGCCGTACAACACGCCGTGCGCGGGCGCATACGTGCCGCCCTGGATCGGCGTCATCGTCATGCCCGCGACGTCGGGGCTGCCTTGCGCGCGAAGCGGCAGCGACTTGTCGTTCTGCCCGGTCCAGCCGCTGGGGCTGCAGTCGGCCCAGGAGATGAGGGCGAGCGCACGCTTGTGGGTCGCGACCCAGTCGCTCGCGGGCACGCCCGAGATCTCCGAGGCGTACTCGCACCAACCGTCGGCGGCGGCGAGCTGGCAGCCGGTGAGGAACTCGATCGGCCCGATGAAGTCGTACTCCGGATTGCCGAGCGCGTCGATCATGCCGTGCAGGCTCACGACACCGGCGATCCGATCCTCGACGCCCCACACGTGCGAGCCGGGGCCGTCGTCGTCCACCACGCCTGCCGCCACCTCCATCGCCACGCGCGCGCCGGTGCTGTGACCGATGACGACCAGGTTGCCCTGGCCGGGATAGGCGAGGTCGAGCTTGCGGGCGAGCTGCTCGCGCCAGCGATTCGCGGTGGTGGAGCCGGTGCCGTCGGCGATCTCGTCGAGCCCCGGGACGAGCAGCGCGTCCTGCACGTCGGTATAGAGGTTGAGCCGGGTCGACGCGATCTCGATCTCGATCCCGGGATGGTCGCTCTCGTACTGGGCCGCGCGCTCGTCCGCGTGGGCGAGCAGGTACGTCTCCATGTCGAGCGCCTCGTCCTGCGCCGTCGCTTGCGAGCCCGCCTCGCCGAGTACGCCATGCACGAACGCGAACCGCACGACGATCGTGCCGGCCTCGGACGCGCCGGTCGACGAGTCGTCGGCCGGCAGACTCGTCGTCGACGTCGACGCATCGGCGGCGCTGCTGCTGCTGCTGCTCGAGTCCACGGTGCTCGACGTGCTCGATGTGCTCTCGGAGCCCGTTCCGCTGGCGCCGATGCCCTCGACGGGCGCCCCGCAACCGGCAACGAGCAGCACCGCAAGCCTGCGTCTCACCGCGGGATCGTCCACGGACGCGGGCCGCCCGGCAATCCGCGATCATGCCTAGGACGGATGTAGCATGCACGCATGAAAACCGCTGTCATCGCGTCGCTCGGCTGCGCGGCTCTGCTCGTCGCCTGCGGGTCGACCGGTGGCGACCGTGGCGAGACGACGTCCTCGGCCACGACCGAAGCGGGCACGAGCGGCACGACGACGAGCGCCACCGCCGACACGTCGAGCACCACCAGCGTCGCCGACACGAGCACCGGCATGTCCGGGCCGCCGCCGTTCTCGGGGCCGCTCATGGTCATGACGTTCAACGTGCTGTGTTCGTTCTGCGACAACACGTTCGATCCCTGGGACGAGCGCGTGCCGTACATGGCCGACACGATCGCGAGACACTCGCCGGACCTGATCGGGCTGCAGGAGATCGCGTTTCCCGAGGAGGTCGACGACCTGCTCGCGGCGAATCCCGACTACGCGGCGATCTTCTACGGCATCGACGGCGAGCCGCCCTACCCCGACGCGACGATCTTCTATCGCGCGGCGACTTTCGAGCCGATCGAGCACGGGTTCTACTGGCTCAGCCCCACGCCCGACGAGCCGATGTCCACCGGCTTCGCGGACGGCTTCCAGCTCGCGCGACTGGTGACGTGGGCCGTGCTGCGCCGCACCAGCGACGACGCCGAGCTCCTGTTCGCGACCACGCACTTCGACAACAACTCGCCGAGCCAGGAGAAGAGCGCACCGCTCGTGCTCGAGCGCACTCCGCCCGCCGCCGCGGGCCGGCCGATCGTGCTCGTCGGCGACTTCAACTCGCGCCCCGACAGTGCCGCGTACGCGACGCTGACCGGCACGGACGACTTCCACTTCGACGACGCGTTCGCACTCGCGCCCGAGTGGACGATGGCGACCAACCAGGAGCCCGCCCCCGCGTACGACATCGGCACGCGCATCGACCACGTGCTGGTCGCCGGCGCGGCGTGGCAGGTCGAGCGCTGGGTCGTCGACACGTGGACCTACGGCCCGAACGATCGCTACGTGTCCGATCACTTCGCGATCGCGGCCGATCTCGTCGCGCCCTAGCGATAAAAATCGAGGCGTACCACCGCGTCGCCGAGGATCTCGAGCTCGTGCGGCACCTCCGGTGGGACGATGCCGATGTCGCCGACGCCGAGCTCGACCACGCGATCGATCGGCGCGTGATAGCGCATCCGGACCCGTCCGGAGACGACGGTGAGCTCGCCCCACACGCCGGCCTTCAGCTCGTGCCGCTTCAGCAAGCCGGCGGGAACCGTGGCTGCGTTCCACTCGGGGCCCTCGCGATAGCGCTGGGCGCCGACCGGCCGCTCGAACGCGTCGCAGCGCCCGCACTCGATCGAGGTGCCGACGCGAGCACGCCGTGCATCCGGGTCGCGCACCCACGGGTAACTCTCCAGCGGCGGCCGATCGCGGACGTGGCGGCTGTGCCCGCAATCGAGATCGACGACGCACGCCGCCTCGGACTCGTCTCGAACGGCGATGATGCGGCGCGGGATCACGCCGCATCATCGCAAGGGGCTTCGCGCCGTTCAACAACCGACCGCGGGGCTCAGCTGCCGAACTTGAAGCCGGCCTTCGCTTTCGCGCTGCCGCTCGCCTTGATGCCGTCGCCGATCTTCACGCTACCCTTGCTGCTCGCGCTCTTCTTGGTCTCGACCTTCGCGCTGCCCTTGGCCGAGCCACCGACGCTCGCCTTCCCCTGGGCCTTCGCGTCGGCCTTCGCGGCCACTGTCGGTGCGCGGACCTCGGCGTCGGCGTCGAGCTTCGCGTTGACGGCGAGCTTGGCCGACGCGTGGAACGACTGCACCGCGGCGAAAGCGGCCTTGCCGTCGGCCGCCACGCGCACGACCAGCGGCTTGGCCGCGAGATCGATGCCGCCCTCGAGCTTCGCCTTGTAGCTCGCGCTCGGCGGATCCCACTTCAGATCAAGCTTGCTCGCGGCGTCGACGTCGAGATCGAGGTCGAGATCGCCGGCGGCGTGGGCCTTGCCCGACGCGTCGAACACATATGCATGCACGAACCCGGCCTCGGCGACCAGCTCCATCGACCACGCCCCGGCCACCATGATCTGGCCACCGTGGCTCGCCTCCGCGGCGAGCCCGAACTCCGCCATCGTACCCACGCTCGCCTTGCCGTCGACCGTGAGCTCGACCTCGATGGGACCGGGCACGAGCTCGATGCCCGCGTCGACCTGACCGACGAAGCGCGCGAGCTCGACGTCCCACTTCAGATCCACCTCGGCTCGCGCATCGCCCTTCGCGGCCAACGTGGCGCCGAGTTGGTGCTCGCCGGCATCGACGACGAGCGCCCCCTTGGCGTCCATGATCACCGCTTCGATGCGGCCACCGACGAACGCGAGGATCTCGACGTTGTAGTCGCCCGCGACGACGATCGTGCCGCCGATCTGCGGCTTCACGTCCGCAGCGACGTCGACAGCGGCATTCGCATCGGCACTCGCGTCCGCGTTCGCGTTCGCGGCCACCTCGACCTTCGCCGCGGTCTTGCCGGCCGCCTCGGCCCCGGCGGCCGCGTTCGCCTGGGTCTTGCCCTCTGCTTCGGCCTTGCTCTCGCCCTTCGAGTCACAGCTGGTGGCGAACACGAGACCGAGCGCTCCGACTGCAAGATGTCTGCACCGCATGGAGACCTCCAACGCGCCATGATAGTCGCTGCGATTGCCGCCGCCGGTGCGGTTTCCCGGGTTTTCGCGTAAGCGACACCGCCCCGATCGCGCGAGCGTCCTTCCGCACAGAGGGTGGATGTGCCGAGCCCACGCACGCGGGAACCGGTTTCGCGCCCATCCGCTCGGAATGCGCGTTGGATGGGGTTGCGCCTGCGTTCGTCGCCACGGAATCGAATGCGACGTGTTCGTGCAATCCTCGGGCTCGAAGTGGCGTCCGTGAGTGCCGAGCGCATCGTCGATGCCTGGATGCAGCACCCCAGCCGCGGGATGCTGGCGCATCCGATGTTCGCGCCGCTGCGGCAGTGGACCGGGCAGAGCATCCCCACGGAGCTGCCGCTCGAGCTGACGATCGCCGCGCTCGATGCCGGCCCCATCGCGCACGCGCTGGTGTCGGCATGGTGGGGCCCGCACGGCGCCATCGTGACGAACGACGAGGTCGCCGCGATCGTGCGCGCGGCACCACAGCGATTCACCGGCATCGCCTCCGTCGATCTCGCGCGACCGATGGACGCGGTCCGCGAGCTGCGTCGGTGCGTGCGCGAGCTCGGCTTCCGCGGCTTGCGAGTGCTGCCGTGGTTGTGGCGACTGCCGCCGAACGACCGCCACTACTACCCGCTGTTCGCGGAGTGCATCGAGCTCGGCATCCCGTTCTGCCTGCAGGTCGGCCACACCGGCCCGCTCGCGCCGTCGGAGCCCGGTCGACCGATTCCGTACCTCGACGAGGTCGCGCTCGATTTCCCCGAGCTCGTGATCGTCGCGGGGCACATCGGATTCCCGTGGACGCTCGAGATGATCTCGCTGTGCCGCAAGTATCCGAACGTCCATATCGACACGTCCGCGTACAAGCCGAGCCGCTATCCGCCCGAGCTCGTCGAGTACATGCGCGGCAGCGGACGCAAGAAGGTCCTGTTCGGCACCAACTACCCGATGCTCATGCCGCGCGATTGCGTCGCCGAGCTCGATGCGCTCGCACTCGACAGCGATGCTCGCCGGCGGTTCCTGCACGACAACGCTGTCGCGGTGTTCGGTCTCGCAACCGCCTGATCGGCGCAATCCGGAGCGCCGCGGTCGACACTTGATCGAGCATGCGGACCTGGTTGGATCGCTGGTTGGTTGGATTGTGTTGGGTGGGGTGGTGCTGTGTCGGATGCGGAGCGCGGGTCGCGGACGAGGACGAGGGCGCCGACACCGAGGCGGACGCGTGCGTCGAGACGCCGCCCGTCTGCGATCGGATCCCGGGCGATTGCTCGGACCAGCCGCCGGCGCCCGATTGCATCGACGGCGACTGGGTCTGCCCGCGTGCCGGTCTGACGACACCGAGCGCGGCGTGCAGCGAGACGACGGAAGATCCACCGCCGTCGTGCCCCGACCCCGACGACCCACCGGAGTGCTACGACCAGGGCCCCGGCGAGTGCTCGGACGCCGGGCAGCTCGCCACGTGTGAGGACGGCAGCTGGCAGTGCCAGCCGGGCTGGGACTTCGGGGACTTCGGCCCCGACTGCGAGTGGCCGGACGACGAGAGCGACGCGACCGCCACGACCGGGACCTCCGACACGTCGGGGACCACCGGCTGCGGCGACGGCGACGTTCCCGGAACCGCGACCGTGACCATCACCGCGACGGACACCGGCGGCGACGACGAGCCCGACTGCGCCACCGGGGGCGAAGACACCGGCGTCATGACGGTCGGCACGAGTGCCTGATGCGGCCGGATTCGCGCAACGCGCCGGTAAAGCGACTGCAAACGCGGGTGCGTCGCGACGGCCGATGCCGAAGACTCCCAACGTGCCCGCAATCCACAAGCTCATCCTTCCGTTCGCGCTGGTCCTCGGCGCGTGCGACTCCGACGATCCCGAAGACGCCGAGGAGGCCGAGGTCGCAGCCGAAGCCTCGACCGAACGCGAGGGTCGACGCGCCGGCAAGTTCGCCAAGCTCGACGTCGACGGTGACGGATCGATCTCGAAGGCGGAGATCGAGGGCCACAAGATGGCGCCCTTGTTCGACGAGATCGACGGCGATGGTGACGAGCGCCTGAGCAAGGACGAGTTCTTCGCGGCGAAGAAGGCTCGGCACGGCGGCAAGGGCAAGGGTGACCACGGCGATCCGGCCGAGCGCGCGGCGAAGATGCTCGAGAAGCTCGACAGCGACAAGGACGGCGCGCTCTCCAAGGCGGAGATCGAAGGTCACCGGTTCCTCGACGACAAGTTCACGGAGGTGGACACGGATGCGGACGGCAAGCTCACTGCAGCCGAGCTCACCGCGTTCAAGGCGACGCATCACGGTCGCAAGCACCGGGGCGCGAAGCAGGCCAACGGCTGACCGCCGTCGTCGCGCGACGCGCGGTGGCTGACCGCGCGCGGGTTGTGATCGGCCGCATCGGTGCCAGGCTGAGCCACGAATGGCAGGCATGCGCGAGATCCTGGCCGTGGCGCTCGTGGCGACACTCGGCTGCGAGGTGGCGGACTTCGAGGTCGAGCGTCGCGGGACCGCCACGATCCCACGGAGTCACGCCGGCGAGGACCTCGAGGTCATGCGGCTCGACGACATGGAGATCGTCCTCGCGGAGCTGGAGGACACCCAGGGCGTCGCCCGCGAGGACCTCTCGCAAGCCGAGATCCTGGCGTTCACGCTGACGGTGCTCGAGCCGGCCGGAGCGGATCTCTCGTTCGCGAGCAGCATCGAGGTCTTCGCCGAGGCCGAGGGCCTCGAGCGGATCCGCATCGCCCATCAGGACGTGTTCCCGGAAGGCGAGCAGGTCGTGGATCTCGAGACCGACGACGTCGATCTGCGCGACTACGTCGCCGCGCCGAGCGTGACGCTCGTCGCCCGCATCGACGGGGTGTCGCCGTTGACCGACGTGCGCGTGGAGGCCTCCGCCGACCTCATCCTCGGGGCGACGATGCGCGGCGCGTGCAATCACATGTGAGGCTGCCACGGCCGAGTACACTCGGACCGCGGTCGTGCTCGTCGCGTTCCACAAGCCCTACGGCGTGATCAGTCAGTTCCTGCCCAAGGGCGGCTGGCGCACGCTCGCCGAGTTCGGCCTGCCCGCGCGCGTGAGCCCGGCCGGACGGCTCGACGCCGACAGCGAGGGTCTGCTCCTGCTCACCGACGACGGCGCGCTGCAGCATCGGCTCACCGATCCGCGGTTCGAGCACCCGAAGACGTACTGGGCGCAGGTCGAAGGCGCACCGACGGATGCCGCGCTCGCGCCGCTGCGCACCGGCATCGCGATCCGTGACTACGTCACGCGTCCTGCCGAGGTCCGACTGCTCGAGCCGGCCCCCGAGCTGCCTCCGCGCGAGCCGCCGATCCGCACGCGCAAGCACATCCCGGATCGGTGGATCGAGCTGGTGCTGCACGAGGGCAGGAACCGCCAGGTGCGGCGCATGACCGCGGCCGTCGGCTTCCCGACGCTGCGACTCGTGAGAGTCGCGATCGGTGCGATTCGGATCGATGGGCTCGCGCCCGGCGAGTGGCGCGAGGTGGCGGTCCCGGCCGCGCCGTCACGCCGATGATCGCTGCCGGCGCAGCAGCACGAGCGCGAACAGGCCGAGCCACCACGTGTCGAGACGTCCGCTCGTGCAGCCGCAACCGCTCGCTGCGTCGTCGGCCATGCCACCGTCGGCGCCCGACGTGTCGTCAGCGCTGGCGGTGAGCTCGTCCTCGGCTCCGTCGTCACCCGCATCGTCGCTGGCCGACGTCGCTGCGTCGGCGCCGTCGTTCGTCGCACCCCCCGAGTCCGCGCCGTCGTCCGTCGCAGTGCCCTCGTCGCTGCCGGACTCGTCGCCGGCCGGCGGTACACCCATCGCTTCGATCGCACCGAGATCGGTGTAGTCGATCGGGCCGGCCCCACCGTTGGCGACCTCGGGATGATCCGCGCGGGCATTGCCGAACAGATCCGTGCTCGGTACATCGCCGTCGGCCGTGCCCACGTCGATCGCCGGGCTGCCGGCTCCGAGCGCGAACATCTCGACGCCGACGTCCTCGAGCGGCGCGCCGCCGAGCGCCGGCACGCCCGCGAACACTGGATCCGCCGCGATCACGTCGTGTCCGCCGCCACCGGGATAGCCCTGCCCGTCGTCGGCGAGCAGGTTGTAGTCGAAGCGATGTTCCGCGGCATCGGGAGTCTCGCCGGAGTGGGCGTAGTTCACCGAGTGCAGGATGTTGTTGACCACGTCGAGCCCCGTCACGCTCGGTCCGACCGCGAGCCCGCCGTAGACGCCTTGCCAGAACGTGTTGTTGTAGAGCTTCATGCCCTCGACGTAGTGCACGTAGATCACGAAGCCGCTGGCGGGCGTGTAGAACACGTTGTTCGCCAGGGTGAGGTTGCGGCACGGTGCCGACTCGTCCCAGTTGCCCATGAAGAACGCCGACGTGCTGCGCACGTCGTACACGAGGTTGCCGACGAATTCGCTGTCCTCGACGTCGTAGACCTCGAAGCCGTCGCTGTGGCCGTTGAAGCAGGTGCCACCGCTGTCGGTGCCCACTCCGTACAGATGCGCGATGGTGTTGCGCTCGAATCGCATGTTCGTGCTCGCACCCACCTGGATCCCGTCGTCGGCGATGTCGTGGATCGTGGTGCCGCGGATCGTCACCATCGTGTTGCCGGACATGTCGAGGCCGGTGCACGCGTCGACGAGCCCATCGATGTCGCAATCCTCGACGATCACGTTGGTCGATCCCGTGATGCTCGCGACGGCACCGTCGGCCGCCGCGAACGAGCAGCCGCGGATCGTGATGTCCTGGCTGTCCTCGACGACGAGCCGGTCGAACGCCATCCCCTCGATCGTCATGCCGCTCTGGCCGACGATGACGAGATCCTCGGCCGACGCCGGGCGCGCGAGGGCGAGCGACAGGGCGAAGACTGCGGCGGACGCGAGAGCGCGAAGATCCGAGGATTGCACGATACGATAGTCACCCCGGCGGGCCGCTCGTCCACGGCGGAGTCGCTGGGTGGCCCACTGGCCAGGATTCGGGCCGGCCCGTGGCCCGAATTCGGGCCACTCGGGCCACTCGGCGCAGCCAAGTGTGCGAGACCACGATGACGCGTCGCGAGCACGCGCGCTGCACAGCGGGCCGGCGTGCCGAGCCCACGCATCTTCCCCCTACTCGCGTCGTTCGTCGCGCTCGCGTGCGCGCCCGCGCCTGCCGACGTGCGGCCGCTCGGGTTGCCGAGCCCGCACCGCGTCGCGGGCGGAGAACAGGTCGACATCGAGGACTACCCGCACCAGGTCAGCGTGCAGACCGAGTACGGCCACCGCTGCGGCGGATCCATCGTCCATCGGGCCTGGGTCCTCACGGCGGCACACTGCGTCGACGACGAGCCGCCGGACTCGTCGATCGTCGCGGGCGTCACCCGCCTGTCGGCGAGCTATGGCGGTGACGGCGAACGACGCGAGGTCGATCGCATCGAGCTGCATCCGGAGTACGACGCCGAGGCGGCGCCTCCAGCCCACGACCTCGCGCTCTTGCACCTGAGCGTCCCGCTCGACCGCGAGCCGATCCCGCTCGTCACACCCGCGGACGCCGACGACGGGTGGACCGCGTCCGGCGTGGTCGCGACGGTCAGCGGATGGGGGGCGCGCGCGAGCCGTGGTGCCACCAGCGATGCGCTGCGCGCCGCCGACCTCGCCATCGTCGCCAATGCCAAGGCCGCCGGTGTCTACGGCACGTGGATCCACACCGATCAGATGGCAGCCGGGCCCCTCGTCGGTGGCGAGCAGTCGGCGTGCGAGGGCGACAGCGGCGGGCCGCTCGTGGTGTGGAGCGAGGACGGCGAGCCCCGCCTCGCCGGCGTGGTCTCCTGGGGAGCGAAGTGCGGTGGGGCGGCGGTGCCCGGCATCTACGCGCGGGTCTCCGCGGGCTACGACTGGATCAGGAGCACGATGGACGACGACGAATCCGAGGAGTGGGTGTGCGGCAAGGACGAGCTGCTCTGCGACGAGTCGTGGTGCATCCCGTGGGACTGGGTGTGCGACGGCGCGCCGGACTGCGACGACGAGACCGACGAGCTCGATTGCTGAGCATCACTCGCCCGCCGCGACCGCGACTCGCTGACCGCGCGCATGCGACTCGGCCGCCGAGGATGCGGTCCGCGGCGCCATCGTGCCGGGCGACAGCTGGGCGAACGCGGCCTTCTCGGCGTCCCACGCGTGGATGTCCGCCTGCCCGATGTCGTAGTACCACGCGTGCAGCGTGAGCTCGCCGCTGGCGAGCTTGCGCGCGACCACGGGATAGGTGCGCAGGTGCTCGAGCTGGAGCAGCACGTTCATCCGCGCCATCGCGTCGGCCGACGCACCCGCGGGCACGCGGTCGAGCACCTGGCGGGCATCCTCGAGCCACTTCGCGACGCTCGGCAGCTCCGGCGGGATCTGGCCGTTCCTGATCGCCAGCATCGCGCCGCAGCTCGAGTGACCGCACACCACGATCTGCTTCACGCCGAGCACACCCACCGCGTACTCGACGGCTGCGCCCTCGGCCGGCATGCCGTCGGCGCCGCTGTTCGGCACGATGTTGCCGACGTTGCGGTGCACGAACACCTCACCCGGCTCGGTTCCGGTGACGAGCAGCGGGCTCACGCGGCTGTCGGAGCACGTGATGAACAGGGTGTGGGGTGATTGGCCGGTAGCGAGCTCCTCGAACAATCCCCGGTAGCGCTCGCGGGCGATCCGGCGAAATCGCTCGACGCCTTCGACGAGCCGATCGAACGGAGCCACGACGACGGTGCTGCCGAGCATGCGCTGGGCTTCCGCCTCCGTCGCGACCAGGCGGCTCGTCCACCGTCCGTCCTTGTCGACGGTGGTGAGCGCATCCGCCACGCCGCGTCCGGAGTGCAGGATCGCGACCGCAATGCCGCGCCCCTGCAAGTCGTCGAGGAACATGACGAACGCATCGAGGGCGCTGGAGTCGAGCGTGGGCACCTCGCGCACGTCGAGCACCACGCCGCGCCGCACGTCGAGATCGTCCAGCGTGCTGCGCAGGGCATCGATGCGGTGCAACCCCATGAACGTGAGCTGGCCGGTGAGGGTGAAGCGATACGGTCCGCCGTCGCCGAGCGACCACACACTCGCGTCGCTGCGCCCCAGTCGGATGGCGGCGATCACGAAGGCGATGAACAAACCCACGCGTACACCCGCGACCAGATCGAACGCGACCATCGCGAACAGCGTGAGCAAGTAGACGAACGCCTCGCTCCGCGACGTCTTCCACAGCGCGATGAGCTGGCGCGGCGAGATCATGTGGAACGCGATGGCGATGAGGATCCCTGCGAGCGCGGCGACCGGGATGGTGGCCATCATCGGTGCGAACGCGGCGACCAGCACGGCCACCACAAGCGCGTGGATGAGCCCGGAACGGCGCGTGCGGGCCCCGGCCGCGACGTTGAGCCCGGAGCGGGCGATGACGGACGTGGGCGGGATGCCGCCGAGCGCCACCGAGGCGAGCGTGCCGAGCCCCTGGCCGATCAGCTCCTGATCGGAGTCGTGCGGCGGCGACTTGGTCAGGCGATCGACGGCGCTGCACGACAGCAGCGTCTCGAGCGACGCGAGCGCGTAGATCATGAAGCCGTTGGTGAACAGCGACTCCCAGTTGTCCAGCCGGTCCGGCAGGCTCGGAACGGCGAACAGCGAGTCGGGCAGAGCTCCCACGCGCTCGACGTCGAGGCTGAAGATCACCGCGCCGAGCGTCGCGAACACCACCGCGATCAGGTGGCTCGGCACGAGCGGCGAGATCCGCATGCACGCGAGCACGATCCCGAGCGTGCCCAAGGCGAGCCCGGCCGCAGCAGCGTCGGCGTGCGCGATGAGCTCGCCGATGTGCGTGAGCACGTCGACGATGTGGGCCTGATCCGGCGGCGGCAAGCCGAGCACGCGCGGGAGCTGGCCGACGATGATGATGACGCCGATGCCCGCAGTGAAGCCCGCGATCACCGGCAACGGCACGAGCCGCGCGATGCGGCCGAGCCCGAACACGCCGGTGAGCAGCTGGAGCACGCCGGCGACGAGCGTCGCGACGACGAGGCCCATCATGCCGTGCTCCTCGACGACAGAGGCGACGAGCACCGCCATCGCCGCGGCCGGACCGCTGACCCCGAGCGGAGCGCCGCCGAAGATCGCACAGACGGCACCGGCGACGATCGCCGTGACCAGCCCGGCGGCCGGCGGCACGCCGCTCGCGAGCGCGATCGCCATCGACAACGGGACCGCGACGAACGCGACCGTCACCCCCGCGATGGTGTCGCGCACGAGCCAGCGCGGCGTCAGCAGAGCGCGCCACTGCGCGAAGAGGTCGCGAGTGCCGAGATCCCAGCGGAATCGCAGCCCACCCTTGGGCAGCGCGAATCGGGAGGTCTTGCGCGGACGATCGGAGACGGATGGTTGTGGAGCAGAGTTGCGACTCGACATTCGGAGACCGCGAGTCGTGCGCGTCACGAGTGACGCCACGTGGACGAATGAGTTGGCGAACGAGCGACTCGGGAGCGAATCACCGCGTCCCGGCGCACCGCATGCGGCGCGCCGCTACGCGACGATGGGCATCAACCGAGAGGATCGTCGTCGGGCGGAGCGGAGCGGCGCGGCAGCTGCCAGCGCGGGCGAGCGACGACCGCGATTCGCGTGCTCGGGCCGATCGAATCGTGCGCGAGCTCGATGTGCGCCTGCGCGGGACCGCCCTGCCGCTGCGCACGCCGACCGTGCCGGGTGGCGGCGCGCGCATGGGCCGTCGCCTCGCTCTCGGCCGCGTCGCCGCAGGACTCGACCTCTTCGGATTCCACGGCACGCGGTGCTGCGCGCACCGGCGACACCAGCCCGAACGCGAGCGCGACGAGCAGCGTGATGCGCGACATCCAGCTGGAACGGCGCGGCACCGCCCGTGGGGGACGGCGGTCGCGAGCAGCTCCTGGTGTCGTGCCGCGCATACGGCGAGTCCGGGTATACCCCGGCCGCCCCGGATGCGCCAAGGGATCAGGGGGCGTGGAGCTCGTGTCGGCTCACGGTCGGAGTGGGCCGAAGCGGGTGCGTCCGCTTGCTCGGCTCGGCACCGCGCAAGAGGCCGAGCACCGCCGTGGTCACCGCATCGCGCGAGGGCCGACAGAACGTGCCGAC
>Ga0105107_10001837_pt1 | contig 13852 bp, 9 predicted proteins | sample PPLLaktember2015_6_FD_79335 | JGI IMG/M metagenome (GOLD analysis project Ga0105107, IMG submission 79335) | Freshwater sediment microbial communities from Prairie Pothole Lake near Jamestown, North Dakota, USA - PPLs Lake P8 Core (1) Depth... | ecosystem: Environmental > Aquatic > Freshwater >...
GAGCAGAATGATCCGCTTGCACTCGTACGCGAGCTCGTCGAACTGTTGCGTGCGCCCGGTGAACCGCCCGTACATACGCTGCAGCGGCTTCACCGCGCGAGGGTCGATGAAGAGGCCGGAGACCTGGTTCAGGAACGTATATCCCGTCGTGCCGGCCACGGGCCAGCCGGCCGGCGGCGACTCGTCGTGCGAGAGGATCTTCTCGGCGAGGATGTAGAGCGGCGGATCGCCCGTGAGACGATGCAGCCGCTCGAAATAGGTCTGCGGATCGAACAGGCCATCGGGATGATCGACACGAAGGCCGGTCACCTGGCCGCTCTCGAGGAGCGACTTGACGAGCTCGTGCGTCGCCTCGAACACCTGCGGCACTTCCATGCAAAGGCCGACGAGCTCGTTGACATCGAAGAAGCGGCGGTAGTTGATTTCGTCGAACGCAGTGCGCCAGTACGCGAGTCGATAGGGCTGCCGCTCGAGCAGTTCGTGGAGGTCGTCGTAGCTCGCGCGATCGCCAGGGATTCCGTTTGCGCGAGTGACGCTCAGTTCGATGTGCTCGAGGATGTACGGCGCGTCGGCGGCGAGCCGCGCCAGTCTCTCGCGTGTCGCTTCTTTTTCGCGCTGCCGCTCGGCGATGCGAACCGGATCCCGCTCGGTGTAGGCCGGCAGGTTCTGCAGAGCCGTCAGAATGCTGAGGTACTCGCGAACGCCGGGGTCGTGCTCGCGGCCCTGTTGCAGCCGTTCGAGATCCATGGCGAGAATCCTGGGCGTCTGCCGTGGGTTAACCGGCAGATTGGTGTCGAAGTACTGCAGCGACAGCGCGCCGTGTCCATACCGTAGCTGCAACTCGCCCCGCTCGAGGACCTGGCCGTACTGATCGCCGAGCATGGGCAGCAGCACCTTGCCCTTCAACTCCGGTTTGATCGGATCCCACTCGATGTCGAAGAAGTCGGCAAAGGGCGAGCTCGGGCCGTTCTCGAGCACGTCGCGCCACCATGGGTTCGCGACCGGATCGGCGCCCATATGGTTGGGCACGATGTCGAGAATCTGCCCCATCCCGTGCGCTGCAAGAGATGCGGTAAATCTGTCGTAATCCTCCCGGCTTCCCAGCTCGTCGTTGAGTTTGCGGTGGTCGCAGATGTTGTAGCCGTGCGTGCTGCCGGGACTCGCCTGCAACTGCGGCGAGCTATAGCAGTCGGTGATGCCGAGCCTCGAGAGATACGGGATGAGCGCGTGCGCGTCGTGGAAGCGGAAACCGCCGTGGAACTGAAGCCGATAGGTGCTGACCGGTTTTCGCACGGATGCTCATGCCTTTCGTAGAATAGCCGCGGCAGGCCTCGAGAAATGCAGCATGAGGCGGTGGGAGACGTGTTCGATCGCGGGCGCCTGCGGTGCGTCTGCGAACGCGGCCGCTTCGGTGGTCAGATCGATCCGCCACCGCGAGCCGGCCGGAATGGCGTCCCACGCGCCGGCGTCGACCATTCCGGCTCCACGTAACCTGACGATCATCAACAGGTCGAGGCCGGCTCCAGGCCGTCTGATCAGACCAAGGCTGTCGGCGTCCAGCGCCGCAACCTCGAATGCGCGATCACCTGATCTGTCACGGAATGCCGGGTCCTGTTTGCGGAGGGCGATGAGCGTGCGGTACAAGCGCTCGATGCCCGCGTGTGGCTCGCGCGCCCGTTCCGGCCAGTCGAGCCTGCTGGCCGCAAACGTCGAGTCGGCCTGCGGATCGGGAATGCGCTCGCGCGTGCGCGGATCGGCAAACGCCGAGAACTTCGAGAATTCCGCGCGCCGTCCTCGGGTGACGAGCGTTCCGAGCTCCGGCTCATGGTCGGTGAAATAGAGAAACGGGCTGGATGCCGCCCATTCCTGTCCCATGAACAGGAGTGGCGTCTCCGGAGCAAACAGCAGCAGGGCGGTGAGCGCCCGGAATACGGCTGGGTCGATCTGCTGACTCAGCCGCTCGCCGAACGCGCGGTTGCCAACCTGATCGTGGTTCTGCAGGCAGATCACGATCCGCTGGAGTGGCACGCCGGCCGGGTCGGTCCCGCGCGGCTGCCCGCGATAGTTCGAGTGCTGGCCGCTGTAGAACCAGCCGCGCCGGATTGTCGTGGCAAGATCATGAGTCGATCCCGAATAGTCCTGGAAATAGCCGTCGGCATCCCCCGCCGTCAGACGCCGAACCTGGTGGTGAACGTCATCGGACCACATGGCGTCGAGGCCCCAGCCTCCCTCCGACACCGGCGTCACGCATACCGCCAGGTTGCGATCGTCCTCGGCGACGAGCGCGACGTGGCGCGTGTCGACTGACGCATGTACGCGTTCGGTGAGCTCCTGGAGAAAATGACGAGCGCTGTCGTCGATGAGCGCGTGCGTCGCGTCGAGCCGCAGGCCGTCCATGTGATACTCGTGAATCCAGTGCAATGCGTTCTCGATGAAGAACGACCGCACCTGCCCGGCATGTGGACCGTCGAGATTGACAGCCCGACCCCACGGCGTGTGATGTGTCGAGGAGAAGTAGTACGGGCTGAACTTCGCCAGATACGCACCGTCCGGGCCGAAGTGGTTGTACACGACGTCGAGGAGCACGGCCATGCCATGGTGGTGAGCGGCGTCCACCAGACGCCGAAGATCATCGGGCGATCCATAACATCTCGCCGGCGCGAACAGATCGACGCCGTCGTAGCCCCAGTTCCGGCGGCCCGGGAAGTCTGCCACTGGCATCAGTTCGACGGCGGTGACACCAAGCTGGCTCAGGTACTCGAGGCGATCGACGAGGCCGGCGTAGGTGCCCTCCGGCGAGAACGTTCCCACGTGGGCCTCGTAGATGATGAGATCGTCCAGCGGCACTCCGCGCCACGTCGCGTCCGACCAGCGGAACGCACGTGGATCGACAAGGGCAGACGGAGCATGAACGCCGTCGGGCTGGGAGCGCGACGCCGGATCGGGGAAGGGACCTTCGCCGTCCAGAAGGTACGCGTAGCGTTCTCCATTGGCTGCGTCGAAGAGACCGCTGTGAACGCCATCGGACGAAGGCTCGAGCGTGTGCCTGCGTTCCGCGGGGCTGCGAGGACCGATGACCAGTTCGACGCGCTGCCGCCCGGGTGCCCATACTCGAAACCGAAACCCTCCATCGGCGGGCCATGCACCGAGTTGTGGAGTCCAGAGCACGGTCGGAGTCGGCGTCGTCATCTGGCGCCAGATTCGAGCATCTCGAGGATCCCGCGAAGAGGCAGCGTCACCCACGATGGCCGGTTGTTCATCTCGTAATGGAGTTCGTAGAGCGCTTTGTGGAGCATGAACAGATCCAGGGCCCGGCGGAACTGGTTCGAATCGGAGGGCACGAACACCGCCGCTCCTGCCGCGTGAAGATAGCCTTCGACAAACGAGGTCGAGGTGCATGATTCCCACCCGCGAGCCCACGCCGCGAGCCGTGCGCGCGAGGCGTCCGCGCCCGCGGCGGCACGCAATCCTGTTTCTGCGGCGTAGCTCAACGAGCGGAGCATCCCGGCCACATCGCGCAGCGGCGACTGCTTGGCACGCCGTTCCACGAGCGGACGGGCGGGTTCTCCTTCGAAATCGATGATGACGAAGTCGTCGCCGACGCAGAGCACCTGTCCCAGGTGGTAATCGCCGTGAATGCGAATCTTCGTATACGGGCAAAGTCCCGCCCAGAGGCTGTCGATTCGAGTGAGCAGTACGGCACGCCGGGCGAGCACCTGGTTGGCCAAGAACCGTGCATCGGTATCGAGGGTTTCATCACGGCCTTCCAGCAAGTCGAGGAAGGCGACGGCCTGTTCGCGCTCCCGGCGCGCAGCCGCGGCGAGCTCTGCCTCTGTCGTCTGTTCGGGCGCAAAGTCCGGCTCGTCAGTCACAGCCGAGAGCGCCAGGTGCAGCTCGGCCGTTCGCGTTCCGAGCAGCGCCATCGCTTTCGCATACCCGCCGACCAGCTCGTGCACCAGCGCGGGCGTCGGCTCCGCGCGCTGCTGCCTCGCGCGGCCGAAAAACGATTCGAGGTGCTCGAGCGCATCGTCCCAGGCGTTGGCCCGGCTGGGGACCAGCTTCTGCACAAGGGCGAGCGTTGCGAGTGCGCCATCTTGGGTTCGGTATTCGATTGAGCCGACAAGTGCCGGCGTGTTCACGCTGGCGCGCGTGCGTTCGAGGAACCGCCCGATTTCCACATCGGGGTTGATGCCGGGCTCGATGCGCCGGAACAGCTTCAGCAGGTATCGCCCGCCGACCGTCAGAGCCGAGTTGCTGTGGACGGCGGGGAGGGGGACAACGTCGGCCGCCGTCTCGAGGTGTTCATGATGCGCCGCACGGCCGGCGATCGCGACGATCCGGCCGAGTTGCGACGGGAACGCCGCGCCGCTCCACACCGCATTCATGAGCGCCCGCATCGCATCCGTGCTCCACACCGCATCGCCGATCAAATCGGATGGCGCGCCGGGCACCGGCGCGAGCACGGCTTCTGGCGAGCTCGCGGCCCCCTCCGCTTCGGCGCTGGTCAGAACCGTCAGTGGAACGTGGCACTGTTCGGTCGAGCCGTCTGCATAGGCGATCCTGACCACGGTTAGAAACAGCGGATGTGCGCCCGTGTCGATTCGTGCCCAGTCGTGAAAGCGGACGCTCGCGATGGCGCGCGCCTTGCCGCCGAACCATCGTTGGCGAGCGACGAACCGTGGCAGCGCGTCTCGCTCGAGCGCCGCCCGCGAGTCGTCGCCCAGGAAGTCCCCTTTCGCATCGCCCATACGCGTCTAGATCTCGACCGGCTTGAGGATGTGCGCGACGCGCTCGGCCGGCTCGAGCCGCACGTAGGCGCGATCGCCCTGCCACGTATAGCGGGTGCCATCGAGCAGATCTTCCACTTCGTACCGGCGGCCGGCATCCAGCGCAAGATGCGCGAGCGGCACGGTGACCCATCCGTGCTGCACGGTCCGTGGATCGAGATTGACAATCACGAGAACGCCGCGGCCCGCGATGGCCTTGGTGTAGGCGAGAAGCTGCGGGTTGTCCGTCGGCGCGAAGGCAACCGTCGTGTCGTGCTGAAGCGCCCGTTCGACCCGGCGTATCGTGTTGAGCCGGCGAATCAGCTCGTTGATGTTACCGGGCGCGTGCCAATCCCGCTGACGGTACTGATACTTCTCGCTGTCGAGGTACTCCTCGCTGCCGGGCGCCACCGCCCGGTCTTCGCACAACTCGAAGCCGCTGTAGATTCCGTAGGTCGCGCCGAGCGTCGCCGCGAGCACGGCCCGCACCTGAAACGCGGCCCGCCCGCCGGTCTGCAGGTACTCATGCAGGATGTCGGGCGTGTTCACAAACAGGTTGGGCCTGAAGTACTCGCACATTTCCGTTTTCGTGAGCTCGGTGAAGTACTCCTCGAGCGCCGTTTTCTCGTTGCGCCAGGTGAAGTACGTGTAGGACTGCGTGAACCCGAGCTTGGCGAGGTGCTTCATCACCTTGGGGCGCGTGAACGCTTCGGCGAGGAAGATCACATCCGGAAACTGCGCGCGGACGCTGCGAATCAGCCACTCCCAGAACCCGAACGGCTTGGTATGGGGATTGTCGACACGAAAGATCCGCACGCCGTGCTCGATCCAGAAGAAGACGATCGAGCGGAGCTCGTGCCACAGCGCTTCCCAGTCGGGCGTGTCGAAATCGAGTGGAAAGATGTCCTGATATTTCTTCGGCGGGTTCTCGGCGTACTTGATGGACCCGTCAGGGCGATTGCGAAACCACTCGGGGTGCTCGGTGACGTAGGGATGATCGGGAGAGCACTGGAACGCGATGTCGAGCGCGATCTCGAGGCCCTGGCGCTCGGCGGCTTTCACGAACCGATCGAAATCCTCGAGAGTCCCCAGACCCGGCTCGATCGCTTTGTGGCCGCCCTCCGCCGATCCGATGGCCCATGGGCTTCCTGGATCGTCCGGCCCCGAAATCTCGCTGTTGTTCGGTCCCTTGCGCGCCGTTCGGCCGATCGGATGCACGGGCGGCAGGTACAGCACATCGAAGCCAAGCGCGGCGATCGCCGACAAGCGGGACTCCGCCTCCCTGAAGGTCGCGCCGCGGCCCGGCTCCGGGCCGTTCGACCGCGGGAACATCTCATACCAGGTGCCGAACCGCGCACGCTCGCGATCGACGAGCACCTCGAGGATGCGGCCGTACGGCGTCGCATTGCTGCGATCGGGAAAGCGCGACATCATCTCCCGCAGCGCGGCGTCCAGAGCCGACTGCGCGCGGGCGTTCAACGGGCCGGGAGCCGCCAGCGCGGCTGCCCGATCGGCCAGCCGGCGAGCGTCTGCGCCGGCCCGCATCGTGCTCGCCCGCTCGGACGCCGCCGCAATCAACGCGGCGCCCTCCAGCAGCTCTCCCTCCGACACCTTGTCGGCCTCGAGCCACTTCAAGAGTCCCGCCCGCCACGATTCGAACGCGTCGATCCAGGCTTCGAGCGTGTATTCGTAGGCGCCAACCTGGCGCGGCGTGAATTGCGACGTCCAGCGGTCGTTGTCGACCAACCGGAGCGGAACTTCCTCCCACGCGCTCTCGGCGCCGTCGGCGGTGAACCGATACCGGAGCACGCCGGCCAGCAGGCTGTGGCCGTCGGCGAAGATGTCCGCTTCGACGACGACCGGTTCGCCGGCTGTACGCTTCACGGGAAAGCGGCCCGCGTCAATTTCGGGCCATACGTGGTCGATGACAACGCGGCGTCGGTCGAGGAGTGGTGTGTTCATCGTGGTTCACATAGCGGGGCTGCATGTAGGGCGGGTCTTGAACTGCAAGACCCGCCACGACTGTCGCAGGACCCGCCCTACGTTTTCCCAGGTTTTACACGTGATCGAGAGGCGTGGCCGGCGGCTCGGCCGGCCGGCGGGCCTTCCGTTCCAATGCCCGCCTGACCGCGTCTTGCGAGCCGAGTCCGATCGCCAGCGCGCCCGCAAGGACAATGCCGCCGAACAGAATGCCGAACGCCAGCACGAGAATCTGCCGCCCGATCCCGAGCTGCTCGAGCGCCATCGAGGCGGCGACGATCAGCAGGACCCATCGCACGAACACGCTCAGCGCGCGCGCGTATTGAATCTGCATGTTCACGGCGCCAATCAACACGGCTCGCGAGAGAAACTGCGCGAGGATGGCGCCGACGACCATCACGAGCAGCGCGGCCAGCACGTGGGGCACGTATCGAAACATCGACAGCGCGAACTCGGACGGGATGGCCGCGTCGAGCGCCGTCAGCCCCGTGAGCAGGCCGAGCAGCAGAATGGTCCACTGCGACAGACGGGCGACGAGCGCCGAAAGGCTGTGCGTCTGGGACCAGTCGCCGAACGCACCCATCCCCCAGCGCGACGCGTGGCGGTCGAACTCGAGCCCGCGCAACGCGCGGAAGACGAGCACCCGAACCAGGGCGCCGAAGAGCAACGCGAAGAGCAGAATCATCATGAGGGCGAGCACGCCCGGCAGGAACGCCGCGACGCTCTCCACGCTGCGCTGCGCGGCCTCCGTCAGGATTCGTTCAACCTGTTGCCACATGGACATCTCCTTTAACCGCCTAGCCCTGTCCGCCTTCGCGCAGAGCGCTTCGGCGAGACCTCGACGCAGCTCGGAGAGCGACGTCGGGGCGAAGGTGGTTCATCACGACCGGAACCGCTCCGGCCATCGCCAGCGGGAAATCAGATAAGGCTTCTGGGTTTCGAACGCCGTGCCGAGCCGATCGATACGCTGTTCCGCCACCGCCGGATCATCTGTACCGGGCTCCAGCATGAACGAGGCGAGCCATCCGAGATAGAGCGGTACGAGCGCGCCCAGCAGATGCTCGTGCGGCATCGTCTTGAGATGATGGCTCAGCGCGAAGTCGTACACGATTCTCGCCCACACATCGTCCTGAATCCGGAACCGATCGGACGGTGCGTCAGCCACCCGCTTCAACTCGATGATCGTGCGGGGAGGCATGATCGCGGCCCAGACATCCCGAAGCGCCGCGTAGCCGAGGCCAAACGATTCGCGCAGCTTCTCGGCGTCGATATCGGGCGGCGGCGGCGTCACCACGCCGTCGGCGTTGCCCACGACCGGCACCGCCGCCGAGCCGCGCACGCGGTGCCAGAAATTGGCCCGCGATTTCAGATCGATCAAGAGCGCGCCGACAAGCTGGCCGAGGGCCGTGCTGAGGTCGGGCGCGACCGATCGGACGGCGGCCGAACGGACACCCAGCAGGGCTTCGCCCACACGATACTTGCCGGTTACTGCGGCGGCGGCAAGCCACATATCCACGCCGGTGGGCGCCTGTTCCGAATCCCAGAACCGCTGCTCGAGAAAGTGATCGAGCAGCGGCGCAGAGCACGCGAACTCGAGCGCCGCCGGCTGTCGCAGCCGCGCGCCGTAGAGCGCGCGGAACACGGGATAGATCACGCACTTGGTCAGCGCGCCTTCATACGGATGACGGACGTAGTGAGCGGATACGTAGTCCATCTGCCCGCTCAGCACCGGCTCGACCAGGCGCTCGACCGACTCGGGCTTCAGATTGGTGAGCCGGGCGTCGAGCATCACGCAGGCCTTCGCGTCGCGCTCGCGCGCCGCTCGAAGCACGGCGCGCATCGCCGCCGCTCGTCCGGGGCGCCCATGATACGGCAGCTTGAGCGGATCGACCTCTGGGCGGCGGTAGTCCACCGCGACGACCGAGTATTCCTCGCCCGCGACCTCGCGGGCGAGGGCAACCGTCCGATCGGTTGACGCTCCATCGGCCAGAATCACGCATCCGGTGCGGGCGTGCCGCCGGATGCCTTCGCGCGCGCTTCGGACCACACCCCCGATCGTGTCCGCGTCGTTGTAGCTCTGGATGCCGACGACGACGTCGGAGGGACGGGCGGAATCGGCGTCAGCGATCGCGATGCTGGAGCTCGAACCAGTAGAAGCCATAGGGGCCAAGCGTCAGAAAGTACGGTTCGGCGCCGATGACGGGGAACTCGGTGTACCCCAGAATCTCCACGGGGACGAGCCCCGCGAACGCGCGCAGGTCGAGATGTACGGGCTGAACGTTACGCGCCAGATTCGCGACGCACAAGATGGCATCATCCTCCTCATAGCGGCGCACGTACGCGAGTACGGCGCGATTGGATGGTTTGAGAAAGTCGATGGTGCCGCGGCCGAACACCCGGAACAGCCGCCGCAGGCGGATCATGTTCCTCGTCCAGTGAAGCAGCGACGCTCCATCGTGCTCCTCGGCCTCCACGTTGACCGCTTGATATCCGTAAACAGGATCGCCGATGACGGGGCTGAAGAGCTCTTGCGGATCGGCCCGCGAGAACCCCGCGTTCCGATCGCCGGTCCACTGCATCGGGGTGCGGACGCCGTTGCGATCGCCGAGATGCATGTTGTCGCCCATGCCGATCTCGTCGCCATAGTAGAGGATGGGGGTGCCGGGCAATGAGAACAGCACGCTGGTGAGCAGCTCGATCCGGCGGCGGCTGTTGTTCATCAACGGCGCCAGCCGGCGCCGGATTCCGACGTTCAGGCGGGCCATCGGATCGGCGCTGTACGCCAGGTACATGTAGTCGCGCTCGTCGTCGGTGACCATCTCGAGCGTCAGCTCGTCGTGATTGCGCAGAAAGAGCGCCCATTGACAGGTCTCGGGAATGCTGGGCGTGCGCTCCATGATGTCGACAATGGGGTCGCGTTCTTCGAGGTGCAGCGCCATGAACAGGCGGGGCATGACGGGAAAGTGAAAGGCCATGTGGCACTCGTCGCCGTCGCCGAAATACGGGCGGACGTCGGAGGGCCACTGGTTCGCCTCGGCCAGCAGCATCCGGTTGGGCCAGTGTGTGTCGATGTGGCGGCGAATGGCTTTGAGGATGACGTGCGTCTCGGGGAGGTTCTCGCAGTTGGTGCCTTCGCGCTCGATGAGGTACGGGACGGCGTCGAGCCGGAAGCCGTCGACGCCCATTTCCAGCCAGAAGTCCATGACGCGCAGAATCTCTTCGAGCACCGCCGCATTGTCGTAGTTCAGATCCGGCTGGTGATGAAAGAATCTGTGCCAGTAGTAGGCCTTGGCCACCGGGTCCCATGCCCAGTTGGATTGCTCGGTGTCGACGAAGATGATTCGTGCGTCGTGGTACTTCTGATCGGTATCGCTCCACACGTAGAAATCGCGATCGCTCGAGCCGCTCGGCGCCTGGCGCGCCCGCTGGAACCACTGATGCTGATCCGAAGTGTGATTCACGACCAGCTCGATGAGCACTTTCAAGTCGCGTTCGTGCGCCGCGGCCAGAAACTGCTTGAAGTCGTCGACCGTGCCGTAGCTGGGATGCACCTCGGTGTAGTTCGAGATGTCGTACCCGTCGTCCTTGAGCGGCGACGGAAAGCAGGGCAGCAGCCACAGACACGTGACGCCGAGGCTCTGCAGGTAATCGAGCTTCTCGATGAGGCCGGCAAAATCGCCGATGCCGTCGTTATCGGCGTCGAAGAACGACTTGACCGGCACCTCGTAGACGATCGCGTCCTTGTACCACAGTGGGTCCTCCAGCTCCCGAGACGTCATGCGCCGCCCGTCCTCCCTCTCCGATTCTATAGTCGTTGACAGCAGGGCGCTGCGGGTCTAATGTCCCCAGACATCAGCCAGACAAGCCCCGATGACCGCCCTGGCGACACTGACGGAGGACGTATGTTCCCAGGCTCGATGCGTCTCGCCTTGATCCTCGCGACGATTGTGTTCGCAGGCCAGACCGCCGGTGTCGGCCAGGCGCCGGCGTCCGCGCCCGCATCGCGGACTGCGCAAGCATACAAGCTCGTGGAGTTTCCGGCGCCCGCAACAAGCGCCGCGGGGTTTGCGGCGCCCTGGAATCTCATTCAGGCGTCGAGCGTGGCGGTGACATCGAAGGGGACCGTGCTGGTGCTTCACCGCGGCGCCCACCCGATTCTCGAATTCGACGCTGCCGGCAAGCTCCTTCGCTCGTGGGGCGACGGGATGATCAGCGAGGGGAAGGTCGCCGGTATTCCCCAGGCGAACTGGGCGCCGGACCGTTCACGTTATTCGGCGGTGTACGGGGCGCCTGGATGCACGTCGTGCGGTGCGCACTCCGTGCGCGTGGATGCGCAAGGGAACATCTGGGTCGTGGATGCCGCCGGCCACGTGATTTACAAGATGAACCCTGCGGGCAAGGAAATCATGCGGCTGGGCACGCGGGGCGAGGTTGGAGCCGGTCCATCACACTTCAATCTGCCGACCGATATTGCGTTCGCGCCGAACGGCGATCTCTACGTGACGGACGGATACGGCGGCGCTCGTGTGGTGAAGTTCTCGCGAGACGGGAAGTTCCTGATGGAGTGGGGAAAACGTGGGACCGGCCCCGGTGAGTTCGGCCTGCCGCACAACGTCGTGGTCGATGGCCAGGGGCGCGTCTACGTGACCGATCGCGACAACCAGCGGATACAGGTGTTCGATGCCAACGGGAAGTTCCTGACCGAATGGAAGAACACCGGCGGCGTGTCCGGTCTGGCGATGACTGGCGATGGCCACATCGTGACGGGCGCCGTCTTGCGCGATCTGAACGGGACCGTGACGACCAAGCTGCCCGACGCCGGCAACGCGCACGGCGCAGCCGTGGACGCGGCGGGCCACATCTATCTTGCGCAGTTGACAGGCGTAGTGCAGAAGTATGTGAGATGACCATCGGAGGATTCGCGGATTCGCAGATTGTGAGATTGAGTTGAACAGGAGACGAGGAGCTTAGGAGGGCTAGGAGGAAAATCTCCTGTTCTCCTGTTTCATGACGGAAGAGCGAACTCGAGATGGTTCTCGAGATGACCGATCCGAAGCTCGTGTTCGTGACCCGTGTGGAGCGCAGGGAAAGGCTGGAGGGGCCCGGCGCCGAGCAAGGAAGAGGAAGCCGCAATGGCCGGGAAACTGGGGCTTCCGCCGACCCCCGACCCGATTTATCAGCGGCTCGGTACCGGCGGCGTGGTTTTCCAGCACTGATCCGGATTCTGCGTGAACGTCAATACGCCGGCTGGATCAGCCTTGATTTCAATTACGTTGACATGCCGCCAGGCGTGACGATCGAGCAGGACATGGCGGCGCACCGGAAGTACCTGGTCGACACCTTGCGAGCGAGCCTGAAGACGTAAGGGGCGGGTCTAAAGAACAAGACCCGCCCTACTTTCTACTTTCTACTTTCCACTTTCTAGTATCGATAATGCTCCGGCTTGTACGGCCCGTCGACCGGCACGCCGATGTAGTCGGCCTGCTCCTTCGAGAGCTTCGTCAGCTTCACGCCGAGATGATCGAGGTGGAGCCGCGCGACCTGCTCGTCGAGGTGCTTCGGCAGCATGTAGACCTTCTTCTCGTACTTGCCGGTGTTCTGGTGCAGCTCGAGCTGCGCGATCACCTGGTTGGTGAATGACGCCGACATCACGAAGCTCGGGTGCCCGGTCGCGCAGCCGAGGTTCAGCAGGCGGCCTTCGGCGAGAATCATCACGCTGTGGCCGTCGGGGAAGCGGAACTCGTCGTACTGCGGCTTGATGTTGATCCGTTCGATGCCCGCCTTCTTCAGGCCCGCCATGTCGATCTCGTTGTCGAAGTGGCCGATGTTGCCGACAATCGCCTTGTCCTTCATCCGCTTCATGTGCTCGAGCGTGATGATGTTGTGGTTGCCCGTGGCGGTGATGAAGATGTCGGCCTTGTCCACCATCTCGTCGATCGTCGTCACCTGGTAGCCTTCCATCGCCGCCTGCAAGGCGCAGATCGGGTCTATTTCCGTAATGACCACGCGGCAACCCTGGCCGCGCAGGGCCTGCGCGCAGCCCTTGCCGACTTCGCCGTAGCCGAACACGACCGCGACCTTGCCGCCGAGCATGACGTCGGTGGCGCGCGCCAGGCCGTCGGGCAGCGAGTGGCGGCAGCCATAGATGTTGTCGAACTTGCTCTTGGTCACCGAGTCGTTGACGTTGATGGCGGGGAAGAGCAGCGTCCCGGCTTCCATCATCTGATACAGCCGGTGCACGCCGGTCGTCGTCTCTTCGCTGACGCCGCGGATCGAGGACGCCAGCCGCGTCCAGCGCGACTTGTCCTTCGCGATCGACCCCTTGATGCAGTCGAGAATGACGCCCCATTCCTCCGGATCCTTGTCAGGATTGAATGCGGGCACCTTTCCCGCCTTTTCGAACTCCGCGCCCTTGTGGACGACCAGGGTCGCGTCGCCGCCGTCGTCGACGATGAGCGTCGGCCCGCTGCCGTCCGGCCACTCGAGCGCTTCGCTCGTGCACCACCAGTACTCCTCCAGCGTTTCGCCCTTCCATGCGAACACCGGAATCCCTTTCGGATCCTTCGCCGTCCCGCCCGTCTCGGGACGGCCGACCACCACGGCCGCGGCCGCGTGATCCTGAGTGGAGAAGATGTTGCACGAGACCCAGCGCACGTCGGCGCCGAGGTCGGCCAGCGTTTCGATGAGGACCCCCGTCTGAATCGTCATGTGCAGGCTGCCCATGATGCGAGAGCCCGCGAGCGGCTTCTTGCCCGCGTACTGCTTCCGTAGCGCCATCAATCCGGGCATTTCCTGCTCGGCGAGCCGCAATTCCTTGCGGCCGAACTCGGCGAGCGACAGGTCCTTCACCTTGTACGGCTCGCGGCCGGCGGCCTTCGCGGCGGCGAATGGATGTGGTTGCTGAACGGCAGTCGTCATGAGTCTCTCCTGTTCCTGTAGGCCGGGTCCAAAGGACCCGGCCTACGTGCGTTTTGTGGTGGCGACGAACAATCCCGGCCCTTTTGATTTCGGATCCGGCGAGAGAGGGACGATTCGAACACTGCCGAATCCACTTTCCTCGAGGACTCGCCGGACGTACTCATCCGAAAACCCGAGCCACACGTGAC
>Ga0105107_10001838_pt1 | contig 13848 bp, 10 predicted proteins | sample PPLLaktember2015_6_FD_79335 | JGI IMG/M metagenome (GOLD analysis project Ga0105107, IMG submission 79335) | Freshwater sediment microbial communities from Prairie Pothole Lake near Jamestown, North Dakota, USA - PPLs Lake P8 Core (1) Depth... | ecosystem: Environmental > Aquatic > Freshwater >...
AAAATAACAAAACCGAAAAACTCAGGAGTGTGACCAGCCCGAGACCGATCCAGAGTGTTCTTGTTTTCATTATCAGCAGTTTATGTATTAAACGGCACCTAATAAATAACACTAGAACGTTAAATTTATAAAAAAATTAACAAGCTGCCCCAACAGTGGGCGTCAAATGTTATTTTACCGCCTCAAAGCTCCAGGGGATTGTCGTGCTTGATGAAGGTTCTGCTTTCAAGTTCACTATAGGCCAGGTTCAGCTCCTCCTGAGTGTTCATGACGATAGGGCCACCCCATGCTACAGGTTCCTGCAGCGGCCTTGCAGCTATAAGGAAAAATCTTGCTCCGTCGTGACCTGATTTAACCATTACCTCATCAAAGTCAGAGCTGTTGCCGGATGATGCAGACATTAAGATTGCACAGGTTTTCTCTTCAAAGTTTACAAACGCTTCATCAGCGGCAAGTGTACCATCTATTAAATACAGGAACAGGGTATGATCATTGGGGGTTTCCGCGTAACTCCAGATGCTGTCAGGATCCAGGTCGACATCCAGGTACTGGACTTTGATATATTCGCCCTTGACGGCGCCCGGGTTGTTTTTGTAATTGCCGGACAGCACTCTTATTGTCGCGTTTTCTTCGCTGACCACTGCCACATCCTGCTGCCTGATATCACGATAGGCAGGTTGAGTCATCTTATCCTTTTTCGGAAGGTTGACCCAGAGCTGACAGCCCAACATCCTATCTGCTGCCCTGGGCATCTCCTGGTGGATGATGCCTGAACCAGCGGTCATCCACTGACATTGAAGATCCCCTATTACACCCTTGTTACCCAGGCTGTCTCCATGTTCTACATCTCCCTTCAGCAGATAGGTTACTGTTTCGATGCCACGGTGGGGATGCCATGGGAATCCCTTGATGTAATCCTCAGGGTTTGAGGAATCAAATCCGTCAAGCATAAGAAAAGGATCAAAATCCCTGATTGTTCTATACCCCAGTACCCTTCGCAAATGAACGCCGGCACCGTCAACAGCGTGCTGACCTCTTACTATCTGAGTTAATTTTCTTCTTCGCATATTTTCTCCTTTCGTTATGGTGGCTTTCCGATTTACCATGTGAATTTAACATATCATTTTCATCCATCTATCATCATTCACACTTATCGAATAAAGTGCGACACCTGCAATGTCAGCAAAACACCTACAGAAGAATAGGGGATAGGCTTATATTTTTATCCCCTGGTTCCTTTAATTTTACCGCTATAATTCAAAAAGGTCAATAAATGACAATTACAACCGTCAAAGACTCAGACCTGTTCAGGGAGCGAGGGAACTATGAAAGGCTGACCCTGAAATGAAAATCATTCAGAGCATTAAAGCCAGTATTAAGAAACGCAAAGATATCAAGCTTGATACAATCAGCCTTCAGGAGTCCTCAGACCTCTCCCGGTTGGCCCTGCTCAGCCTTGTCGAAGATCAGAAAAAGGCAAAAGAGGAACTGCATCGTCTTAACGAAGAGCTTGAGGAGAGAATTCTGAACCGGACAGGAGAGCTTGAACAGGCAAAAAATGTAGCTGAGAAGGCCAATCAATCCAAAAACCTTTTCCTGGCAAATATGAGCCATGAAATCTACACCCCCATGAATGCAATCCTGGGATATGCAGACCTGCTCTCTTCAATGGTCATGGATAAAACCCAGAAGCATTATGTTGAATCGATAGCTGCAAGCGGCAGAATACTGCTGACACTGATAAATAATATCCTTGACCTATCAAAAATTGAAGCTGATAAGCTGCAACTTGAAAGTGAATACATTAATACAAGCATCTTCTTTACTGATTTAGAAAGGATATTTGCACTCAAGGTGGAAGAGAAGAATCTGACCTTTACGCTTGATATTGCACAGGAGATGCCGGGGGGGATTTATGTTGACGAAACCCGTCTGCGTCAGATAATGTTCAATCTTATTGGAAATGCAATAAAATTTACCGACAGGGGCTTTGTGGCTGTAAAGGTCTATCCGGGGAAATTAAATGACGGGCACAACCTGGCCGGGACAAAAGGATCCATTGAGCTGGTGATTGAAGTTTCAGATTCAGGAATAGGTATCTCCCGGGAGTATGAAAATGAGATATTTGATCCTTTCACTCAGCAGCATGGACAGAAGAAATACGGCGGAACCGGATTGGGACTGGCCATTACAAAAAGGCTTGTCAGTCTGATGAAAGGGACAATCAGTTTTGAATCACAACTGAATAAGGGCACTTCCTTCAGGGTGTTGATCCCGGATATTGCATGGCAAACTGACAGCAAATCAGCCGTTGCAATGCCCTCATCCAGTGCGGTGCCGTCTGTGGAGGGAATAACAGATATCAATGGCTTAATTCATTCCCTGGAGGGTGAATTCACAGATACCCGGAAATCTTTCACCGTAAGACAGCCTGTGATTGAAGTCAGGGAGTTCGGAAAAAGACTGGCTGCCCTGGGGATGAAACATAAAGCTGAAGGAGTGATCGGATACGGAAGGGAACTGTCTGGCAGTGCTGACAGTTTCAATGTCAGGACAATGCTGGCGCTGCTCGGTAGATTTCCGGATATGGCAGAGGAGCTAAAACTAGCTCTGCATATGAAATAAGGAGCTGAAAATGATAGCGTCTGAATTGCAGAATCCGGTCATTCTGATAGTGGATGATAACCCGGAGAATATTAATGTGCTGGGACAGATACTCAGAGCCGACAATTGCCAGGTAGAATTCGCCGTAAATGGATATTCTGCCCTGGAGTGGACAAGCAGTAAAAAGTTCGACATAATTATCCTCGATGTCAATATGCCGGGTATGAACGGGTTTGAAGTTGGCCCCCGGATAAAGAATTCTTGCCTTAACAGCGAGACCCCACTTATTTATCTGACAGCCAATACGGACACTGCAAGTCTTATTAAGGGTTTTGAATCCGGCGGCCTCGATTATATTACCAAACCGTTCATAAGGAGCGAATTGCTGACGAGGATCCGTTCACAGATAAGAATCAAGAAGGCAAATGATCAGATCAGAGGGTATCTTGATGAAATTGAGATGAAGAACCACCTGATAATCCAGAGTCTTGAGTATGCCCTTGATATTCAGAATGCCGTACTGGGAACTTTTGAAAAAAATGACAGGGAACCACTTTCGGAACACTTTATTCTTAATCTGCCAAAAGATACTATCAGTGGCGACTTCTACCGTTTTTACAGGTCCGGTAATAAAGCAATAGCTGCAATAATGGATTGCACCGGTCACGGGGTGCCGGGGGCACTGATGAGTATCCTTGGAATTACCCTGTTCAATGAAACTGTGCTTAAGGAACATATCCTGCAGCCGGATAAAATACTGAATCGACTTACGGAGAGATTCATGCAATCGCTTGGCCAGACAGAGAACCATAGTATTGTCAAGGACGGTATGGAGGGATCTGTTGTATGCCTTGATACTGAAACCGGAATGCTTCAATATGCAGGATCATTCAATCAACTGATAATGGTGCGTGATGGTGAGCTGATTGAGATCAGGGCCGACAGGCTGTCAATCGGATATGACGAGCGGGGTGAGAGGTTCAGTTTAAAGAAGATAAAGGTCCGGAAGAATGACCACATATATCTTTTTACTGATGGCTACCTTGATCAGTTTGGAGGACAAAATGACAAAAGGTATATGATAAGGAAATTTAGGAAACTGCTGTTGCAGATAAACAATGAACCGCTGGCAGTTCAGAGGGATATCCTGTTTGAAACGATTATGAAATGGAAGGGTGATACTGAACAGACAGATGACATCCTTGTGCTGGGGATGTGTTTGTAATGATCTTTTCCTAACTTCAATGTTGCAATCCTAAACTAAAAAAATCATTGAAATACAATGACTTCCGGGTGTTTCAAAAAGTGCGGAAGACAGTAGCTAAGAGGCAGCTAACGGTAATGTAAATTTAAACTCACTCCCTTTCCCGACTTTGCTTTCAACCCATATTTTGCCTCCGTGTTTCTCCACAAATTCTATGCAAAGTAATAATCCCAACCCCGTTCCTTTTTCATTTGCCGTTCCTTTTGTTGAAAGAACTTCAGATATATTGAAAAGTTTCTTCAAATCACCGGGGGCTATTCCAATGCCATTATCCGCGACTGAAATTATAATATTTTCGGAATTTTCACCGGCAAAAATATTTATTGTACCGCCAATGTTGGTAAACTTAATTGCATTTGACACTAGATTTCTAAGTACCGTTTTTATCATATCAACATCCGCATATATTCTTATTCCATCCGGTGCTGAATAGTTAACTGTGAGGGTTTTTGCATCAGCAAGCGGATTAAGTGGTTCAAGAACATTCCTGCAAATATCCCTGAAACTTATTAATTGTGGATTGAAAGGAATCTTGCCCTGCTGAGTTCTTGCCCACATCAGCAGGTCTTCAAGTAAATTGTAAGTGCTGTTCGCTGTTGTTTTAATCTGGTTAGAGAGTTTTTCAATTTCGTCAACCTGGAGTTGATGAATATTTTCTGTCAAAACATCTGACAGACCAAGCAGGTTATTAAATGGACTTCTTAAGTCGTGTGATAGAATTGATATGAAACGGTCTTTGTCAGCGTTAAGTTGGTGCAGTCTTAATTCGCTCTTTTCTGCCTTTAATCGTTCAAGAGAATAATTTCTGTGAACAAACCTGATAATTACATAAATGAATATTGATGAATAAATTAATGTAATGAGATTATCAATCCAACGTTCAGTCTCTGAAGGGAAGTTAACTATCAAATCTGGTCTGTAGAACTGAATGAGAAGAATAGTAATATTCACTGTTAAAAAAAGAATGATAAAATATTTTTTGATTTTAACGGGGACAACTAATAATCCAAGAATTAGTATAATAAATGCAATCATGATATTAGAGCCGTCGATGCCACCATTAAAAATCCAAATGATCGAATTCGCAAATAATGAAATAATAATAATTGGCGTTACAAAAGGCTTAACTATATTTTTGAATCTGACAAAATAGTAAATGACTATCAACAAAACAGACATAAAGAGTGGTATTAATACCGTAACTGGTGAAGGTGCCAGTATGAGATTTGTAAATCCACCTATAATACTAATCAGTGCCCCAACGATAGTTGTAGATAAAAAAATACGATGCTCCATCGGGAAACCTTCTTCCTTTGCAAATACATAATCTCGGATTTCTTTAATTCTTTTATTAATCATCCTCTTATTGTGGTTTAAAGTATTTAATGTAATGGAAGTACGCTTCTCCTTTATTGGAAGCATCCGGGATCTTAGCTGCTTTACTTAAGATTAAACAGCATGACCTCTGGTTCTTTTATACTGGTTTGAAGCTTATTCATTATTAATTTCTCAACAGTGTTTTTTGATTAACTCATGAAGCCTGGTCATATTAATTGGCTTTGAAATGTAGTCGTTACATCCGGCTTTTATAGCATTGTCTTTGTCGCCTGAGAATGCATATGCAGTTTGAGCTATTATAATTACTTCTTTGTTAAACTGCCGGATACTACGGGTTGCTTCATTCCCATCCATAACCGGCATTCTGATGTCCATTAAAACCAGGTCAAGGTCAGGATTCTTACGACAAACCTCTATGGCTTCAACCCCGGTCATGGCATGTAACACCTCTTTGCTTATTTTTTTTAGCATTCTTTTGAGAAGCGAATATGATATTTCATCATCCTCGACAATCAGAACTTTCAGGTTTCGTAATGAAACTTCGTCTTGTTCTGGGGAAATGACATACATTTCCGGGAGTTCTTCCCCGGTTCGATTGTAAGGAATAGTAAAATAGAATGTGGAACCAACGCCTTCCTGGCTTTCCACCCATATTCTCCCGCCGAGCATTTCCACATAACTTTTGGCTATGGATAAACCCAAACCACTGCCTTCGTAATTCCGGGTGAGCGAATCCAGTCCCTGTCTAAATCTTTCAAAAATAAGTTCCTTCTGATTCCCGGGAATGCCTATCCCTGTGTCTTGTACAAAGAACTCGAGGAATTCATCCTTTTTATTATAACCAAATCGAATTGATCCTTCAAATGTAAACTTTAAAGCATTTTTAATGAGATTGGTCAGTATTCCATAGACCTTTTCATTGTCAGTTTTAATGATGGATTCTTGTGCAGGTAAACCGTTAGTCAGGGAAAACTGCAATCCTTTGAACTCAACTTCAGGTTTAAAGAAACCAAAAATAAAATTCATTTTCTCGTTAATTTCAGTCTCTGAAATATTAACCTGAATTAGTCCCGATTCAATTTTAGAAATATCAACAATATTATTGATTGTATTGAGCATACGTTTGCCACTGATCTGGATGATCTGAATATAATCCTGGATGTCATCACTCTTCAGATTCGGTTCACTTAAGAGTTCAGTAAATCCAAGAATGCCATTCATGGGAGTACGTATTTCATGACTCATATTGGCAAGAAATGCGGATTTCAACCGGTCACTTTTTTCGGCCTTTTCTTTTGCTTCAGTTAACTCTGTTTCAAATTCAATCCGTTCGGAGATATCACGAATATTACATTGAATTACATTTTTTTTGTCAGCCAGATACACATTACTGACAAACTCCACATGTATCTTACGCCCGGTGCTGGTAACAATAGGTAAATCATGATAACGGACATATTCATTTTTCTGCAGTTCCAGAAATTTATCATAATTGGAAATAATGTCTTTAAAAGCACCTATTTCCCAGATTGCTTTTTCAGTGAACTCTTCATAAGAGAACCCCAGAAGATTAATCAGAAATGGATTTACGTCAACTATTCTGCCCGTTTCGGCATCCAGAATAAGAATACCATCTTTCGCAGATTCAAAAAGCCTGCGATAGCGGATTTCGGATTCACGTAAATCCTTTTCCACTTTCTTAAATTTGGAGGCGTCTGCAGATAATGCTTTTAATGAACTATTCTCCTGTTTTAATTCTTGCAACTCTTTTAACAGTTCATTGTCGGGTTTATCAGTACATTTCATAATTGCGACTTTTTAATGAATTTATATTTCCTTTTTCTCAGTAATTGCCACACGTAACCAGGCATAAAGATTTACGATTACTTGTACTTTAGTAGATCCTGGCCGGGATGACACATCAATAAGTAGATGACCCCCCATCTCATGATTGACTACCACAAAGTTACAGATTTGTCGTGACATTATAGTCAGGGCGGGCTAACTCCGTTGATTTTTCGCTGATAAAATTGCCTGAACTATCCGGATTTTTTAAAACAGGGTTGTTTGAGGCAAAAGACATACATTTTATTAATGGTTTCAAAATGATTATCTTGCAAATTTGGCAACTATGTTAGCATGAATATCAGGCTGGTGGCGGTGGTATCAGGCAGTGGTGAATCCATTGAATTACTTGAAGAGCATATCAGGAAGTTATGGCCTTCAGCACAACTAATGAGAGTCACTGACGGGACCATTGCCACCGACAATATCTCAGAACACATGCCTGATCTAATCTTGGTTGACACCATATCGGCCGGAATGGATGGATACACGGTATGCGAAAAACTTAAGCATGATGAGAGGACTGGCACTATTCCACAAATTTGTTTCTATACTCCGGATGCCAGGGAAAGCAGAATTAAGGGAGTGAACTGCGGGGCTGACGGGTTACTCCCATGGCCGCCAGAGAATGAGGAGTTAAAGGCAATGGCAGTCAACCTTATAAAAAACCTGCAAAGGCATAAAAAACAGTTTGCTCACCTTGAAAACACCATCAGGGAGAGTGAAAGACTATATGATACATTGCTGAGCAACATCGAATTGGTTTCCGTAATCCTTGACGGGAATGGCCATATTACCTTTTGCAATGACTATCTGCTTAATATCACAGGCTGGCTAAGAGAGGATATCCTGGGGGCAGACTGGTTCGAAATTTTCATTCCCCCGGATGCCGGAAGAATGAAGGTCACATTCTCCGATCTACTGAGTGATCTCCCTACGGCATGGCATCATGAGAATGAAATACTAACCCGGAGCGGAGAAAGGCGGCTTATTTCGTGGAATAACTCTGTTCTGCGGTCAAATGACGGAACAGTTACAGGTACAGCCAGCATCGGGGAGGACATCACTGAGCGAAAATTAATCGAAAATTCGCTCCTTGAAAGCGAAGAGAAATACCGTTCTTTCTTTGAGAACAGTGTGGACGCCATCCTTCTTACCTCCCCTGATGGCAGAATTACCGCCGCCAACCCCTCCGCATGCAGGATGTTCGGGCGGACAGAGAAGGAAATAATTAAACTTGGCAGGTCCGGTCTCATCGATGACAGTGACCCAAGGGTGCCGGTGTTCCTGGCGGAGAGAGAAAAGACCGGAAGAGCTGAAGGTGAATTGTACTTCCTGAGGAAGGATGGAACCAGGTTTCATGCTGAAATTACCTCCGTCATCTTCTCGGATATCGGGGGGGAAAAGAAAACGAGTATGACCATCCGTGATATCACCCGGCGCAAACAACTGGAGGATGAGGTCAGGGAGAGAGAGGAAAAATATCGCAAGATGTTCATGGACAATCCACAGCCTATGTGGATATATGACGTGGATACACTCGCATTCCTTGAAGTGAATGAGGCAGCTGTCCGACACTATGGTTATCCCAGGGAAGAGTTTCTGTCAATGAACCTTAAGGATATACATCCCGCTGATGATATTGAAGCACTTTTGAAAACTATTCAAATCACCCGCGAGGATTACCACAAGTCAGGTGAATGGCGTCAATATAAAAAGAACGGGGAGTTAATAACCGTTGAGATAATCTCACACACTGTAGTCTTCGAAGGCAGGAAGGCAAGGCATGTCATGGTAAATGATATAACCGACAGAAAGCTTCAGGAGCAAAAATCCAGAGAAAAGGATCTGCAGGTCAGGAAACTCTCAGCAAATGTGCATGACCTTATTTTTCAGTTTACCCGTAAAACAGATGGCACTTATATCGTGCCGGTCGCATCCGAGGGTATAAAAAATATCTTTGGCTGTTCTCCTGAAGATGTTCTCAATGATTTTGGGCCGATTGCCAGGATCATCTATCCTGAGGACATTGAGAGAGTCACAAATGATATTGAGAATTCGGCCAGAAACCTAACACATTTTACATGTGAATTCAGGGCACAGAGGCCGGGCCATCCGATGCAGTGGATCTATTCAAGGTCGACCCCGGAGAAGCTTCCGGACGGTAGTGTCACCTGGTACGGATTCAGTGCAGACATAACATACCGCAGGCAGGTTGAGGAGGCGCTTCGCGAAAGCGAAAGCAAATTCAGGAAGATATATGAAGAGGGGCCCTACGGCGTTGCACTGATAAACAGTGAGCATAGATTTATGATGGCAAACCGTAAAGTCTGCCAGATTCTGGGCTATGATGAGAGTGAACTCCGGAATATGACATTTTCTGAGATCATCCACCTTGATGACAGGGATGCCGTTGCTGAGAACCACCGTATACTGGTTGCCCGGGAGGCAGATGTGGTAAGGTCGGAAAAGCGTTATCTAAGAAAGGATGGCAGTGTCATCTGGGCATCTGTTACGGTGACCTCAAATTATGATGATGCAGGAGTTTTTGTCTACAATCTGGCCATCGTGGAAGACATCACAGAACGAAGATTAGCCTCAGAACAGGTCAATATCCTGAATGAGAGGCTGAGCTTCCTGGTTGAAGCCATTCAGGAATTATCGACATCAGCCACCCTGGAAGGCATCATGAAGATTGTCATGGACACAGCGCGCCGGCTCCTGAATGCTGATGGTGCCACTTTCGTCCTGCGCGAGGGTGATCACTGCTATTATGCAGATGAAAATGCCGTAGGCCCACTATGGAAAGGACAGCGGCTTCCGATGGATAAGTGTATCAGCGGATGGGTCATGCAGAACGCGCAGGCTGTAATAATCGAAGATGTCTATGCCGATGACTTAAATCACCACGAGATGTACCGGTCAACGTTTGTGCGTAGTCTGGCCATAGCACCGATACGCCTGAATAATCCACTTGGAGCTATCGGTGCCTACTGGAGCACAATCTTCGCCCCTTCAACAGCTGAACTTCAGCTCCTTCAGACTCTTGCCGACGCAGCCGCCAAAGCGGTTGAAAATGTCCAGCTCATAGAAGGGCTGGAAAGGACGATTTCAGACCGGACAGCTGACCTGCAGGCCGTGAACAATGAGCTGGAGGCATTCACCTATTCCGTCTCACATGATCTCAGGGCACCGTTGAGACATATAAACGGATTTGCTGAAGTACTGATGAACAAGCATTCTGATCAGCTTAACGAAGAGGCGCTAAGGTTCCTGAATACTATCGTAAGCTCAGCCAGGAAGATGGGAACCCTGATAGATGATCTTTTAAAGCTCTCCAGAACCAGCCGGGCAGAATTGAATAAATTGTTCATTAATATGAACAAAATTATTGATGATGTGCTGTTACAGGTCGAGCCTTCTATTAAAGACCGCACAATAGAATGGAAGATTGAGGCCCTGCCTCAATGCTTCTGTGACCATAACCTGATGAGTCTGGTTTGGACCAATCTGATTGAAAATGCTGTTAAGTATACCCGTAAGAAGGCTAAGGCGGTGATCATAATCGGACACAGGAAAGAAGAGACGGAAACGGTTTATTACATTCGGGATAATGGCATCGGTTTTGACATGAAATATGCCCAGAAACTTTTCGGGGTTTTTCAGAGAATGCATTCTTCATCAGAATTTGAAGGGAGCGGAGTGGGCCTGGCAAACGTCCAGAGAATAATATTACGTCACGGTGGAATAACATGGGCTGAAGCGGTACCTGATAAGGGCACCACCATTTTCTTCACGTTGCCAGATCCTGCAGTAAGAAAACAGACTAATAATGAATGAGATGCAATTGAAAACAATACTTCTTGCCGAAGACAACCAGAATGATGTTGACCTGACTCTTATGGCCCTGGCAGACTATAATGTTGCTAACAGGATTATTGTTGTCAATGACGGCGTAGATACACTGGAATATCTGAGAATGCAGGGAAGGTTTGTTGATCGGAAGCCAGGCAATCCGGTTGTGATCTTGCTTGATCTGAAGATGCCCCGGATGGACGGACTGGAGGTACTGCGCGAGATAAAAGAAGACCCTCTGTTGAAGATCATTCCGGTAGTGATTATTACCTCTTCAAGGGAAGAACAGGATCTGGTGGAGTCTTACAGGCTGGGAGCCAATGCTTATGTGGTAAAGCCGGTGGAGTTCAAGACATTTGTCGAGGCCATCAGACAGCTTGGAGCATTCTGGGCGGTATTGAATGAAATACCCGGAAATATCGATAATCAATGAATAAGATTGAATCAATAAAGATTCTATGCCTTGAAGATGAGGAGATTGATGCCATCCTCATAAGGGAGAGACTGAAGAGTGACGGCCTTGTTTTTGACTTTGATCTCGCCGCAACTGAGTCTGAATATACCCGCATGCTAATGGAAGGTGGTTATGACCTGATCTTGTCTGACTTTAACCTGCCCGGATACAATGGCATAGCAGCCCTGGTTCAGGCAAAGGAACTTTACCCGGATATTCCTTTTATATGTATCTCCGGCACAATAGGTGAAGATCTGGCTGTTGAACTAATTCAGATGGGTGCTGCAGATTATATACTCAAAGACAGGTTGTCACGGCTTTCGATTGCTATCGGGGAGGCCCTTCATAAGGCTGAAGCTGAGAGAGCCCGGAAAAAAGCAGAGGAAGAGATCATAAACATGAAAAAGGCTCTTGAGTTGCTAAACCACCACCTTGATGAGATTCGTGAAGAAGAACGCGCTGCCATCTCAAGAGAGATTCATGACAACCTGGGCCAGTCCCTGACTGCTCTTAAAATAGATTTAAACCATCTCCGTGAAAAGGTTCCGGAAAATTCCGATGAAAACATTAAACTTGGAAAGATGAGTGACCTTGTCACAGAGATTATAAAGGATGTGCAGCGTATTGCAGCAGAGCTCAGACCACCGATCCTTGATGATCTGGGACTGGCATCAGCTATGGAATGGTACATACATGAGTTTCAGGAGAGGACTGGCATTCAATGTGATATTAACCTTGCCGAGGTTCAGTTTCCTGTCGAAAAGAAAAACCTTACAATATATCGGATTCTTCAGGAAGGTCTTACTAATGTGTCACGCCATTCAATGGCAAAAATGGTATCTGTAAGACTCGATCATTCAGATAATATCATTACTTTGCGAATAGCTGATAATGGTGTTGGCCTTGAAAACAGCAAGATCAGCTCATTCTCCTCTCTGGGCTTCATCGGGATCAGGGAGCGCCTTAAGGCGTATAATGGTACTCTTGAAATAATATCTTCACCCGGGCAGGGAACTATTTTAAACATTTCTATACCTTTTAATTGATAAAGAGTCAGATGAAAATCCTGGTAGCTGATGATCATGAAGTTGTAAGGGAGGGTCTTAAGCAAATCGTCGGTAAAGTCAATCCGTTTGCTGAACTAAATGAAGCCGCCACTGGCGTTGAGGCACTTGAAATGATCGGGATGGATAGGTATGACCTGGTGATAATGGACATTTCCATGCCAGGCAAGACAGGTCTCGATATACTTCAGATTCTTAAAGACCGAAATGAAAAAGTACCGGTCCTCATCCTTAGTGTCCATGCTGAGGAGCAGTATGCAGTACGGGTCCTGAGACTGGGTGCATCTGGTTATCTTTGCAAGGACAGTGTTTACAAAGAACTGGCGACGGCTATCAATACAATTCTGAATGGAGGTCGATACCTCTCTCCTTCACTTACTGAAAAGCTTTTGTTTGATACTAAAGACGGGTTCTTGAAGCTTCCTCATGAATCGCTTTCATCGAGGGAGTTTCAGATAATGTGCATGCTTGCCAAGGGAAAAACAGTCAATGAAATTGCCTCAGATCTCTATATAAGTAATAAGACCGTCAGTACCCACAGAATGCGTATAATGACAAAGATGGGTATGAGCAAGAATGCTGCCCTCATTAATTACGCTCTGAAGAACAACCTGGTGGAATAAAAACCTGTCTGTTTTCTGATTTATCCGGGATCTCTTATCAGACAAATGCCTACAAGAGAATCAGTATCCGTACGATAAGTGTTTCCTGTGGTCAGTCATACCTTTGTAAATATATTAAACAGGAGTTTAGATGAGAGTAGCTATTGCCGATGATTCGGATCTGCTGAGGGACAGAGTCAGAACAGCCCTTTTAGGAATAGGAAATATTGAAATTGTAGGTGAAGCCAGAAATGGCATTGAAGCTTTGCAACTACTGGCTGATAAAGACCCGGATTACCTGATCATGGATATCAGAATGCCGGGAATGAATGGCATTTCCGTTCTGGAAAGAAGCAGGGAGCTTGACACAAAATGCAAAATCTGTATCATGACAAGCTACCCTTTTAAGTTTTACAGGGAAAAATGCTTTGCCGAAGGAGCCCACTATTTCATCGATAAAAACCTCGACTTTGAAAAGATGATTAAAATTTTCCATGACTTGTCAACCAGGGGTGTAGCATTACTGATTTAATGCAATCATTACACGCCGGTCCTTTATTTGAAAAAGAGATGCTCTGGCAGCCTCTATTCATGGATCTCAGTAAAATTTAATCTCTAAGGAAACCTACCGTACTTCAATATGTCAGGATACTTGCAGCCTTGCCTGCAATCCGGCTCAATTAACCAGGGCGATCTTTTTTGTACTATTGATATTCCCGGAACGGTAGGAGATGATATATACTCCATCAGTCAAGCCATGTATAATCTCATGGTACCCCGGTTCACTTAATCTGCCTGCGTATAACCGGCGACCGGAAATTT
>Ga0105107_10001839_pt1 | contig 13846 bp, 10 predicted proteins | sample PPLLaktember2015_6_FD_79335 | JGI IMG/M metagenome (GOLD analysis project Ga0105107, IMG submission 79335) | Freshwater sediment microbial communities from Prairie Pothole Lake near Jamestown, North Dakota, USA - PPLs Lake P8 Core (1) Depth... | ecosystem: Environmental > Aquatic > Freshwater >...
CGACGAACATTCAGGAGCTCTATCTCGATTCACTGCGCGCGCTGGGCATCGACCCCAAGGTGCATGACATCCGTTTCGTCGAAGACGACTGGGAATCGCCGACGCTGGGCGCCTGGGGTCTGGGCTGGGAAGTCTGGCTCAACGGCATGGAAGTCACCCAGTTCACCTACTTCCAGGAAGTCGGCAGCCTGTCGTGCAAGCCGGTGCTCGGTGAAATCACCTATGGTCTGGAGCGGCTGGCGATGTACCTGCAGGGCGTCGAATCGGTGTTCGACCTGACATGGACGCCGGGGGTCACCTACCGCGACGTCTACCACCAGAACGAGGTCGAGCAGTCGCGTTACAACTTCGAACTGTCGGATGCCGCCATGCTGTTCCGCCACTTCGGCGAATACGAGGCTGAAGCGAAGCGGCTGATTGAAGCGCAATGCGTGCTGCCCGGCTACGAAATGGTGATGAAAGCCTCGCACACCTTCAACCTGCTCGACGCCCGCGGCGCGATTTCCGTAACCGAACGCGCCGCGTACATCGGCCGCGTGCGCGCACTGTCCCGCGCCGTCGCCCAGGCTTATTACGAGTCGCGCGAAAAGCTCGGCTTCCCGATGGTGCGTGCGACATGACCGCCGCCACGCTGCTGGTTGAACTGCTGACCGAGGAATTGCCGCCGAAATCGCTGGCGCGCTTGGCCGAAGCATTCCGCGCGGCATTAGTCGCTGATCTTGGGCAGAGCGGTTTTCTGAACACCAACAGCACCGCCAAAACCTACGCCACGCCGCGCCGACTTGCAGTTCAAGTTACGAGGGTTCTCGCCAAAGCGCCGGACAGGCCCGATGTCGCCAAAGGGCCGTCAATCAAGGTTGGGCTCGACAACGATGGCAAGCCGACGCCGCAGCTCATCGGATTCGCGAAAAAAAATGGTGTTGCGGTCGATGAGTTAGTGCAGATCGACACGCCTAAGGGCAAAGTGTTTGCCTGCCACAAAATATCGCCTGGCGGTATGCTCGCGACAAATTTGGATCTGATGGTCGAAGAAGCTCTGAAGCGCCTGCCGGTCGCCAAAATGATGCGTTGGGGCGACGGCGATGCGGAATTCGTGCGCCCGGTTCACGGCCTGGTGATGCTGCACGGCAAAGCGGTCGTGCCGGGTGAGGTCCTCGGCGTTACCTCGGGCAACAAAACCCGCGGCCACCGCTTCATGGGCAAAGGCGAACTGCAGATCACGGACGCCGAGTCCTACGAGACGGTGCTGGCGACCGAAGGCATGGTCATCGCCGATTTTGCCAAGCGCCGGGCCATGATCGATGAACTACTGCGGGCTGCGGCAAAAAAACGGCAGGCTACGCTCGGCGCATACCAGGATCTGCTCGACGAAGTCACCGCGCTGGTCGAGCACCCTTCGGTTTATGTCGGCGCTTTCGATGCGGGCTTCCTCCAAGTGCCCGCGGAATGCCTCGCCCTGACCATGCGCCAGAACCAGAAGTATTTCCCGCTGTTCGATGGCGACGGCAAGCTCACCAACCGCTTCCTGATCGTCAGCAACATGCAGGTCACCGACCCCGCGCACATCATCAGCGGCAACCAGCGGGTAATCCGGCCGCGGCTGGAAGACGCCCGCTTTTTCTACGACCAGGACCGGAAGGAACGGCTGGAGGCGCGGGTGCCGCGGCTGGGCAAGGTGGTTTATCACAACAAGCTCGGCACCCAGCTCGAACGCGTCGAACGGGTGCAGTTGCTGGCCGGAAAAATCGCCCGCGCACTGAACATTGATCACGCGCAGGCCGAACGCGCGGCATGGCTCGCCAAGGCCGACCTCGTCACCGGCATGGTCGGCGAGTTTCCGGAACTGCAGGGGGTGATGGGCCGCTACTACGCGCTGCATGATGGCGAACCTGCTGCAGTCGCCGATGCCATCGCGGAACATTATCAACCCCGTTACGCCGGCGACCGGCTGCCGCAAAGCCCGGTATCGTGCGCGGTCGCGCTCGCCGACAAGCTGGAAACGCTGGCCGGCCTGTTCGGCATCGGCCAGTTGCCGACCGGCGACCGCGATCCATTCGCACTGCGGCGGCAGGCGCTGGGCGTGATTCGCATCCTGATCGAGCGTGACCTGCCGCTGCAGCTGGACGCGCTAATCAACGAGGCCTTCGCGGTATTCGACAGCGCGTTGAAACTCAAGCCGGCACCAGCCGAACTGCAGGGCTTTTTCGTCGAGCGCATGCGCGGCTATTTCACCGACGCCGGCTATACCGCACACGAAATCGACGCGGTGCTGAGCCTGCATCCGGTCGCCATCAGCAAAGTTCCGCTGCAACTGGCCGCTGTCCGGGCCTTTTCCGCACTGCCCGAAGCGGCGAGCCTCGCTGCCGCCAACAAGCGTGTCGCCAACATCCTGCGCCAGGCCGGGGCCAAGGGCGAAGCCGGGCACAACGCCGACGCCGCATTGTTGCAGGAACCTGCCGAGCGCGCCTTGTTTGCAGCGCTGCAACAGGCGTCCGCCACTGCAACGCCGCTGTTCGAAAACGGCGACTACACCGGCTACCTGAAAGCCTTTGCCGTCCTCAAAACGCCGGTCGATGCGTTTTTCGACAGCGTGATGGTGATGGCCGATGATGCCGCGCTGCGCCGCAACCGCATCGCGCTGCTGGGGGATTTGCAACGCGAGATGAATCGCATCGCCGACATTGCCAGGCTCGCCACATGAAACTCGTCATCCTCGACCGCGACGGCGTCATCAACCATGACAGCGCGTCGTACATCAAGAGCCCGGACGAATGGAAACCGATCGCCGGCAGCCTGGAAGCGATTGCGGTGCTGAACCAGGCCGGTTATCGCGTGCTGGTCGCCACCAACCAGTCGGGTATCGGCCGCGGCCTGTTCGACATGGCGACGCTGAATGCCATCCACGACAAGATGCACCGCGCGCTGGGCCTGGTCGGCGGGCGCATCGACGGCATTTTCTACTGCCCCCATGCGCAGGATGACGGCTGCAACTGCCGCAAGCCGAAAACCGGGCTGTTCGAGGAGATCGCCCACCGCTTCAGCGTCAGCCTCGAAGGGGTGCCGGTGATCGGCGACGCCTTGCGCGACCTGCAGGCTGCCGCGAGCGTCGGCGCGCAGCCCATCCTGGTGCTGACCGGCAAGGGCACGAAAACCCGCAAGGACGGCAATTTGCCCGAAGGCACCACCGTGCATGCCAATCTTGCCGCGGCCGTGCAGAGCCTGTTGCAATAATGCCGGCGGTCATCCTACGCTCCAGCCTGTTTGCCGCGTTCCAGATTCTCATTACCCCCATTTTTTCGATCATCGCGCTGCTGACGTTCCCGCTGCCGGCACTGACGCGTTATCGCATCATCACCGTGTGGACACGCTGGGTGATGTGGGCTGCGCGGGTGATCTGCGGCATCCGTTACCGCGTGATCGGCCGCAAAAACATCCCCCACCAGCCGTGCATCATCCTGGCCAAACACCAGTCGGCCTGGGAAACCATGGGCTTCCAGCTGATTTTTCCGCCGCAGGTATGGGTGCTCAAGCGCGAACTGCTGCGCGTACCGTTTTTCGGCTGGGGCCTGGCCATGCTGTCGCCAATCGCCATCGACCGCAATTTGCGACGCGCCGCCCTGCAGCAACTGGTCGAACAGGGGCACCAGCGACTGGCCGCCGGATTCAACATCGTCATATTCCCTGAAGGCACCCGCATCGCGCCCGGCCGCCGCGGCAAGTACCGCGCTGGCGGCGCGCACCTGGCGCTGCAAACCGGCGCGCTGGTGCTGCCGGTCGCGCACAACGCCGGCCTGCGCTGGGGCCGCAACGCCTTCCTGAAATACCCGGGCCTGATCACGGTCAGCATCGGCGCCCCGATCAAACCCGACGGCATGGATGCTGAAACGCTGATCCGTCGCGTCGAGCAGTGGATCGAAGACGAAATGCCGCAGCTCGACGCCCGCTGAGCCGCACGTCCGTTCGATGACCCGGCACCGCGCCCTGCAACCCGAATTGCCGCTGCACGCGCCGCCCACGGCGGGCAGCGGGCCAGCCATCGAGCTGGGCGGCCAGCGCATCCATTACGCACTGCACCGCACGCGGCGGCGGCGCACGATTTCACTGTTGATCGACGAACGCGGCCTGCGCGTGGCGGCACCGCTGCAGGCACCGCAGCGGGCCATCGATGCGTTGTTGCGCGAACATGCCGCCTGGGTAATCCGCAAGGTCCGCGACTGGCAGCAAAAACGGCCGCCACAACGTCGCTGGATTGCCGGCGAACAAATCATGCTGTACGGCGCGCCGGTCACGCTGGAAGCACGGACCGGCGGCAATCTGCCGCAACTGGACGAAGACCGGTTGCTGATCAATCCGCAGCTCCCGCCGACGGAAATCGAATCCCGCGTCCGCGGCTGGCTGAAACAACAGGCGCTGGCCTGCTTCATCCGCCGCTGCGACGACTACAGCGCACAACTGGCGCTGCCGGCGCCGGCAGTGCGCCTGTCGAATGCGCGCACGCGCTGGGGCAGCTGTCATGCCAGCGGCCGCATCAGCATGAACTGGCGGCTGGTGCAAACGCCGACGGCGTGGATCGATTATGTCGCGGCGCATGAAGTCGCACACCTGCGCGAGATGAATCATTCGCCGGCGTTCTGGCAGACCGTCGCGGTACTGGTGGCTGATTACGCGGCGCGGCGCACGGCGCTGCGGCGCGACGCGCATCGCTATCTGCTGCTGTAAATGACCGCTTGCGGAGATCACTGCGCCGCCGAGCAACGCAATCGCTGTGCTACACTTTCGGCCACTTCCCGCGCGAGTCACCCTGTGCGTCCGCCACTGTCAATGCTGCAACTGAGCCTGGTCCTGATTCTGTCTGTCGCCGGCTGCGGCTACAAAGCCCCGCTGTATTTGCCGCAGGACAAACCTGCAGCCGCCAAAAAAGCGCCGCCACCCGCGCCAGCGCCCGCAGCATCAACCCAACCGTGAATCCGTTCCGCTACCGCAACGGCGAGCTGTATGCGGAAGACGTTCCGCTCGCGCAGATTGCCGCCCGCTTCGGCACGCCGTGCTATGTCTATTCGCGCGCGGCGCTGACCCGGGCCTGGCGGGACTTCGACGCGGCCTTCGCCGGACGTGACCATTTGCTGTGCTATGCGGTCAAGGCCAATCCCAACCTCGGCGTGCTCGACGTATTCGCGCGACTGGGCAGCGGGTTCGACATCGTGTCCGGCGGTGAACTGGCACGGGTCATCGCCGCTGGCGGCGACCCGCGCAAAGTGGTGTTCTCCGGAGTCGGCAAGACGGCCGCGGAAATGCGCCAGGCGCTCGCCACCGGCATCCTTTGTTTCAACGTCGAATCCGCGCCGGAACTGGAGCTGCTGAGCCGCGTGGCAGGCGAGATGGGCGTCACCGCTCCCGTCAGCCTGCGCGTCAATCCGGATGTTGATGCCAAAACCCATCCCTACATCGCCACCGGCCTCAAGGAAAACAAGTTCGGCGTGGCCTACACCGAAGCACTGGCGATTTACCGCCGTGCGCGCGATCTGCCACACCTGCACATCGCGGGCGTCGATTGCCATATCGGCTCGCAATTGACGGAAGTCGCCCCGTTCATCGCCGCACTGGAACGGGTACTGGCGCTGGTCGATGCGCTGGCCGGCGAGGACATCACGATCAGCCATATCGACCTCGGCGGCGGGCTGGGCATCCGTTATCAGGATGAAACACCGCCGGCCGTGGCCGATTATGCGCAGGCGCTGATCAGGATCCTGGCCGACCGGCCGCAGAAGCTGCTGTTCGAACCGGGCCGGCTGCTGACCGGCAATGCGGGGGTGCTGCTCGCCACCGTGCTCTACCTGAAACCGGGGGCGGACAAAAACTTCGCGATTGTCGATGCCGCGATGAATGACCTGATGCGTCCTGCGCTGTACGAAGCCTGGCATGACGTGCTCCCCCTGCGCGAAGCCGCAGCCGGCGGCGAGTCATACGATGTCGTCGGCCCGGTTTGCGAAAGCGGAGACTTTCTCGCGCGCGACCGTCAGCTGTCGGTAAACCCCGGGGATTTGATCGCAATCGCATCGGCAGGCGCATATGGCATGAGCATGTCCTCCAACTACAACACCCGGCCGCGCGCCGCCGAAGTCATGGTTGATGGCAGCACTACGCATCTGATCCGCGACCGCGAATCCGTTGCAATGCTGCTGGCAATCGAACATCGGTTGCCGGATTGACTGCGGCAAATCTGTGCTGAGTACGTACTTTTGCGTTGCAATACGTTGTTGCCGCAAATCCACAACCACAATCGTTTGATCAAAAAAACTTGACAAAGGTATTGCATTTATTTTTCGCCATAGCATAGAATTGGCCCACCGAACACGGTTCTCGCCAAATTTTTTGGTCGGAACATGGAACGGCGAGTAACAACCGCCGAGAAACGTTCCTGAAAATCGTGTGCTGGTAGTGCGGAACTTAAGCCGCATTCAAACGATGCCTAAGTTAACTTTAAGGAGACGATTATGGCAGCGAAGAAAAAAGCAAAGAAAAAAGTAGCTAAGAAGAAAGCAGCCAAGAAGAAGTAGTAGTGTTGCGAAGGCCGGGTAACTCCCGGCCTTCGCATTTGGTGATTGCCGTTTTGCCGTTCGCTCTTCCGCAGTCGTTCGCTCTTCCGCAGTACCTGCACGCAGTACCGCCCGCTGTTCTGATTGTGACCCCGCGCTGCATCCCCGCCCGTTGTCGCCTGTCGTGATGGTCTCGCCGGCGACCTGCGCCTGATTAAAAAAATCAATTAAAACAATGGCTTACATAATGCCCGCAGGAAAGCATCGGCCGCGATCCGGCCACCCGGGTCAGCACCCGAAAACGTCAACCGGTGTCAGGGATTGAGCTGACGGTAGACCGCGTCGGCGATGCGCAGCAATTCGCCGCGCTCGGTTTCGCCGGACAACGCGTAGCCGAGTCGGCCATCGAGCCAGTAGAACACGCGCACACCATTTTCCTGCGCGAAACGAAATGCAGTCTGTCCGCGCGCTTCCTTGCTGACGCGCACGTACAAGGTGAGCCGCTGACCTTTGGCGTCCTGATACATGAACTGCGCCGCCGGGCCGCGATCACCGGGCAGCAAACGTCCGCCGACGAGCGCATATCCCACCGGCGCAAGATGGGGAATTTTCAGGCTGGTGCCCAGCCGTTTCGACAGCCAGCGCACCAGGTGCGCCTCCTGATCGGCGCCGACTTCCACCGGATGCCGCACCTCGGGACTGTAAACGGCATGCGCCACCGCCGCGACCCGCGCCAGGTACACCGTCTGCGCGCGCTCGGCGGCGACATAGGCATGCAACTGCCACCCGGCAAGACCGCTGGCCGCCATCAGCGCCGCGGCAACCGCGTAATGCCGCAACGGCAACCACCGTTGTCGCTGCCCCGGCTGCAGTCGCGCGGGTAGCGGTGCGGTGAGCAGCGGATCATAGGCTGCCTGCAGCGCGTCAATCTGCCGGCGGTAGGCAGCAACGCGCTGCGCATCCTCTTCATGCCGCGCCAGATGCTGCGCCACTTCGACAGCGCGCGCCGTCGGCAGGCAGCCATCGACATAGGCCTGCAGTTCGGTTTCGGTCACCGGCTGCTCGCTCATTTCACGACCTTCAGCGAAGCCGTTTCAGGCAACCCCTGCGTCAGCCGGCGCAAACGTTCCCGCCCGCGCGACAGGCGCGACATCACCGTGCCGATCGGCACCTCGAGCACGCGCGCGGTTTCCTCGTACGTCATCTGTTCCAGTCCCACCAGCAACACCACGGTGCGCTGCTCCTCAGGCAACGCCTGCAATGCCGCATCAAGATCGCGGATCTCCAGCCGGTCGGTGCTCTGCAGCTGCGGCTGGTCGGCAAAGCTGTCGTCCAGCGGCAGCGTCCGGCTGACGGCCGCGCTGCGCACCTGATTAATGAAGACGTTATGCATGACGGTAAACAGCCATGCGCGCAGATCGCTGCCTTCGCGCCACAGGCTTTGCTTGACCAGCGCACGCTCGAGTGTGTCCTGCACCAGATCGTCGGCGGCGCTGGCATCCGCCGTCAGCGCGCGCGCATAACGGCGCAGCCGCGGGATGTACTGCAAAGCCTGGGCGGAAAACACGTCGGATGCCGGTCGCTTCACCTGCTGTTACCTCCTGAACACGGGACGTCCTGGGGTTATTCCCCTGCGGCACCGTCCGTTTTTCCGGGGCATGTCGCCGGGAATACCGCCCGCGCCATACCCCAGCGGGCGGCCAGAGTCTCGACCGCGTTGAGTATCTCCTCGGCGCGGGTCGGGTGATTGTAGGCGGCGCCGGCCAGCCGCGACAGTGCCCGTGGCGCACCGAATTCCAGTCCCAGCAGGCTGATCAGCTCGCCGGCACCGCGTCCGACGATCTCGGCACCCAGCGCGCGACCGTTGTCCATGTCGGCAACGATGCGCAGGAACCCGCCACGCTCACCCTCGGTCAACGCCGCGGGACTGGTTTCGAAGCCGGCAAATCCGGCAGCCGGTTCCAGATCCAGCGCTTCTGCCTGGTCTTCACTCAACCCGACCCGCGCCAGCTCCAGCGCCGAATAGACCGCTTCCGGCACGTTGCGGTCGTCACGTCGCCGGCTGCCCGGAGCGATGATGTTGGCAACGGCAACCGTGGCATCCGCCAGTGCGTGATTGGCACTCATGCCCGGATTGGCGACATCGCCAATGGCATAGATGCCGCGCGCCGCCTGATTGCAGGCATCGACCACGACATGACCTCGCCCATCCAGTGCCACGCCGGCGCGCGACAGTTCCAGATCGGCGGTATGCGGTCGCCGCCCGGTACCCGCAAGCACCCAGTCGACACGCTCGCGAACGCCGCCGGGCAGCGTCAGCGTGACCCCATCGGCATCGGCCTGTGCCGCAGTGATGCGCGCCTGCACCCGCGGCGTCACGCCGGCACGCGCCAGCGCCAGCCGCAGCGCCGTCCGCGCGGGATCGCTCCAGGCACTGTCCGACAACGGCTCACGTCCGCTCAGCCACACCACCGCCAGACCGAGCTGGCTGAAGATGAACGCCATTTCGGTGCCGACCGCACCGGAGCCCAGCACCGCAACGCGCCGACCCGCAGGTGGCGGCGCATCAAACAAATCGTCGGTGGTGATGATGCGCCCCGGCACCGGCCGTAGCCGCTCCGGCAGCCACGGCTGCGAGCCGGTGGCAATGATGATGCTGCCTGCGGCAATGGTATCGCCCGCCACCTGCAGCATGCCGGGACCGCGAAAGCGTGCGGCACCCTGCACGGCCTTGACCCCCAGCCGACCGAGATAATCGGTGTAACTGGCGCGTACGGTGTCGACCACCTGACGCTGATGATGCCAGGCCTGCGCAAAATCCGCGCGGAGCGCGCCATTGATGCCGCGCCCCGGAAACTCCGCGCTGTCGGCGATGATGCGAGCCGTGTGATACCAGGCTTTTTTCGGCACGCAGCCGCGATTGAGGCAGGTGCCGCCCCAGGTATTTTTTTCGATGATCACGACCTTCAGGCCGCGCAATGCCGCGAGCACCGCCGCCCGATAACCGCCGGGGCCGGAACCGATCACTGCGACATCAAAAGTGGCCATCAGCGGTGCCCGTCAGACCAGAAACAGCGTGGCGAGGCCGAGGAATATGAAAAAACCGCCGCTGTCGGTGATCGCGGTGATCATCACACTGGAGCCGATCGCCGGATCGCGGCCGAATTTTTCCATGGTCAGCGGAATCGCCACCCCCATCACCGCCGCCAGCAACAAATTGAGCGCCATCGCACTAGTCATCACCAGGCCGAGTTGCCAGCTGTGGTAAATCAGAAATGCAAACAAGCCGACCACGCCGCCCCAGATCAACCCGTTCAGCGCCGACACGCTGATTTCCTTCAGCAGCAGCTTCCGGGCGCTGTCACGGGTAATCTGGCCCAGTGCCAGCGCACGCACGATCATCGTCGTGGTCTGGTTGCCCGAATTGCCCCCGATGCCGGCAACGATGGGCATCAGCGCCGCCAGCGCCACCAGTTGCGCGATGGAGTTCTCGAAAATGCCGATCACGCGCGAAGCAATAAACGCCGTGATGAGGTTGATCGCCAGCCAGGCCCAGCGGTTGCGCACGCTTTTCCACACCGAGGCAAACAGGTCTTCTTCTTCCTGCAGGCCGCCCGCCGAGAGAATTTCGCTGTCCTTGGCTTCGCGGATGTAATCGACCACGGCATTGATGGTCAGCCGGCCGACCAGGCGCCCCTGGCCGTCGACGACCGGCGCTGAAACCAGTTCATAACGATCAAATGCGCTGGCCGCGTCATGGGCATCCTGCTCCGGATGGAAACTGTCGAAATCCCGGGTCATCACGTCACCCACCAGGGCATCGGGGTCGGTCACCAGCAACCGGTTCACCGGTAGCAGCCCCTGCAGCCGCTCCTCGCGGTCGACGACGAACAACTGGTCGGTATGGTCCGGCAGTTGCGTCAGCCGGCGCAGATAACGCAGCACCACTTCCAGCGTGACGTCCGCGCGCACCTCGATCATGTCGAAATCCATCAGCGCACCGACCGCTTCTTCCGGGTAGGACATCGCGGCGCGCAACTGCTCGCGCTCTTCGGTCGACAACGACTTGAAAACATCGAGTATGACTTCGCGCGGCAGGTCCGGCGCGAGGTCGGCGATCTCGTCGGTATCGAGCTGCCCGGTCGCCGCGACCAGTTCGCCCTCGTCCATGTGCGCGATCAGCGTCTCGCGCACCGCATCCGACACCTCGAGCAGGATCTCGCCGTCGCGTTCGGCCTTGACCAGATCCCACACCACCAGCCGCTGGTCCAGCGGCAGCGCTTCGAGGATGTAGGCAATATCCGCCGAATGCAGCCGGTCGAGCAACTGCTGCAGTGCAGTCAGGTGCTGCCGGTGAACGAGGTCCTCGACCAGTTGCTGGCGAACACCTTCCTGACGCTGGACCAGGTTCTCCACCAGCTCGTGCCGGTGCAGCAGCTCGACGACCTGCTCGAGATGCGCTGTTACGTCGGGACGGATTTCCTGGCGGTCAGCCACATGCAATTCCGCTGAGGGATTGATCGATTGAATCTGCGGCCACATTCTAGGTAGATCACGCGACAGTGTCCAAACATTCATTCACGGAATGACCACGCAGACAGGCCGCGGGGAAAAAGGTATCTTTGGCCTGCTTCGATTTTTCGATCACCCGTCCGTCAAATGTCCGCATCACTGAACAACAAGCTGCGCAACGCGCGCACCCTGCTGCAGAACGGCGATAGCGCTGCTGCACTCGCCCTGTGCGGGGAGATACTCGGCAAGGCGCCGCGCAACCCGGAAGCGCTGACGCTGCGCGGCATCGCCGCGCTGATGGGTGGCGCGCCGGCAGAGGCCGCCCGGGATTTCCGTCAGGCCCTGAACGCCGCGCCGCGCGATGGCGCCACGCTGGAATACCTCGGCCTGGCGCTGCTCAACCTCGGTGAGTTCGCCGAAGCGGAAGCGGTGCTGCGGCGCGCGTCGCTGCTCGCCGGCGCGCCGGCATCGGTGTGGATGCGCCTCGGTCTCGCCACCCTGCACCAGGGACGGGCGACGGCCGCGTTACCCGCGCTGCAGCAGGCCGTTGCGCTGGCGCCGCGGGATGTCGATTGCCTGATGAGCCTCGGCCGGGGGCTGGCCGCGGCAGGCGATGCGGCCGGAGCCGCCGCGCAGTTCGAGTCGGTGCTGCGCCTCGTGCCGGATCACCCGGATGCTGCATTCAACCTCGGTGTGCTCCGGCTCGACGCCGACGACCTGGCCGCTGCCCGGGCGTTGTTTGCAGCCGCGCTGGCCCACGCGCCCCGTAACACGGACGCAATGGTCAATCTGGCCATCGTCCTCGAACGCGACGGCGCCGCGGATGCGGCGAGCGCCATGCTCCAGCGCGCCATCGCCAGCGAACCGCAGCATCCACATGCGCTGGTCAATCTCGGTCGTCTCGAATTTGCCCGCGGCAACCTGGCCGCCGCAAAGGCGCATTACGACACTGCGCTGCGCCGGGCCCCGCCCCTGGCCGCAGCGATCGAGGGCATGGGCGCGGTGTGCCGCGCGCAGGGCCGCTATCCTGAGGCCGTCCACTGGTTTCGCGAGCTGACACAACGCGAGCCCGCGCTGCCGACGGCATGGGCTGCATTGGCCGACAACCTACTGCAGACCGGTGACCTCGATGCCGCGGACGAGGCTGCCCGGAGGGCCGGCGATCTCGATCCGGCACTGGCCTCGCCCTATGCCCTGCGCGCACAACTGCGCGTGTTATGGGGCAAGCTGGACGAAGCGGTGGCGATCCTCGACGAGGGATACCGCAAAACCGACAGCGCCGCGCTGCTGGGCATGCTCGCCCAGCAGTCCCGGCACATCTGCGACTGGGCGCAATGGTCGGCAGCATGGCACGCGCTCAAGCCGCGCATCATCAACGGCGAAGACGCGGGAACGCCGTTTGCGTTGCTCTGCGAAGACCTGACCGGCGAGCAGCTGCTGGATTACACTCGGACCTGGGCAAACAAGCGCTTCGGCAATGCGGCAGCGGCGAGCACGACCGCGCACTCGGCGCGCGACGGCAGACGGGTGCGCATCGGGTATTTCTCATCCGATTTCCAGGAGCATCCCGTCGCCTTCCTGATCGCAGAAGTCCTCGAACTGCATGACCGCTCCCGGTTCGAGGTCTACGCGTATTCGTATGGCCCGCCCAGCGGTGGCGCGATGCGTCAGCGGCTGAGCCGTGGCGTCGATCATTTCGTCGATATCGCGTGGGAACCCGACGACCAGGCCGTCGCGCGCATCCGCAATGATGCAATCGACATCCTGGTGGATCTCAAGGGTTATACCGCCGGCGACCGGCTGGCGATCATGGCGCAGCGCCCCAGCCCGGTCCAGGTGACCTGGCTGGGCTATCCGGGCACGACCGGCACCGCATTTATCGACTATCTGATCGCCGATCCCTTCATCATCCCCCCGGGCACCGAACACACCTGTTCCGAGCAAGTGGTGCGCATGTCCCAGTGCTACCAGCCCAACGACCGCAAGCGCAGCATCGCCGATCCGCAACCACGCGCGGCCTGCGGCCTGCCGGACGCAGGCCTGGTGTTCTGCTGTTTCAACCAGACCTTCAAGATTACGCCCGACATTTTTGCGTCCTGGATGCGCCTGCTGGGCGCGGTTCCCGGCAGCGTGCTGTGGCTGATGGACGACAACCGCTGGGCCACTGCCAACCTGCGCCACGCAGCCGCGGCAGCCGGCATTGCACCCGCGCGCCTGGTCTTTGCGCCCCGCGTGCCGCTGGCGCAACATCTCGCGCGCTACCACGTCGCGGATCTCGCGCTCGATACGTTCCCCTACACGTCCCACACCACCGCCAGCGACGCGCTGTGGTGCGGCTGTCCGCTCGTCGCCTTGTGTGGCGAAACGTTTGCGGCCCGGGTATCCGGCAGCATCCTTGCTGCCGCCGGCTTGCCCGACCTGGTCACGCACTCGATACCGGACTACGAGGCGAAGGTATTGGCACTGGCGACCGATGCCGGTTTGCGACAGGCGGTGGTCAGCCGCGTACACGCCGCCCGCACGCAGGCGCCGCTCTTCAACGCTGCGGCATTTGCCCGTGAACTTGAAGCGCTGTATCTGCACATGCTCGACCGGCGGACTGCCGCCACATAAAAAAACGGGCGCCTCGGCGCCCGTTTTGAGTTCCGCGTGTTGCTGCGGAGATAAAGCTTTGGTTTTTAGAAGCGGTGCTGAATGCTGACGGCAATGGCATCCTGCTTGGCACCGGATGCTGCAGCCGGATAGTTCAGGCCGCCGAGGTCGTAGGACGCACCGTCGTCGTTCTTCAGCCGCACATA
>Ga0105107_10001842_pt1 | contig 13838 bp, 10 predicted proteins | sample PPLLaktember2015_6_FD_79335 | JGI IMG/M metagenome (GOLD analysis project Ga0105107, IMG submission 79335) | Freshwater sediment microbial communities from Prairie Pothole Lake near Jamestown, North Dakota, USA - PPLs Lake P8 Core (1) Depth... | ecosystem: Environmental > Aquatic > Freshwater >...
CGGCGCCGGCGCCGCGCCGGCCGGCGGCGAAGCCGCTCCCGAAGTCCGCTCCGAAGGCCGCCGCCCCGGCCCGGCGGCCTACCCTCTCCGGCTCCCTGCGCGAGGTGCCCTTTCCCGCGCTGCTCCATCACCTCCACGGCTTGCGCGCCACGGGCGTGGTCCATCTCGAGTGCGGCAAGAAGAAGAAGAAGGTGCAGGTCGAGGACGGCCGACCGACCTCGGTCAAGTCGAATCTGGTCAACGAGACCCTCGGCCACCTGCTCGCGGCGTCGGGCCGCATCAGCCTCGACGTGATGCACGAGTCGCTGCTGCGCGTGAAGCGCGGCGAGGGCCTGCAGGGTCAGATCCTCGTCGCGATGCACATGCTCGACGAAGAGGATCTGGCGCTCGCGCTCCGCACCCAGGCCGAGGAGAAGATCCTCGAGATCTTCAGCTGGACCGACGGGAACTTCCGCTTCGACCGCGGCGTGCGGCTCACGGGCGGCAACACGCTCAGCCTCCAGGCGAGCCCGGCGAACCTGATCGCGCGCGGCGTGCTGACGCGCGTGCCGCCCGACGTGATCGACGGCTTCTTCGCCGACCACGGCGAGGCGCGCGTGGCGCCGTCGCGCCAGCCGTTCTGGCGCTTCCAGGACGTGGACCTCGACGAGGGCGCCCGCGCGCTGCTGGCGCGCATCGACGGCGACCACTCGCTGATGGACCTGCTGCCCCTCGACGAGCGTTCGCGCCGCCTGCTCTACGTGCTCTCGGCGATCGAGATGATCGAGTTCGTGGCCGGGAAGCCGGTGAGCCGGCCGCGCGCGCAACGCGCGGAGGCGGCGAAGCCTGCGGCCGCCGCGTCGCCGCTCCGCACGGCCGCGCCGGCGGCCTCGCCGCCCCGCTCGGCCGCGCCTCCTCTGGTGCGCGAGGTCGCCCCCCCGCCGCGGCCGCCGGCCGACGACGCGTCGCTCTCCGCGGAAGAGGAGAAGCTGCGCGCCGAGCTGATGGAGGTCGCCGCGCGGCTGCGCGGGCGCGATCACTTCGCGGTGCTCGGCGTCGCCAAGACCGCGACCGACGATCAGATCCGCGAAGCCTACTTCGCGCTCGCCAAGCGCACCCACCCGGACCGCTTCAGCGGGGCGAGCGATGCGGTGCGGCGGGTCGCCGAGGAGGTCTTCTCGGTGATCTCCCAGGCCTACGAGACGCTCGGTCATCGCGACCGCCGCAACGAGTACCTGCGCGCCCAGCGCGACAAGGAGCGCGACAAGGCCGACGTCGCCGAGGGCGAGCGCGCCCTGAAGGCCGAGCTGGCCTTCCAGAAGGGCATCGCGATGCTGCGCAAGAAGGGCCACGCGGAGGCGGTCGAGCTGTTCAAGGAGGCCGTCGGGCTCTACGCCGAGGAGGGCGAGTACCACGCCTACCTGGGCTGGGCGCTCTGGCTGGCGGACCCCCAGGGCGCCGGCCGCTCCGAGCTGGCGCGCAAGCACCTGCTGCGGGGCGCCAAGCTGGCGCCGTCGAGCGACAAGCCCTACCTGTTTCTCGGGCGCCTCTACAAGGCCGAGGGCAAGGACGGGACGGCGGAGAAGATGTTCCAGAAGGTGATCGAGCTCGATCCGGACTGCGTCGACGCGATCCGCGAGCTGCGCCTGATCGACATGCGCCGCCAGCGCTCCAAGGGCCTCGTGCGGCGCATCCTCAGACGCTAGGCGTGGCGAAGCTCACCGGCGAGAAGATCTGGATGGACGGCGCGCTCGTCCCGTGGGGCGACGCGAACGTCCACATCCTGACCCACACGCTCCACTACGGCCTCGGGGTCTTCGAGGGCATCCGCTGCTATCGAACGGACGGCGGCCGCTCCGCGGTGTTCCGGCTCGCCGAGCACGTGCGGCGGCTGTTCGAGTCGGCCCACATCAACCTGATGAGGGTTCCGTTCGGCGAGGATCGCATCGCCGAGGCGATCCTCGACACGCTGCGCGCCAACCATCTCTACGAGGGCTACATCCGGCCGCTGGTCTACGTCGGGGACGGCGTGATGGGGCTGAACCCGGCGGACAACCCGATCCGCGTGGCGATCGTGGTGTGGCCGTGGGGCAAGTACCTGGGCGAGGAGGGGATGGAGCGCGGCATCCGCGCCCGGGTGTCGAGCTTCGTGCGCCACCACGTCAACGCGAAGATGACCAAGGGCAAGACCTGCGGCGACTACGTCAACTCGATCCTCGCCAAGCGCGAGGCGCTGCTCGACGGTTACGACGAGGCGATCCTGCTCGACAGCCAGGGTCTGGTGGCCGAGGCGAGCGGCGAGAACGTCTTCGTGGTGCGCGGCGGCGAGCTGCGCACGCCGCCGCTGCACACGGTGCTCGAGGGCATCACGCGAGCCTCGGTGATCGAGATCGCGCGCGACAAGGGCATCCCGGTGCGCGAATCGGTGATCACGCGCGACGATCTCTACGTGGCGGACGAGGTGTTCCTCACCGGCACCGCCGCCGAGCTGACGCCGATCCGCGAGATCGACCACCGCCAGATCGGCAGCGGCCGCCGCGGCCCGATCGCCAAGACCCTGCAGGACGCCTTCTTCGCCGTCGTCCAGGGCCGCGACCGCAAGTACGAGCGCTGGCTCACGTTCGTGTAGGCGGGCGAGCTAGATCTCCCGGCGCCGGAAGCAGAAGCAGAGCAGCGCGGGCCCGAGCAGGGCCCAGAGGGCGAGGCGCGCCGCGACGAGCGGGGGCGAGGCGGGGAGCGCGCGGCCGGACCATTCGGCCACCGCCAGGGCGACGCCCGTGCCGAGGGGCGGCGCGAAGCGGTCGAGGGCGGACCAGCCGGCGGAGAGGTCGGTGCCGGTGAGGGCGACCCCGTTGACGCCGGCGATCAGCGCCACCGCCAGGAACACCGCGGCGAGGGTGGCGAGGCGCGGCAAGAAGAGAGACGCGGTCATCGCCAGGGACGAGACGACGATGGCGCCGAGCGCCGCGCCCGCGGCGGCGGCGGCGGCGGGGCCGAGCCCGAAGCCGTAGCGGGCGTGCAGGAAGAGCGCCGTTCCGGCGAGCAGCACGCCGCCGGTGCCGAGCGAGACCGCGAGGGCTCCCGTCAGCCGCGCCAGCGCGAACACGCCGCGCCCGACGGGACGCGCCAGCGCGAGCTGCGCGGTTCCGTCGTCGAGGGACTGCTGCAGGTGGTCCGAGGCGAGCGCGCCGGAGATCGCCACCGTCCACAGGGCGAGCAGCGCGTAGAGGGCGATCCCGGTCCAGCCGAAGATGCGGCTGCCGTCGACCGGAATGCCGTTCACCGTGAAGGTGCCCGCGGCGCACGCGGTGCAGCTGTCGACGGCGGCGAGGGAGAGCAGCGCCAGGATCGCGAGCGCCGCGGCCACCCGGCGCCGCACGGCGTCGCCGAGCGCCTCGCCGGTGAGGGCGAGGAACTGCGCCGGGGCGCTCGGCATCACGCGGCGGCTCCGGGGCGCACCAGCCGCACGAACGCATCCTCGAGGCTCTCGCCCGGCCCGAGCAGCGCCTCGAGGCGCCCGCTCGCCGCCACCTGGCCCGCGTGGAGCACCACCACGTGATCGCAGGTGCGCTCGATCTCCGAGAGCACGTGCGAGCTCACCAGCACCGAGCAGCCGCGCCTTCGCGCGGCCTGGATCCAGTCGCGCGCGTCGCGCACCCCGAGCGGATCGAGGCCCGAGGTCGGCTCGTCGAGGATCAGCACGCGCGGCTCGCCGAGCAGGGCGAGCGCGAAGCCCACCCGCTGCGCCAGCCCCTTCGAGAGGCTCCCGCAGCGATCGCCCGCGCGGGCCTCGAGCCCGGTGAGCGCGAGTACGGCGTCGATCTCTTCCCGCGTGCGGTCGCCGTCCAGACCCGCGAGCCTCGCATGCAGGCGCAGCAGAGCGCGCACGCCCGCGCGGGGCGGCAGCGCGAGGCGCTCGGGCAGGTATCCCACGCCGAGCCGGGCCGCGGGATCCTCGGGCGGCGCCCCGCGCAGGCGCACGACGCCGGCGTCCGGCCGACAGAAGCCCAGGGCGAGCCTCAGCGCCGTGGTCTTCCCGGCGCCGTTCGGGCCCAGGAGGCCAACCGATGCGCCCTCCGGCAGGGCGAAGCTGAAGCCCTGGAGCGCCGGGCGGTCGCGGAAGCGCTTCGACACCGCGATCCACTCGAGGGCCGCCATCGGGGGCGAGGGTATCACCGCGAGGGGCGAGGGGGCGGGCTTTCGTGCTTGACTTCTTGTGTCACAATGTATTACGATGAGTCACATGGTGACAACCGATCCCGACGACGATTTCCCGTTCGACGACGCGCCCGGGCCGCGAGGCGGCCGCGAGGCGGACGAAACCGGTGAGGAGTGGGACCGCGTTCGCGAAGCCTCCGGCGAGCCGCGCCGGCGCAAGGAGCGCGTGCTCCACACCCGGGTGTCGGAGCAGCTCTCCGACGACATCCGGCGCGCGGCCGAGGACCTGCGCGTGCCGGTCTCGAACCTGGTGCGCAACGTGCTCGAGGAAGCCTTCGGCGCCGTCGAGCGCGTGAGCGACGAGGTGGGCGGCTTCCTCGAGGAGGTGCTCGGCGAGACGGAGGGCGCCCGGCACGACCTGCGGCGCCTGCGCCGCCGCGTGAAGAGCCTGGCGCGCCGGCAGCGCCGGCGCTTCGCCCGCCATCGCGCCGCCTTCGACGAGCGGGACGATCGGGGCGACATCGCGGAGGACACGGAGGAGAGCGTCGAGTCCGCCGCGCCGGCTCCGGAGCCCCCGGCCGCGCCGCCGCGCGAAGCGCCGCCGGCGCGCCCGCCGCAGCCCTCCTTCCCCGACGTGATCGGCTGGCAGCCGCTCCTCGCCAACGCGGCCGCGAGCTGCGCCGGCTGCGCGCGCCCCCTCGAGCCGGGCGAACGGGTCTACGTCGGCGCGACGGAGCGCGGCCTCTCGCGCACCTTCCTGTGCGGAGCCTGCCTGCGCAGCCGGACCGGCGTGTGAAGCTCGGCGAGCTCGCGACCCCCGCGCTGCTGATCGACGCCGCCGCCCTCGACCACAACCTGCGCACGATGAGCGCGGCGCTCCCGGGTCCGCGGCTCCGCCCGCACGTGAAGGCCCACAAGTGCACCGCCCTGGCGCGACGCCAGGCTGCCCTCGGCCACCGCAGCTTCACCTGCGCGACGATTCGCGAGATGGAGGGCATGGCGAGCGCGGGCCTCGGCGAAGACCTGCTGCTCGCCAACGAGGTGCTCGACGCGCGCCGCCTCGGCGCGCTCTCCGCCCGTGTGACGCTGGCCGTCGACTCGGAGGCGACCGCCCTGGCGGCGGCGGCCGGCGGCGTGCGCGAGGTGCTGATCGACGTGAACGTCGGCCTGCCGCGCTGCGGCTGCGCCCCGGACGCCGCCGGCCGGCTGGCGGACTTCGCGCGTCGCCGCGGCCTCTCGGTGCGCGGGGTGATGGGCTACGAGGGCCACCTGATGATCGTGCCGGACCGTGCGGACCAGGCGAAGCGCGTGGGCGAGGCGATGGAGCTGCTAGCGCGCGCGCACCGCGACGTCGGCGGCGACGTGGTCTCGGCGGGAGGCACCGGCAGCTACGACCTGAACCGCGTGGCGACCGAGATCCAGGCCGGATCCTACGCGCTCATGGACACCGCCTACGCGAAGCTCCGCCAGCCGTTCCGGCTCGCCCTCTCGGTGCTGGCGACGGTGATCTCGGTGTCGCCCGGCTACGCCGTCGCCGACTGCGGCCTGAAGTCGCTCGGCATGGACCACGGCAACCCGGACATCGAGGGCGCCAAGGTCTGGTTCTGCTCCGACGAGCACGTCACCTTCGCGCCCGAGCGGCCGCTCCGGGTGGGCGAGCGCATCCGTGTCTGGCCGGCGCACGTCGACCCGACGATCGCCTACCACGAGCGCATCCACGTCGTCGACGGGGAGGACGTGCTCGAGAGCTGGAGCGTCGACCTGCGGGGTTGGTGAGCGCGGAGGCGCACGCGCGCGCGCGCCGGCGGCGCGAGGCGGGAGCGCCCGAGGGCGCTCCCGAGGTCAAGTCGCGGCGGTCAGTGCGAGCCGAGCGGATCGACGAACACGTAGCGCACGGGCCCGCGCACCATGATGTCGTAGGTCACCCCGATGTCGGCCGGGCGCACCGCGTAGGTGATCGCAGCCGCGGGTACGAACAGGGCGCAGCTCGCGCCCAGCATCAGCAGGCCGAGCGGGCGCATCAGGAACGCGTCGACCATCGGCGGCGAGCCGGCGTCGCCGACGCTGTCGATGTTGGTGCCGGCGAAGCTAGCGGCCGGTGCCAAGAGCACGGCGGCGAGCGCCAGGATGGCGCTGAAACGGCGGATCTGGCGGACCATGATTCCCCTCCCCCCGATGCCGGGTTCTCCAGCGACGTATCGGCGGAACCGCGCGATACTGAAGGGGTTCCCCGTCGCCCGGCCCCCTCGCGCGCCGGCAACGGACGGGCGAAGCTAGCGGCTCCGCAGGGAGAGGCGGGCAAGCGGGGATGACGGAAGCGATGCGGAGGAACGGGCGAGCCCGGCGCGGCGCCGCGCTGCGGATCGTCCTGGCGGCAGTCGGCCTTGGGGTCGTGCTCGCCCTCGTCGCCCTCGTGCACCGCTACCTGCTCGGCCGCCTGGTTCTCGACGCCGGCGTGCCCGAGCCCGCGCGCAGCGCCCTCGCCGTCTCGCTGGCGCTGCTCGCCGCCGCGATGGTGCTCCAGCCCGCGGCGGAGCGCCTGCTCCCGCTGCGCCACGCGCGCCGGCTCGCCTGGCCGGCGTACGTCTGGATGGGCGCGCTCTTCCTGCTGCTGAGCCTCACCCTCGCCTCCGACGCCCTGCTCTGGCTGATGGCGGCGACGTGGCCGCCCGGTACCGAGCCCGATCCGATCGGTCCGGCGCGGCTGCGGGCGCTGGCGGTGGCCGGCATCGGCGGCGCAGCCACGCTCGTCGGCCTGCGCGGCGCGTTGGCGGGGCCGGTGCTGCGCCGCCTCGAGCTGCGCCTCGACCGCTGGCCCGCGGGCCTCGACGGCTTCCGCATCGTTCAGATCAGCGACATCCACATCGGCCCGATGCTGGGCCGCGCCTTCGCCGGGGAGATCACGGAGCGCGTGAACGCCCTGGCGCCGGACCTGATCGCCGTCACCGGCGACCTGGTGGACGGCAGCGTCGAGCGGCTCCGCCACGACGTGGCGCCGCTCGCCGGGCTGCGCGCGCGGCACGGGACGTTCTTCGTCACCGGCAACCACGACTGGTACTCCGGCGCCGCCGCCTGGGTGGCGGAAGCGGAGGCCCTCGGCTTCCGTGCGCTGCGCAACGAGCGCGTGACGATCGGCTCCGGGGCGGCGCGTTTCGAGCTGGCGGGCGTCGACGACCAGCGCGGCGACTGGCTCCACGGCTCGCCCTGCGACGTCGCTCGCGCGCTCGCGGGGCGCGACCCCGCCGTGCCCGTCGTGCTGCTCGCCCACGACCCCACCACCTTCGCCGAGGCGTCGCAGAGGGGTGTAGATCTCCAGCTCTCGGGCCATACCCACGGCGGACAGATCTGGCCGTTCCGCTACCTGGTCCGGCTCGCGGTGCGCTGGGTCGAGGGGCTGCACGAGCGGGACGGCTGCCTCCTGTACGTGAGCCGCGGCACGGGCTTCTGGGGCCCCCCGCTGCGGCTGCTGGCGCCCGCCGAGATCACCGAGATCACCCTGCGCGCGCCGGAGGCGGCGTGACGCGCTACGAGACCCTCGAGCTGGAGGAGCGCGGCCCCGTCACGTGGGTGTGGCTGGCGCGGCCCGAGCGGCGCAACGCCCTGAACGGCCGCGCGCTCGAGGAGATCGAGGACTGCTTCGGAGCGCTCCAGACGCGCTTCGCCACGCGGGTCGTCGTGCTGGCCGGGCGCGGGCCGTCCTTCTGCGCCGGAGCGGACCTGCGCGACCCTCCGAACGCCGCTCGGCAGGCGAGCGGGTCCGGGGCCACCCCGCGCGAGCGCCGGCACGCGTCCCAGCTCGGGCTGCGGGCCGCACGGGCCGTCGAGCGCTGCGAGGCGCTCACCGTCGCGCGCATCCAGGGGCACGCCATCGGCGGCGGGCTGGTGCTGGCGCTGGCCTGCGACTTCCGCGTGGCGTCCGAGGAAGCCGTCTTCTCGGTTCCCGAGGTGGACCTCGGTCTCCCCCTCACCTGGGGGGCGCTGCCGCGGCTCGTGCACGAGCTCGGCGCCGCGCGCGCCCGCGAGCTGGTGCTGCTCTGCGAACGGATCGACGCCGCGCGGGCGCTCGCCTACGGCGTGGTGCAGCGCGTCGTGCCCGCCGCGGAGCTCGACGCGGCGACCGCGGACCTCGCCGCGCGCCTCGCCGCGAAGCCCGAGGTAGCGGCGCACATGACGAAGACGCAGCTCCGCGCCTACGCGGCGGCGGCGAGCCTCGGCGACGTCAGCGAGGCCGACGGCGACCTGCTGGCCGCCGCCTCGCGCATCGGCGTGGCGCGCGAGGCCTTCAAGAAGGAGCGCTGATCCGCGCGAACTTCGGCGGGCGCTTCTCGAGGAAGGAGCTCACGCCCTCGCGGAAGTCCGGCCGGCCGAAGCTCTCCTGCATCAGGCGGATCGACTCGTCGAGCGCAGGCCCGAGCTCGCGCTGGAGCGAGGTGTAGACCTGACGCTTCATCACGGCGATCGATGCGGGCGAGCAGTTCGCGGCCAGCTCCTCGGCCCAGCTGCGCACGAACGGCAGCAGCTCGGCCTCGGGCAGCACGCGGTTCACGAGCCCGATGCGCAGCGCCTCCGCCGCGTCGAACACCCGCCCCGACCAGAGCAGCTCGAGGGCGTGGGCCGGGCCGACGAGGCGGGGCAAGGTCCAGCCGATCCCCCACTCGGCGATCAGCCCGCGGCGCGAGAACGCGGTGGTGAAGGTGGCGCGCTCCGAGGCGAAGCGGACGTCGGCGAAGAGCGCCGCGGCGAAGCCCAGACCGGCGGTGGGGCCGTTCACGGCGGCGACGATCGGCTTGCGCACCGAGAGCAGGTAGGACCAGGGGCCGCGGAAGGAGTCGCCCATCTGCGGGTCGCCGGGATCGGCCTGCAGCTCGCTGCCCTCGCCGAAGCCGCGGCCCTCGCCGATCGCCTGCAGGTCCTTCAGGTCGGCGCCGGCGCAGAAGCCGCGCCCCGCGCCGGTCAGCACGATGACGACCACCGCGGGGTCCGCCTCCGCCCGGGCGACGGCGTGCTTGATCTCGCCCTCCATGCGGCGCGTCATCGCGTTCAGGCGCTCGGGCCGGTTCATCGTGAGGGTCGCGATCGGATCCTCGACGGTGTAGAGGATGTGCTGATACAACGGTGTCTCCAGGCTGATGCGCCGGGCTGGCGGCGAGGCTGCGAACCTACCACACTCTCCCGTTCGCCATGCCCTCCCGCCAGGAGACCATCGAGGTCCGCGGCGCCGCCGAGCACAACCTGCGGCGCGTGGACGTGCGTCTGCCGAAGCACGCGCTGATCGTGTTCACCGGCCCCTCCGGCTCGGGCAAGTCCTCGCTCGCCTTCGACACCATCTACGCGGAGGGCCAGCGGCGTTACGTCGAGTCGCTGTCGAGCTACGCGCGGCAGTTCCTCGGCCAGATGGAGAAGCCGAAGTACGACCACATCCGCGGCCTCTCGCCGACGATCTCCATCGAGCAGAAGGCCGCCAGCAACAACCCGCGCTCGACGGTCGGCACCATCACCGAGGTCTACGACTACCTGCGCGTGCTGTGGGCGCGCATCGGCCGCCAGCACTGCCACCGCTGCGGCCGGCCGGTGGAGCGGCTGTCCTCGGAGGAAATCGTCGACCGCCTGCTGCAGCTCGCGCCGGGCACGCGCTTCCTGCTGCTGGCGCGCCTGGTCGAGGCCCGCAAGGGCGAGTACCGCGAGCTGCTGCGCGAGACGGTCGGCGAGGGCTTCGCGCGCTTCCGCATCGACGGCCAGGTGGTGACGGGCGACGAGCTTCCCAGCCTCGACAAGAAGCGCAAGCACACCATCGACGTGGTGGTGGATCGGCTGGCGGTGCCCGAGACGGGCGCGCTGGAGCGCTCGCGGCTCACGGACTCCGTCGAGACGGCGCTGAAGAAGGGCGGGGGGCGCCTGTTGCTCCAGGTGGTAGGCGGAGAGGAACGGCTCTACTCGGAGGAGCTGTGGTGCCACCACTGCGACGTCGGCTTCCCGGAGCTCTCGCCGCAGAGCTTCTCGTTCAACTCGCCGCTCGGCATGTGCCCGGACTGCAACGGCCTCGGCACCAAGCCGGAGATGGACCCGGCGCTGGTGGTGCCGGATCCCAGCAAGAGCGTGCGCGAGGGCGCGATCGAGCCCTGGGCCAAGGTGATGGAGCGCTCGTCGAGCTGGACCGGCTCGCTGCTCAACAAGATCGCCAAGGAGTTCGGCATCGACTTCGACCGGCCCTGGCGCGAGCTGCCCCAGCGCCACCGCGAGCTGCTGCTGCACGGCTCGAAGGGCAAGAAGATCTCCCTCACCATGAAGTTCGCCTCGGGCAAGATCGAGTTCGAGCGAGAGTTCGAGGGCGTGCTGAACGAGCTGTACCGGCGCTTCCGCCAGACGCGCAGCGAGGGCATGCGCAAGTGGTACGTCCGCTACCTGTCGGAGGCGCGCTGCTCCACCTGCGAGGGCCGCCGGCTGCGGCCGGAGTCGAGCGCGGTGCGCCTCGCGAGCCGCTCGCTACCGGAGCTGGCGGGCTCGACGATCGCCGAGGCGCGCGCCTTCGTGGCGGGGCTCGAGCTCGGGCCGGCCGAGCGCAAGATCGCCGCCGAGGTGCTGAAGGAGATCGACGCGCGGCTCGGCTTCCTCGAGAACGTCGGCCTCGCCTACCTGACCCTCGACCGCCCCGGACCTTCGCTCTCGGGCGGCGAGAGCCAGCGCATCCGGCTGGCGAGCCAGATCGGCAGCGAGCTGACCGGCGTGCTCTACGTGCTCGACGAGCCGTCCATCGGCCTCCATCAGCGCGACAACGCGCGGCTGCTGGACACGCTGCGCCGGCTGCGCGACTTCGGCAACACGGTGATCGTGGTCGAGCACGACAAGGAGACGATCGAGGCGGCCGACTACGTGGTCGACTTCGGGCCCGGCGCGGGCGTGGCGGGCGGGCGCGTCGTCTACGCCGGGACGGTGGCGGGGATGCGGCGCTCCGCGGCGTCGCTCACCGGGCGCTACCTGTCGGGGCGTCTCTCGATCGCGACGCCCACCCGCCGGCGCCCGGGCCACGGCAAGGCGATCCGCGTGGAGGGCGCCGGCGAGCACAACCTGAAGGACGTCTCGGTCGACTTCCCGCTCGGCACGCTCACCGCGGTGACCGGCGTCTCCGGCGCCGGCAAGAGCACGCTGGTGAACGCCGTGCTCTACCCGGCGCTGAAGCGCATCCTCTACCAGGGCCACGACCCGGTCGGCGCCCACCGCGCGCTGCGCGGCGCCGGCCAGATCGACAAGGTGATCGACATCGACCAGCGGCCGATCGGCCGCACGCCGCGCAGCAACCCCGCCACCTACACCAAGGTGTTCGACGAGATCCGCGAGGTCTTCGCCCTCACCCAGGAAGCGCGCACCTTCGGCTACGCCGCCGGCCGCTTCTCCTTCAACGTGAAGGGCGGGCGCTGCGAGGCCTGCGAGGGCGACGGCGTGCGCCGCATCGAGATGCACTTCCTGGCCGACGTGTTCGTGCCCTGCGAGGTGTGCAAGGGCCGGCGCTTCAACGATGCGACGCTGCGCGTGCGCTTCAAGGGCCTCTCGATCGCGGACGTGCTCGGGCTCTCGGTCGACGAGGCGCTCGAGGTGTTCGCCAACCACCCGAAGCTCGCCGCCGGCCTGCGCACCCTGGCGGAGGTGGGCCTCGGCTACATCCACCTGGGCCAGCCGTCGCCCACCCTCTCGGGCGGCGAGGCGCAGCGCATCAAGCTGGCCCGCGAGCTGTCCAAGCTCGCCACGGGGCGCACCCTCTACATCCTCGACGAGCCCACCACCGGCCTCCACTTCGACGACCTCCAGAAGCTGCTCCACGTGCTGAACCGACTGGTCGACGCCGGCAACACGGTGGTGGTGATCGAGCACAACCTCGACGTCATCCGCAGCGCCGACTGGGTGATCGACCTCGGCCCCGAGGGCGGCGACGAGGGCGGGCGCGTGGTGGCGGCGGGCACCCCGGAAGAGGTCGCCAAGTGCAAGGCGAGCTACACGGGGCAGTTCCTGCGCGAGCTGCTCTAGCCGGCCGCGCGGCCCGGCCCGCGGCAGGGTAAGCTCGGCGGCCGCGGAGGGTGGCCGTGAGCCGGGGAAGCGCACTCGCGCTGTCGAGCGTCGCACTGTTCCTGGCCATCGGGCTGGCCTACGCCAATCACTTCGACAACGCCTTCCAGTTCGACGACTCGCACGTCATCGAAGAGAACGCGGCGATCCGGGACCCGGCGAACGTCCCGCGCTTCTTCCGGGACCCCGCGACCGGCAGCGCCCTCCCGACGAATCGCGACTACCGGCCCCTCCTGACCGCGACCTTCGCCGTCGACTACTGGCTCGCGGGGGGGCTCGACCCGCGCGCCTTTCATCGCACCGGCCTCGCGATCCACCTGGGCGTGGGCGCCCTGCTGGGGCTGCTCGCCGCGAAGATCCTCGAGGCGGCCGCGCCGCACCCGGCCAACGCGTTCGTCGCGATCCTCGTGACGGGCTGGTTCGGCCTGCACACTGCGAACGCCGAGACGCTGAACTACGTCAGCGCGCGCTCGGACTCCCTGTCCACGGCGCTGGTCCTCGCAGCGCTCGCGGTCTGGGCGCACGCGAAGGGCCGCTGGCGGCAGCTCGCCTGCCTGCCCCTGGCGGCGGGGATGCTCGCCAAGGCGTCCGCGGCGATGGCCGTGCCGCTCCTGCTCCTGTACGAGCTGCTCTTCGTGGAGGGTGTCGGGCTGCGCGGCGCGCTCGCTCGCGAGAGCCGGCCGGCGCTGGGGCGAGCCGTGCGAAGGGTCGCCCCGGCGGCGGTCGTCGCCGCTGCGTGCTTCGCGCTGGTGATCGGCATGACTCCCGCCACGTACGACCCGGGCGGGCGCTCGCCGTGGGGCTACCGGATCACCCAGCCGTTCGTGCTGCTGCGCTACTTCTGGACGTTCTTCCTCCCGGTCGGGCTCTCCGCAGACACGGATTGGACCGTGCTCGGGTCGGTCGCCGACTGGCGCTTCGCGGTCGGGAGCGCCTTCGTCGCCGGAGCCCTCGCGCTGGCCGTCGTCGCCTCGGAGCGGAAGAGCACGCGACCGATCGCGTTCGGCCTGCTCTGGTTCTTCGCGGCCCTGCTGCCGACCAGCGTGGTTCCCCTCGCCGAGGTGACGAACGACCACCGCATGTACTTCGCCTTCGTCGGCCTCGCCCTGGCCGCCGGCTGGGCTCTCGCCCTGTGGGCGTTCCGGCACGAGGCCGCTCTGCGCCGCTCGGCCAGCGCGCGGGCGCTCGCGGCCGCCGTGCTCGCCGCCGCCTTGGCGGCCCACGCCGTCGGAACCTGGCGGCGCAACGAGGTGTGGGACATGCGCGAGAGCCTGTGGCTCGACGTGACGCGCAAGAGCCCGGGCAACGGCCGCGGCCTGATGAACTACGGCCTCACCCAGATGGCGGCGGGGCGCTTCGACGTCGCGCTGCAGTACTTCGAGCGCGCGCTCTCGACGTCCTACGCGGACCATCCTTATCTGTTCGTGAACCTCGCCCTCGCCAAGCAGGGCCTGGGCCGGGAGGCGGAGGTCGAGGCCTGGTTCCTGGGCGCGCTGCAGCGCGGGCCGGGCTTCCCGGCGACCCACTACTACTACGCGAAATGGCTCGCGGAGCAGGGACGCCTGGCTGAGGCCGGCCGCTTCGTGGACGAGGCGCTGCGACAGAGCCCCGGCTACGAGCAGGCGCGCGCGCTGCGGGCGGAG
>Ga0105107_10001844_pt1 | contig 13828 bp, 12 predicted proteins | sample PPLLaktember2015_6_FD_79335 | JGI IMG/M metagenome (GOLD analysis project Ga0105107, IMG submission 79335) | Freshwater sediment microbial communities from Prairie Pothole Lake near Jamestown, North Dakota, USA - PPLs Lake P8 Core (1) Depth... | ecosystem: Environmental > Aquatic > Freshwater >...
AATACAGCTAAAGTGAGGGAAACCCGGTTTAGCTTACGCTGCCCGGGTTTTTTTATGCTTAGGCTTTAAGCAAGCGCGGGATGGGGCGATCGAATTTAAAAGGACAAGACCATGACTGAAAAATACGATCTCGACACCCTGGCGGTGCGCGCCGGCACGCACCGCAGCCAGTTCAATGAGCACTCCGAAGCGCTGTATCTCACTTCAAGCTTTGTGTTCGATTCCGCCGAACAGGCGGCGAAGCGCTTTATCGGCGAGGAGCCGGGCAACATCTACGCCCGCTTCACGAATCCCACTGTGACCGCATTCCAAGAGCGCCTGGCTGCATTGGAAGGCGCGGAATTTTGCGTGGCGACTTCCTCCGGCATGTCCGCCATCCTGGCTTGCGCGATGGGTTTGCTGTCGGCAGGCGATCATATCGTGGCCTCGCGCGCGATTTTTGGTTCGACCGTGCAGTTGTTCGGCAATATTCTGAAACGCTTTGGCGTCGAGACCACGTTTGTGTCGCCGACCGATGTGGGCGAGTGGGAGGCGGCGTGCAAGCCCAATACCAAACTATTTTTTGCCGAGACACCCTCCAATCCCTTGACCGAGGTGTGCGATATTGCCGCCTTGGCTGCGATCGCGCATCGTCACGGCGCGTGGCTGGCGGTGGACAATTGCTTCTGCACGCCGATTTTGCAACGGCCGCTGGATTTGGGCGCGGATATCGTAATCCATTCCGCGACCAAGTATCTCGATGGCCAAGGCCGCGTGCTGGGCGGCGCCGTGCTTGGCAGTAAGAAATTGATGGAAGGCGTGTATCAATTTCTGCGCACGGCCGGGCCGACCATGAGCGCGTTCAACGCGTGGATTTTTCTCAAGGGCTTGGAGACGCTGCGCATTCGCATGGATGCGCATTCGGCTGGTGCATTGGCATTGGCAAGCTGGTTAGAGGCACAGCCGCAAGTTTCGCGCGTGCTGTATCCGGGCCTGCCTTCGCACCCGCAACACGCGCTGGCGATGCGGCAGCAAAAAACCGGTGGCGGCATCGTGTCGTTTGAGGTGAAGGGCGGCAAGACGGCAGCTTGGAAAGTGATCGATTCCACGCGCATGCTGTCCATCACGGCCAATCTGGGCGATACCAAGACCACCATCACGCATCCTGCCAGTACCACGCATGGACGCTTGACCCCGGAACAACGGGCGGCGGCGGGTATTAACGATGGCCTGATCAGGATTGCAGTGGGACTGGAATCGGTGGAAGATATCAAACACGATTTGCAAACGGGATTCGATCGATTGCCATGAGATATCTACTTAACATTTTGCTGCTAGTCCTGTTCGGGCCGGCTTGGTCTGGCCCGGTGTTGGCCCTAGGCGGCATGACCGAGCTCAACTACATGGATCAAGAGGCGAGCGGCGGCGGCTATGTCACACGTTACCTGGTGACCGATCGGTACTTGCGTCTCGATTTTGGGCGCGATCGCGATGATTTTGTGCTTTTTGACCGTAAGGAAAAGCGCGTATATAGCGTCACGCATGATCGGCAAGAAATATTGGTGTTCGAGCCTGGTGTCGTGCAGGTCAAGCCGCCCAAAAAATGGGAAATTAAGGAAGATATTTTAGAAAATAAAGGTTCGCGGATACGTTGGGACTTGGTTGTGAACGGCACGGTATGCACGCGTATTGCCGCTTCGCAACGCTTCCTCCCGGACGTAGCAAAAGCTTTGCTGGAGTTCCAAGAATTGATGGCGGCAACGCAGTCGAATACGTATCTGGCGACGCCCGTGGATCAGCGTGATGACTGCGATTTAGCGCGTTTAATTTTGGCCCCGCAATATTGGTTTAAATATGGCATGCCATTCGATGAGGTGCGTGTCAGTGGCTTTTCACGCCGTTTATTGAGCTACGAATCGGATGTCGCGGTACGCCCCAAGGCCTTCGAGTTACCGGAGAATTACCACGTGATCCGCTTAAATGATTTGCAAGGCAAAGCGAAGTGAGTGGGAAATTATACGCTATGGTGCTAGCGATCGCGCTGCTCGCCATGGCGTTTTCGGCGCACGCTGAAGTCTTTAAATGCAAAGATGCAACGGGCCGGATTATCTACGGCGAAAGAAATGAATCCAATATGAAGTGCACCCCGGTCACGGCGGAAATTACGGTCGTCCCGGCCATCCCCGTGACGTCTCCCGTAGTGCAACCGCCGAATCCGGTAATTGCGCAACGCGAAGCTTTGCAAAATAAGATCAAAGCGCAAGAAGAGGCATTGGCGGAGGCTAAGAAGAAATTGGCGGAGCAGGAAGGTATTCGTTTGCGCACCGAAGTCTTCTATCAAAGCGTTCTGGATCGGCTCAAACCTTACCAAGATAAGGTCGCCGAGCTTGAAAAAACGCTTGCTCAATATCGTGCCGAATTGGATCAACTGAAGTAATTACGCTAAAAACAGCCCACTGCCTGCTGCTCGTTTTCCCGTTATCTAATCGCACTTGAAAAGTGCGCCTACCGCCCCAATAATTTTCATCTCTGTTTTATCTCTGAGGAAACCATGACCACTGCTACCCAAAAAGAAACCCTCGGTTTTCAAGCCGAAGTTAAGCAACTGTTACGCTTGATGATTCATTCCTTGTACAGCAACAAGGAAATATTCCTGCGTGAATTAATCTCAAATGCCTCGGATGCATGCGACAAATTACGCTTTGAAGCCTTGTCGGATTCCGCCTTATTCGAAGGCGACGGCGAATTAAAAATTCATATCGCCTACGATAAAGACGCGCGCACCATCACCATTTCCGATAACGGTGTTGGCATGTCGCGCAATGAGGTGATTGAACATATCGGCACCATCGCGCGCTCCGGCACACGCGAATTCTTGGACCGGCTCACCGGTGATCAATCCAAGGACGCGCATTTGATCGGGCAATTTGGGGTTGGTTTTTACTCGGCTTTTATCGTGGCCGATAAAGTCACGCTGATTACGCGTCGTGCTGGTTTAGGTGTGGAGCATGGCGTCAGTTGGGAATCTGCTGGCGAGGGCGATTACACCCTGGAGACCGTGACGAAGCCAGGCCATGGCACTGATGTGATTTTGCATTTGCGCGATGGCGAGGATGAATTTCTGGCCGATTGGCGTTTGCAATCGATCGTGCGCAAATACTCCGACCACATCACGCTGCCGATTTTGATGCGCTTGGAAGGCAAGGATGCGGACGAAGCGATCAATCAAGCCAATGCCTTGTGGGCGCGCCCTAAGGTCGAGATTAGCGAAGAGCAATACACCGAATTTTACAAACACGTCGCGCACGATTTCGAGCCGGCGCTGGCGCATGTGCATAGCAAGGTTGAAGGCAAGCAGGAATATACGCTGCTGTTGTATGTGCCCGGCCACGCACCTTTCGATTTATGGGATCGCGACCAACACCATGGCATTAAACTCTATGTGCGGCGTGTCTTCATCATGGAAGATGTCGACAAGCTCATGCCGCATTATTTACGCTTCGTGCGCGGGGTGATTGATTCCAATGATCTGCCCTTGAATGTCTCGCGTGAAATTCTGCAGCACAGCCGCGATATCGACACGATTCGCGCCGGCGCCACTAAAAAAGTGCTCGGCATGTTGGAAGAGATGGCCGGGAACGATGCGGAGAAGTACGCGCAATGCTGGAAAGAATTCGGTCGCGTGCTGAAAGAGGGCGTAGGCGAGGACTTTGCCAACAAGGAGCGCATTGCCAAATTGCTGCGCTTTTCCACCACGCAGGATGACAGTGAAACGCAGCAAGTGTCCCTCGCCGATTATGTGGCGCGCATGAAAGACGGCCAGGACAAAATCTACTATGTGACCGCAGATAGTTTTGCCGCTGCCAAAAACAGCCCGCACCTGGAGATCTTTCGCAAAAAGGGCGTCGAAGTGCTGTTGTTGAGCGATCGCGTCGACGAGTGGATGGTTTCGAATTTGCCTGAATTCGAAGGCAAATCATTGCAATCCGTCGCCAAGGGCGAACTCGATCTGGGGGCGCTGGAAGATGTGGAAGAAAAGAAAGCGCGCGAACAGGAAAGTGATGCCTTTAAGGACTTCACCGCAAAGATGCAGGAGAGCCTCGGCGAGCAGGTGAAAGAAGTGCGGATCTCGCATCGCTTAACCGACTCTCCGGCTTGTCTGGTGGTCGATGCGCAAGGCATGGGGATGAATCTGGAACGCATGCTGAAAGCTGCCGGCCAGAATGTGCCGCTGTCGAAGCCGATTCTGGAAGTGAATCCGCAACACCCCTTGGTCACGATGCTGAAGGAGGAATCCGATGCGGCGCGCTTTGGGGATTTGAGCCAGATTTTGTTGGATCAGGCTTTGCTGGCGGAGGGTGGCCAGCTAGAGGATCCAGCCGGGTTCGTGAAGAAGTTGAATGGTCTGATGTTATCGCTGTCGGGCCGATAGCGGTAGTCTGTAAAGGCGAGGTCAACCTCGTCTTTACAGCAATTTAAACAAGCTTAAACCTTGGATCGAGAGAAAAGATTTTTGCGCCGCCTGCAGACTATTTTGCTGCTGCGTAAGATCGGAAATAGCCCGGGTCAGATCAACGTCGCGCAAACTGGATAGCCTGGTTTGATATTGCAGCGTCGTATCTTGATTGGTGGTTTCAGTCGAATCCAATTCATTCAGCCGTGAGCCGATGCTGGACTGAACGCGCAATGCGTTGTTCAGGGCCGTATCGATGCCACCCAGGGCGGCATCGGTCGCATTGTTGATGGTGAACTTGTCATTATTGCTCGGGCTTCCGCTGATGGTGAACGAGACACCGTAGAAGGTCGTCGTCGTTGGGTCGGTGTAGGCAATGGTCAGGTTGTTCCAGGCCGGATCCTGTGACACGGTGGTAAAAGACGTGGAACCCGAATTGTAAGTGAGGGTTACGGCCGACGTAGGCGGGGTCGCAGATGCGCTGACTGCTGTGCTAATACTGGCACTACCAGTGTTCGTCGCGCCAGTGCCGGTGCTTACTTGATTTCCGATGGCAGTGTTACCGCCTAAGGCGGTGATGAAGTTTTCGATGGTTGCAAACGGGTCGGCCCCGGCGACGCCCGGTTTGAATAAATCCTGTCCAGAATCACTGATGTCGATTTGCCGCGAGGGGGTGATTTGCAGTTTGCGTTGCCCTTGATCCCCGGCATAAACCGCCGCGCCCGTGGTCTGGGTGAAGGGTTGCGTGCTGCTGGCGAAGCCGGAAAAAAAGTAATTACCCTGGCCATCGCGGCTATTGGCTAGGGTCAGCAGTTCGTTATAGTTGCTGCGCAAGGTCGTTGCTAGGGTGGCGCGATCGGAGGCGCTTAATCCAGAATTGCCAGCACTGACGATGGTCTGCCGAGCATCTTGATAGACCCGGTTAATGTTGGAAACAACGGATTCTTCCAAGCTCAGTGTGCTGCGGGCATTGCCGATATTATCCAGCTGTTGTTTCGCGACATTCAAGGCGTTATCGGTTTCCAAGGCCGTAGCAGACGCGACAGGGTCATCCGCAGGCGTCAAAATGCGCCGACCTGTTGAGACTTGTTGCTGTGTCTTGACCAGCGTGGTCAATTGGCTGTTGATGGTATTGATGCCTAGTTCATAAAGTGTGCCACTGCTGATACGCATGATGAACTCCTATCGAATATTGAGAATGGTATCGAACAGCGTGCTGCTGGTCTGAATAATTTTAGCTGCAGCTTGATATGCCTGCTGAAAGCGCAGTAAATTCGCCGCTTCCTCGTCCAGATTCACACCGGACAGCGATTGTTGCGATTGCGTGGTGCTGCTGAGCAAGGCTTGCTGTGCTTTGCTATTGTTGCTGGTGCGCCGTGTATCGTTACCGATGGTGCTGACCAATTGCGCGTAAGCACCTTGGTAGCTGGTCGTAGGAGTGCCTGCGGCATTGTTGGCCAAGGTGTTGTTTTGCTGCAGCGCTGCCAAGGCAACGGCATTGCGATTGTCGCCGATACCGCCGGTATTGCTGGATACCGTAAAGACATCGCCTGCAGCCGGTGTACCGTTGATTTGAATCGTCCAGCCGTTGTAGCTGATATTGCCGCCCGCCGTGTAGGTCACACCGGTCGGATTGCCGGTGCCGGTGCCGGAGACATCAAAGGTGCCGGCGGCGGTAAAGGTAATAGTGACGGCGGCTTGCAAGTTGGCATTCAGCGGAGGCTGGTTTGTCGTATCGACTGAACCAGGGCTGACGGTTGCTGTGCCCGTATTGGCGGTATTCGCGGCACTACGAATCGGGGCTGCGACGGCTATGGTGCTGGGATCGGTCAGCGCCACGCTGATGTCACGCGCACCATTGCGCGTCGGCAAAATGAGAAACTTGTCACCGCTGGTAATTCCCGCATTGAACGTCAGATTTATACCGACACTACTGAGTGCAGTCTTCAAACCGGGTATGTCATTAGTCTGTAAGGTAACGGGTGTGTTGGTAGTAGTATCTGTAAGCGAATAAGTGCTTCCATCGTAACTAATCAAGTAATTGCTGGTGGTTAATTTTCCGGCGTCAAATCCGTTGAAGGTGTAATCCAGCGAGCCGGTGTTGTTGGCATTGCCATTAATCAACGGCGATGTGCTCGTGTCGATATTGAAGAAATCTCCACCGAGCGCACCATTCAAGTCTTGCCCTAGCCGGTGCTGATCATTGAAGGATTGCGCCAATCCAAGCGCGAGGCGGCCCAGGGAGTTTTGCGCAGTTTCAAGACTGGTGCGACGAAAGGATAACAGTCCGCCTAATGCGCCACCGCTTTCCAAGCTGAGCTCCGGAATCGGCACAAAGGAATTGCCGAAGGCATAGTTGACGTTCTTAGAGCTGGGATCAGTCGGATCATCGCGCAAGGCGAGGGTCGCTGCTTTCGATCCGGTCACTAAAGCTTGCCCGGTACCGATATAAACGTTGTAGCTGCCATTGGTTTGTTTTGCAATGGAGACTTTGACGATTTCATTCAACTTGGCAATGGCTTGGTCGCGCTGATCCAGCAAATCGTTCGGCGGTTGATTGTTGAAGCTTTGTGCCTCGTTGATTTTTTGATTCAAGTCGGCAATTTGCGCTGAGTAACTATTGATATCCGTAAGCTGGGCTTGTAATTGCGTATTCACGCCATTGCGCAGTTCTTCCAATCGGCCAGACAGCGACTGAAAACGCGCGACCAAGGTTTCGGCGCCAGACAATAGCGATTGGCGCGCTGCGGCCGAGGTGGGATTTGCGGCAACGCTGTTCGCGCCACTGAAAAAATCTTGTAAGGCCGGGGAGAGGCCGGCGGTAGAGTCAGCGAACGCATTGTCGATTTGGCTGACTTGGGCTAAAAAGGCGTCGGAGAACTGGGCCTGCGCAGAGGCTGACAATACTTGGCCATTCAGGAAGTCGCTGTAGACCCGGCTTATCGTCTGTATTTGCGCACCTTGCCCGATAAATCCGGAGCCTGTGCCTTGGGCGAAGTTGGTGGTTTGAATCGCCTCTTGGCGGTTGAAACCCGGCGTATTGGCATTCGCTATATTGTGCTGCGTCGTCAATAAGGCGATTTGCGCGTTATTGGCTGCTGCGACACCTACACTAGTCAGTCCTGCCATGATATTGCTCCTGTCCTGCACCAAATGAGTCCTTACGGACTGTATCGGCTCAATTTACAAAAAATTAAGTTAAGCCAACGCGCTGATGGACCTGTTTTGCGCGACGCGGGCGATCTTTGCTGCATAATTCGGATCCGTGGCATAGCCGGCTTTCTGCAAGCCTTGGGCAAAGTCTGCGGTTTTACCCGTATTCAATACGGCGTGATAGCGCGGCGCTGATTTCAACAAGCCCGCATAATCCCGAAACGCCGCTTTATCCGAGTCATACGCGCGAAAGCGCTCGACCTTTTTTTGTGCTACGCCATTCACAAATTCAGTCGTGCGCACTTCTGCAACCTTGCCATGCCAGTTGCTACTGGCTTTAATGCCGAACAAATTGTGTGAAGGGCTGCCGTCGGCGAGCTTGATTTGATGTTTCCCCCAGCCGCTTTCCAGTGCTGCTTGCGCCAAGATGGCCTGGGGGTTTACACCGAGTTCGCGTCCGGCTGCTTGGGCATGCGGCAGGAAACGTTCCACGAATTCCTTTGGCGAGCTGGGTGCTGCACTTGGTGGTGCTGAACTGGGCGGTGCAGAATTGGGGCTAGCGCTCAGGGGCTTAATCGTGACCTGATTATTAGGCGTGATGGGCAAGGGGGTTTGGGCGCTACCGGGCAAGCTTAGCTTAAATGCTTTCGGTGCTAAGTCCGCGTGAATTGGCAAGGGAATATTCGGTGTTGCCGCCGCCTCCAGCGGGCTGACTTGATTGCGCGTGAGCTGCTGCACCAAGGCATCGGCCAACCCCAGCCCTTTGCCGGCTGATATGGTCTGCGAATATTGCTGATCGAGCAATTCGGTATAGAGCCGCGTTTCGCTATTGTCGAGCGCGCCTTCACCGGTGCCGGAGCGCATGCTTTTAGTCATCATGTTCATGAACAAGGCTTCGAATTGCTTCGCCACTTTCTTGAGCGCATCAGGCGAATTCTGCTTTGCCGACAACTTCAAATGGTCGAGCGTATTATTCCCAAGCAAGAGGCCGGAATTGTCGACGGTATTAATCATTAGAGAATCTCCAGCTCGGCGCGTAAGGAGCCAGCCGCCTTCATCGCTTGCAGAATCGCCAGCAGGTCTTGCGGGCTGGCGCCAACTGCATTTAAGGCTTTAACCACATCGCCTAAAGCCGTGGAAGCGGGTAATAGGACGAGTTCGCCTTTATCGCTTTTGATTTGAATCTGTGCTTGATCGGTGACCACCGTTTGTCCGGCGGAGAGTGGCGCGGGTTGGCTGACCTGCGACGTGCTGCTGATGGTGACGGATAAATTGCCATGGGCTACCGCGCAGGTTTCCACCATGACGGATTGATTCATCACGATTGAACCGGTGCGCGGATTCAGCACCACCTTGGCGGCCATTTCGCTGGGCGAGACGCTAATGCCTTCCAATTGCGCAATGAAAGCAACGCGGCTATTCATGTCCGCAGGTGCATGAACCTGCACCAGGCGGCCATCGAGCGCGGAAGCGGTGTTTTCGCCAAACGTACGGTTAATCGCTTGTACGACGCGGCTTGCAGTGGTGAAGTCGGTCTGATGCAGCTCCAAGGCGAAGCCGCCACTTTGACCTAACGCTGCGCTGCTAACGGCACGCTCCACGGTCGCTCCGCCCGGAATGCGCCCGGCAGATAGATGATTGATGGTGACGCTGCTACCGCCTCCGCTGGCCCCGGCACCGGCGATGAGTATGCTGCCTTGTGCCATCGCATAAATATTCCCATCGGCGCCCTTGAGCGGCGTCATGAGCAAGGTGCCGCCACGTAGGCTTTTGGCATTCCCCATGGATGAAACCGTCACATCAATGTTTTGGCCTGGTTGCGCGAACGCCGGTAATGAGGCGGTCACGATCACCGCCGCTACATTTTTCAGTTGCATGGTGGCAATGGCGCTGGGCGACAAATTGATGCCCATATTCGTGAGCATCGTCCCCAGGGTTTGCAGGGTAAAGGGGGTTTGCGTGGTTTGATCGCCGCTGCCATCGAGACCGACCATCAAGCCGTAACCGATGAGTTGGTTGCTGCGCACGCCGTAGATTTGCGCGATATCCTTGATGCGCTCAGCTTGCGCGTTGCCGAAGCTCAGCGTGAGTAAGGCGAGGAGTGCGATTAGTTGTTTCATGGCGTGTTCCCAGTGCTCGTTCAGAAGGGTAAGAAAGTCAGGAAAAATTTCGTCAACCAGCCCATGATCTGTGCCGAATCGATATTGCCGTTGCCACGATATTCGATGTGCGCATCCGCCACTTGGGCAGAGCTGACGGTATTGCCAAAGACAATTTGGCTCGGGTCGACCACGCCCGAAAAGCGCAGAAATTCGTTTTCATAATTCAATCCGACTTGCTTTTCACCGCTCACCAAAAGATTGCCATTGGCGAGGACTTCGATCACGGTCACGCTGATGGTGCCGGTAAAGGTGCCGGTGGCATTGCTCTGACCAGAACCATCAAAACTATTGGCTGAATCGGTTTGTAGGGAGGCGTTCAAAAAGGTCTTGCCGGGCAAGCCGGCGAGCGTGGGAACGCTGAGTGAGTTGCTTTGGGTGCGCGCCGTCTTGGTGTTGCCTTTCGTTGCGGCATTGGTGCTTTCGTTGATTTGAATCGTCAACGTATCGCCTACATTACGTGCACGCTTATTCTCGAATAAGGGCGCGGTATAACTTGCGGCATAAATGGCGCCGGGCAAGGCTTGCGCCTGCGCTTGCGGCGCGGGCCGAGCGCTCATCGGTTGATGCACATTGGTGGGCGGAACGGTATTGCAGGCGGCGAGCAGAGCGGTCAGCGCGCAAGCCGCTAGGGTCGAATACCATTTGCCTTTAATGATTCTCATGCTGTGCTCCTTACAGCTGTCCCAATCGTTGCAGCATTTGATCCGAGGTTGTAATGGCCTTCGAGTTCAGCTCGAAAGAACGCTGCGTTACGATCATATTCACCAGTTCCTCTGCGACATTCACGTTGGAAGTTTCGGTGTAACCCTGATTCAAGAAACCCAAGCCGCTGCTGCCGGGATTGCCCGTGGTTGGCGAACCGGAGGAAGCGGTTTCCAGATAAAGATTTTCCCCTTGGCTTTGCAGGCCGCCGGTGTTCACGAAGTTGGCGATCTGGAGTTGGCCCACTTGCGTTGGCGCAGCGCTGCCGCTGACCTGTGCGGATACGATGCCGTCGCGGCTGATGGTGATGGTTTGCGTGCCGGACGGAATGGTGATCCCTGGCGATACGGTATAACCGCTGGAGGTCACGATCTGCCCCTGGCTATTCAGTTGAAACGAACCATCGCGCGTGTAGCCGGTGGTGCCGTCGGGCAACTGAATTTGAAAGAAACCATTGCCGCTGATGGCGATGTCTAGGCCATTGCCGGTTTGCACCAGATTGCCTTGGGTATGGATGCGTTCGGTGGGATTCGGGCGCACGCCAGTGCCCACCTGCAAACCGGAAGGGATTTCTGTTTGTGCCGACGATTTTGCTCCGGGTTGGCGCAAGGTTTGATACAGCAAATCCTCGAACACCGGGCGGCTGCGTTTGAATCCGTTGGTGCTGACGTTGGCTAGGTTGTTGGAGATGACATCAATCGACAATTGCTGTGCATCGAGGCCGGTCTTGGAAATCCAGAGTGAGCGAATCATAATTATTTATCCGTTATTGTGACAAGATTTGAGCCGATTTCGTGTCGTTCTGCTCGGCGTTTTGCAGCAACTTCATTTGTAAATCGAATTGGCGCGCTAGCGAGATCATGTTGACGAGCGCCTCGGAGGCGTTGACATTGCTGGACTCCAGGCCGCCGCTATGTAAGACCACGTCCTCGCTGACATCCGCGGTGCCGCCATCTTTGAGATGAAATAAGCCATCGTCGCCACGCACCATATTTTCTTCCGGTGGATTGACGAGTTTGAGGCGACCGACTTCGGAAACTTGGTTCTTCGTGCCACTCGTCGGCACGACGCTGACCGTGCCATCCTTGGCGACGGTAATGTCCGAATCCGGCGGCACCGAAAGCGTGCCGCCGCTCGACAGCACATTCAGCCCGGTACGGGTTTGCAGCAGGCCATTGGTGTTGATCGCCAGACTGCCGTCGCGGGTGTAGGCCTCTTTGCCGTCCGCGCCTTGCACCGCAATCCAGCCCTTGCCATTGACCGCGAGATCCAAATCACGCCCGGTGGTTTGAATCACGCCGGGTCTAAAATCCGTACCGACGGTGGAGTCGACGACGAAGGCGCGGGTAGTAAGGCCGGGAGCAATCACCGGAACGGCGCGAAAAGCATCGATTTGCGCGCGAAAACCGCTGGTGCTGATGTTCGCCAAGTTTTGCGACACCGTCGCTTGTTGCGACAGGATATGCTTTGCGCCGGTCATGGCGATGTAGATCATGCGATCCATGCTTATCTCCCAGAACTTATCTTAAGTTCACCAAGGTTTGCAGGACTTGATCCTGGGTTTTAATCGTTTGCGCATTGGCTTGGTAAGAACGTTGCGCGGTAATCATGTCGACCAGCTCTTTGGTCAAATCCACATTGGATTCTTCCACAGGGGATGCCTCCAACAAACCAAGACTACCGCTGCCGGGTACGCCGGGTAACGGTTGTCCGGAGGTCGCGGTTTCAGACCAGGCATTGTTACCCAGCGGTTGTAAGCCATTCGGATTTCTAAAATTGCTCAATTCGATTTGGCCCAACTGTAAAGTTTGGCCATTGGAATAGCGACCGGTGACAATGCCGTCAGAGCCGATGCTGAAGCCAGTTGGGCGACCGGAGGTATAACCGTTTTGCGTGAGTTCATTGACGCCAAAATCGGTGCCGAATTGGGTTGAGCCGGTGAGCGTAAAATTCGCGGCGACAATGGCGGCAAGGTTTGCGGCGCCTGTCCCCAGCTGGAGAGTGGTAATGGCTGGCAAGGCGACCGTGGAAGAGGTCAAAGCGCCGGTAGAGGAACTGAAGGCAAGCGCTCCCAAAGGGGCGGTCGATGCCGCGACAGCGGGAGGGCCAACGACAGCTGCGGTATAGTTGAGGGTCGTTGTGAGGCCGTTTGGATTCGTGATGGTGCCGTAAACGTCCCAAGTATTCGCAGCCGATTTCGCGAAATATAGGCCTAAGTTTTGTTCGCCGCCCAAAGCATCGTACAGTGTTAATGAAGTCGATTGGTTGTAAGAAGTTGGATCAAGTGGATTAAATGTCAGATTCGTTGGGACCGCAGCGCGTGAATCCAAATTGACGCCGACGCCGATGGTGCTGCTCACTTGGGGTGCAAGATTGGATGTCGGAATCTGTAGGTTGGTCAGAGAGCCGCTTGAAATGACGCCATTAATCGCAGGGTGTCCGGTTAGATTAGCGCCCGCAGAGTTGACGATAAAACCCTGGTTATCCAATTTGAATTGGCCATTGCGGGAGTAGTTAACTGTCCCTTGATTGCTCAGACGGAAAAACCCCGGGCCGCTGATGGCAACGTCCAAGGGATTATTGGTGCTGGTGACATTGCCCTGAGAGAATTGCTGCGTGATCGCAGCTACCTGCACGCCAATGCCGACTTGCAAGCCGCCGCCACCGGACAAAGAACTGGCGAAAACATCGGCAAATTCTGTGCTCGAGGATTTAAAGCCAACGGTGCTTGCATTTGCGATATTGTTGCCGAGTGCATCGAGGTTTTTCGATGCGGCGTTCAATCCAGATAATCCCTGCTGAAAACTCATGACATTCTCCTTTGTTACACGATCTGTTTAACTTGAGATAGGCTGATCGCACCCAGCCCATTGACATTTAATTGCGCACCTTGCGCGCCCAGGGTCACGCTGTTGACAAGACCAAAGGAAAGTTGGGAGACATCGCTAACCGGCTTGCCGGCGGCGAGGGCTTTGGCCTCAAATGTATATTTACCCGCTGGCACGGCACTGCCATTGTCATCCACGCCATCCCACTGGAATTTGACGAGGCCGCTATCTTGCTGCCCCAGATTCGCGGTATGTACGACTGCACCAGAAGCGTTGCGAATGGTGATGGTGAGTTGGTCTGCTGCTTGCGGCAGGTCAACCGCTGCAATGGCGCCATCTTGCGCCAAGTTGAGGGTATTTCCAGGCACAAGTACACCGCGCCCAATCACGCTGGCGGCTTGCAACGATTGCGCTTCCGCGAATGAAGAAGATAGGCCGCTCACCAAATCGGACAGTTTGTTGATGCCGGTTACGGTGGACAGCTGCGCCAGTTGCGACGTCACCTCGGAATTTTGCAGCGGGTTGAGCGGGTCTTGATTGCGCAGTTGCGC
>Ga0105107_10001845_pt1 | contig 13825 bp, 10 predicted proteins | sample PPLLaktember2015_6_FD_79335 | JGI IMG/M metagenome (GOLD analysis project Ga0105107, IMG submission 79335) | Freshwater sediment microbial communities from Prairie Pothole Lake near Jamestown, North Dakota, USA - PPLs Lake P8 Core (1) Depth... | ecosystem: Environmental > Aquatic > Freshwater >...
ATGCCATCGTGGTCGCTGCCTGCGCCCAATTTCGACTGGCTCACCGGACGCTCCGGGGCCAGCAAGCCCGGTCCGCTGCCGGAGCTCGTGGCGAGCGCCACCGCGACGATCCACTGGCAGACGAGCGTGGGCAAGTCGCGATCCGGCCTGTCCCCGGCGGTGCTGCCGGACGCGATCTACGCGGCGGCGCTGGACGGCACGCTGGTCCGCCTCGATCCCGCCACCGGCCGCACCGTGTGGCGCGTGAGCGCCGGCAAGCCGCTGTCCGCCGGCCCCGGCGCCGATGCGACGCTCGTGGTGGTCGGCACCGACAAGGGAGACGTGCTCGCCTTCGAGCCGGACGGCAAGCCGCTGTGGACTGCGCGCGTCTCGTCGGAGGTGATCTCGCCGCCGACCGTCAGCGAAGGCAGCGTCGTCGTGACCTCGGGCGACGGCCGGATCTACGGGCTCGCCGCGGCCGACGGCAAGACCCGCTGGGTGAACCAGCGCACCAACCCGCCGCTCACCGTGCGCAACAGCGCCGGCGGCGTGGCAAGCCGCGGTGGCGTGTTCATCGGCGTGGCGGGCGGCCGGCTGCTGGCCCTCGACTCGAAGACGGGCACGATCGGCTGGGACGCGGCCGTGGCCACGCCGAAGGGTGCCACCGAGCTCGAGCGCATCGCCGACGTGACGAGCCGCCCGTGGATCGAGGAGCGGCAGGCTTGCGCGGTCGCCTACCAGGGCCGACTCGCGTGCTTCGAAATCCTGCGCGGCACGCCGACGTGGACCCGCGACGTATCGAGCCTGTCCGGCATCTCGGGCGACGATGCCCTCTACTACGTGATCGACGACGCCGGCGCGGTGCACGCACTCGACCGGAGCACCGGTGCGTCGCTCTGGAAGCAGGACAAGCTCGCCGCGCGCCGACCGGCCGCCGGGCAACTTGCCGGCGAGTTCCTGGCCGTGGTCGACATCGAGGGTTACGTCCACCTCGTCGCGACCAAGACCGGCAACTACGCGGGACGTCTCGCAACCGACGGCTCGCCACCGACCAACCAGCCCATCGCACAGGGCGAGCGCATCGTGTGGCAGTCGGCCTCGGGGACGGTGTACGCACTGTCCGCCCGCTGATCCGCGCGCCCCCACCCCCCGGCCGCCGTTCGCGGCGGCCGTGAACCGATGCTCCCCACCGTCGCACTGGTCGGCCGCCCCAATGTCGGCAAGTCGACGCTGTTCAACCGGCTGACACGCACGCGCGACGCGCTCGTCGCCGACTTCCCCGGGCTCACGCGCGACCGGCAGTACGGCCGCGGCCAGATGGGCGAGCGGCCGTTCTTCGTCATCGACACCGGCGGGTTCGAGCCGGTGGCCAAGGGCGGGATCCTGAAGGAGATGGCGCGGCAGACGCGGGCCGCCATCGCCGAGTGCGACGTCGTCGTGTTCATCGTCGACGCCCGGGACGGACTGAACGAGGTCGATCGCGATATCTCGACCATGCTGCGCAAGTCGGGGCGTCCGGTGGTGCTCGTCGCCAACAAGGCGGAAGGTCTCCCGGTCGAACGCGCGGTCGCCGATTTCCATGAACTCGGGCTCGGCGCACCGCTCGCGATCTCCGCGGCGCACGGCGAGGGCGTTCGCGACATGCTGGAGCAGGCGCTGGCCTGCGTCCCGGCGCCGCAGCCGGCCCCGGAGGACGAGGCCGAGACCGGCGACGGTCCCGCGCGCATCAGGGTGGCCATCGTCGGGCGGCCCAATGTCGGCAAGTCGACGCTCGTCAACGCGCTGTTCGGCGCCGAGCGGGTGATCGCCTTCGACGAGCCGGGCACGACCCGCGACGCGATCCACCTCGACGTCGAGCGCGGCGGACGCCGCTACACGCTGATCGACACCGCGGGGCTGCGCCGCCGCGGCAAGGTGTTCGAGGCGGTCGAGAAGTTCTCGGTGATCAAGACGCTCAACGCGATCGAGGAGGCCCATGTCGTGGTGCTCGTCGTCGACGCCCAGGACGAGATCACCGAGCAGGATGCGCACATCGCCGGCCACGTGCTGGAATCCGGCCGCGCGCTGGTCGTTGCCGTGAACAAGTGGGACGGCCTGCCGGAATCGAATCGTGAGGAGGTCAAGCGTGAGTTCTCGCGCAAGCTCGCGTTCCTCGCCTTCGCGACGACCCACTACGTGTCGGCGCGCGAGGGCCGCGGGCTGGACGCGCTCGTCGCCTCGGTCGATGCCGCGTACGCCGCCGCGATGGCGAAGCTCTCGACGCCCCGCCTCACTCGGGCGCTGCAGCAGGCGGTCGAGCGCCAACAGCCGCCGCGCGCGGGCTATTCGCGGCCCAAGCTGCGCTACGCGCACCAGGGCGGGATGAACCCGCCGGTGGTGGTGATCCACGGCACTGCGCTCGCGAGCGTCCCCGACACCTACCGGCGCTACCTGGAACGATTCTTCGCCGAGGCGTTCCAACTGCGCGGAACCCCCCTTAGGATACAATTCAAGACGGGTGCCAACCCTTACGCGAACAAGGCTTCCCGCCGCCGGGGCTGACCGGGCGCCCGGCTCGGGCGCGGGCTTCGTGGCCGAGCGCCGTTCGCCTTCACCTTCGTCTTCACCGGCCGACCAAAAGAACCGGAGCGAGCGCATGAGCAACAAGGGGCAAATGTTACAAGACCCGTTCCTGAACACGCTGCGCAAGGAGCACGTTCAGGTCTCGATCTATCTCGTCAACGGCATCAAGCTGCAGGGCCAGATCGAATCGTTCGACCAGTACGTCGTGCTGCTCAAGAACACCGTGACGCAGATGGTCTACAAGCACGCGATCTCCACCGTCGTGCCGTCGCGCCCGGTGACGATGCCCCACCACGCGCCGGCCGGAGACGCCGAGGGCTGATGCGAGGCTGCGCCCCGCGCCGGTGCGCTATGCGCTGGTGCTGACATGTTCGATCGTCCCGAGGGCGGCAGCCGCGCACTCCTGGTCGAGCTCGACCTGGGCGACGGCCACATCGACGACCGCATGAACGAGCTCGCGGCCCTCGCGGCTTCCGCGGGTGCCGAGGTCGTCGGCCGCATCACGGGCAAACGCAAGCGGCCCGACCCCGCGACCTTCGCCGGCAAGGGCAAGGTCGAGGAGATAGGGGCAAGCAAGGGCGACACCTCGGCCGAGCTCGTGATCTTCGACCACCCGCTCTCCGGTGTGCAGCAGCGCAACCTCGAGCAGGCGCTCGGTTGCCGTGTCGTCGACCGCACCAGCCTGATCCTCGACATCTTCGCGCAGCGCGCACGCAGCAGCGAAGGCAAGCTGCAGGTCGAGCTTGCCCAGCTGAAGCACATGGCGACGCGGCTCGTCGGCGGATGGACCCACCTCGAACGCCAGAAGGGCGGCATCGGCCTGCGCGGCCCCGGCGAGACGCAGCTCGAGACCGACCGACGCCTGATCGCCAAGCGGGTCAAGGCTCTCACCACGCGACTCGCGGGCGTGGCGAGGAGCCGCGCGACGCAGGGTCGCACGCGGCGGCGCGCCGCGGTGCGCACCGTCGCGCTGGTGGGCTATACCAACGCCGGCAAGTCGACGCTGTTCAACCGCCTGACCGGCGCACGGGTCGAGGCCGTGGACCAGCTGTTCGCCACGCTGGACACGACGCTGCGTCGCATCCACGTTCCGGGTGCGGGCACCGTCGTGCTCTCGGACACCGTCGGCTTCATTCGCGAGCTGCCGCACGACCTGGTGGCGGCGTTCCGGGCGACGCTTGCCGAGGCCACCGAGGCCGACCTGCTCCTGCACGTGATCGACGCTTCCGCGCCGGACCGCGACGACCAGGTCGCGGCCGTCGAGGCGGTGCTCGCCGAGATCGGCGCCGACGAGATCCCCCAGATCCGGGTGCTGAACAAGTGCGACCGCACGGACCTGTCGACCGGGGTGACGCGCGACCCCTGTGGTACCATCTGCGCGGTTTGCGTAAGCGCCCTCACCGGTGCCGGTTGCAACGAATTGCGCGACGCACTGTCCGAGCGCCTGGCGCCCGAGACGGACGCGTCCCCCACCCTCCCACTTCCTGCCTGAATGGGCCACGACCGGGCTTGAGTCCCAGCGCCGGGTGTCGACCCGCGCGAACGAAACTGCCCGACGGTAAAGCGATGTCGCTCAACGATCCCCAGTGGGGCAAACGCGGCGGCGGCGGCAACAACGCCGGCCCGCCTGATCTCGACGAGATCTGGCGCAACGTCAACCGACGCCTCTCCGACCTGTTCGGTCGCAGGGGCGGCGGCGGCAACGCCGATGGCGGCGGGGGCGGCGAGACGCCCCGGCCCCGCGCAGCGCTGCCGATCGGCGGTGCCGCACTGCTGGTCCTCCTCGTGCTCGCGGTCTGGCTCGCGAGCGGCTTCTACATCGTCGACGAAGGCCGCCGCGGCGTGGTCACGCGCTTCGGCAAGTACACCGAGACGACGCAGCCCGGCCCGCGCTGGCACCTGCCGTTCCCCGTCGAAGCGGTGGAGCTCGTCGACTTCTCGCAGGTGAAGACGATCGAAATCGGCTACCGCAACACGCCGCGCAACAAGGTCGAGCGCGAAGCGGTGATGCTGACCGACGACGAGAACATCATCGACATCCAGTTCGCCGTCCAGTACAACCTGAAGAGCGCCGAGGACTACGTCTTCAACAACCGCCGTCCCGACCAGATGGTCGCATTCCTCGCCGAGACCGCGATCCGCGAGGTCGTGGGCAAGAGCAAGATGGACTTCGCCCTCTACGAGGGCCGCGAGCAGATCGCCAAGCAGACCGAGCAGCTGATGCAACAGATGCTCGACCGCTACGGCACCGGCGTGTTCGTGCAGAAGGTCACGCTGCAGACGGTGCTGCCGCCGGACAAGGTGCAGGCGGCCTTCGACGACGCGGTCAAGGCCGGGCAGGACCGCGAGCGGCTGAAGAACGAGGGCCAGGCGTATGCCAACGACGTCGTTCCGCGCGCCCGCGGCATGGCCTCGCGCCTGCTCGAGGAGGCGAACGGCTACACGACCGAGGTGGTGGAGAAGTCGGAGGGCGACGCGTCGCGCTTCCGGCAGATCCTCGTCGAGTACCAGAAGGCCCCCGCGGTGACCCGCGATCGCCTCTACCTCGACATGATGCAGTCGGTGCTCGGCGCGACGTCGAAGGTGGTGATCGACCAGAAGGCCGGCGGCGGCGGCAACCTGCTCTACCTGCCGCTCGACCGGCTGATGCAGCAGGTGGCACCGGCGAGTGCCCCGGCAGCGGCGATGCCGACAGAGGCCGCGCCGTCGGCGCCCGCGACCCGCGCCGCGCCGACCGAGGTCCCGCCGCAGGTCGGCGATGGCCCGCGCGGCCGCGAGTCGCTGCGCGCGCGCGATCGATAGGAGGACGCCATGCGATTCACGATGCCCATCCTCGCCCTCGTCGTCGCCGTGCTGCTGGTCCTGTCGCAGGTGGTCTACACCGTCGACCAGACCAAGTACGCGATCAAGTTCCAGCTGGGCGAGATCATCGACGTGCAGAAGGAGGCCGGCCTGTACTTCAAGGTGCCGCTGATCCAGAACGTCCGCTACTTCGACAAGCGCAACCTCTCGCTCGACAACCCCGAGCCCGACCGCGTCACCACCTCCGAGAAGAAGCCGCTGCTCGTCGACTTCATCGTGCTGTGGCGGATCATCGACGTCGCGCAGTACTACCGCTCCGTCCAGGGCGACGAGGAGGCCGCGCGCCGCCGCCTGTCGCAGACGGTGCGCGCCAACCTCGCTGAGGAGTTCAACAAGCGGACGGTGCACGAGGCCATCTCGACCGAGCGCGACCGGATCACCAGCGTCACGCGCAGCAAGGCCGACGCCGACGCGCGCACGATCGGCGTCGAGGTGGTCGACGTCCGCCTGCGCCGGGTCGAGTTGCCGCCGGACGTGACCGGACCGGTGTACGCGCGCATGGAGTCCGAACGCCGCCGTGTCGCGAACGAGCTGCGCTCGCTGGGCGCAGCCGAGTCCGAGCGGATCCGCGCCGACGCCGACCGTCAGCGCCAGGTGATCCTCGCCGAGGCCTACAGCCAGGCGCAGAAGATCAAGGGCGAGGGCGACGCCAAGTCGGCGTCGATCTACGCGTCGGCCTACTCGGGCAACCCCGAGTTCTACCGCTTCTACCGCAGCCTCGAGGCTTATAAGGGGTCGCTGCGCGGCCGCGGCGACGTCATGGTGTTGGACCCGGCCTCCGAGTTCTTCCAGTACTTCAAGCAGTCGGGCGGGGGCGCCTCGGGCATGCCCCGCGCCACCGGCGGGCGCTGACCGCGCGGGCTGCGGACGGGGTGCCACGTTGCCCGATTGGCTGTGGGCGTCGTTCGCGCTGCTCCTGATGGTGGAGGGACTGTTGCCGTTCGTCGCGCCGCGGCTGTGGCGTGACACGTTCCGCAAGCTGACCGAAATGTCCGACGGGCAGATCCGCTTCGTCGGCCTCACCTCGCTGCTGCTGGGCGTCGTCGCGCTGGCGTTCCTCGACCATGCGTAACTGGCTCCTCCCCGAGCACGTCGAGGACGTGCTGCCGGCAGAGGCCGAAGCGCTGGAGCGCCTGCGTCGCACGCTGCTCGACCATCTCGTCGCCGGCGGCTACCGGCTGGTGCAGCCGCCGCTGGTCGAGCACCTCGAGTCGCTATTGACGGGCAGCGCGCGCGACCTCGACCTGCAGACGTTCAAGGTCGTCGATCCGCTGTCGGGGCGGCTCCTCGGCGTGCGCGCCGACATCACGCCGCAGATCGCGCGCATCGACGCACACCTCCTCAATACCGCCGGCGTGAACCGGCTGTGCTACGCGGGCAGCGTGCTGCGCGCCACGCCCGCGCCGCCCGGGATGATGCGCGAGGTGATCCAGCTCGGCGCCGAGCTCTTCGGCGAGGCCGGCATCGCCGGCGACCGCGAGGCGATCGGGCTCCTGCTGTCGTCGCTCGAGGCGGTGGGACTGGCCGGACTGCACCTCGACCTCGGGCACGTCGGCGTCTACCGCGCGCTGGCCGGCGGCGCAGGCCTGGCCGGAACGGGCGAGGAAGCCCTGCTCTTCGAGGCGATCCGCACCAAGGACCTGCCCTCCGTGCGCGAGCTGACCGCCCGGCTGCCCGCGGCGTGGCGCGACGCGCTCTCTGTGCTGCCGACGCTCTACGGCCCGGCGCAGGAAGTGCTCGACGCCGCGCGCGAGCGCCTGCCGGACGTCCCCGCGGTCGCCAACGCGCTCGATGCACTTCTGTCGCTCGCCGCAGCGTTCGCGCCGAAGGTCGAGGCGCTGCACGTCGATCTCGCCGACCTTCGCGGCTATCATTACCACAATGGCCCGATCTTCTCGGTGTTCACGGCGGGCGCGCCGAATGCCATCGGCAACGGCGGCCGCTACGATGGCGTGGGCCGGGCCTTCGGCCGCGCGCGTCCCGCGACCGGCTTCACGCTCGACCTGCGGCAGCTGCACCGCGTGACCGAAGCGGCCGGCGCCTGAGCGACGGGCCGCACTTCCCTTCCGGACTTTCCCACCTTCACGATCGCGATCCCATGGGCAAGAACGTCGTCATCATCGGCACGCAGTGGGGCGACGAGGGCAAGGGCAAGATCGTCGACTGGCTGACCGAGAGCGCGCAGGGCGTCGTGCGCTTCCAGGGCGGCCACAATGCCGGCCACACGCTGGTGATCGGTGGTCGCAAGACGGTCCTGCGGCTGATCCCCTCCGGGGTGCTGCGTCCCGGGGTTGCGGTGCTGATCGGCAACGGCGTCGTGCTCTCGCCCTCGGCGCTCCTCACCGAGATCCGCGAGCTCGAGTCCGCCGGCGTGGAGCTCCGCTCGCGCCTGTCGATCTCGCCCGCGTGCCCGCTGGTCCTGCCCTGCCACGTGGCGCTCGACCAGGCGCGCGAGGCCGCGGCATCGGGCACCGCCGGCGGCAAGATCGGCACCACCGGACGCGGCATCGGGCCCGCCTACGAGGACAAGATCGCGCGGCGCGCGCTGCGGGTGCAGGACCTGCTCCACCCCGATCGCTTCGCCGGCAAGCTGAAGGCGCTGCTCGACTACCACAATTTCATGCTCACGCAGTACTTCAAGGCGGAGCCCGTGCCGTTCGAGAAGACCCGTGACGAGACGCTAGCGCTCGCACGCGAGATCGTGCCGATGGTGGCCGACGTCTCCGCGCGCATCCACGCGATGCGCGCGCGCGGCGAGTCGCTGGTGTTCGAGGGTGCGCAGGGGGCACTGCTCGACATCGACCACGGCACCTACCCTTTCGTCACCAGCTCGAACTGCCTCGCCGGCGCGGCCGCGCCCGGGAGCGGCATCGGCCCGCAGCTCCTCGACTACGTCCTCGGCATCGTCAAGGCGTACACGACGCGCGTCGGCGGCGGCCCGTTTCCCACCGAGCTCACCGACGAGGTCGGTGCCGGCCTCGCGAAGCGCGGCAACGAGTTCGGCTCGGTCACCGGCCGTCCGCGCCGCTGCGGCTGGCTCGACGTGCCGCTGCTGCGGCGCTCGTTCGAGCTGAACGGCGTCGACGGGACGTGCGTGATGAAGCTCGACGTGCTGGATGGCATGGACTCGATCGCCATCTGCACGCACTACATGGTGGACGGGCGCCGCGTCGACCGCATCCCGAGCGGCGCGGACGCCGTCGCGGAGTGCGTGCCGGTCTACGAGACGCTGCCCGGCTGGAACGAGAGCACCGTCGGCGTGCGTACGCTCGACGCGCTGCCGGCGAACGCCCGCGCGTACCTGGCGCGCATCGAGGCGCTCACCGGCGTGCCGATCGCGATGGTGTCGACGGGCCCCGATCGCGACGACACGATCCTGCTCTCCCACCCGCTGCACTGACGAGCACCCACCGGACGAGAACGCAGCGACGGGAGAAGGCGCGCATGAGCCTCCACGTGACGTGGGACCAGTACCACAGGCTGATCGAGCAGCTCGCGCTCAAGGTCCACGAGTCGGACTTCCGGTTCAACCAGATCATCTGCATCGCGCGCGGAGGCCTGCGCGTCGGCGACGTGCTGTCGCGGATCTTCGAGTCGCCGCTCGCGATCCTGTCCACGCACTCCTACGCCTCGGGCGGCGGCACGATACGCGGCGAGTTGGTGATCGCCGAGCACATGACGATGACCTCGCCGCGCCTCGGCGAGCGCGTGCTGCTCGTCGACGACATGGTCGACTCCGGCCACACGCTCGCCAAGGTCGTGAAGACGCTTCCGGAGCGCTTTCCGAACGTGACCGCGATGAAGACCGCGGTGCTGTGGTGGAAGGCCTGTTCGGTGTACGAGCCGGACTTCCACGTCGACTACCTGCCCGACAATCCCTGGATCCACCAGCCGTTCGAGGTCTACGACAACCTGCGGCCGGGGGGCCTGCGGGAACGCCTCGGTATGGAGCATTAGCGGCGCGAGCCGGGAAGCAGGGGTCCCGCGCAGCGGGGATGCGACCAGGCGAGTCGATGCAGGCGGCCGACACGTGAGCATCCCTGCCACGCCGCCGATCCAATGAGGCCGCGCCAGCCGGAAGCCGCGCGTGGGCGCGGACCGGACCGGCGTCGTCCGCCATCCGTTACGTCTGCATCACGTAGCTTCCCGGGGCGGGCTCGATCGGCGGATAGCCCATCGTCGGCGCGCCCATCCGCGGCGGCGCCTCGGCCCCCGTCGAGTGCGTGTCGAGCCACGCGAACCAGGCCGTCCACCACGAGCCTTCGTGCCGCGCGGCCTGCGCGAGGTAGGTGTCGGCGTCGTTGTACCTGCCTTCGTGGCTGTGCGTGAGGACGCGGTAGCCCCGCCTCGGCGTGCCCGGCGGGCTGACGATGCCCATGTTGTGGCCGCCGGTCGTGAGCGCGAACGTGATCTCGCCGCTCGCGAGCAGGTGGATCTTGTACACCGAGCGCCACGGCGCGACGTGGTCGCTCTCGGTGCCGACGACGAACATCGGCACGTGCACGTCCGACAGCGCTACCGGCTTCCCGGTGACGCGGTAGCGGCCGAGTGCCAGGTCGTTGTTGAGGAACAGCCGCCGCAGGTACTGCGCGTGCATGCGGTACGGCATGCGCGTCGTGTCGGCGTTCCACGCCATCATGTCGGTCATCGGCGAGGGCTCGCCCATCAGGTACTGGTGCACGGCCCGCGACCAGAACAGGTCGTTGGAGCGCAAGAGCTGGAACGCGCCCGACATCTCGCCCGCGGACAGGTAGCCGCGGTCGAACATGATGTCCTCGAGGAACATCATCTGGCTCTCCTCGATGAAGAGCCCGAGCTCGCCCGGCTCGCTGAAGTCGGTCTGCGCGGCGAGCATCGTGATGCTGGAGAGCCGCGTGTCGCCGTCGCGGGCCATCGCCGCCGCCGCGATCGCGAGCAGCGTGCCGCCGAGACAGTAGCCGACCGCGTGCACGCCGGGCAACCCGCAGATCGCGCTGACGGCCTCGAGCGCGTCGCCAATGCCCATGCGCAGGTAGTCCTCCATGCTGCGGTCGCGGTCGTTCGCGTCCGGGTTCTTCCACGAGATGCAGAACACCGTGTGGCCGCGGTCCACCAGGTTCCGGATCAGCGAGTTCGCCGGCGACAGGTCGAGGATGTAGTACTTCATGATCCACGCCGGCACGATCAGCAGCGGCTCGGCGCGCACCGTCGGCGTCGTCGGCTCGTACTGGATCAGCTCGATCAGCCGGTTGCGGAACACGACCTGGCCCGGCGTCAGCGCGACGGTCTCGCCCGGTCGGAAGGCGTCCACGCCCGACGGTGGCCGTCCCGCCTGGATGCGCTCGAACTCGGCGAGCCAGTTCTGCCAGCCGAACCAGAGGTTGAGCCCGCGTGACTCGAAGGTCCTGCTGAGCGCCTGCGGGTTGGTCCACAGGAAGTTCGACGGTGAGACGATGTCGAGCAGCTGCCGGGCGACGAACACCGCGATGTCCTCGTGGTGCTTCGAGACGCCGCGAATCTCGGAGGTGGCGTTGTACCACCACTGCTGCTGCAGCAGGAACGACTGCGCGATCACGTTGAACGGAAACGATCGCCAGTCCGGGTGGCTGAAGCGACGGTCCTGGGCCAGCGGCTCGATGCACCAGCGCGCGTCCTTGTCGAGGCTCCGCGGCAGGTACAGCGCGAGGCGATAGGCCTTGCGCCAGGCCTTGCGCGCGAGCTCCGCCTGCTTGGCCGGCGAGAGCCCGAGGTGCGCGATCCAGTCGACGTAGGCGAGGAGCAGCGCCGCGGGCGAAATGGCGCGCGTGAAGCGGGACAGATTGGTGTGCAGCCAGCGGTCGAAACTGTCCGCGTGCAGCACGTCGTCGTTGCGGCCATTGACGGACGACGTTTCTACCGCTCGCCGTGCGGGCAGCGGGACAACGCGGTCAGGGGCCGACTTCGGCTGCGCCGTCGGCGCCGATACGGCGCCAGCGTCGCGGGACTTGCCAGGAGAGCCGTTCGAGACCGTCGCATCCATGAGACGCATCCTCCCTTCGGGACGCGGGCCGACGACGGTTGGGCGCCCGATGGCGGCCCTTGTCGAATTCCAGCATAGCCCCACCCCGGACCGGGCCCGTTGACGCGGGTCAACGGGCCTTGCGGAGGGAAATCTGCGGGGAACTGGCGGGGGAACCTGCGGAGGAAACGACGGCGCCGCCCGGCGTCGGCCCGTGCGCGCCGTCTCCCGATCCGCGCAACTTCGCCGGCAGCGCTACGCCCGCGAAAGGGATGGTGCCCAGAAGAGGACTCGAACCTCCACAGTCTTGCGACCGCTAGGACCTGAACCTAGTGCGTCTACCAATTCCGCCATCTGGGCGATGAGGAACGCATAGTATACAACCGCTTACCTTGCCGGCCAAACCGCGACGCGCGCTTGTCCCCGCAGGCTCTGCCGCGACGCTCGCCCGGGTGGCAGCACAGTGGCGGATAATCCCGGGATCATGCCCTCCTCCCGTCGATCCGAACGGACCGACACGCCGGACAAACCTGGCGTCGGTACCGAAACCATCCTCGCAGCGCTTCGCGACGCCGGCGTGCCCGTTCCGCCCGACGAGCTCGCCCAGACCCTTCGCCTCGGGCGACGCGACCGGAAATCGTTCGACGCCGCGCTCCAGACGCTGCTCCGTGCGGGCGAGGTGCTCGTCAACCGCAAGGGCGAACTGCTGGTCGCCGCGAAGCTCGGATTCACCCGCGGCAGGGTCGAGGGCCATGCGGATGGCTTCGGCTTCGTCGTGCCCGACGAGGGCGGCGACGACGTGTTCCTGAACCCGCGCGAGATGCACAAGGTGCTGCACGGCGACCGCGTCGCCGTGCGCGTCACCGGCACCGACCGGCGCGGTCGTCCCGAAGGCGAGATCGTCGAGGTGCTGGAGCGGGTCAACCGGGAGATCGTCGGGCGCGTGCACGAGGAACGCGGCGTCTGGTTCGTCGAGGCGGAGAACCGCAGGATCAGCCAGGACATCGTGATCCCGCCGGGAGAGCGCGGCAAGGCGAAGCCCGGCGAGGTGGTCGTCGTCGAACTCGTCGAGCAGCCCTCCGAGCATCGCGAGGCTGCGGGCCGCATCAAGGAGGTGCTGGGCCACCCGACCGACGCCGGCATCGAGATCGAGATCGCGCTGCGCAAGCACGCGCTGCCCTTCGAGTTCTCGCGCGAGGCCGCGCGCCAGGCGAAGCGCCTGCCTGCCGACGTGCGTCCCGCCGACCGCAAGGGACGCGAGGACATCACCCACCTTCCGCTCGTCACGATCGACGGCGAGACCGCGAAGGACTTCGACGACGCCGTCTGGTGCGAGAAGCAGGGCCGCGGCTTCCGCCTCATCGTCGCGATCGCCGACGTGTCGCACTACGTGCGTGACGGCGACGCCCTCGACGGCGACGCGCGCGAGCGCGGCAACTCCGTGTACTTCCCGCGCCGGGTGATCCCGATGCTGCCGGAGGAACTCTCCAACGAGCTCTGCTCGCTTAAGCCTGAGGTCGACCGTTGCAGCATGGTCTGCGACATGGACATCGGCGCGACCGGCACGATCAAGGACTACCGCTTCTACCCCGCGGTGATGCACAGCCGCGCGCGACTCACCTACAACGAGGTCTGGCAGTGGCTCTCCGAGCCCGGCAGCGCCACGTCGAAGGCATCGCGCGACCTGCTGCCCCACCTCGAGAACCTCTACACGCTCTACAAGGTGCTGGCCAAAGCGCGCGAGAAGCGCGGCGCGATCGACTTCGACACCGTCGAGTTGGCACTCGTCTTCGACGACAGCGGGCGGATCGAGCGCATCGTCCCGGCGCCGCGCAACGACGCGCACAAGCTGATCGAGGAGTGCATGCTCGCGGCCAACGTGTGCACGGCCGACTACCTGCAGCGCCACGAGCATCCGGTGCTCTACCGCGTGCACGAGGGGCCCCCGGAGGACAAGCTCGCGGTGCTGAAGGAGTTCCTCGCCGGCTGCGCGCTGTCGCTCCCCGGTGGCGACGACCCGAAGGCCGCCGATTACGCGAAGCTCATCAAGTCGATCGAAGGCCGGCCCGACCAGGCGCTGCTGCAGACCGTGCTGCTGCGCTCGCTCTCGCAGGCGCAGTATCGCCCCGACAACGCCGGCCACTTCGGCCTCGCGTTCGACGCGTACACGCACTTCACGTCGCCGATCCGCCGCTACCCGGATCTGCTCGTCCACCGCGCGATCCGTGCGTGCCTCGACGGCAAGCGCTACACGCCTCAGGGCATGTCCTGGGAGGCGCTCGGCACGCACTGCTCGATGTCCGAGCGGCGCGCCGACGAAGCGACGCGCGACGTCGAGCAGTGGCTCAAGTGCTGGTACATGCGCGACCGCGTCGGCGATGTCTTCGAGGGCACGGTGAGCGGCGTGGCCGGCTTCGGCATCTTCGTCACGCTGGACGACATGAA
>Ga0105107_10001847_pt1 | contig 13822 bp, 14 predicted proteins | sample PPLLaktember2015_6_FD_79335 | JGI IMG/M metagenome (GOLD analysis project Ga0105107, IMG submission 79335) | Freshwater sediment microbial communities from Prairie Pothole Lake near Jamestown, North Dakota, USA - PPLs Lake P8 Core (1) Depth... | ecosystem: Environmental > Aquatic > Freshwater >...
ATGCGAACCGAGCGGCCCCGGGAAGAACTCGACCAGATCGCTCTCCTGCGGGAAGCCGGGCAGATCGAGCTTCAGTTCCGCGCCAAGACTTTTATCGCTGTCTTCGCGTTCTGCGTCGTGACGCGCTGGTTCACCTTGCCGACTCGCACAGCCGGACAACGCGCTCAGGACAGCCAGAAACAGCGCAATGCGAGCAATCATGCGAGATCGCCGAGCAACGAACTGCGCACGGCGGCGTCCACCTCTGTTATCACGTGCTTATAGTTCGGCTGATCTATGCCGATGGCCAAGGCTGCACTCGAGCGCAGACGCGCCTTCATGTCGTCATCCAACTCGAAACGCAGAAAGTGAACCGAAGACGTCTTCTCCGCGTTCTCGCGCTCCAGATCTTCGTCCGCGACTGCATATACGGGTTTGCAGCCTTCGATCCTTACCCAAACGCGATCCTCTATTCCGATCAACTTGGGCAACATGTGCCGCCGCTCCTCCACGTCCGGATACTCGATCAGCATCGTGCATTTCCAGTTGCTTCCGTCGGGGACCAGCGGATTGTATGCGTCGAGCTCGTCCTGGATCCCCTCCGACTCGAAGATGCGCTCGGCACGCAGCATCTCCTGGATCTGGTAGCGCATGGTCAGCTCGTCCTCGAAGACGAGCGTGACGTTCGGACCGACCGTCACGGTGCGGTGCTTCTTGTGGGCCAACACCTTGCTGCGGAACTGGTTCCGCTCGCGCGCATATGCCTCGAGCGTCAAAAGACTGTCGCGAGTGATTCGAGCCATGATCCCTTCCTCGTCACGCGGGCGCCCTGCAGCACCCTGTCGTCATCTGCGCTCGGCGGCTTGCCATCACCGTCTACAAGCCATAGGCGATGCGCAACAGGGTGAGCGGGTGCGCCTTGTCCGGGGCTCCCTCCCCGATGCCCTGGCAGATATGCCGCCCTGCAATCGCGCAATCCGAGCTGACATAGTTGGCCTGAGCCTGCGCCATTTGCTTGAACACGGGCCGACCGATCTTCATCGACTGCTCGAAGTACTCCGCCTTCACTCCCCAGGTGCCGTCGTGTCCCGAACACCGCTCGATCATGTCCACCTGGGTGTCGGGGATCAGCTTCAGCAGATCGCGCGTCTTGTTGCCCATGTTCTGGACGCGCAGATGACACGGCACGTGATAAGCGATTTTCCCGAGCGGCCGCTTGAAATCGGTCTTCAACAAGCCGTCCCTGTGGCGGGACATCAAGTACTCGAACGGATCGAACATTGCCTCGGCAACCGCTGCGACATCCGGGTCGTCGGGGAACATCAGAGGCAGTTCCTGCTTGAACATCAAGGTGCAGGACGGCACCGCCGTCAGAATCGCGTACCCCTCGCGGGCCAACCTGGCGAGTACCGGAATGTTGCGCGCCTTGTGCTTCGCGACCGTCTCGAGGTCGCCCAGCTCGAGCTTCGGCATGCCGCAGCATACCTCCTCGTTCACCAGTTCGACCGGGATCTCGTTATGCGCGAGGATCTTCAGCAGGTCGTGCCCGATGTCGGGCTCGTTGCAATTGATGTAGCAGGTAGCGAACAAAGCCACCCGACCCGGCGCGGCTCCCGGACGCACCTCGAACTCGGCCTGCGGTCTTGCAGCCCCGCGAAACTTTCGGCTCGCATAATCCGGCAGCACACGATCGCGGTGCACACCGATCGCCTTCTGCATGAGACTTCGAACGCCGGGCGTACGGTTAGCACCATTCACCACCTGCGCGACCACCGGAATGGCCGCCAGCTTTCCAACCGCGTCCGTGCTGGTGAGTAGACGATCGCGCACGGAGGCCCCGGAAGTCCGGAATTTCACCGCCTTGGCGCGCAGCATCAGATGCGGGAAATCGATATTGAGCGGGTGCGGTGGGACGTAGGGACACTTCGTCATGAAGCACATGTCGCAAAGGTAGCACTGATCTACAACGTCCCAGTACCGCGCTTTGTCGACACCGTCCAGTTCGCCACTCGGCCCCTCATCGATCAGATCGAACAGTCGGGGAAAAGCGTTACACAGGTTGAAGCAGCGGCGACAGCCGTGGCAGACGTCGTAGACCCGATGCAGCTCGTCGAACAGCCGGGCTTCGTCGTAGAAATCCGGATTGCGCCAATCCAAAGGATGTCGCTTGGGCGGCTCGAGGTTACCTTCCCTGACTGACATGGGACTCACTCATCGATTGGGATGCTCGGGCGGAAAACAAACGGGGTGGCGCGGTGGTTTTCCAGCCACCGCGCCACCCCGATGCCCATGCTGCGCTAATCTGCCAGCGCGTCCAGCGCCTTCTGGAAGCGATTTGCGTGAGAGCGCTCGGCCTTGGCCAGCGTCTCGAACCAATCGGCGATTTCGCTGAAGCCTTCATCGCGCGCGGATTTGGCCATGCCCGGATACATGTCCGTGTACTCGTGGGTTTCGCCCGCGATCGATGCCTTCAAATTCTCGCGGGTACGGCCAAAGGGAAGGTCCGTGGCCGGGTCGCCGCAAGCCTCGAGATACTCCAGATGACCGTGCGCATGTCCCGTTTCGCCCTCGGCGGTGGAACGGAACACGGCTGCCACATCGTTCTGACCTTCGACATCGGCCTTCGCTGCGAAATAGAGATAGCGGCGGTTTGCTTGAGACTCACCTGCAAATGCTGCCTTCAGGTTGTCGTGCGTCTTCGATCCCTTCAGTTGCATCGTCCTCTCCTTGCCTCGGGTTGTCACATTGCTGCTGCCGAGCGATTACCTCTCGATTTGCAGCGGCACCATTTAGACTAATTCTAAATTTTGCAGTGAACCACGTCAACGAGCCAACGCATCGTCTGCCCGGCGCTAGGCGCTTCCTGGAGTCACCTCCTCCTTGACCGGGATATCCTGCAATCTCCCACCCCGGCGGCCGCGACGATGCCCGTTGGAACGCTCCACGTAACGACTGAGCTCGCTCAGGGCACGCTGGTAGACTTCGCGCTTGAACTCGATCACCGATTCGAGCGGCACCCAGTAGTCGTTCCACCGCCATGCGTCGAATTCCGGCCGCTCGCATGCCCGCAGTTGGACATCACAATCTCGAGCAATGAATCTCAGCAGATACCAGATCTGCTTCTGACCGCGGTAGTTGCCACGCCAATCGCGCTTCACCCACTGGTCGGGAACGTCGTACCGTAACCATCCCCGGGTGCGACCCAAAATCCTCACGTGGTGAGGCGCAAGGCCGACCTCTTCATTGAGCTCCCGATACATCGCCTGCTCGGGCGACTCTCCGTACTTGATGCCGCCCTGCGGAAACTGCCATGCGTGCTGATTGACGCGCTTGCCCCAGAACACCTCGTTGCGATGATTGAGGATGATGATTCCCACGTTCGGGCGATAACCATCCTTGTCTATCATTTCAACACCCGCAAGGTCCAATTCCGAGAACGATTCTTCCATAAATCGGACACGCGCGGAAGCGCCCCGCCGCACCGCATGCACGCCCGGACGGGCCCCGCTATTCCGATTCCGCAAACCATTTCAGCCCGACCGCGTCGTGCTGGTTCATCTGTCGCAAGTTTCTCACGAAGGTTGGGAATTCCAGGCCGAAGCGCTCGCGAAGCTCGCCGGCGCGCTCGTGCAGCGTCGCCCAGCGAAGCCGCGCGGGCTCCAGCTCATTGGCGAAGGCGAGGACGATGACGTTGCCGGGACGCTCGGCGGGCAGGCACAGGCAGCGGCCGTAGAAGGCGCGCTCGATCCGCTGGACATTACGATCGAAAGCGCGGTCGTTCGACCAAAGGTTCATCGCCAGCACACCCACCGGCCCGAGCGCCCTGCGCGCACCCGCAAAGAAATGGTCGGTTGCCAGAGAGGCCGCAAGCGAGCGCCCGTCGTAAGCGTCCACCAACAACGCATCCACCTGCGCCTCGAGCGAGAAAACGTAGTCCGCACCATCGCCGATCGAAAGGGTGAGCCGCGGACACGCGGCAGGCAAGTGGAAATACGTGCGCGCGACATCCACAACCCCCTCGTTGACCTCGACCACATCGATGCTGGCCTCCGGCATTGTCCGGAAAATATGCTTCGCGAGCGAGCCGCCGCCGAGTCCCACCAGAAGGACCCTTCTCGGGGGTGAGCAGAAGAGGAGGAACGCCATCATGGCACGCGTGTACGACAACTCGAGCGTATCTGGTTGGTCGACACGCATAGCGCTTTGAATGGTGTCCGAGCCCAGATGCAACGTGCGGATGCCATTGCGCTCCCGCACCTCGATTCCGTCGCGCCGGTAGAGCGTGGGTCCGTTCAGTACGCGTTCTAGGACACGGAGCATTCGGCTGCCTTTGAGGAAACATTCGATCCTCCGGTTAGAATAATTGTTTTCAACGAGATGCGACAACGATGCGCGTTTCCCGCCTGTTCTTATCCACCCTGAAGGAAGCTCCCGCAGAAGCCGAGCTCGTCAGCCACCGCCTGATGCTGCGCGCAGGACTCATTCGACGCCTGGCGAGCGGCTTGTACACTTGGCTTCCGCTCGGCCTGCGGATCGTGCGCAAGGTGGAAGCAGTCGTTCGCCGCGAGATGAACGCCACAGGGGCGGTCGAAGTGCTGATGCCGGCGATACAGCCGGCCGAACTGTGGCAGGAATCAGGGCGCTGGGAGCAATACGGGCCCGACCTGCTGCGGCTCAAGGATCGGCACGAGCGCGATTTCTGCGTCGGCCCGACTCACGAGGAAGTCGTGAGCGACCTCGTACGCCGCGAGGTCCGCAGCTACCGCCAGTTGCCCGTCACCCTGTATCAGATCCAGCTGAAGTTCCGCGATGAGATCCGCCCCCGCTTCGGCGTCATGCGGGCTCGCGAGTTTCTGATGAAGGATGGCTACTCGTTCCATGCCGACAAGGCAGGACTCGACCAGACGTACCACGACATGTACGAAGCGTACGGGCGGATCTTCACCAGCCTTGGATTGCGATTCCGCGCGGTCGCCGCCGACACGGGCGCGATCGGTGGCACGGGATCGCACGAGTTCCACGTCCTGGCCGACTCCGGCGAAGACGCGATTGCCTTCTGCCCAAAGTCGGACTACGCAGCCAATGTCGAACTCGCCGAGGCACTCGCGCCGCTGGGAGCACGGCCGTCCGCCTCCGGGCCGATGCGAAAGATCGCAACCCCTGGCAAGCGGACTTGCGAAGCAGTGTGCGAGCAACTCGGATGCGACCTCAAGCGCAGCGTGAAGGCGGTCATGGTGCATGCCGCTGGAAAGCCGCACATGCTCCTGCTGCGAGGCGATCACACGCTGAACCAGATCAAGGCGGCCAAGCTGCCCGGCATGGAACGGCTTCGCCTCGCAAGCGCCGAGGAAGTGCGCGAGGCCACCGGCTGCGAGCCCGGCTTCATCGGCCCGGTCGGCCTCGACAAGAGCGTTCCCGTGATTGCCGATCGCACCGCGGCATTGATGGCGGACTTCGTGTGCGGCGCTAACGAGGCCGACCACCACCTCGCGGGCGTAAACTTCGGTCGAGACTTGCCGGAACCTTCAGTAGTTGCCGACATCCGCAACGTCGTTGCGGGCGATCCCAGCCCGGATGGCGCGGGCACGCTCGAGATTTGCCGCGGCATCGAGGTCGGACACATCTTTCAATTGCGCAAGAAGTACTCCGACGCGATGAACATCGCGTTCCTCGATGAAGCCGGCAAGCTGCAAACGGTGGAAATGGGGTGCTACGGGATCGGTGTTACGCGCATCGTCGCCGCCGCGATCGAGCAAAATCACGATTCACGCGGCATCATATTTCCGCCGGCGCTCGCACCATTTCAGGTAGCCATCGTGCCGATCGGAGCAGGCAAGAACGCCGAGGTGCGCACGCTCGCCGAGCGGCTGTACGAGGAATTGACCAACGCCGGGATCGACGTGCTGCTTGATGACAGGGATGAGCGACCTGGAGTAATGTTCGCGGACATGGATCTGATCGGAATTCCGTATCGGATCGTCATCGGCGAGCGCGGATTGAAAAACGCAGAAGTGGAGTTCAAGGCAAGACGGGAGGAGAAAGCGGCCACAGTGGCAGTTGCGGATATTGTCGACTACACTCGCACCCGAACGGGAGCAGCTGCCTGAGACACCGAACGTCCGGCCGTTCGTTCAAGAATGAACAAACAAGGACACGCCTGGCCCCTCGTGCGGACCGTAGCCGTCGCGCTGCTCTGGATCAGCGTGGCGGCCGACACCGTATATGCGGGTCCGCAGCTCTACGAGCCGCTCTCTGCGAGCGCCCGGCACTCACTGCAGCGGGCGGTTGCCGACCAAGCGGTCGACGCCGGTTCGTTCGCGTCCGACGAGACTGCAAGGCACTGGCTACTCGCGATGTCGCAGCGCCTGCGAGGCAAGTTTCCCGACACAGTCGCCCAACTAGAGTTCCTGCGTACGGTTCACTACGAGGCCACTCGAGCCGGTTTGGATCCTCAACTCGTGCTGGCCGTCATTCAGGTCGAGAGCAATTTCAGAAAGTATGCCGTCTCGACTGCGGGTGCACGGGGCTTCATGCAGGTCATGCCGTTCTGGGTCGACTTGATCGGCACCCGGGAGCACAATCTGTTTCACCTGCGCACCAACCTGCGCTACGGTTGCCTCATCCTGCGGCACTATTTGGACATTGAACGAGGCAACGTGACGCGCGCTCTGGGCCGCTACAACGGCAGCCTCGGCCAGCTCTGGTACCCCAACCTCGTCCAGGCTGCCTGGAAGAAAGCCTGGCAATACGTGGGCCCCGCGAACACCCGCGGCGAATTGACCACCGTCGCCAACCGCCTGGAATGAGCGATTAGCTTTCGGCGGCCTCCGCGCCTGACCGCCCCGGCGGCCGCTCATCGCCCGGCAATGCGGGCGGCTGCTCGATCAAGACTTCGAGGGGCACCTCGAGATCCTTGTACAGCGCGCGCAGCAAGCCGTCTGCCCCCTGCACCAGGGGACCGTTTCCGACGTCACGCGCGCCCAGATCGAGCGCGAAAGTGCGAAACACCTCGGCGAGGCGTAACGTCGCGAGGTCTCGAGCAAGCACCCAGCCGGCAGGTTCCACTCGACGCACCCATCCCGCGCGCTCCATGGCCTCCAGCGCGCTCTCGACGGTCTCTTCCAACAGACCCGACAGCATCGCGAGCGCTGGAACGCTTGGCGTCTCGGCGCGCTGGCGTGCCGCGTGCAGCAACTCGATCAAGCGCAGCGCCCGAAAAAGGCCCGCATCGCTGCGCGTGTCGTCGCGTCCGATACCGAGTCGCCACCGCGGCAGTATCGCAACCACGACGGCGCCGAAGAGCACCACGAGCCACGATAGATAGATCCACAACAGGAATACCGGGATGGTCGCGAACGTTCCGTAGATCAGCGAATAAGTCGGAAACAGCTCGACGTACAGCGCGAAGCCGCGCTTCATCGCTTCGAATACCACCGCCGCCGCCGCCCCGCCCGCCAACGCGTCGTTCACCCGCACGCGACGGTTCGGAATGGTGAGATAGATCAGCGCGAAGGCAGCGCCATTGAGGACGACGGGCGCGAGCCTGAGCAGTACGTTGTGCACCTCTTTGCCCCCGCCGACCGACGATATCGACTCGGCGACCAGCCATGACGTTAGCGATATGCTCGCGCCGATGAGCAGCGGTCCGGTCGTTATGGTGGTCCAGTAGACCACCAGTCGTTGTACCACCGAGCGCGGACGGCGCGCTCTCCAGATGACGTTGAAGACCCGCTCGATGGATACCATCAGCATCAATGCAGTCACTGCCAGGAAGACGAGGCCGATCGCGGTCAACCGAGCCGCGTTGTCTGCGAACTGCTGCATATAGACAGTGATCACCTTGCCCCCGACTTCGGGCACGAGCGTGGTGAGCAGGAAGACCTTGAAGGCGGTCGACCACTCCTCGAACACCGGAAAGGCGGCGACCAGCGTCAGCGCAATCGTTAACAGCGGCACCAGCGCAAGCAGCGTGGTGAACGTGAGCTCGCCAGCAATCTGGGCGCACCGGTCTTGCGCGAAACGCTGCGCGATGAGCCGAACTAGGTTCTGAACCGATGCCAGACCGCTGGCGAGTGTCGAGCGCATGGAGTGATCAGGGCCGTTGTTATAATGATACTGAAGTCGCGCATGTAGCCGCGAGATTGTGCGCTGCTGCCTGTCATGTCGAACCGTTGCTCAAATGTGCTCGGATTGCACCTGCCGGCGCACCCTCCCAGCGTCCCGCGAATACCATGACCGATGTTCTCGTGCTGTACTACAGCCGTGGCGGCAAGGTCGCCCAGATGGCCCATCTGGTCGCGCATGGCATCGAGCAGGTTGCTGGGGTGCATGCGCGCATTCGCACGGTGCCGGCGGTCTCCACGGTCTGCGAACAGACCGAGCCCGCGGTGCCTCCAGCGGGTGCTCCCTATGCCCAGTTGAGCGATCTCGAGGAGTGTGCAGGCTTGGCGCTCGGCTCGCCCACACGGTTCGGCAACATGGCCGCTCCGATGAAGTATTTTCTCGACGCCACGGGGATCTTGTGGTCACGCGGCGCGCTCGCAGGAAAGCCCGCGGCCTTGTTCACATCGACTTCGACCCTTCACGGCGGCCAGGAATCCACCCTGCTTACGATGATGATCCCCCTGCTGCACCATGGCATGCTCGTGCTTGGCCTGCCGTATACGCATCCGAGCCTCTCCACAACCACGAGCGGCGGCACACCGTATGGCGCCAGCCACTTCTCCGGTCCGCAGAATGATCGGTCGATCTCCGAAGACGAAAAGGCATTGTGCCTCGCCTTGGGGCGGCGGCTCGCCGAAGTCAGTCGCAAGCTGCAGCGGTGAGCGCGCGGATTGCCGCCATCGATCGAACCGACAAGGAGAGCCGAGACGATGCGAGCCGAAACTCGCAAGCGGAACCTCGCCATCGAGGCACCCGACGAACAGAGCCGCCGATGTCGCGTTTGACAGCGGCACGAGTCGCGCACTGGGCGGCGATCGTCAGTCTCAGCGCGGCAATCGCGCTTTGCATCGGCTGGGAGCTGTGGCTGGCTCCGCTGCGCGCTGGCGGATCGTGGATGGTCCTGAAAGCGCTGCCGTTGCTTGCACCGCTCTTTGGCATCCTCCACGGGCGCATTTACACCTATCGCTGGGCCTCGATGCTGATGGTGATCTACTTCATCGAGGGCTGCGTTCGCGCCTATGCCGATAGCGGCGTCTCGGCGTTGCTCGCATCTGCCGAGATCGCGCTCTCGCTCGCATTCATCGTTGCTGCAACCGCCTACATACGCTGCGCTGGAGGCGAGCCGCGCGCACGGCCCTAGGAGCGTGTCGGACTTGATTTCCCGCGATGCGTTGTGCCCACAACGAGCGCAGGCAAGGCGCTCGGCGCAGGCGGCATGACGGCCGTCAGCGCCGGAAGATCCAGAAGATCAGGCTGACCACGAGCGAGATCAGTATTCCCGTCGTGAGCGGAAAGAAGAAGTGAAAGCCCTTGCGCTCGATGTGAATGTCGCCGGGAAGATGCCCCAGCCCCAGCTTTGATAGCCAGGGCCAGGCAATCCCCAGCACGAGCAGCAGCAGACCGGCGAGGATCAGCCACCGGGACATCTCGCTACACCTGCGGGTTGATTCGATCCAGTTTCGTGTGGAGCTTGTTCAGGGCGTTCAGGTAGGCCTTCGCCGAGGCGACCACGATGTCGGTATCCGCCCCCTGTCCGTTGACGATACGCCCCCCTTTGCTCAGGCGCACCGTCACCTCGCCCTGCGAATCCGTCCCGCTGGTGATGTTGTTCACGGAGTAGAGAGTAAGCTCGGCGCCGCTCGCCACGACATCCTCGATCGCCTTGAAGGCCGCATCGACCGGGCCGCTGCCGTTCGCAGCCGCGGTACGCTCCTTGCCGTCCTCGGTCACCACGACCTTGGCGAAAGGCTGCTCGCCGGTTTCAGAATGAGCAGTCAACGACACCAGCCGGTAATGCTCGCTCTCGAGGTGGTCGTTGTCCTCTTCGGTGACCAGCGCCTGCAGATCCTCGTCGTAGATCTCGTGCTTGCGGTCGGCCAGGTCCTTGAACCGCTTGAACGCGGCGTTCAATGCCTCTTCGCTCTTCAACTCGACGCCAAGTTCCGCCAGCCGAGCCTTGAACGCGTTGCGCCCCGAATGCTTGCCCAGGACCAGCTTGTTGGTCTTCCAGCCCACATCCTCCGCGCGCATGATCTCGTACGTATCACGGCTCTTGAGCACCCCGTCCTGGTGGATCCCGGCCTCATGGGCGAATGCGTTCGCCCCGACGATCGCCTTGTTCGGCTGGACCGGAAAGCCGGTAATCGTCGACACCAGCCGGCTCGCCGACACGATCTGCGTGGTGTCGATGTTCGTGTCGCAGTCGAAAACGTCCTGCCTCGTACGAACGGCCATGACGATCTCTTCGAGCGAGGCATTTCCGGCTCGCTCGCCGAGGCCGTTGATCGTGCACTCGACCTGGCGGGCGCCGGCGAGGATCGCCGAGAGCGAATTCGCGACCGCGAGGCCGAGATCGTTGTGGCAGTGCACCGACCAGACCGCCTTGTCGGAATTCGGGATTCTCTCCCGCAGCGTACCGATGAGTTTCCCGAACTGCTCGGGCAGCGTGTAGCCCACGGTGTCCGGAATATTGATCGTGGTTGCCCCCGCGTCGATGATCCTCTCCAGGATGCGGCAGAGAAAATCGATGTCGGAGCGGCCTGCGTCCTCGGGCGAGAACTCCACGTTGTCGGTGTACTCTCGCGCCCAGCGCACGGCCCGAACCGCCTGCTCGATCACCTGCGAGGGCTCCATCCGGAGCTTCTTTTCCATGTGGATCGGGCTCGTGGCAAGGAATGTGTGGATCCGCGGCGAGGTCGCCACCCGCACCGCCTCACCGCAGCGACGGACGTCCAGTTCGTTGGCCCGCGCGAGCCCGCAGACGGTGCTGTCCTTGATGACGCTCGCGACGGCCCGGACTGCCTCGAAATCCCCGTCGCTCGCCGCCGGAAAGCCGGCTTCGATCACATCCACGCGCATGCGCTCCAGATGCCGCCCGATGCGCAGCTTCTCTTCACGCGTCATGGAAGCTCCCGGGCTCTGCTCGCCGTCGCGCATCGTGGTATCGAAAATGATCAAGCGGTCTTTCATGATGGTCTCCGTCTAACGACTCGGCGCACTGCCCCGGCTGCACCGGAGCGTCGAAGCCGACATAGGGTAAGTGCCCCGGGCTGCGCAACGCAACTCGAGGCGACGATTGACTACAGGATGTGGGGTCGAGTTTTTAGCGCGCGAGGCGCAGCAGCAGGCTGCCCAACAGGACGTTGGCCAGGCAGGAGACGAAAAACATGGGCCTGCTGATTCTCATTGGGCGACTATATGACGCCAGGACGCGATTGGTCAAGTATCGGGTGCCCCTCGAGCGTCGTCGCCTGCATCGCGCAGCCGGCGTCTTTCGCGCCGGCGCTGGGCCCACTGCAATACCCAGACGACGTAGCCGGACACCGCATAGGCGACCGACAGCCCGAACAGGAGCTCGGGAAGCGTGCTGGAGAAGGACACCACGATCCCGATGGTGAACGCGATCACGACCACGACCCAGAACGGCACGCTCTTTCGCAGGTTGATGTCCTTGCCGCTGTAGAAAGGCACGTTGCTCACCATCGTGAGCCCGGCGAAGAGCGTGATGCCCCAGGCGAGCCAGCGGATGTCCTTGCCCTGGATCTGGTACTCGTTCATGGCCCAGACCAAGCCTGCGACCAGGCAGGCCGCAGCGGGGCTCGGCATGCCCTGGAAGAAGCGCTTGTCGGCCACCTCGACCTGCGTGTTGAAGCGCGCCAGTCGCAGCGCCGCGCCGAGACAGTAGACGAAGGCGGCAATCCAGCCGAGCCTGCCCATGCCCTGCAGCGCCCAGACATAGGCGATCAGCGCTGGCGCTGCGCCGAAGGAGACCATGTCGGAGAGGCTGTCGTACTCGACCCCGAAAGCACTCTCTGTGCGCGTCAGGCGCGCCACGCGTCCGTCCATGCCGTCGAGCACCATGGCGACGTAGATGGCCATTGCCGAGAGCTCGAAGCGCCCGTTCATCGCCTGCACGATGGCATAGAATCCGGCGAACATCGCCCCGGACGTGATCAGATTGGGCAACCAGTAGATTCCGTGCCTGCGGAACTTGTTTCTCAGGATGCCTGGCGGACGGTTGGGCGGCTGGTACATTGCGCTGGTCGATATTCGATCGGGGCACGGCCAGTGCCCGTAAGCGGCGGATTATGAGGCGTAGCCCCCGGGGGCGCAAAGAATGCCGGCCAGCGGGATCACGCCCGCTGCGCTTCCAGCTCGGCAAGCACCGTCAGCCCACCGTACACCTTGTCGCCGACGCGCGCTCGAGGCTGGAAACCGAGCGGCAGATAGACGTCGACCCGTGACCCGAAACGTATGAAACCGAAACGCTGCCCGGCACGCAAGCGCGCGCCGGCACGGGTGTAGCAGAGGATGCGACGGGCAATGAGACCCGCGATCTGCACGCAGGTCACGTCGACCCCATCGGGGGTACGGATCCAGATCGCGTTGCGCTCGTTGTTCTCCGAGGCCTTGTCGAGCGCTGCATTCAAGAAGGTCCCCGCCGAATACCAGACCTCGCGCACCTCGCCGTCGACCGGGCTGCGATTGGAGTGCACGTTGAACACGTTCATGAAGACGGACAAGCGCAACGATTCGCGCTTGAGATAGGGATCATGGATCCGCTCGACCGAAACGATCCTGCCGTCGGCGGGTGAAATGACCAGCCCTTCACCCCGGGGCGGCGTGCGCGCCGGGTCGCGGAAAAACTGGACAACGAAGAGGACGATCAGCCACAGCGGGATCGACCACACCCAGCCCGCAAACCAGCCGATGACGGCGGCCGCGACGGCCGCGACCGCAATGAACGGCCATCCCTCGCGGGCAATCAAGGGATGGGGATAGAGATCGCCGAGCGACTCGGGCGCGGTGCTCATCTACGGCAGTCGGCCAAGCGCGTCGCGTCCCGGCCGCCTCATCAGTTGCGGGACTTGTCGACCAGCCGGTTCTGCTTGATCCACGGCATCATGTCGCGCAGGCGGGCGCCGACTTTTTCCAGGTCGTGCTCGGCCGACATGCGCCGCATCGCCTTCAGGGTGGGTGTGCCGGCCTTGTTCTCCAGGATGAATTCCTTGGCGAACTGTCCGGTCTGGATTTCCTTCAATATGCGCCGCATCTCGGCGCGGGTACGCTCGTCGACGATCCTCGGTCCGCGCGTGAAATCGCCGTACTCCGCGGTATTGGAGACCGAGTAGCGCATGTTCGCGAGCCCGCCCTCGTATATCAGGTCGACGATCAGCTTCACCTCGTGCAGGCACTCGAAATACGCCATCTCGGGCGCGTAGCCCGCCTCGACCAGCGTCTCGTAGCCGTTCTGGATGAGCGCCGTCAGGCCTCCGCAGAGTACGACCTGCTCGCCGAAGAGGTCGGTTTCACACTCCTCGCGGAAAGTCGTTTCGATCACGCCGGCGCGCGCGGCGCCGATCGCCGCTGCATACGAGAGCGCCAGATCGCGCGCGCGCCCGGACGCGTCCTGATAGACGGCAATGAGCGAGGGCACGCCGCCGCCCTGCACGTAGGTCGAGCGAACCAGGTGCCCGGGACCCTTCGGCGCGATCATGACTACATCGAGATCGTTTCGCGGTTCGATCTGCTGGAAATGGATATTGAAGCCGTGGGCGAACGCCAGCGTCGCGCCCTTGCGAATGTTCGGCTCGACCTCTTCGCGATAGACGGCCGCGATGTGCTCGTCGGGCATCAGCATCATCACGAGATCGGCGCCGGCGACGGCGTCACCGACGGC
>Ga0105107_10001848_pt1 | contig 13822 bp, 13 predicted proteins | sample PPLLaktember2015_6_FD_79335 | JGI IMG/M metagenome (GOLD analysis project Ga0105107, IMG submission 79335) | Freshwater sediment microbial communities from Prairie Pothole Lake near Jamestown, North Dakota, USA - PPLs Lake P8 Core (1) Depth... | ecosystem: Environmental > Aquatic > Freshwater >...
AAATAAAAAAAACAAAGGCGGCGGTGAAGCTTCCCCGGATGAAATCGTAAACCACGCAAAAGAGCTTACAAAAAAATATGGATTTAAAACTCACAAATTAAAAGGAGGTGTTTTTCCTCCTGATCATGATATTGAAGTTTACAAAGCACTTTCAGATGCATTCCCTGGATCATCTTTCAGATTAGATCCAAATAGTAACTGGAGTGTTGAGGAATCAATCAGAGTTGGTAAAGCAATTGAAAATATTAATAATGATTATTTTGAAGATCCGACTTTCGGGCTTGAGGGAATGAGACGAGTTAGAAACTTTGTAAAAATACCAACTGCCACCAATACGGTTGTAATTAATTTCGAACAACTAGCTTCCTGTATAAGAACAGAAGCCGTTGATGTAATATTATTAGATACTACTTTCTGGGGAGGATTAAGACAAGCTTACAAAGCAGGCCAGGTGTTGGAAACTTTTCAATGGGGTGCAAGTGTGCATTCATCCGGAGAGCTTGGGATACAGCTTGCAACAATGTTGCATCTTGGAGCAGCACTTCCAAATCTTGGCTTTGCTGCAGATGCACATTACCATCATTTAACTGATGATATAATTAAAGGCGGTAAGTTGAAATATGAAGATGGTAAAATTAAACTTCCCACTGGACCAGGCCTGGGAGTAGAAATTGATTATGATAAGCTGAGGCAATATTCAGAATTATATAAAGAGATGGGTGGTTACTTATATGACAGAGATCCGGGTAGACCGGATTGGTTCTGCATAATGCCTGAAAGAAATTATGCTGATCCTAAAGTAAAAAAAGAATTTTAATTATTTATTAATCATTCTGTTAATCCTAAGTGTAATCTTAATCGATCAGAACAAATATTATAACTAACACAATTTACAATAAAGATGAAATTAGATTCTTTTATCCATTATACAAAAGTTGATTTAATGCCTGGTGTTCCTCTTTATGTTTATGCACTTAAAGGAGAACATTATAGTATTCTTATTGATACAGGGATAAATCAAATGAGAGAACAAATTTTAGAGCTTTGCAAAGAAGCAGGCAATGTTAAGAATGTTCTCATCACTCACGCTCATGCTGATCATATTGGCTGCAACCAGGCAGTGAAGAATTTAACCAATGCACAATTTTTTGCGGCCGGAGCTTTAAATTGGATTGAAGATCTTGAAATTCACTATAATGAATTTTGTATTCCGTCTGAACATATTCCTGATTCTCCTGAACAACGAAATGATATACTTGGTTTGATGGATGGACCTGTTCATGTTGAAGTAGTAATTAATGAAGGATCAAAATTCCGTCCCGGGAATAATATTGAATTAACAACAATTGAAGTTCCCGGGCATAAACTTGAAGAGGTTGCATTCCTTGAAAAAAATAGCGGGATACTTTTTATGGGAGATCTTCTTCTTGCATTAGCAGCACCTTTCTTTCATGGGTTTCAAACTGCCAGAGGTTTTAGAAAAAGTTTAAACAAAATTGAAAAAATGGTAGAGAAAAATTTAGTTAAACAAATTCTTGCCGCTCATCATCCGCCGCTTGATCAGAAAAATTCTTTAAAAGCTATAAATGATACCCGAAGTTTTTTAACCATGGTTGAAGAAGCAACAATTGAAGAAGCAAATGGAGTTGTTTTCTCTGTTCTCTGGAAAAATGTTTGTACAAGACTTGATAAGCAGCTTGAGTTCAGAGGATTTGCAATGCTTCAGGTTCAAGTCGATGAATTAGTTGAAGAAGGAAAATTATTTATAGAAAATGAAAAGATTTTCCGCGAATGAAAATTCATACAATTAAAAATGACAAAGTAAAAGTCGGAGTGACAGAAGAGTGTGGCCATCTCCATCCGGTCCGGTTTTTTATTGATAATAAAGTTGTTGAACCGCTTAACATAGCCCCATGGATTAATGAAAAACTTGATGACTCTATTCCCCCTATGCTTAAAATGTTAAGAGGCGATTTCTTTTGTATGCCTTTTAGCAATAGCGATGTTTTAAAAGATGAAGATCGTGCACATGGTACAACAGCAAATGATAAATGGAATTTAATTTCAAAAGATAATTCCCTGCTTGAGTTTAAGCTTGATAAAAAAGTAAGTGGGGCAGAAATAATAAAAAGAATAAAACTAAATTCTGATCATCCTGTTATTTACCAGGAACATAAAATTATTGGCGGTGAAGGTAAAATTCCCATTGGGCATCATTTAATGCTTAAGGTTCCTGAAAAAATTTATCTGAGTTTTTCTGATTTTTTGTTTGGGGAAACTCCTCTCTTCCCCGTTGAGACAGATCCTGAAATGGGTAATTCAATTTTTAAATATCCGCAGCAGTTTACTGATCTTACAAAAATAAAATCTAAAAATGATGGTGATATCGATCTTTCACGATACCCGGTTTACCAGGATCACGAAGATCTATTAATGTTAAAATCTGATGAATCACTTTCGTTTGCCTGGTCTGCTGCTTCTGCACCAAGAAATGGATGGCTTTGGTTTTCGATAAAAAATCCAAAAATACTAAACAGCACAGTTCTATGGTTAAGCGATGGCGGAAGAAATTATCCTCCATTTTCAGATAGGCATAGAAAAGTTATCGGTATTGAAGAAGTTACATCATATTTTCATTTAGGACATAAAGCATCAATTGAAAAAAATCATTTAAATGAAAAAGGATATAAAACTTTTATTGAATTAAATCACGGAGTAACTCATTCAATTAAATATGCATTTGGTTTGGTAAAGATCCCAAAAGATTTTAGACACGTTATTTCAATTGTAGAAGATAAAAATGGAATAGAGATAAAAGATGAAAATAATTTAGAAGTACATGTAAATGTTGATATGAGTTTTATAACTAAAGATTAAAGGAATCATTAATGAAATTAGGCGTTCTTAAAGATAGTTCTACGGTTGCAGTAACGGAAAATGGTTTTGTCAGATTATCTAAGCTGGGATTTATTGGAAGCATTTCCGATCTGATTGGCAAAGATAATTCAACAATAAAAAAATTATCATCAGCAGTTAATGAAATAAGAGAATTTGAGGAAATAGATTATAAAAATTTTGACGCACCATTAAAGCATCCCTCTAAAATTCCTGCTATTGGTTTAAATTATATTGATCACGCTGCTGAATCAAAAATGGAAGTGCCAAAAACTCCAATTGTATTTACAAAATTTCCTAATTCTATAACTGGCCCCAGGGACGCAATAAAAATTCCAATTAGATTAACACAAAAAGTAGATTATGAAGTTGAACTTGCTGTTATTATTGGGAAGGGCGGTAAAAATATTTCAAAAGAAGAAGCGTTGAATTATGTTTTTGGATATACAATTGTAAACGATGTTTCTGCACGCGATCTTCAATTTGCAGATGGACAATGGGTAAGAGGAAAATCACTTGATACTTTCTGTCCAATGGGTCCGATTATAGTTACCATAGATGAGATAAAAGATCCACAAAATCTTAAGCTTGTTTGTGAAGTTAACGGAGAAAAGCTTCAGAATGATTCTACAAAAAATATGATTTTCAGTGTTGCAGATCTTATATCAATTCTTTCACAAGCTTTCACTTTGGAGCGCGGAGATATAATTGCAACAGGAACTCCAAGCGGAGTAGGATTCAGCAGAAAGCCACCTATTTATTTAAAAGATGGAGATATTGTTAAAACATGGATTGAAGGAATCGGTGAATTAGTAAACCCGGTAATAGAAATATGAAAAGACTAAAGAATAAAAAAGCCGTTGTAACGGGAGGTGCTTCAGGAATTGGGAAAGCAATAGTTGAAAGATTTATTGATGAAGGAGCCAAGGTTGTTATTGCGGACATTGATGAAAATTCAGCAAAAAACCTTTCACAAAAATTCAAAGAAAATTCCTTTTACTTTAAAGTTGATGTTTCTTTATCAGAAGAAGTAAAAAAATTAATATCATTTGCGGAATTAAAACTTGGCGGTTTGGATATAATGGTTAACAATGCCGGTATTGGAGCAGCTGCTACTGTTGAATTTACAGATGAAAAAGTATGGGATAACCTGATGAATATTAATTTAAAAGGAACATTCCTTGGAATGAAATATTCGGTTCCTGCAATAAGAAGAAATGGTGGAGGATCTATAATTAATATTTCCTCTATTGCTGCCCTGGTAGGATTACCGGAACGTGCTGCATACTCAGCTGCTAAAGGTGGAATTGTTTCTTTAACTAAGTCAGCAGCGATTGATTATGTTTCAGAAAATATAAGAATAAATTGTATTGCACCGGGAACAACTGATACACCCTGGATTAAAAGAATAACTGACAGCCAGCCTGATCCAATAAAAGCAAAAGAATCGATGCTTGCGAGACAACCACATGGAAGATTAGTTACTCCTGAAGAAATTGCTGCTATGGCAGCCTACCTTGCTTCTGATGAAGCTGCTTCTATAATAGGTGCTGTTATGGTTGTGGATGGTGGGATGACTGCGAGATAACTGCTAATTCAAACAAAATAGATTAATCTGGAATAAAACCTCATAAAAGAATAAGAAAACTTTTTTATTTTTTTACTTGTTATACTTATTGAAATTTTCATAAGTTTTTTCTACGTTTGACTAAGAGTCCATACAAAACTCCATACAAAGTCCATACAATGTTCTAATAAATCATGAGGTTTTTATTCTGAGGGGAAAATAAAAAAGCCTCAAAACGATTTCTTTTGAAGCTTTTTGTGTGGGCCCAGATGGACTTGAACCACCGACCCGCTGATTATGAGTCAGCTGCTCTAACCAACTGAGCTATGGGCCCTGAAAAAATGTTCACAAAATTAATATAAGTAATTTGTTTATGCAACCTGCAATTAATTCTTATTCTGTATAGCAACTTCTTTTAAAATTCTTTTTAATAATGTATAAAATTTATCCACCGTTTCTATATTCACTTTTTCATCCGGAGAATGTGCCCCTTCGATTGTTGGACCAAATGAGATCATATCAAGTCCGGGATTTTTTCCTTCGAGTATTCCACATTCAAGTCCGGCATGTATTGCCTTTATCTCAGGGTCCTTATTAAAAAGTTCTTTAAAGATATTTTGGGATACTTTCAGAAGCGGTGAATCAACATTTGGCTTCCAGCCCGGGTACCCATCTGTAATTTCTATTTTTGCTTCTGCCAGTTTAAATACAGCCTGAACACTAAAAGACATATATTCCTTTGCACTTTCAACTGAGCTTCTTTGGCTTGTACCAATTGTTAACTGGTCATTATTAATTTTTACAGTTGCAACGTTTGTTGATGTTTCAACCAGATCAGGGATATCCTTACTCATCATAATCACACCATGAGGCAATGCTAGTAATGTATTTATTAACCTGTCTGAAAAATCTTTTTCAAAAACTTTCTGGTATTTATTTTCTACTTTTTTCAGGTTTATCTTTAATCCGGCATCAGCAGTTTTAAATTCTTTTGCAGCTCTGGTTTCAAAATCTTTTATAATTTTATCTATTTTAGAAAAATCTTTTTCACTTATTAAAAGTGTTGCTTCAGCTTCTCTTGGAATAGCGTTTCTTAAGCTGCCCCCATCTATTTTTGTAATTCTATAATTAAAATTATTAAGCTTATTTAATGTCCTTGCTAAGATTTTAATTCCGTTTGCTCTTCCCTGGTTTATATCTAATCCTGAATGACCGCCTTTTAATCCTGTAACCATTAATTCATAAGCAGCATAGTTTTGCGGCGTATTCTCATATTCAATATTAAAATTGCCAAGAGTATCTTTTCCCCCGGCACAGCCAATATAAAAAGCCCCATCTTCTTCAGAATCCATGTTCAATAAAATTTTTCCGGTAATTAAACCTGGCTGCAGATTTGAAGCTCCTGTTAAACCTGTTTCTTCATCTACAGTTAATAAAATTTCAATAGGTCCATGAATAACTTCTTTATCAGTTATAATTGCGAGAGCTGCGGCAACACCTATCCCGTTATCGCTACCTAATGTAGTGCCTTTTGCTTTAATCCAGCCGTTATCCCTTACCATTGTAATAGGATCATTATCGAAATCATGTTTTGTTTCTTTATTCTTTTCACAAACCATATCAACGTGTCCCTGTAACACAACAGTAGGTGCATTTTCATAACCGGAAGAAGCCGGAACTTTAGCTACTATGTTACCAACCTTATCTTCTTTAAATGAAATGTTCAACTCTTTGAATAAATTCTTCATATGCTCAAGGATTTTTCCCTCTTTTTTACTTGGTCTCGGAACTTGGGTTATTTCATAAAATCTCTGCCAGAGAATGGAAGGTTCTAATCCGTTAATTACTTCAGGTTTCATTATTACTCCTTATTAAGAATGACAGAAAAACTGCTGTAAATATACTTAAAATTGATTTCAGGTTGAATGCAAAAAAATAAACTATATATCATTAATTGCAGCAGCTTCATTTTTCCTGGCTGAAAGTTTTGCAGTTTTTCTCTGCTGATCATTAAGGTATCGTTTTCTAATCCTTATGCTTTCAGGTGTGATCTCTACATATTCATCATCTGTAATCCATTCGATAGCCTGCTCAAGAGTTGGTATAGACGGCGGTTCAATTCTTATTGCTTCATCGGCACCAGATGCGCGCATGTTTGTTAATTGTTTTGTCTTCGTAACATTCACATGCATATCATTATTCCGGGAATTTTCACCCACAACCATTCCCTCATATACTTTAGTTCCGGGTTCTATAAAAAATACAGAACGTTCCTGCAGTTTAAACATAGCATATGCTGAAGCTATGCCGCTTTCCATTGCAACTAACGCACCTCTTTGCCTGTGAGTTATTTCTCCTTTAAATGGTTCATAATTATGAAAGTTATGATGGAGGATTCCATTACCTTTAGTGTCTGTCATAAATTCTGAACGATAACCTATCAAACCTCTTGCGGGAACAAAAAATTCAATTCTTGTATTCTCTTTAAAGGTGATCATGTTTTTCATTTCGCCTTTTCTTTTGCCAAGCTTTTCAATTACAATTCCAACAAATTCTTCAGGTACATCAATAATAACATGTTCAACAGGCTCTGAAAGTACATCATCAATTTTTTTTGTAATAACTTCAGGTCTGCTAACCTGGAGCTCATATCCTTCTCTTCTCATATTCTCTATCAATATTGCGAGATGAAGTTCACCTCTTCCGCTTACTTTAAATATATCCGGAGAATCAGTCATTTCAACTTTAAGACTTACATTGGATTTCAGCTCTTTGGAAAGTCTTTCGCTAATATTTCTTGTTGTTACATATTTCCCTTCCAAGCCGGCAAAGGGAGAATTATTCACAATAAAATTCATGGTGATTGTAGGTTCATCTATTGCAACAAATGGTAAACCTTCCGGCTTTAAAGGACTCGCGAAAGTATCACCGATATCCACATCCTCAAAACCAGCAATAGCTCCAATATCGCCTGCATTCAACTCATCAGCTTCAACCCGTTTTATATTTTCAAATGAGTAAAGTTTAGAAATTTTTGAATTAATTTTCCTTCCTTCACGAGTTATTAATACTATATTCTCGCCTGTAACAATCTTTCCATTTTTCACTCTGCCTATTCCTATTCTGCCAAGGTAGTCATTATAATCTATTGCAGAAATCAGCATTTGAAATGGAGAATCCTTACCCGCTATTGGCACCGGAACATATTTTATAATATTTTCAAGCAGGGGTGATAAATTGATATCTTCATCGTTCAAATCCGTTTTTGCAACTCCTTGTTTTGCAATTGCGTAAACAAAAGGAAAGTCAAGCTGTTCTTCGGAAGCACCAAGTGAAACAAACAAATCAAATACTTCGTTCAAAACTTCATTTGGTCTGGCATCTTTTCTATCTATTTTATTTATAACCACTATCGGTTTTAAACCAAGATCTAAAGATTTTTTTAAAACAAATTTTGTCTGTGGCAGCGGTCCTTCTGCAGCATCAACTAAAAGAAGAACACCATCAACCATTCTTAAAGTTCTTTCAACTTCACCGCCAAAATCAGCGTGACCTGGCGTATCAATAATATTTATTTTGATTCCTTTATAAGCTATACTAAGATTTTTAGCAAGGATAGTAATTCCTCTCTCTTTTTCAAGAGCATTAGAATCCATAATACGTTTTTCAACCTGCTGGTTCTCTCTGAATGCCCCTGTCTGTTTAAGCATATGATCAACTAAAGTAGTTTTACCATGATCAACGTGCGCTATTATTGCAATATTCCTGATGTTCTCTAAATGAAATTTCACTATAACCTTTCAAAAAAGTGGAAGTATAAATATAGGTATAAATGATCTACTATAAAATGTAAAATAAGAAGAGGAGATATGAAATGATTTAAAATATCAACTTATAATTTGAGTGTTCAGAGCTATTTCTTCAAGAACTGAAGAAACTCTTAAACAATTCTGGATGGAACCGGTAAACACAACTGCTTTACCGTTTGTATGCGCTTCAAAAGCTAATGCACGCCCCTGTTCAAATGAACATTTTACAGCTTTAATAATCTGAATAATTACTTCTTCAAAAGTATGCCAGTCATCATTAAACAAAACGACCCTGTTCTCCGCTTTTAATGTTATATCCTGCTCTTCAATGATTTCAGGAGTTGGTGTTATTTGTGTTATCAAGTCCATATAGTTTGTAAATTATTAAAATAATTCCTAAATAAAAATAGTAATTAGGTCTTTTAATTTCAGAAGTGGTTTGATTTTATAGGACTCTATTTATATATTTTTTTTGAATTAATTGCAGAATTTAACGGAGGTTAAATGAATATAGCAGTTTGTGTAAGTCATGTTCCTGATACTGCTACAAAAATAAAAATCAGCGGCGATAATAAATCCATAGAAAAAGCAGGGGTTACATTTATTATTAATCCTTATGACGAATTTGCTGTTGAAGAATCCTTAAAATGGAAGGAATCTGCAGGAGGTGACAGCAAGATTACAGTTTTCAGTGCAGGTAGTGATCTTAATAAAGAAACTATTAAAAAAGCACTTGCTATGGGTGCCGATGAAGGTGTATTAATTAAAACAGAAAATGATTTAGATTCTATCGGAATTGCAAAAGTTCTTTCTGAAGAATTAAAATCACACAATTTTGATATTATATTTTGCGGAAAGCAATCTGTAGATTTTGACGATAGTGCAGTTCCCCAAATGATTGCTGAAATGCTTGGTTATTCCTGCGCTACTGTAGTTGTTGATTTAAAACTTGAAGGAAATAAAATTACAGCTGAAAGAGAAATTGAAGGCGGAAGAGAAATTATTGAGCTTGAAATGCCGGCGGTTATTGGTGCTCAAAAAGGATTGAACGAACCCCGTTATGCGTCATTAAAAGGAATTATGGCTGCAAAGAAAAAAACTATTGCAGATAAACCCGCTGCTTCATACGAAAACAGAACGGAGATTGTCAAAATGAATACACCACCCGAAAAACAACCGGGAAGAATTTTAGGAACAGATGCTTCTACTGTTGCCGAACTGGTTCGGCTTTTAAGAGAAGAAGCAAAAGTAATTTAAGGATTTAAAAATGCCAAATAAAATTGTTGCGGTTCTTGAACAGAGAGAAGGAAAATTAAAAAGATTTGCCTTTGAAGCAGTTAGTGTTGCTTTTAAACTAGCCGATGAATTAAAACTTGAAAAAGAAGCTGTTGTTGTTGGAAATGAAATTGAAAATATTAATGAAATTGGAAGTTATGGAATATCAAAAATAACTCATCTTAAGAGTGATAAACTTACAAACTATTCTTCTACCGGTTATGCTGAGGTGATAGCAGATTATGTTAATGAAACCGGTGCGGATTTCCTTCTACTTTCTAATACAGCCCTTGGAAAAGATCTTGCACCTTACCTGGCTGTTAAAACAGATTCGGGTTTAATTGTTGATGTTGTTAATATAAATACATCATCAGGTGAATTAATTGTTACCAGACCGGTTTATGCAGGTAAAGCCCTTGCCGATATTAAGTTTAAAACTCCTAAAAAAGTTTTAACTATTCGTCCCAATATATTTAAAGCTTCACCCTTAAACGGCGGTACACCCGAAGTTACGGTTAAAGAGGTTTCACCATCAAATTTAAAATCGATAGTAACTTCTTTTAAAAAATCAGAAGGTAAGCTTGATGTTGCTGAAGCTGATATTATTGTTTCAGGCGGTCGGGGATTAAAAGGTCCGGAGAACTTTCATTTAATTGAAAAACTCGCTGAAGTTCTTGGAGCTGCTGTGGGAGCATCCAGGGCTGTTGTTGATGCCGGCTGGCGTCCTCACCGGGAACAAGTTGGTCAAACAGGAAAAACAGTTTCCCCAAGTCTTTATATTGCCTGCGGAATTTCAGGTGCAATTCAGCATTTAGCGGGAATGTCTTCTGCTAAATACATTGTTGCGATTAATAAAGATAAAGATGCACCTATATTTAATATTGCTGATTATGGAATCGCCGGCGATATTTTCGAGATACTTCCTGCATTAACGGAAGAAGTTAAACGGATTAAATCATAATAAGTTAGGAGCTTTATTTGCAAAAAATTCAATGTGAAATATTAGGCTTATCAAGCAGTCCCTCAACAGGTGGAGCTTATGCCATATTACTTAAGGAAGTAAATGGAAACAGACGGCTTCCCATTATAATCGGTGCATTTGAGGCTCAGGCAATTGCTCTTGAAATTGAAGGAATAAAACCACCCCGTCCTTTAACTCACGACCTTCTTAAACAGGTTACCGATAATCTGGGAGCAACCATATTGGAAGTTATTATAGATGAATTGAGGGAGAATACCTTTTATGCTAAAATAATTCTGGAAGTATCTGCGTTGACAAATGAGATTGATGCACGCCCAAGTGATGCTATAGCATTAGCTGTACGGGCACAAGCCCCTATATATGTTTCCGAAGCAGTTATGGAAGTTGCTGCTTTTATTCCATCAGAAGAGGGTGAAAAGGAGGAGGAAGCTGAAGTTGAAGAAAGAGAGGAAAAAATTCCTAATACAAAAGAAGCTAAAATTGCAGCGCTTCAAAATAAACTTAGGGAAGCTATTGATGCAGAAGAATATGAGCGGGCGGCAAAAATTAGAGATGACATTCAAAGATTAACAAGTAATAACTAATTCAAAAATTTTGTTTTCTCTTTAAATCCTTCCGGAACCGTAAATAATTTTAAGTCCTATCTTTAATTCTACAGAGACTTGCTCACTGGTAGAAGAATTACTACAATCTTTTCCAAATTGTAACTATACAAAATTTCCTTACTCACTTATAGTTTTGAGAATTCATTACATTACAATACAGGTATTAAAATGTTTTACTTTCATGAAGATTTAATTAATGATCAGCTCGAATTAATACTTTATTTTCAGGAAGCAAGGTTTTTCAGCAGTGCAAAGGATAAAAGAAAAATCTATGATTTGTTTAAATACCTGGTAAAAAGAAATTATGAACAGGAAGCAGCCCATTTATGGGATAATGCTATACTGAATAATTATAATATTAAAATTTCTTAAGAACTGAATTCATAATATAACTGAGATAATCATCACCCTCTTTCAGTTTATTTTAAAAACTTCTGTAAGTTACCTTCCTTAAATAAAGTTATATTTACACATTCCTTGCATTTATTAAGCAATCAAAATAACTTTAATTTTCATTTTTAGAGCATTATGTTACAAGACACCAATGAGAAGAATATTACTGTCAACCGGAAAGCAAGACATGAATATTCTATTCTACAGACATTTGAAGCAGGAATTGTTCTCACAGGCACCGAAGTTAAAGCTTTAAGAGAAGGGAAAGCCAACCTTGTTGATAGTTATGCCTCCCTGATTAAAGGGGAAGTATGGTTAAATAGTGCTCACATAAGTGAATATAAACATGGCAATATAAATAACCATGATCCCGTAAGAAGCAGAAAACTGCTTCTTAATAAAAGTGAAATTCGTAAACTTATTGGTAAAGTTAAAGAAAAAGGATTAACCTTGATTCCGCTCCGTCTGTATTTTAAGAAGGGCAAAGTCAAGGTGGAACTGGCATTGGCTAAAGGAAAGAAAGTTTATGATAAAAGAGAATCAATTGCAAAAAGAGATTTACAACGGGATCAGGAAAGAAAATTTAAATATTAACGGAATATCAAAGACCGGAAGATCAGAAGATTGAATAAAATAAAATTCCCGCCTATTAATGAACAAATGGATCTTATTAAAAGGGGTGCATTTGAAATTATCCCTGAAGATGAGCTTGTTAAGAAGATTGAGAAATCATTAAGTGAAAATAAACCTCTGATTATTAAACTCGGGTGTGATCCAAGCAGACCGGACCTTCATATAGGGCATTCAGTTGTTTTAAGAAAGCTTGCACAATTTCAACAGCTTGGTCATCAGGCAATACTTATCATTGGCGATTTCACTGGAATGATAGGCGATCCTTCAGGCAGAAATGCTACTCGTCCAGCATTAACTCTTGAAGAAACCAGGCAGAATGGAAAAAGCTATTTTGAACAGGCATCAAAAATTCTGAACAAAGAGAAAACAAAAATTGTTTACAACTCTGAATGGCTCAGCAAAATGAATTTTGAAGATGTAATTAAATTATCATCAAAATATACCGTTGCAAGAATGATCGAAAGAGATGATTTTACAAAAAGATTCAGAGCAGGTGAACCGATCAGCATTCACGAATTTCTCTATCCGCTTGCTCAGGCAATGGATTCTGTTGCAATTGAAAGTGATGTTGAGCTTGGCGGTACAGATCAAAAATTTAACCTGCTGGTTGGAAGGGATATTCAAAGGGAATTCGGTATTGAGCCCCAGGTTATTTTAACTATGCCTCTGCTGGTTGGGACAGATGGAATTGAAAAGATGAGTAAATCATATAATAACTATATTGGAATATCGGATGACCCTAAAGAAATTTATGGTAAAACTCTTTCAATTCCCGATAAACTTATTTATACATATTTTGAACTGGGTACGGATATCCCAGGTGAAGAACTTAATGAAATTAAAGCAAAGCTTGAGGACTCAAATTTAAACCCGCGTGATTTAAAAAGACAATTAGCAAGAACGCTTGTAAAAATTTATTATGATGAGAAGTCTGCAATTGAAGCTGAAGAAGCATTTGATAAAGTTTTCATTAAGAAAGAAATTCCGGATGAAATTCCTGAATACAAAATTGAATCACCGGATAAAGAAATTAATATTATAGATTTGATTCTCGCAGTTAAATTTGCACAATCCAAGGGAGAAGCAAGAAGATTAGTTATCCAGGGGGGTGTCACAATTGATGGTGAAAAAATTGATAATATTACAAGTATGATTATTCTTGATAAAGAAAAAGTTTTAAAAGTTGGAAAAAGAAAATTCGTTAAAATAATTTTAAATTAACCGGAAATTCATCAGGCATAATTACTTAAGAAAAAATAAAATACTGATTATCCCCTACTCAACCTGTATGCCGCCAGGAAAGGGAAAATCAGGAAGGAGATGATAATTTGTATGTACCAACTAAAATATTTTTTACCAAAGGTGTAGGAAAGCATAAAGAATATCTCAGTTCTTTTGAGCTTGCTTTAAGGGCAGCAGGTATTGAAATATGCAATCTTGTAACTGTCAGCAGTATTTTCCCGCCTAACTGTAAAAGAATTACAAAAGAAGAAGGTTTGAAAGAACTTCAGCCCGGGCAGATAACATTTGCTGTTATGGCAAGGAATGCTACAAACGAACCTAACAGGTTAATAGCTTCTTCAATCGGAGTAGCTTTACCTGCCGATACTAATGCTTATGGATATTTATCAGAACATCATCCCTTCGGGCAAACAGAAAAAAC
>Ga0105107_10001851_pt1 | contig 13813 bp, 11 predicted proteins | sample PPLLaktember2015_6_FD_79335 | JGI IMG/M metagenome (GOLD analysis project Ga0105107, IMG submission 79335) | Freshwater sediment microbial communities from Prairie Pothole Lake near Jamestown, North Dakota, USA - PPLs Lake P8 Core (1) Depth... | ecosystem: Environmental > Aquatic > Freshwater >...
CAGCTTCAGGCGGGGTTCTCGTGGAGCTTCTAAATCATCGCGGATGACGGCGTAAAGCGAGGAATGTAATGACGGACGGTGAAGTGAGCAGCGTCGGCACGTCGATTGACCCATCCTCTGGAGAGGGGCCGGCAGCGGCCTGGCTCCGGGAGCGGTTGTCGCACTGCATCTGGCGAGACGATGAGGTCGCCGGCAGCGTGGTCGATGTCCGGATTCGACAGAAACGCCAGTCTCGAAACGGCACGACCGCCCTGTGCGCCGTGGATCTCAGCGGCTCTGACGGAATACCGATCGAGCAGTTGTATCTTCTGCACCAGGTGCCGGCCGAGATCCTGAATGCCGAAGCCCAGTTGGTGACGGCGGAGGCCACCATCGTGCCGCCGCTGGGCCGCGCAGTCACCGTCGTGCCCGAGGCCAACCTCCTCCTGGTCGCGTTTCCAAACGATCGCCACATGCGACTCGTGAACGACACGTCGCTGCGGCAGTGGTTGAGACAACGTGCGACCTCGCTCGCCAACGACGGACGGCGCGGGCCGCGTTGGGAGCTCCGGGAGGCGTCGTTCGAGGTGCTCCGATATGCGCCCGGACAACGTCTCACGATGCGCTGCAAAGGCACCTTTGTGACCGGCGGCGGCGTCGAGCGGCCGTTCGGATACATCGCCAAGCAGTTCAGAAAACGCAAGTGGGCGAGGACCCTCTATCAGAACCTCGTCGCGCTCGACAGGTATCTGGCCAAGGCCGCAACCGTGCGCGTTCCACGCCCGGTGATGCTCGACGAAGAGATCGGGCTCGTGGTGATGGAGGAACTGCCGGGACAGGACCTGAAGCGGGCGCTCCCTGATGTCGATCTGTTCGAGTCGATGCGGGCCGCCGGCGACATCCTTGCGGCCTTCCACCAGGTGCCGCGCCGTGTGCCGGAGAGCATCTCGGTGCGGCAGGAGCTCGAGGAGGTTCGACACGCCGCGAAGCGGATCGAGAAATTCTTCCCGACCGCCATTCCCAGGCTGGCCGCCTGCCTCTCACGATGCCTCGCGGCTCAGTGGTCCGATGATGTGCCGACGGTGCTGCTGCACGGGGCATACCGTCCCAAGCACGTCTGGGTGCACGACGGTCAGCTGGCGCTCATCGACATCGACGGAATCCGGATGGGCCATCCGGCGTACGACATCGGCCATTTCCTGTCCGCTCTGTACTACCTGGAAACGCAGGGGCATCTCAGCGCGGACGAGCGTCGTGGGGCCGCCCGTCAATTCATCGAAGGGTACATGTCGCGCGCGCCGTTTCAGCTGCAGCCGGCGGCGGTGCTGTGGTTCTTCGCGGCGCTGCTCGTACACAAACAGGCGCGGAAATACGTCATGCACATGCACGACGATCTGGCTGAAAAGGTCGATCGCGTCCTGCGGCTGGCGGAGCGATCGCTCGAAGTGTGCGACAGCCTGCCTGCCAGGGCATCGATGGACGCGATCTGGGAAGTGCTGGACTGACATGGCGAAGACGAGAAGCCTCGAGGCGATCAACAAGAAGCTGTTCAAGGGTGCGTCGAGCCTCCAGGCCACCCTCGAAGGCATGCTCGAGACACGCCGGCCGCTCGCCGTGCTCGAGATCGGCTGTGGCGCCGGGCGGGCACTCATGGAGCTGGCGCTGGCGTTCCGGCACGAGCCGGTCAGGTTCTACGGCATCAACAGGGAGCTCGGGAACCCGATCTCGTCGAGCGCCGACCTGGCCCGCGTCGCCCGGGAGTACGACCTGGACGTGGAAAGCGCGGGCGCCGAGTGGCAGCTGCCCGAGCTCTTCTTCTATGACGCCACGACGCTGCATTTTTCGGCCAACAGCATCGACCTCATTTATCTCTCCTCCGTCGCGCGCTTCATCGAGCATAAGGCCGAGTTCATCGAGGAGGTGTGCCGCGTCCTGACGCCTGGCGGGGTCGCGATCATTCAGCTGAGCAGATCGGGGTGGGATTATCCCGAGGGCGAGATTCGCGACGACCTGCTCGTGACACGGTATCCCTCCCGGCTGGTCCTGACCCACGGCCGCGATCTGGTGCCTCTGCCGAAGTACCTGAAGCAGTTCGCTGAAACGGGCGTCGAGTTCGAATTCATCAGCACTCCGGCATGCGTGCTTCGGGTGACCAAGCGCCAGGCCGGCAGACTCTCGCTCGGGCTCGAGTACGACACCGTCCGAAGCGTGCCGATGACCCAGCTGCCCTACGGCCAGGAAGACGTGCGCGAAGCGCGTGGAGGCTTCAGGAGCGTGTATCGCGTCAGCGACGAGGGTTACAAAGCGATGCTGGACCGCCTCGCGAGGCTCCCGGCGCGCGATAGCCCGACAGGGGGTTCGGAGGAATCTCAGGAAACCAGCCTTCCACTCACGACGCCGAAGCCACCGCGCACCGTAACCAGCTATCGGGTTGGGCAGCGGGTGAAGGTGAAGGGAAAGCGTGGCGAAGGTCGAAGTTTTCGCGCCAGCAAAATCAGGCCCAATGACGATGGTCTGGAGTGGGAAGAGCTCGAAGGCGGAGTCGAGTGGGTCGATGCGGCAACGGGAACGTTCGGCCTGCTCGGATGCACCGTCTACGTCGACGCCGAATATCGCGCCAGCGACACGTGGGATCGCGCCGCGCGAGGCGCATTGAGGCGCGGGACGCTGGCGAAGGTGAGCGGCAGCTTCCGCGACGGACGCTTTGCGCCCGAGCGCCTCGTCATCAAAGAGCCACACGCCGTGATCGTCGAGGAAATTCAGGGCGCGATCAGTTCGATTGACGCGGCCTCCGCGTGTCTGGAAGTCGCAGGGTTCACCGTCCGCGTGGATGCTCGGACGAGGATCGTAACCGAATAGCACAGCTTCGAAGGACGAAACATGGGGCGACCTGTTCCCTCTCTGGACGATGCCGCACTGGACCCGAACCAGATGCTCGGCGCCATTCGCGCGTTGACCGAGCAGGTTCCTCAGACCCGTTTGGGCGTGCGAGCGGTGACGGTGGAACCGCTCGAGCGACGCCTGCTGCGGTATCGCGTCGAGCTCGATGTCGCGCATCCTTCCTGGTCGGTCATCGGAAAGGTCTACGACAACCGTGTCGACGGGCAGCGCGCCTTCGACGCCATGCGGCGGCTCTGGGACGGCGGGTTTTCGGCGCGGCCGCCGGCCGGCGTCCGCATTCCACAACCGTATCGCTATCTCACCGATCTGCGCCTGCTGCTCATGGAAGATGTGCCGGGCAAGCCCCTGAAGACGCTGGTGAAACGGAAGGTTGCCGGACCGGCCGAGATGCGCATGCTCGCCGTCGCCCTGGGCAAGCTTCACGCCTCCGCACTCGCACCCGGCGTGTTTTTCGGCGTGAACGATCATCTGGCGGTGCGGTGCGCGGGTCGGCACGAAGCGCTGGCGCAAGCCTTTCCTGACGTCGCCCCACAGGTCCGATGGATCGCCGAACGGGCGCGCGAACTGGAACGGCGGCAGGGGGCGGCGCCCACCGCCGTCCACGGCGATTTTCATCTGGGCCAGGTCCACGTGCTGGACGACCGCGCCTGGATCCTCGACCTCGACCCGTTGCACGTCGGCGACCCTGCCTACGACGTGGCGATGGTGTTCGTGATGTTCAAGCAGCTCGAACGGAAGATGCACGCCGCGGCCTACCTCCGGTCGCTGCGCGACGCCTTCATCGACGAGTATTTTTCACAAGGCGGCTACGAGATTGCCGGGCGCATACCGTTGCACGTCGCGCTCATCCATCTCAAGCGGGCGTGCAAGCGCTTCCGTTATCAGGACGAAGACGGATGGAGAGACACGGTCCGGCGTCAGATTGAGGAAGGCGTGGCCTGCATGGAACAGATGGACGCGACACCCGTCCTCCGTTCCGCCTGGGACGTGGCGGCCCTGTACGACGAATGTCCCGCGACGGTGTGACTGGACGAGAACACACATGATCGACTTGGCCCGCTCTGAACGGCACATGCTCGACGAGATCAGGAGGGACGCGCCCGAGGAAGCGGAGTTCGTCCTTTGCGGTAGGACACCTGACGAGCTGCTTCCAACCCTGATGGAGACCTTCGCGAGGCGCTACGCGTCGCTGTCATCCGAGCGCGTGTTCGAGGAGCTGAACTACCTCGTCAAGAAGGGTCTGGGAAACGCTTACAAGTGGGGCAACGGCGGCGATCCGGGGCGGACACTGACTGTCCGCGCGGTCATGACCGACCTCGGCGCGGTGGTGGCGATCGCCGATGAGGGCGCCGGCTTCGACGTGACCAATGTGCTTGGACGATTCCTCCGCCACGACACGTACTCCCGTCATGGTGGCTCCGGGTTCTTCCATTTCCACGAGTCGAGGTCCGTCGTCAGCTACGCCGACGGCGGGCGAACGCTGCTCATCCGGTTCCTGTGCGGCGCTCCGTCGGGCGCGCCGGCCGTCGAGAAGACCGAACCGGCACGGGCGCGGAGGCCTGTCCACAAGGGTATCGCGCAGTTGTCCCAGGGGACCCAGGTGAAGGTGAAAGGCCGGCTCACATCTGGCGGCCATTTCGTGGCGGCGAAGGTCAGCCTGAAGGCGGCGGAGGCCCAGGCCAGCATCGACGCCATGATCCAGGACGTGGAGACGTCCGAGCGCCGGATGCGGGTACTGAATTCGATTGTCACGCTGCCCGAACACGTCGAGATCGCGAGCCCCGAGCAGCGGCATCTGGAATTCAGCGCGCTCGACGCGGGGCAGGTTGTCGAGTTGACAGGCGAGTACTCACCCGATCGCGGGTTCGTGCCCGTGAAAGTTCAGGTTCGACACGACTCAGCGTCAGAGCTTGAAGAGATCCAGGGAAGGATCGACGAGGTCAGAGTGGACGAAGGGGCATTTCGCGTTCTGGGAATCCTGGTGATGACCGATCACGAGACCGAGATCAAGGACAAGAGACCGGTGGCGGAGGTCGCACGATGAGTGGCATTTGTGGAATCTACAGCTTCCGCGACCCCTCCCTGGCGAGCCGCGAGATTCTCTCCAGCATGATGGACGCGATTGGGCATCGTGGCACGGTGACCCGCCGAATGTTCGTTGACGATCAGGCAGGGATTGCTCTGGGCCATGTGTTCGCGCCGTCGTTTCTCCCGTCCGACCAAGACGCCATACCGAACTGGCACGAGGACGAGCAGTACGTGGCCACGCTCGACGGGGCCATCTTCAATGCGACGGATTCTGTTCGGGCGAACGGGTCTCGGCGGTATCAGGACCCCGAGTGTGGCGCCGCGATCGAGCATCTGCGGCAGAGCCCCGCCACATTTCCGGAGAAGCTGGATGGCCACTTCGGCATGGCCGTGTGGGACAGGTCGGAGCGCGCGCTGTGGCTGGCGCGCGACGTGCCAGGCTGCAGGCCGCTGTACTACTTTTACCCGGCCGACAAGGGCGTGGTGGTATTTGCCTCGGAGCTGAAGGGCATCCTCGCCCATCCCGCCGTCGAGCGGCGTGTCTCGCGCGACGCCCTGACCGCGTATCTCACATTCGGCTATCTCCCCGCGCCACTGAGCATCATCGACCACGCCCACAAGGTCTTTCCTGGTGAAGTTCTGAGGTTCGATCGAACCGGTGAGGTGACGCGGAGGCGGTACTGGGAGATTCCGCCGTTTGCGGTGCAGGAAGGCGAGCTCGAAGAGCACGCGGTACGAACGAGAGAGCAGGTCATCGAGGCCGTCGCGAAGCATGCAGGAGGCGCGAAGCGCGTCGGCGTGTATCTCAGCGGTGGAGCCGACTCCACCGTCGTGCTCGGGATTCTGCGGCTGCTCGGCGTTCCCGAGCTGCACACCTTCACGATGGGATTTCACACCGATCCCGGGAAGGAGCACCTCAGCGAGGATCTCCAGTGGGCAGAGCACGCGGCACGGGTCTTCGGGTCGACGCACCATCCGATCATCATCGACAGACACCACGATCCCAGGGCCTTGCTGCCGATTGCCCTCCGCCAGTTCGACGAGCCGACACTGACGCCGAACTGCTATTCGAAATTCCTGCTCTCTGAAGCTGCCCGCCGTGAGGGCGTCGATTCGGCGATGTCGGGTTCGTGCGCAGGACCGTGCTTCCAGCAGCCGTCGACGAAACACATTCGCAAGATGCGCGCGGCCGCCGGGGACGCGGCGAGCCCCGAGGAGCTCATCCTGTTCAATCGGACAAAGCTGTTCTCGTTCGACGAGCAGGCGGAACTGCTCACCAAGCCCGAGCCACACGCGCGCGAGATGGCGCTGGACATCATCAAGCGCTTCTCCAAAGGCGTCGACGCGCCTGCGTTCGGCGACTTCATGAACGGCACCCTCATCCGCATGCAGGCCGAGAAATCCATCGGCGTGCAGGACCGCACCTCGAGTGTGAACGGCGTCGAACTGCGTCATCCGTTCCACGACGCCGCGCTGCTGAAGTTCACGAACACGATTCCACCGCGGTTCAAGGGCAGCGAGTCCGATGAGATGCAGAAGGCGGTCCTTACGGCGGCCTTCAAGGACATGCTGCCCGAGGAGATCGTGAGCCGGAAGAAGGCCGGCTTCCCGAGCTACTACTGGACCAACGGCGAGGTCGACGATCTGAAGCACGAGCTGCTGTCGCCGGCGGCTCTCGAACGCGTCGGTTTATTCAGGCCCGACACGGTCCAGAAGATTCTCGACTCGGACAAAGTCAGCACGAAGAAATCTGCAGGGCAGCGGACCTGGGGTCTTCTCGTGATGCAGGCGTGGTTCGAGCGGTACATCAACAGAAACGAAGCTCTCTTCGATGTGATTCAACATGCCTGAGACTGCGAACGCCCTCAGACGCGAATCGCGCAAGACCGCGGCGGTGCTGGGGCGCCGCGAGCCGGTCCTGTATCCGCCACGCATCCTTTCCGGCATCCAGCCTGCCGCGGGGGCCCACCTCGGACACTATTTCGGCACCCTCCGGCAGCAGGTCGATCTGCACCACCGATACCCGGGACAGACGTTCGTCCTGATTGCCGACTATCACGTTCTGACGCGCCATCCCGATCCCACGCAGGTCCGCCAGAACACGATTGAACTGGCCACCACCTATCTGGCAATCGGTCTCGACCCGAACAAGGCCACGCTGTTCCGGCAGTCCGACGTGCCCGAATGCACCGAGCTCGCCTGGCTGCTGTCCTGTGTCACCCCGACGGCGGCCATGCGGCGCGTGCCGACCTACAAGACCGCGATCGAGAGGGCCAACGGGGAACCCGCTTCCGCCGACACCATCGGCCTGCTGGCTTCTCCGGTTCTGATGGCGGCCGACATTTTCGCCTTGCGCGCCACCGTCATTCCCGCCGGCAAGGACCAGGTGTCCAGTGTGGAAGTGGCGCGGTACATCGCGCGTCGATTCAACCGGGCCTTCAACACCGACTATCTCCCGTTGCCGAAGATCTGCCTGACCGACGGCCACTCGGTAGTCGGCATCGACGGGCGCAAGATGAGCGCGCGTTATCGAAACGTCATTTTCCTGTTCGAGCGTTTCGACCAGCTCAAGGCCAAGGTGAGCCAGATCGTTACGGATCCCACGCCTCGCCATGCGCCGAAGAATCCGGACTCATGCAACGTCATGGCCCTGTATTCCCTTGTTGCCACCGCTGCTCAAGCCGAAGCGATGCGCCGGCGGTACCTCGAAGGGTTGGTCGACTATGCCGACGCGAAGCGCGAGCTCACGCTGGCGATTCAGGAATACTTTGCGCCGTTTCTCGACAAGTACGCCGAATTGAAGAGACGGCCGGACTTCGTCGCGGACGTGCTGCGCGAGGGATTCCGCGAGGCCAGGGACCAGGCGCGCGAAACGCTCGACGACGTGCGCCGAATCGTGGGACTGGCGGCGGATTGAGGTGACGTCATCATGAGCGATACCGAGATTCGCGCAGAGCTGAGCTCGCTTGACGTGAAGGAGTTTCTCCAGGTTCAGCACGAGTTCGGCCGGGCCGATCTGCCGCAGGAGTTTCGCCGCTACTGGGCGGCGCGGCACGAATGGGCGAAGGCGATCCTGCTCGACCCCGCGCGGGGAGAACGGGTGCGCCGGCTGGCGTCGCTGCTGGAAGCGATGACGCGGTCCGTTGCGACGTTGGCCAAGGATCCCAAGCCGCGTTACTACAGTTACAGCGACGTCCACCTGCTCGACTGGTACCTCGGCCGGCAGCGCGACACCTTCAAACGGCTGCGAGCCCGCGCGCTCAGGGGGATCTGTCTTCTTCTCCAGGATCTCGTGCGTTTCGAGGCCGACACGCTGGCCGGCATGGAAACCCAGCACGCCGCATCGCTGGACTATGCGTGGATCGTCAAGCGCATCGAAGCGGTCAGGCCGACCTTCCAGCAGGCGCTCGCCCTTCTGCCGCCGGAGACGCTCATGGACACGCACTGGCTGGACGCACCGCAGCACTACGACACAATCGAGGGCTACGCGCTCGAACCGGAACGCGTCTCGGCGCTGGTCCACTTCTCGTGCATGCCGCAGACGAAGTATCACGACGAGGTCCTGTTCCTGCGCGCCATTCATATCTCGGAGCTCTGCTTTTACGCGATCCGCCTGAGCCTGGAAGAGGCGATCGAAAATGCCGGCCACGCCGAGGTGCAGCGCGATGCCCTGGAGGAAGCCGTCGGGTTCAGTTCGATCCTCCACCTGGTCTTCAAGATCCTCCGCACCATGCCCGTGGAGCATTTTCGCGACTTTCGTGACGCGACGGGAAACGCGAGCGCCGTGCAGTCGCAGAACTACCAGCGGATGGAAATCTACCTCCGGGGCCTCAGCCCGCAGAAGCGAGAGATCTTTCTGAAGGATCCGTTTCTTCGAGAGCTCGCGAGCTTCGGACATCCTGAGTTCGTCCATCTGAGTGGCGTCCTGCGAACGTCGCTCGACGACGACGGCGGTCCGCCGGAGGTGATGGATGCGGCCCGGCGGCTGGATCGGAAGCTGCTCGCGTGGCGCGGCCTGCACGTGGCCTTCGCGAAGGGGTATCTTGAACCCCACCAGGTTGGAACCGGGGCGACATCGGGTGCGCCGTACCTCGAGCGGTTTCTCAAACAAGGTCTCTTCGAGGACACGCCCTTCGATGTGTCCGTGATCGACGAGATGTTTGCGGACATGCCGGCCATCCCGGAGATGTTCTCGAAGATATCGGCGTCGTCGGGCATTTCGCCTGCGTTCCAGAAGGCCATCGCGAGACCCGTCTAATCGCGTGCCGCCGGAGTGCGATGATGGACATGTTCGGTGACTTCAATTTCTCGCCGCGCTATTTGAAGAGCGGGCTCAGCCTGCCGTTCGGGCTCGCGGTCGTCTCGGGCGTGGAGGCCGAATCGGCGAAGCACGTCATGGCCGACGTGAAAGCGCGGGCCATGGAGAGAATCCGCCGCGAAGGCTCGAACATTCAGGGCAGAATCACACGCTTCGAGACGTTCTTTCGCGACCACGGCTTCAAGTGTCCGCTCCCGCGCCAGTTCGCGAGGGTGCAGCAGGACGGCGCGCTGCCGACAGTGACGCCGTTCGTCGACGCACTGCTGTCGGCAGAGATGGCCCACGGGCTGCTCATGGGTGTGCAGGATCGAGCGCCGCTGAGTGGTGGGCTCACCTACGATCTCGCTGACGCAGGTGAACAGTACGCCGGAATGCGGGGCCCGGTCACGTGCCGCAACAACGAGATGGTGCTGCGAGACGGGCAGGGTATCGTCGCCTCGTATTTTCAGGGCCCCGACAAACGCTCCGCCATCCAGTCGTCCACTCGCGATCTCGTGTTCTATGCGTTTGCGGCTCCCGGTATCGACGCGAGCGTCCTCGACGAGGCGTTGGCGGACGCGTGTTCGATGTTCGGGGAAGCGGCCGAAGACGCCGGATATCGGGTCTATCCCGCCTGACGACTCGCACCGAGTTACACGACGAACTGCAGCCCGAGCGTGTACATCCGGCCGCCAGGATTCTCCTGGATCCACCGCACCTGGAGGAGCGTCGGGATGCCGACGGGGACGTGTGGCGCAAAGATCTCGCAGCGCATGGCCGTCGCAGGCTCGGTCTTCTCGGTGGTGACCAGGCACAGACCTCCGCCGCCAATGTCGGAGATCTCGCCACGGATATCGGGCTGGGTGCGCGCAGAGATCGCTCCGCTCTCCTCCATGGCGGACAGCACTTTCCCTTTCAATCCCCACGCGACTACATATCTTCGGTGCAGGCGTCGTTCTTGACGCATCTGTCCCTCCTTGTCGTGACAGCGACGTCACGTTCAGGTCTCATGACCTCCAGGGGGGAAGAGGGCAGGCACACGGCCATGCGGGGCGTCCCGGCAGCCGAGCGCATACACCTCACCGGTGGCATGAGCGACACTCGCTACGTGCCGCTTCGTAATTGACTAGTACAGGCCGATATCGAACAGGGACATGTGGAGCACGACGAGAGAGGCCCTGTTGAAGAGCCGAGCGACCAGCGCCGTGCGATTCGACGCGCCGACCTTGGCCATCGCCAGCTTGAGAAAGGCCTTGACCGTGTTCGGACTGATGCACATTTCCACGGCGATCTCTTTGCTGGTCAGTCCCTGCAATAACAACTTCACGGTTTCGGACTCGCGGTTCGTGAGCTGAAATTCCTCGCTCAACTGCGCGATATCGCCGGGCTGCCGCGTCTCGCGCTCGAGCATCAACACGAGTCGCGGTTGAACGCGACTGTCGGTGCCGCTTCGGCCGTCGAGCTGAAACGCGCGACAGACGTAGCGGCGCCGGCCCGACGTGAAGCCGAGCACCATCGGCACTACCGGCTTGTTCAGGCTCGTCAGTTGGGACGGCGTCAACACCGGATCCAGCGAAGGCGCGCTCCGTGTTTTCTTGGGATAGCCGAGAATGTTCGCCGCCTCGGCGTTGTAGTGAACGGGTTGAAAGTGCGAATTCAGCAACAGGATACCAACTCGTGCCGCTGATTTCGAAGGACTCTGTCTGGGGGGCATAGTCTCTCCAAGCCTGCGTGGCTTCACAATGAAATTTGCAGCAGTGGAGAGACGGTGTCAAGGCAATTCGACGCACGTGTGACATCTTTGCATCAACGAAGTAAAGTTCGGGACGACGGATTGTGACGAAATTCAAGAAACTGGTCAATGCTGCGAATGTGGTAGCCCAAATGGGTTACTCCGGAAGGTGTTCGAGTGACTTGACGACTTTTGTCTGCCGCTGCTGGAACTTCTTCGAGTCCTCGATGCCGCAGCGAGCGATCTCCAAACGATCGATTCTGGAGCGACGTTTGCACAACGACGGGCAGCCAGCCTTGGAGGCCGAGGCTCGGTGTTGATTCCACAGCGCATTGCTGCAGGCATCCCACCGCTCTAACGCGGGGCATCCTGTCTGTGGCCTCCACTGGCTGCCACCATTTCTGCGCAGTCAGGGCAGATGGCGAATGGCAGATGGCAATTCAGAACGCTCTCTGCCCTCATCCCTCTGCCCTGCCCTCTAACAGCCTGCACCCTCGGCTACCGAAGCTCGTACGCACCGACGTCGAACGCGCGGCCTTGCGGGCGGCTCTTGCCCTCGCGATCGGTCGCCACCTCGCCGATCGTGGTCCCTGCATCTACCACGGGAGACGTCGCTGTCGGGCGGTAATCGTGGGCGGCCGCATTGACGAAGGCATTCGCGCCAGCGGCGAGATTCGACGCCCCCGCAGCTTCAGACGGCCGGTGGCTGCCGAGAAAGGCGACATTGCGGACGTCGAGGGTCACGCGGGTCGACGTGGCGTCGACGAACGCGCGCTTAATGCCGCTTCCGAAGGTCGTATTCCACACGCGAAACCGCTCGAGGTCGTCTTCATAGCGAATGCCCACGTCGACGTCATGGAGCACCGCGTTTTGGATGCGCACCCACGCGCCTTCCTGGTCCGAAGACGATCCGCGAACGCGGAACGCGATCGCCGAATCCCACACGGTGACGCGCTCCACGGTCGCGTCGATGTTCTCCTTCAAATTGAATGCGGCCTGCACCCGGATCAATCCGCCGCCAAATCCCCAGGCCTCTGTGTCGCGAATCGTGATCTTCGCGCGAGGCGACCGGGCGGCGACTTTGGTGTCGAGCGCGTTCTCGCCGGTCACGGTGCCGGCGGGGAACCCGTTCTCAGCCTGAGCGAGCGGTGCGAGCCACAGGCGGCATCGCTCGATGAGGACGTCGTCCCATCCGGCAGCGACGTCCGTGCCCGTTCGATTCAACTGGATGGCGTCGCCCGAGAAGGAATGGATTTCGGTTCCACGAATCGTCAGGCCGCGCACGGCGCCCGCCACGACGCCGTGCGCGTCGGTGCGCCCACCCGCTGCGTTCAGGCAATGATGGATCAGTGAATCCTCGATGAGCACGTTGACCGCGGCCCCGATGTCGACGCAATCGCGGCCCGATCGGCGTACTTCCACGCGGCGCAGCACGATGGACGACACCCGATCGCTCACGTTGACAGCCGTGCGACGCGCGTATGCCGCGTCGACGATGACGTTTTCCATGACGATGAACGAGTGGTCGATCTGGACCACGGTCCCGGCTGTCGTCAGCACGACGGGACGTCTGGCATCCTCCGCGCGGAGCGTGATCGGCGCGCCGGCCCAGCCGTTTCGGATCGTCCGGATGGATTCCCGGTAAGTGCCCGCGCCAAGCAGGACGGAGTCGCCCGGCCGGGCCGCAAGAAGGGCGGCCTGTACGGCCCCCAGGGGCGCCGCTTTCGTTCCGTCGCCCGTACCATCCGGAGCGACGAACCATTCCCTGGCCTTTGCGGTGGCAGGGAAGAACACTAGAAGCCACACAAGAATCAGCGCGGCGACCGCATTCTCCTTGTGTACCACGGAGAAAATCCTCGAACGGAGGAGCTGAACCTCGTCTTCGTGCGAAGAGTGCCTGTGGCCTTCTCTGTGGTAAGAAGACATGATTCTGTCAGCCGGCTTTGCAGACGCTGCACTCGGGCGCCACGAGCGTAGAGGCGACGATCGTGGCCGGCTCCGACAGTTCGATGGTTGAGTGTCCGCCGACGACGGAGATCGTCGCCGCGCGAACCCGGCGATCCAGCACCAGGACGGGTTCACCATTGACTTCGACAGAGGAGCCCGCCACCAGCGCACACCCGACGATGGCGCCCTTGTCATCCAACTGCACACAGGTCGAGCGCGCATCGGTGACCCACCCGTCGTGAAACCGCGCGCTCCGTCCTTTCGAGAATGCCCAGATGTCCCGCCCGCCCGGCCGCGTGATTTCGAACGCCCGGTCGATGAGCGAGCCCGAGTCCGATTCGATTGGTCGTGCGCTCACGCGCACCCAGGGCGACCCTCCGCGGAAGGGCACGAGCACGGTATGGAACACGGCAGGAAGAAGGGACGTGTTCCGGAACTTCGCGACGGCCCCCTGGATTTTGCGCTCGTATCCGACGGCCAGCCATCCGCCTGCAGACGCCGGCCCTCCCCGGGCGAGCTCGACCGCGACTCCGTCCCGTTCGACCGGAATGACAGCGAGATCCGCGCGTCCGTTCGCCGATCGCGTTTGCACGCCGCCCGTGGTCCGGCTGTGGGCCACGTCCGCCGTTGCGAAATGAAAACAGCGGTCGACGGTATGCTGGCCTTCGCCGACGAGCTCGTCGCGCACGACCCAGTAGTACGGCTTGAGAAAGACGACCGTCCGGCGGTGCGCCACGGGAGCGGCCAGGCGCTCATATCCGTAATGTGACCCGTCAGCGTAGTCGAGCGCGCCAAGCGTAATCCACTCGTGCGCGTCTGCGCGCGGCGCATGCGACCACTTGAGGCGTCCGCGGAACTCGGCTTGCGAGCGTCCGTCGATGACGACGGTATTGTGGGCCTCGGTCTCTCGAAAGTACCGGTGCCAGTCC
>Ga0105107_10001852_pt1 | contig 13809 bp, 11 predicted proteins | sample PPLLaktember2015_6_FD_79335 | JGI IMG/M metagenome (GOLD analysis project Ga0105107, IMG submission 79335) | Freshwater sediment microbial communities from Prairie Pothole Lake near Jamestown, North Dakota, USA - PPLs Lake P8 Core (1) Depth... | ecosystem: Environmental > Aquatic > Freshwater >...
CGGCGGTGAGCATCGGCGCCGCGCTCGCCGAGATCGGCCACAAGGTGCTCGTTGTCGACCTGGATCCGCAGGGCAACGCGTCGACGGGTCTGGGCATCCGACACGACGCGAGGGACGTGACGGTCTACGACGTGCTCGCTGCCGAGGCTCCGATCGAGGGTGCCGTCGTGGAGACGCCGGTCCAGGGCCTGTTCGCGATCCCCTCGACGATCGATCTGGCAGGTGCGGAGATCGAGCTGGTGAGCCAGTTCTCGCGCGAGCTCCGGCTGCGTCGTGCCCTCGAGCCGCTCAAGGCCGCCGGCTACGACTTCGTCTTCCTCGACTGTCCCCCATCGCTCGGGCTCCTCACGGTGAACGCGCTCGCGGCCGCCGAGGAGCTCATCGTTCCGATCCAGTGCGAGTACTACGCGCTCGAGGGCCTCGGGCAGCTGCTGCGCAACGTCGGGCTCGTCCAGCAGAACGTGAACCCGTCCCTTCGCCTGACCGGCATCGTCATGACGATGTACGACCCGAGGACCAGGTTGTCCGAGCAGGTCGTCGCCGAGGTGCGCCGGTACTTCGGGAAGCGCGTCTACAAGACGGTCATCCCACGGACCGTCCGCCTGTCCGAGGCGCCGGGGTTCGGGAAGCCGATCACGGTCTACGATCCGAACTCACGGGGGGCGGTGAGCTATCGGGAGCTCGCGCGTGAGGTGGCGCGCCGGCGGCCGAGCGACGAGCCGCTGCCGCATCTCGAGGACTTTCGAGTGGGAGGCCCCCCACGGCCAGAGCCCGTGAGCGCGCCACGCGCCCTTGGGGACGTGACACGGGCTGGTGAGGCAGCCGGTGTGCAGGAGCCGCGCCCGTCGGCCCCGGCGCCAGCGGCGGTGGAGCCTGAGCCGATCGAACCATCATCGTCGCCCGCCGGGGCAGAGGGCGAACCGGCATCCGGGGTCGAGGGTGCCGCCGAGCAGGCGGAGACCCCGCCGACCGAGGACCTCGTGCAGGAAGTGCAGGAGGAGGTCGAGCCCCCGGAGGAGCCAGCGCCCACGACCGTGGTCAGGGGGGACGTGCTTGAGCCTGAGCCGGAGGCAGACGAAGAGGGTGGCCCACCGGCATCAGGCGAGATCCACGAGAGGCACGACGACGGTTACGGGGTGGACGTCTCCCGGTCCTCGAGCCCGGCGCAGGTTCCGGGGAAGGAAGAGGCGCGGCGCGAGCTCGAGACGTCGGGTCCTGAGCAGGCTCCACCTGTGACGGAGGTTCCCGCTGGCGGTTCGGATCGGGATGGCACGGAGGCGTGGATCGCCGCCGTGGAGGCTGAGACGCGATCGGAGGCTGAGCCCCCCTCGGCGCCCACGACGCCACCCTCTGTGCGTGAGATCGACCTGGAGCCTGAACCTGAAGCCCTCGGTGCGGTCGAGCCGACCGAGGTCATCCGGATCGAGGACCGGGACGCGGCTGGTGAGCACGAACCTCGGGGTGAGCAGGATGCCGATGCGACTTCGGGGAAGCGGCGATGGGCCCTGTTCCGGCGAGGAGGGAGTCGATGACGAAGCGAGGCGGGCTTGGCCGAGGACTCTCGGCGCTGATCCCGGGAGCTGTGGAGGAGTCGGGTGCCGGACTCCTGGAGGTGCCGGTCGAGTCCGTGCTGCCGAACCGCCGGCAGCCGAGGACGGTCTTCGACGACGAGACGCTCCAGGCGCTGGCGACGTCGATCCAGGAGGTTGGGATCCTCCAGCCGATCGTGGTGCGGAAGTCCTCCGCCGGGTACGAGGTGATCGCGGGCGAGCGACGGCTGCGAGCGGCCAGGCTCGCGGGGCTCGCGACCATCCCGGTCATCCTGCGCGACAGCGATGACGCGGAGTCGCTGCGCGAGGCGCTCATCGAGAACATCCACCGGGAGAACCTGAACCCGATCGAGCTCGCGGAGGCCTTCCGTGAGCTGCTGGAGGAGCTGGGGCTGAAGCAGGAGACCCTCGCCGACCGCCTCGGCGTATCCCGCTCCCACGTCGCGAACACGATCCGCCTCCTGCAGCTACCGACGGAGGTCCAGCAGCTCCTCGCGGACGGTCGGATCCAGGCCGGCCACGGACGGGCGCTCCTTTCGCTCGCCGACGGGGAGGCTCAGACCTCGCTGGCGCTGCGGTCGGCGGCCGAGGATCTGTCCGTCCGTGAGGTGGAGGACCTCGTCCGTCGGTTCCTCGAGCGCCCCACCGCCGAGCCCGCGGCCGCGGCGGAGGCGGAGGCGCCCAGCGTCCCGGCGCAGAGCTCACTCGCGGAGGTCGAGGAGATCCTCTCCGAGCAGCTCGCCACGCGGGTGACGATCCAGATGGGCCGCAAGCGGGGCAAGGTCGTCATCGAGTTCGGGTCCGCGGACGATCTCGAGCGGATCGTGTCGGAGATCCTTGGCTCGGGACCTGGGCTGGCTCCGGACTAGTCTGAGCTGGACTAGGTCCGCCGGGCGAGGGCGAAACCGAGGATCCGCTCACACAGCTCCGCGAGACCGACCCCGGCGGCACGCGCGGCCATCGGCAGGAGGCTCGTGTCCGTCATGCCTGGCGAAACGTTCACGTCGACGACCCACGGCTGCCCCTGGGCATCCACGAGCAGGTCCGCACGTGAGACGTCGCGCAGCTGGAACGCTCGAAAGGTGTGTGCCGCAACGGTGTTGCAGCTGTCCGCGACCTCGCTCTCGAGTCGAGCGGGTGCGTGATACTCGGTGGCGCCCGGCGTGTACCTCGCCGCGTAGTCGAAGACACCCGACTTGGGGACGACCTCGACGAGCGGGAGCAGATCGTCCGAGGTACCCACCATCGAGGCGGCGATCTCGACCCCTTCGACCTTGCGCTCGACGATGGCGGCCTCGGCGAACGACAAGGCGTTCATGACCGCGTGGGGGAGATCGGCCTCGCGCTCGACGAAGGTGAGACCCATCGCCGATCCGGCACGCGACGGTTTGACGACAGCCGGCAGGCCGACCCGGTCGAGGAGCCGATGCAGGAGGGCCCCCGCGCCGAGATCCCGCAACGCGGTGGCCTCGATCACGGCCCACGGGGGCGTCGGCACGCCGGCTGCGCCCATCGTCTCCTTGGCGAGCACCTTGTCGAACGAGGTCTGGCAGGCGAGGGGTCGGGTGCCCGTGTACGGGAGGTCCAGGAGCTCCAGCAGGCGCTGGACGGTGCCGTCCTCGCCCTCCTTGCCGTGCAGGGCGACATAGCACGCTGAAACCATTGCAGCAGAGAGGGTTTCGACGAGAGGGACATCCGCGGGGTCGACGACGAAGGCATCGAGACCCCGCGAGACGAGGGCGGTCATCACCCGATGCCCGGAGCGCAGGGAGACCTCGCGCTCCGGGGAGCGTCCTCCGGCGAGCACGGCGACCCGGACCTGGCTCACGGCGACAGCGACCGGTACAACTCCTCCTCGTCCGCCAGGAGCTCGCCGAGCCGCTTCACCCCCTCCGCGATCCGGTCCTCCGTGGGATGGCAGAACGCGAGCCGCATGCGGTCGATCCCGCGGCCGTCCGGGTAGAAGGCGGTCCCCGGGACGTAGGCGACCCGTCGCTCCACGGCGGCGGCGAGCATCGCGGCAGCGTCCAGGTAGTCGGGGAGGCCGATCCAGACGTAGAACCCCCCGGCCGGTCGATTCCAGGATGCGTCCTGGGGGAAGTGCTCCTCGAGCGCGGCGAGCATGGCGTCCCGACGTGATGCGTAGAGCGACACGAGCCGTGCGAGGGTCGTGCGCCACGTTGCGCCGGTCAGGTACCGCTCGGTCAGGAGCATCGTGAGGTTGCTCCCGCACAGGTCCGAGGCCTCCTTGGCCAGGATCAGCCGCTGCAGGACGCCGGGCTCGGCCACCGTCCAGCCGACGCGGACGCCCGGCGAGAACACCTTGGAGACGGTGCCCAGGTAGATGACGTTCGTGGGATCGAGGGACCGGAGCGTCGGCTCGACGTCACCCTCGAACCGCAGGAGCCCGTAGGGGTTGTCCTCGACGATCGGCACGTGAGCCTCGCGGCAGAGCGCGACGAGCTGCTCGCGCCTGGGTCCCGACATCGTCACGCCGGCAGGGTTGTGGAAGTTGGGGACCGTGTAGACGAACTTGGGGCGGACGCCGCGCAACAGGGCGTCCTCGAGCTGCTCGACCACCATGCCGTCTTGGTCGAGGTCGACCTGGAGGAACCGGGGCTCGTACGCGCTGAACGCGGAGAGCGCGCCCACGTACGCCGGCGCCTCAACCACGACCACGTCACCGGGATCGACGAGCACCTTGCCGATGAGGTCCAGCCCCTGCTGGGCGCCCGCGGTGACCACCATGTCTTCGGGGTCGGCCAGCGTGCCCTCCTCCGCCATGAGCATCGCGAGGCGCTCCCGCAGGGCGGGGGGGCCCTGCCCCGCGCCGTACTGGAGGGCGACATCGGATCGGTCGGCGAGCACCGCGCCGAGGATCTCGAGCACGTGGTCCGGCGGGATCGCCTGGACGAAGGGCATGCCTCCGGCCAGCGAGATCACGTCGGGGCGGGCGGCGACGGCGAACAGGGCCCGCACCTCCGACGCAGACATCTCCGAGGTGCGTCGCGCGTAGAGATCCGCGTACGGGTCGACGCTGAACTCGGCCATGGGAGGCACGATGGTAGCAACGTGCCGGGTCACAAGCCATGAACGGCGGGCCGGGGTGTCGCGCCCGATCCGTCGATCAGCGGCGATCTGCTGGTGGGGGTCGGGCGGCACCCGGTTGTCTCGGTCACTCCTGCACCTTCGGTACGACTTGCGCTGCAACGAGCTCAAGCTCATCGAGGTCGTCCACGAGCTCGTGGTTCAGGATGATCCGTTGGACGCCTGCCGCCGCATACTCGGCGAGGCGCTCCGCTGCTCGGTCGGGGGTCCCGACGATGCAGTCGCGCTCGATGTCGGCGAGGTACGCGCCGGGATCGCCCGCGGTCGGGTCGTTCTGCCGAGCACGCTCGACCCGGTCGCGCCAGGCCGCATCGGTCTGCCCGACGAAGAACCAGGTCATGAGGGAGGTGGTGACCTCCCCCTGGTCACGGCCGGCCGCGTCGAGCCCGTCCCGGATCCGTCCGAACCGTTCCCGGACCTCGCTGGGCGTTCCGCCGACCGTGTTGAACTCGTCGGCGAACCGGGCGACGAGCCGCTGCATGCGCGGGCCCGCGGCCCGTCCTCCAAGCACGATCGGCGGGTGCGGGCGTTGGAGCGGCTTGTGGAGGAACCCACAGTCCTCGATCGCGTAGTGGGGGCTCTCGAACGAGAATCGCTCCTGCGTGAGCAGGCCGTGGACGATCTCGACCTGCTCCTCGAAGATCTCGAACCGTTCGCCGGTCGGGGGGAACGGGAACCCATGCGTGCGGTGCTCCTCCTCCCACCACCCCGCGCCCATCCCGATCTCGACCCTGCCGCCGGAGATGTGGTCGACGGTCGTCGCGACCTTGGCGAGCACGGTCGGGTGCCGGAAGGTCGCAGGGGAGACCATCGTGCCGAGCCTGAGCCGCTCGGTTCGAACCGCGAGGCCCGCGAGGATCGTCCAGGCGTCGTTGGAGCCCCGTGCCCGGGCCCCCTGGACGGAGAGGTAGTGATCGGAGCTGAACAGAGCCTCGAAGCCGAGCCGCTCGGCCGCCTCGGCGACGGCGACCCACTGTGGCCAGGTCACGCCCTCCTGTCCCTCGAGCATCAGGCAGAACCGCATCGTCGTCTCCCTCGCGACCGCTTCGCTAGCATCCTGGCATGGAGCGGCCGAGCCCCGCAGAGGTACGCCGGGCCGTGCGGGCGATGGCGCTCGGAGCCCTGCTCGGAGCGGTGATCGCGCTCTGGGCTCGGCGCTCGGGTTGAGACCTCCGGCTCTGGCGGCCCCGCTCGCTACGAGCCCACCGTGCCTCGCAGGAAGCGGCCGATCCCCTCAGCGATCGCGTCGGCGATCCTGCGGCGGAACAGCGGGTCCGAGAGCAGGAACCCCTCGTCGGGATCCGAGACGCGTCCGGGCTCGACGATGACGGCCGGCATGCTCGTCTCCCGGAGCAGCGTGACCGCGAGCGGGCGGGTCCCACCGTCGGGCAGGCCCGTTGCCACGAGCTCCGCCACGATCAGCTCGGCGAGGCGGCGGCCGGCGGGGGAGTGGGTCGTGGACGTGCCCCAGTAGGCGCAGGCGGCCCCACGGCCGTGCGGGTCTGCCGCGCCGAGGCTCAGCGAGACGCACACGGCCGCGGCGAGGCCGTTGGCCGTCTGCGCGCGGTCCGAGGGCGTCGGATCCTCGCCGGGTGTGCGGAGCATCGCCGGGGTCGCGCCACGCTCCTCGAGCGAGCGCGCGAGCTCGGCGGCGAGCGCGAAGGTCAGGTCCGCCTCGAGCGATCGCTCCTGGCGTGAGGGGTCGCGGTCGCCGTGGCCGGGATCGATCGCGACGGTGGAGCCGGCGAGCGAGGTCGTCATCGCCCGCACCGCTTCCTCTTCGCGCACCACGGCTCGGCTCGGCCCATCGAGGGTCGGGCGCATCCGCTCCAGCGTGCGGACCGCGTCGAACCCGACGATGCCGTCGACGCGGTCGGCGACGTTGCGCTGGAACTCGCGGACGGCCTCCGACGTGTCGCGGCCGAAGATGCCGTCCTCCTTGCCCGCATCGAACCCGAGGGCGGTCAACATCCGCTGCAGCTCGCGGACGTCGTCACCTCGGAAGGCGGGTGAGCGCAGGTACAGGGTCCGGTCCCCCAGCCGGTAGCCCGACTCCACGAGCAGGCCCCACGTATCGGACCCGACGATCCCGTCGACGGGCAGGCTGCGGGCCCCCTGGAACGCCCTCACCGCGCCTTCCGTGGAGGGGCCGAAGGTGCCTTCGAGCTCGGATGGGGCGACCCGGTGGCCGAGATCGATCAGACGACGCTGGACGTCGCGCACGGCCTCGCCCGCGTCACCGCGCCGGATGATCTGCATGCACCGAGGTTGGCAGCAGCCGGGTCGAGGCGGCAACCCCCGCCGACCCTAGGAGAGGTGCGGGTCGATCTCCTTGAGCAGGGCGTCCTTGCCGCGGGCGCCCACGACGCGGGCCCGCTCCTCGCCGTCGACGAACAGCATCAGGGTCGGGATGCTCATGATCCCGTACCGCTGGGCGACCGCCGGATGGTCGTCGATGTTCAGCTTGGCGACCTGGAGCTTCTCGGCCTTGTCGCGGCCGATCTCCTCGACCACGGGTGACACCATGTGGCAGGGCACGCACCACTCGGCCCAGAAGTCCACGAGCACCGGGGTCTCGGACCCGAGCACCCGCTCCTCGAAATCCTCTCCCGTCAGGTCGCCGATCATCGCCATCTCGTTCGTTCCTTCCATCCGCGGGCGGACCGCCGATCGATCGGTCCACGCTCCTCGCCGCGCCGAGCGGTGCCCGGCACCCTCATCCTGCCTCGCCCTGGTCCTCCAGGAACCGCTCGGCGTCGATCGCCGCCTTGCACCCCTGACCGGCGGCGGTCACCGCCTGGCGGTAGATCCGGTCGGTGACATCGCCGGCCGCGAACACCCCGGGGAGGCTGGTGGAGGTCCGCGGCTCGTTCACCACGATGTACCCGTGCTCGTCGAGCTCCAGCAGGTCGACGAACAGCGACGTGTTCGGCGTGTGGCCGATGGCCATGAACACCCCGTCCGCCGCGAAGTCGACCATCTCGCCGGTCTTCACGTTCCTGAGCCGGACGCCGGTGACCGCGTCCTCACCCAGGATCTCGTCCACGACCGTGTCCCAGACGAAGGAGATCTTGGGGTTGGCGAGCGCCCGCTCCTGCATGATCTTCGAGGCGCGCAGCTCGTCCCGACGGTGCACGACGGTGACCTTGCTCGCGAACTTCGTGAGGAAGGTCGCCTCCTCCATGGCCGTGTCGCCGCCGCCGACGACGACCAGCTCGCGGTCGCGGAAGAAGAAGCCGTCGCAGGTCGCGCACGCGCTGACGCCCCGGCCGCGGAGCTGCTCCTCGCCGGGCACGCCCAGCCACCTGGCGCTCGCGCCGGTCGCCACGATGAGCGTGCGCGCCCGCCACTCCTGATCTCCGGCCCACACGCCGAACGGGCGGCTCGACAGATCCACGCGTGTCGCGGACTGGGCGACGATCTCGGCCTCGAACCGCGCCGCCTGCTTCTCCATGGCGTCCATCAGCTCGGGACCGAGGATCCCGTCGGGGAACCCCGGGTAGTTCTCGACGTCGGTCGTCAGCATGAGCTGACCCCCCGCCTCGAGCCCCTTCAGCACGAGGGGGTTCAGGTTGGCGCGGGCCGCATACAGGGCGGCCGTGTATCCGGCCGGACCCGAGCCCAGGATCACCACGCTCCGTTCCTCGGTCATCGCTCCTCGGTCTTCGCTCGCCTCTCGATCATCCATGGAGGATAACCGTCGGCTATTCCTGGGCGCTCGACCCGGAGCGGCGAACCTTCCCCGAGCTCGTCCGTGGCAGCTCGGGGACGAGCACGAGCTCGCGGGGGCTCTTGTGCCTGGCGAGTCGCCGGGAGGCGAACCCGCGCAGATCCTCGAGCGTCGGGAGCTCGCCGCCGGCGCGAGGGACCACGTAGGCCACGACCCGCTCACCCCACTCGGGGTCCGCTCGGCCGCGGACCAGGACCTCGGCCACCTCCGGATGGTCGCGCAGGACGGCCTCGACCTCCTCCGGCCAGACCTTGTCGCCGCCCGTGGAGATGACGCCGTCCGCCCGGCCCAACACGCGGAGCCGACCCTCGGGATCGACCTCGCCCGCGTCGCCGGTCCGGAGCCAGCCGTCCGCGGCGAAAGCCCGCTGGGTACCGGCCGGGTCGAGGTGGTACCCGAGCATGAGCGTCGGCCCGCCGAGCTCGATCCGACCCTCCGGGTCCAGGCGGAGCCCCACCTCGGGGAACGGACGTCCCTCGTAGACGACACCGCCGCACGACTCGGTCAAGCCGTAGGTCTCGACGGGGCGCGCGCCAGCGGCCTCGGCGCGGAGACGGAGCGTCGCGGGCAAGGGAGCGCCGCCGACGAGGATCGCGGCGAACCGAGCGACGTCGACCCCGGCGTCCAGGAGACGGGCGAGCATGGTCGGGACGAGCGAGACGTAGGCGAGGTCGGGCTCGGCAGCCACCATCCCCGGGTCGAAGCGCGGGTGGACCACGACGGGCGCCTCGAGGAGCACACCGCGCAGGAGCACCAGCAGCCCACCCATGTGGGCGACCGGCAGGCAGCACAGCCATGGGTCGTCTGACGAGGAGCCGAGGGCGGCGGCCGACCCCCGCACGGCCGCCAGGAGGGCCCGCCGGGTGAAGCACGCGAGCTTCGGCAGGCCGCCCGTCCCGGAGGTGTGCACGACCAGCGCAACGCCGGTTTCGGGGCGGAGGCCGTCGCGTCTGCGTTCCCAGGCGTCGGCGCGCAGGATCAGGGTCGGGCGCGCCCGGGCGATCAGGGACGAGACCTCGCCGGGAGCGAGGCGTGGATCGACCGGGAGCAGCGCGGCTCCCGCGTCCCAGATCTCGGGCACCAGCTCGAGCCAGGTCGGTCCCGGCCCGTCGAGCACCGCGATCAGGTCCCGAGGGCCGATCTTCGCATCAACGAGGCGCGCCACCTGCGATAGGCTAGCCCACCGTACGAGCAGCGGCTCTAGGAGTGATCACTCATATGACAGAGCTCCCCGAGTGGCAGCGGGCCGGCGGGTACTCGGACATCCGGTACGAGACCGCCGACGGCATCGCGAAGATCACGATCGACCGACCCGAGGTGCGCAACGCGTTCCGGCCGCTCACCGTGAGGGAGTTGCGGCACGCCTTCGATGTGGCCCGCGACGACCCGGCGATCGGCGTCATCGTGCTGACCGGGGAGGGACCGCTCGCGTTCTGCTCGGGTGGGGACCAGCGCGTTCGGGGGGACGACGGCTACGTGGAGGACGACACCGGGATCGCGCGGCTGAACGTGCTCGACCTGCAGATCCAGATCCGGCGGAGCCCGAAGCCGGTGATCGCGATGGTTGCCGGGTTCGCGATCGGCGGCGGTCACGTGTTGCACGTGTGCTGCGATCTCACGATCGCGGCCGACAACGCGAGGTTCGGCCAGACGGGCCCGAGGGTGGGGTCGTTCGACGGGGGCTACGGGATCAACCTCCTCGCGCGACAGGTCGGCGAGAAGCGAGCCAAGGAGATCTGGTTCCTGTGCCGCCAGTACGACGCCGAGACCGCGCTCGCGTGGGGGCTCGTGAACGCGGTCGTGCCGCTCGAGGAGCTCGAGGCCGAGACCGTGCGCTGGTGCCGGGAGCTCCTGGGGATGAGCCCGCTTGCGCTCCGCCTGCTCAAGGCCGGGTACAACGCCGGGGTCGATGGTCTGGCCGGCGTTCAGCACCTGGCGGGGGACGCGACGCTCCTGTACTACATGACCGACGAGGCGCAGGAGGGCCGCGACGCCTACGTGGAGAAGCGCGAGCCGGACTTCTCGAGGTTCCCCAAGCGGCCGTGAGCGCCGCGCGTGAGGATGCCGCGGTGAACCGGCTCGGGGTCTGGTGGCACGGCATCCGACCCCGCACCCTCGCCGCAAGCGTGAGCCCGGTGGTGGTGGGGATCGCCGCCGCGGGACGCGTGGTGGTGTGGCGCTCGATCGCCGCGCTCGTGGTCGGGCTGTCGCTCCAGATCGGCGTCAACCTCGCGAACGACTACCACGACGGCGTGCGAGGCGTGGACACGGAGCACCGGCTGGGGCCGCCGCGCCTCACGGCCTCGGGGATGGCCTCGCCGCGGGCCGTGTTGCTGGCCGCGCTCGGCTGCATCCTGGTCGCCGGCCTGGCCGGGCTGGCGCTCGCCGTCGCCACCTCGCTGTGGCTGATCCCGATCGGGGCGGCCGCGATGCTCGCCCTGTGGCTCTACAGCGGCGGCCCGCGGCCCTACGCGAGCCTCGGCGTGGCCGAGGTGATCGTCTTCCTGTTCTTCGGCGTGATGGCCACCGCGGGCTCCGCCTACGTCAACGCGGAGACGGTGAGCGCGGCGGCCTGGTGGTCGAGCGTGGCGATGGGCCTCCTGATCGTCGCCATCCTGGAGGCGAACAACATCCGGGACATCCCGACCGACGCGGCGGCGGGCAAGCGGACGCTCGCGGTGCGGATCGGATCTCTTCGGGGCAGGCGCCTGTACCGGGGGCTGGTCATCGCGTCCTACGTGGCGCTCGTCGCGGGGGTCTCGGTCGGTATCGCCGACGACGCGCGCGGGCTGCCGATGTGGGCGTTGCTCGCCCTGGCCTCCTGGCCGCTGGCGATCCGTCCGATGGAGGCGGTCGGATCGGCCGAGGGCCGCGAGCTCATCCCTGTGCTCGTGGGGACGTCCCTGCTGACGATGGCGTTCGCGGCCCTGCTTGCGATCGGGCTGTGGGTCGCGGGGGCGACGGCCTCGTGAGCCCGCCGGGGGAGGCCGAGGTAGCGCTCGCATGCATGCGCGCGCTCGTGGGCTCGATGGCGACCTGGGGTCTCAGCGATGCCTGTGTCTCGCCGGGCTCGCGGTCGACGCCCCTCGCGCTCGCGCTCGCCCGTGACGATCGGGTCCGCCTCCACGTGCACCTCGACGAGCGCGCTGCAGCCTTCTTCGCGCTCGGTCTGGCCAAAGCGAGTGGCCGTCCGGTGGCGGTCGCCTGCACGAGCGGGACCGCCGCCGCCGAGTGCCTCCCCGCGGTCGTGGAGGCCTCGATGGCGCGGGTGCCTCTGCTCGTCCTCACCGCGGACCGCCCACCGGAACTTCGCGGCGTGGGCGCCAACCAGACGATCGATCAGGTCGGGCTGTACGGCTCGTTCGTGCGACGCTGGGTGGACGCCGAGGTCCCCGGCGATCGACCCGAGGTCGGGTACTGGCACAAGCTCGGCTATGAGGCGTGGGCCGCAAGCCAGCGTCACCCTCCCGGACCCGTCCATCTGAACCTGCCCATCCGCGAGCCGCTGGTGCCCGCCGGCGAGCCGGCGGACGTCGGCGAGGTCGCGGAGGCCTTCGCCGACGCCGCGTTCCCGACTCCGGTCCCGACCGAGGACGACGTGCGGGACCTGGCCGAGATCGTCTCGTCCACGGCGCGCGGCCTCGTGCTGGCCGGCTCCCTGCGGACGCCGGCGCCGGCCGTGCTCGAGCTCGCCGAGCGCGCCGGATGGCCCCTCGTCGCCGAGCCCACCTCGGGGCTCCGGGTCCCGGGTGCGCTCGAGGCCGGCCAGCTCCTCCTCGCGGACGAGGGGTTCGGCTCGACCCACACGCCGGAGGTCGTCCTGCAGGTCGGCGCCGCACCGACGAGCCGCGCCGGACTGGGGCTCGTGGCCGCGACCGATCGACTCGTCGTGGTGGACCCGGACGACCTGGTCGCCGACCCGTACCGCAAGGCCCACCCGAGGCTGGTCGCCGACGCCGAGGGGCTCGTGACGGCCGCCCTACAACGCTGCGCTCCCCGGGGTGGGACGCCCTGGGCCGCGGCGTGGCGGGCCGCGGACGAGCGGGCCCGGCGCGCGGCCGACGAGCTGATGGACGGCTGGAGCGAGCCCGCCGAGGCCCGAGTCGCTCGCGACGTGGCCGCGGCGGCGCCCGACGGTTCGACGCTCGTGGTGGCCTCGAGCATGCCGGTCCGCGATCTGGACGCATGCATGCGGCCCCGCACGGGCCTCCGGGTGCTCGGGAACCGCGGCGCAAGCGGGATCGACGGGTTCGTCTCCACGGCGCTCGGCGTGAGCGCGGCGCGATCGCCGAGCCTCGCACTGTGCGGAGACCTGTCGCTCCTCCATGACGTGGGCTCGCTCGTGTGGAGCGCCCGACGCAGCTACGACACCGTGCTCGTCGTGCTCAACAACGACGGTGGCTCGATCTTCTCGTACCTGGCGCAGCACGACCTCCCCGAGCTCGAGGCGCTGTTCACGACGCCGCACGGGACCGACCTCGCCGCTGTGTGCCGGGCGGCGGGAGCGGGCCACGCGCTCGTCGTCCACGCCGGCGATCTCATCCCCGCGGTCGAGCAGGCGCTCTCGGCCGGCGGCGTCCGGGTCGTCGAGGTGCCGATCGACCGCGATCGCGACCTCGCGCGCCACGCGGAGATACGGGCGGCGGTGGCTCGAGCCGTCTGAGGGGCAGCCACGAGATCGTCCGGCCCCTGCGCCCCGCGGCTCTACCCCCAGCGAAGCGAGTCCAGGAGCGCGCGGAACTTGCGGTCGGTCTCGTCCAGCTCCATCGAGGGGTCCGAGTCCGCCACGATCCCCGCGCCGGCGAAGACCCGGGCGGTCATGCCGGTGATCTCGGCGCATCGCAGGGCGATCGCCCATTCGCCGTCGCCCTCCGCGTCCACCCACCCCACGGGGCCCGCGTAGCAGCCGCGGTCCAGCGGCTCGAGCTCGGCGAGCACCGCGCGCGCCGCATCCCGGGGCGTGCCGCACACGGCGGGCGTCGGGTGCAGCGCCGCGACGAGGTCCAGGACGCTCCGGACCGAGGGGGCGAGACGGCCCCGGAAGGGGGTGGCGAGGTGCCAGACGTTGGCCGTCCCGAGGAGCTCGGGCTCGTGGGGATAGCTGAGGTCCTCGCAGAGCGGCTCGAGCGCCATGGCGACATCGCGGACGACGAGCTCGTGCTCCTCCCGGTCCTTCTCCGAGCCGAAGAGCCGCGCCGCCGACGCCCGGTCCTCATCCGGATCCCCGAACCGGGGAGCCGATCCGGCGAGCGGCGTCGCCGCCACCTCGCCGCCCTCCTTGCGCACGAGTAGCTCCGGGCTGGCCCCGATGAGCGACCCCGTCGGCACCAGGTCTCCGGCGTCGAGCGCCAGCTCCGGCGCGGCGAACACGTAGCAGTCGGGATCGACGGCTCGCAGACGCCAGAGCAGCTGCTTGGCATC
>Ga0105107_10001853_pt1 | contig 13805 bp, 13 predicted proteins | sample PPLLaktember2015_6_FD_79335 | JGI IMG/M metagenome (GOLD analysis project Ga0105107, IMG submission 79335) | Freshwater sediment microbial communities from Prairie Pothole Lake near Jamestown, North Dakota, USA - PPLs Lake P8 Core (1) Depth... | ecosystem: Environmental > Aquatic > Freshwater >...
AGTACTGGCAAACACTTTATATTTCTTTTTATCACCGTTATCAAGTACTACAGATTTAAGCAGGGTGTTAAGATCTTCCTCAATTTTCCAGACACCCAGAATTGTGAATTCGTTAAGGTAATGTTTAGAGATACAGCCCATTAATCTGTCAGGATTTTACTTTTCAGTCCATTTCAGGGTCTCAATCATATGAATGACATCCTCCCTGAGGAATTCAATCACAGGTTCCAGTGAATCGGCATTCGGTTCCGATTCAAAATATAATGACCCCCTCAGGTAATGATCGGTGCTGTCGGTAACATAAAACTGGACAGCTGAGGCCGTATTGCCTTTGAGGTCATAAAGAATACCATAAACCCGGTTCTCTTCATTCTCAATCAGCAGCTCATTTATTGCATCTGCTTTGGTAATATGATTTTTTACGTTCATGGTATAAGTCTGTTCAATAAGTCCGGCAAGATCACCAGCGACGTCTTTGTATGTAAGATAAATCCTGGCTTTGAATCGGGGGAATTCAATATTAAACCAACCGGATTCCGACAAATTATCAGTCTTGTCGGAGAGAGTCCCATAAACAGGGTATTCAAATATCATCGGAATATCTTCATTCTGTCCAGTTTTGTTGAATACTGCGTATTCCTTTGCAGGCAGATCAATTCTGAAATAGCCTTTTGGTTTTGGTACAGATACTTCCCTGCAACTGCATAAGCCACCCATTGCCAAAACACCGATTAGCACAGTAATATTAACCTTCCATGATTTTGCCATTCTTTGTAGCTATTTCCACCCGTATCTCTTTAATCCTTCTTTTATCAGCCGACTCTATCCTGAAAATGAAATTCCGGTAAGTAATTACCTGGCCTTTCTGGGGGATCTCTCCCGTAAGTTCAAGTAGCAGACCTGCCAGTGTCTCCGATTCCCCCCTGACATCTTCAAACGGATCATCTTCAATTTCAATTATTTTGAAGAAGTCGTTCAGAAGTATTTTGCCTTCAAAAATATATGTTTTTTCATCTAATTGCCTGAATAGTGTTTCAACTTCGTCGCTTTCATCAGTTATTTCGCCAACTATTTCCTCAAGTACATCCTCGAGGGTTATTATCCCTGAAGTGCCTCCGTATTCATCAATAACGACAGCCATGTGTATCTTCCTGATCTGAAATTCCTTAAGTAATTCATTTATCTTCTTTGTTTCAGGTACAAAATGAGGCGGGCGCATTAACGACTGCCATTTGAAATTATCCGGATTGTTCGTATACGGAAGAACGTCTTTTGCAAATAATATCCCTTTTACCGCATCAAATGATCCCGCATAAACCGGAATTCTTGAAAACCCTGATTCGATGATTATCGATTTTACCTTGTTGAATCCAAGTTTTATATCAATAGAAGTTACATCTATTCTTGGGCTCATTATCTCGCTGACGTTAATATTCCCGAAGTTAACTATCCCCTTCAGAATCTTTTCATCTTCATTGATATCATCCGATGCAAGTTCCAGTGCGTCCGACAGATCATCCATGCTGATATTCTTATGATGATGTCCTGTCCTCTTTTTTACAAATGAAGTTGAGAATACAAGGAGGGATGTGACCGGCTTGAACAATGTTTCCAGAACTGACATTGGATATGCCATAAAGAGAGACATCGAAATCTGGTTTTTGGTAGCAAAGACTTTCGGCATAATCTCACCAAAGAACAGCAGAATAAAAGTGATGCATACAGCCTCAATAATAAATCCAAGAAATGGGGTGGCACTGAAATCGAATGTCCTGGCGCTGAGGAAGGCAGCTAATAGGACAATAGCGATATTGACGGTATTATTTGCGACGAGAATTGTGCTCAGCAGCCGGTCGGGCATTCCATGCAGCTTCAGAACCATATCAGCCTTTTTTGTTTTACTGGATTTGAGCTTTTCAATATCTTCTGGTCTTAATGAGAAAAAAGCCACTTCGGAACCCGACATTAAGCCAGATGTGAAAAGCAGGAAGACAAGGACAACTAATCCGGTAATCAGTTTAAAATCAGGAGGAGTGACAGCCACACCCGGGATAAGCATTACAGATGAAAATAATAATCCTGGTTCCAATTGCAAAATTTTAAGTGAAACCTGCTAGAAGGGCAGATCGTCTTCGTTAGTTGGCTGATAACCTGATGGCGGTTCGTTTATCTCCGGCACGGAAGGTTCCCTTTCGGAAACAATGTTTTTACCAGGATCAGGCTGGGAAGAAGAAGAAACAGGGCTTTGCTTTTTATCAAGCACCAAAAAAGCATCTGCAAGGATTTCAGTTATATATTTGTTGTTACCATCCTTATCAACATATGATCTTGTCTTGATCTTCCCGATAATATATACCTGTGAACCTTTTTTGACAGTTTTTTCAGCCACCTCGGCAAGTGCCCGCCAAAGGACAATATTATGCCATTCGGTTGATGTAATTGTTTCGCCCTGCTGGTTGGTGTACGATTCGCTCGTGGCCAGGGGAAATGTTACTTTGGCAACTCCCTTGTCGAAATAACGGACCACGGGATCTTTACCAACATTACCCACTAGTATAACCTTATTGATTGACATATAGTTATAGTTTTAAATTCGCATTTAGCCTGACCGTAAAGTTAATAAAAATTAGGCTTATTGCAATCCGGTAGTATATTATAAAGTGAATATCCATATTTTCAATAAATTACAAATTTAGCGGGTTCATAAACAATCACGGCAAATTCTTTCCGTTTACAGTATGGTTAATTGATATACTTTTGCTATTTCATTGTATTTTAGGCAATAATATTATTTTTATTAAAAAAATTATTCATCAAGTGTTTCAATATAAACAAATAATATTTTTATATTTGCAGGGTTGAAAAAAAAGAATACTCAAAATAATTTGTTGAATTTTAAACTTCACGAAAATGACTAAAGCAGACATTGTAAATGAAATTGCCAAGAACACTGGTATTGAAAAGGTAACGGTTCAGAAAACTGTTGAAGCCTTAATGGAAACTATAAAACATTCGATGGTTACAGGTAATAATGTTTATCTGAGAGGTTTCGGGAGCTTTATTGTTAAGAAAAGGGCTAAAAAAACAGCAAGGAATATCTCCAAGAACACAACCATTATAATTCCTGCCCATAATATTCCTTCATTCAAGCCGGCAAAATCATTCATCACCAAAGTTAAATCTCACGTTAAGAAGTAAGACTGACTATGCCAAGCGGAAAAAAAAGAAAAAGACATAAGATGGCTACCCACAAGCGCAAAAAGCGTTTGCGGAAGAACAGACATAAGAAGAAGTAGATTAAACGGGTAGTCTGCATTTGAAATTACTAAACCTAAAGGTCCTACGATCTTTAGGTTTATTGTATAAGTATATTGGATAGCGGTGAATTATATTAGCTCAGATTAATATAGTGAAGTGGTAAATAAGGATTTGATTATTGATGTTGGTGGTTCTGAGGTGACTCTGGCATTACTGGAAGACAAGCAATTAATAGAGTTAAATAAGGAAAAGAGCAACGTAAAATTCTCTGTGGGCGATATTTATCTTGGCAAAGTAAAAAAGATAATGCCGGGATTGAATGCTGCTTTTGTGAATGTCGGATTCGAAAGGGATGCCTTCCTTCATTATCTTGACCTGGGAGCTCAGTTCCGGACACAGCATAAATACTATACCACTGCAATTCAAAAACAGGGACGCATCAATCCCCTTCACAAAATAAAGTGCGAGGAGGATATCGATAAGGATGGCAAAATCACTGATGTTCTTACAACCGGACAGACAGTTCTTGTCCAGATAACAAAAGAACCTATATCAACAAAAGGCCCGAGACTGGCATCCGAAATTTCTCTTGCCGGAAGAAACCTCGTACTTATACCTTTTTCTGATAAAGTATCGGTCTCCTCAAAGATTGAAAGCAGTGAGGAGAAAAACCGCCTGAAGACTTTGGTTAAGAGTATTAAGCCAAAAAACTATGGAGTAATAGTCAGAACGGTAGCAGAAGGTAAAAAGGTGGCACTCCTTGATGCTGAATTGAAAGAGCTGGTTAAGAGATGGGAATCGGCATTCACTTCACTCAAAAAGGAGACCAAAACGCCGCGTATTTTCATCGGCGAAATGAACAGAACCTCAACGATATTGAGGGATATGCTTAATGTTACTTTCAACAGTATTCATATTAATGATCCTGCATTAGCAGAAGATATAAGGAAATATATAAGAGAAATTGCCCCTGAAAAGGAGAAGATTGTAAAGATTTATCATGGTACCCTTCCGATCTTTGATTATTTTGGAGTTAACAAGCAGATTAAAGCTCTTTTCGGAAAAACAGTTTCATTTAAACACGGAGCATATCTGATAATTGAGCACACCGAAGCGCTTCATGTTATCGATGTTAACAGCGGTAACAGGTCAAGATCAGGAAACGATCAGGAGGCAAATGCACTCGAAGTAAATATGGAAGCTGCTGCAGAAATTGCAAGGCAGCTTCGTCTCAGGGATATGGGGGGGATTATTGTCGTTGATTTTATTGATATGCAGACATCTGAAAATAAGCAGATCCTGTTTGAAAAGATGAAAGAAATTATGGCTAACGACAGGACCAAGCATAATATTCTTCCTCTTTCGAAATTCGGGCTGATGCAGATTACCCGACAGAGAGTCAGGCCCGAAATGGATATCGTTACAAATGAAAAATGCCCTTCCTGTAATGGTACCGGACAAACCCGGCCAACAATCCTTTTCACTGACGAGCTTGAAAATACTCTCACTTTCATTGTTGGAAAGATCAGAACACGCAGAATAATTCTGAATGTCCATCCTTTTGTTGCCTCTTTTCTTAAAAAGGGATTAATACCTCTGTACAGGAAATGGAATCTCAAGTACGGGATCTTCATAAAGATTCAGGCAGTTACTTCCTATCATATGCTTGAATACCATTTCTTTGACAGGTACGATAATGAAATAGACCTGGCATAGTCTTCCGGTACTTCTGAACAACCTGAAGCCATTTTCTGTTAATTTCTCATCAATTTATTACTTTTGCAAAGTATTTAATACCAGTTTTATGCCTAGAAGAGTATTGTACATTACCGCAATTTTTCTGTTTCTGAATTTAAATCTTACAGGTCAGATCTATGATCCTGTTTCATGGGATTTCATTTACGAAAGAACAGGAGATAAAACCTATGAGCTTGTTTTCACGGCATCGGTTGAAAAGGGCTCTCATATATATTCTATGGATGTTCCGGAGGGAGGACCTATCCCTACATCTTTCTCATTTAATGAATCTTCAGGGTTTTCCCTCGAGGGCAAAACCTATGAAGTAACAAAACCTGAAGAATTATTTGATGAGGCATTCGGGTTTAAAATAAAATCTTTCAGCGATAAAGCAGAATTCAGGCAAAAAGTAACATCTGAAAAGGCCTCTTTTACTGTTACAGGGGTTGTCAACTTTATGTCGTGCAATAATACAACCTGCTCGCCTCCAAAAGATGTTGAGTTTTCTATTAAGATAGGAGAACAGGGCAAAATTGTAACTTCTGTCTCGGAGAATAACCAGGTTCTGACAGCAGAAACCGGCAAATCTTCAGGCGGATTACTGAAGTTTTTCCTTCTCTCATTGCTGGCTGGATTTGCCGGAGTGCTTACTCCCTGTGTTTTTCCGATGATCCCGATGACTGTTGCATTTTTCTCCCAGGGATCGGAAAACAGGGCTAAATCGGTTCTCAAAGCACTTATTTTCGGTATATCGATTGTGATTATTTATTCCATGCTTGGGATAATTGTCTCATTAACCAGTGCAGGTGCTGGCTTTGCCAATACACTTAGTACTCACTGGATTCCCAATCTGCTGTTTTTTACCTTGTTTGTTATTTTCGCGATATCATTTTTTGGTGCTTTCGAGATAGTTCTGCCAAATAAGTGGGTGACAAGCGCTGATTCAAAGGTTGATAAGGGTGGATTGGTTGCGGCATTTTTTATGGGTCTGACGACTGTAATAGTATCTTTTTCCTGTACAGGTCCGATTATCGGGGTGCTGCTTGTTGAAGCAGCCTCGGGCGATGTGCTACGGCCTACAATTGGGATGCTGGGTTTCGGACTTGCATTTGCCCTGCCTTTCACCATATTTGCTCTCTTCCCTTCGGTTATGAGCAAGATACCAAAATCAGGCGGGTGGCTTAATTCGGTGAAGGTCGTTCTGGGTTTTATCATGCTTGCCTTCAGCCTGAAATTCCTTATGACCATTGACAGCGTTTATTCCTTTAAGATCCTTTCAAGAGATATCTATCTTGCTATCTGGATAGTAATATTCACACTGACAGGACTATATCTTATGGGGAAAATAAAATTTCATCACGACAGTGATCTCCCTTATATTGGTACTTTCAGGCTGTTTCTCATTATTGCAGTGTTTTCATTCGTTGTCTACCTTATCCCCGGATTATTCGGTGCTCCGTTGAAAGGATTATCTGCCCTGCTTCCGTCGCCTGAAACATCAAAATTCAACCTGGCCAGGATGGGTTCAGTGAATGTTGCAACAGCGCCTTCAAACCCTTTGGTTTTTTCAGGTGAGATGTGCTCAACACCCAGGTTTGATGATATTTTTGATATGCCGCATGGCCTTACAGGGTATTATGAATTTAACCAGGGATTAAAATGTGCGAAAGAACAGGGGAAACCGGTCCTGCTTGACTTTAAAGGGCACGCCTGTGCCAATTGCAAAGTTATGGAAGCAAAAGTATGGTCCGATCCTGAGGTGCTCCGGAGGTTAAGGGATAATTTTGTAATAATCGCATTATATGCAGACGACCGGACATTATTGCCTGAAAATGAATGGATCACATCCTCAGTTGATGGCAAGTTGAAGAAAACCATCGGAAAGATAAACGAAGATATAGAGATATCCAGGTTTAAAACAAATGCCCTTCCACTCTATGTCATAACTGACCATGACGGCAATCCCTTAAACAAGCCGATGCCGACAAATCTGAATATCGGGGAATTCAAGGCGTGGCTCGACGAGGGTTTGGCGATCTTTGAAACTAGGATTTCCAGGTGAATTCTCTGTGTAAGTACATGAATTTTTCAGAACCTGCCAAATTTAAAAGTTACCATATACGTCCAGCCCTGGATTGATTTGGAACTGACAACCGATGATCCTGTAGTTCCCAAATCAAATGGAGTTGGAAATCTGTAGGATGCACCCAGGGCAAGGCGGAAATTCCTTGTGAGATTCAGTTCAAGCTCTGCAGCAGGTTCAGCCACCAGGAAGACTTCAGAGTCTTCAATCATATTATTGTAATCATTTGATTCTTTGGTAATATACGAAACACCTCCGATACCCAACAGGATTGGGAAAGAGATGTGAACCGGAAATTTGGGCATCACTATTGGTTCAAAGTAAAAGCCCCCGTAACCGCCTGTAATAAACACATCCTGACTAAGAATTGGATCGTAATGGTACTCATTAATAAAACCATTACCTCCAAATCCCAATCCAATTGAATGACTTATTATCCATTCGAATCTACCCCCGAAAACAACTGCCTGTTGTTCATTTATCTCTGAATAGCCTATTGTGAAGGCTCCGTAAAATCCACGCGGATTGTAATCACCAAATAGTGTTTTAAATTCATCCTTATCACTTTCCTGCGAGAAAGATGGTGCACCCATTAAAATTATAAGGGTTGATAAAATGACCGTTTTTTTCATTTTTATAATTATTTAGAATTTCAACATATTAAAAAACATAGGCTATTGAGACTGCAAAGTCCCATGGTACTATCCTGACAAAGGATGGTGCTGTAAATTCGACAAATGGTTTTACGTTGAGGCTAACGTTAACCGGTATTTCGTGGATGCGGTATTCTGCAGTAAAAAATCCGTCAATACCAAGCAGAGGAGAGAACCGTTCCCCATAAAAGTAGTAATCCTCACCCCTGAATTTCACATGATCAGAGTAAATAAAGCCGAGATGGCCTCCGTATCCCCAACCGAAAATAAGATCAGGAGATATTCCGCTGATAGATGTTTCGTACACTATCTTTAACCCGGTAAACTGAAGTCCGTTTTTTCTAAAACTCAACATTGCATTATAGGCTATCTCGGCATTACCTGCTTCGGATCCCATCTGATAAAATATTCCGCTGTTATAACCAAGCCTGAAACCTGCCTGCTGAATAACTATCTGGCCTGATAGAAAAGAAGGGAAAAGTATGATCCCTGTAATTACCGTAAAAAGTTCTTTTTTCATCTTCAGTTTTTTTGAATACTTTACTGATAAAGACATTAAATTTGTTTCATAGTTGCAGGGGAAAGATTATTTCAGATAAATATTTCCGCGGACAGCATCAATCCTGATTTTAGATGATCCCTGGTTTTTACCGACGGTACCCGTAGTTTTGTATTCTTTCTTTTCTGCATTAAGTGTTTCCTGTTCAGTATTGATATTCTTTGAAGGCAATACCAAAAATGTATTTATATGTCTGATATCCAGACTATAAGATGTGTTTTCGTCAAAATTAAGGGATATATCTGAATAGCCGCAGTTCAAAATAACCGATTCAAATTCCGGATTGATCAGGTCCACATCAAGATTGCCATATTTTGTATTAAGATTGATATCCTTTTTTAAATATTTCACATCATACTCCGTGAAATAGGAATTACCAGTCATTGATGATACAGTATCTATAAAGAATTTGTCCCTGCGTGATTCGAACCTTATTTCTCCGGCCTTGGCGATATTATACCTTGATGACATTGAAGTTATTTTTATATCTCGTACCGAATCTATTGTAAACTCGGAAAAAGAAGCTTCGATAGTGCCAGAGATTACAGAACTGATTGAGGCATCGCAGAAAGTCAATCCGACTGCAGATTTTTCTCCAAGGTAACCTGCCTTGAATGATCCGTTTGAAAGCGAAACTGAAAAATCACCGGTACACTTCTCGATATATACATCTCCATATTTATTATTAATAATAAGATTAAGATATTCAGGGACATTTATGTAATAATCAATCTCCATGCGGGATTCATATGATATAAGTTTATTCGTCAATCCTTTAAATCCTTCGAAAAGATTACCTATATTCTGAATGAATTCTGTGTGGGCTTTAATCACTTTATCTGATTCATTTATGCTGACAGTTATCCCGTCAAACATCTTCTTCAGTTTTTCAGGGTTTGATGCAAATGCTTTGATTTCGACCTTAATATATGCAGAATCCTTATTCCATGGGGTAACATAGATGTTCCCGTATTTATTTGAAACATCAAGAGAGGTCTCTTTTGTTACCGGAATACTTTTCATAAAGCTACGTGTTTCTGACTCACCCTGTGCGGATGTTGAGTACGATAACAGGAGTATTAAACCGGATGTTACAATCGATTTATAGCTCATACTTTTTGTTTTTTCCGGGATTATCATCATTTTCTTTCAGCAAATTCAGAATATCCTCAAGCAGACGGATTTTTATCCTGTAATTCTGTATCAAAGCTTCCACGACCTCCTGGTTTGCAACATTATCTTTAAGATCTTTCTTAATATCTGAACCGATGCTGTCAAGCCTTGAAAGATCCTCATTCAGTTCCTTATTAATTTCAGGATTTGCAGTCAGCAATGGGGCAGCCTTCCGATAAAGTGAGATGACAAGATTGTTGTAGTAGATTTCAGTTTCACTCAGCTGAGTGGTGACCGGATTAATTCCTTCAGCATTGCTTATTTTGTTATTATTGGATTGCTTAAACGATGGTTTAAGCAGCAAAATTGTGAAACCAAGTACCACAATTACCGTTGCAGCAATCGAGAGCCATTTCCAATTAATTGATTTTTCTTTTTTCAGTCCCTTCTCAATTCTGTTCCAGAGCTCCGAAGGCGGATTGTAAATGTCGAGATCCTGCCTTACCTTCTTTATATGTTCTTCAAATTTGTCCATTTAATTAATTTACTGAAATTATTCTTCTTAGCTTCTCCTTTGCTCTCATATACTGCGATTTTGAAGTTGATTCGGTTATGCCAAGTATCTGAGAGATTTCTGAATGATCATATCCTTCAAGCAGATAAAGAGTCAATATTATTCTGTAACCATCGGGAAGCATTTCAATCCCTTTAAAGATTTTACCTGTTTCATAAGTCACCTCCTCTTCTTCTTCATAAACTACTGGTGGCAGGTTATCGCAGAGTGTAAGATCTATTTTCTTTTTTCTGAGATGGTTTATACACTTGTTCACGAGTATTTTTTTTAACCATGCTCCGAAAGTTGATTCAAACCTGAATAAACCTATGCTCCTGAAACAATCAACAAATGCTTCCTGAAGGATGTCCTCAGCATCTTCCCTGTTGTTCAGAATCCTGTGTGCAAGGTTGTACATAGCTTTTTTGTATAGGTTATACAGACTGAACTGAGCCTGGCTATTGCCTTTTTTGCACTTTTCTATTAGCTGGGCATGTATATTAATATTTATATTATCCACCTGATAAGCTTACCTGGTTAAAAGACAAAATTATTATGCATGGGTTGCACCCTCAAATCATTTTTTTTTATTTTTTCAGAACTGGTTTTACAACAAATACCATGACTATTACAGCAGCACTGAAAAACAGAGCTGTTAACATCAGGAAATCACCATATTTAACATATGGGGTGATCCTGGTCTCAGGATTAAAAGTGCATTTTAAGGTTGCAGGCTCCCACCATGGAGTTTTCATTGTTACCTTACCCCTGATATCTATAAGACAGGAAATACCGGTATTGGCAGCCCTTACTACTGGCCTGCGTGTTTCTATTGCTCTGAGAGATGCATAGGAAAAATGCTGCTTGTAACCTTCTGTATTTTTCCACCAGCCGTCGTTGGTAATGATGAAAATTGCTCCGGCTCCCTTCAGAATATAATCAGTTACATATTCTCCGAATACCGATTCATAGCAAATTACAGGAGCAATTATTTGTGATTTGTCTGAATTTGAAAAGCAGGTTCTCTCTTCCTGCGTGGAATAACCCCTGTTAATTCCACCGAGTTTTGGAAGAAGCCTGCTTATTCGTTCGAAGATCCCCTTTGACGGAATGAACTCAAAACCAGGCACAAGACGTGATTTATGATATATTTCAATTTCTGCACCTGTGTCAATCTTAAAAGCTGAATTGAAATAAACATTCTGATCCTCTGGCGAGGGCATGCTGGTTATATTATCTTCCTCCGTTTCTAATCCTGCCGAAACTGAAATGTAACTTACCATTCCTGTAACCACACTTAAAAGTGGCCGTTTTTCTGTAAGATTTCTTATCATTTCAATGTATTTGTTATTGGCCAGACTGTTTTCATTAACAGGATCAGCAACTGTTGTTTCAGGTGTTACAAGCCAGTCGGTACTTTCTGTAATCAAAGGTTCGGCCATATTGATTACTTTTTCAAGCTGTTTCTCAAAAGAAGTGGTGAACTTCTCACCGTAAGGATCGAAATTAGGCTGAATAATTACAGCCTCATTTTCATTGCCAGTTGAAATTTTTATTGTTCTGTACCTTAGAATTGAAGCAGCAGAAGGAATAATTACGATTGCCAGCCATAATGACATGTAAATTAGTCTTTTGCTTTTTTTCGCCAATAATCGGCTGAGAAATAAAAACAGGAACAGGTTTGAAAGAAGGATCCATAAAGTACCTCCTGAGGTTCCCGTTACTTCATACCACTGAATAAATAGAATGTCTTTGGATAATCCGTTCCCGATGTTGATCCATGGTGAGAGTATGTTAACTTTCAGACAAAGAAACTCGAGTGACAGCCAGAAAGCCAGCAGCGATACAAAACCCTGAACGTTCCCCTCTTTAAGCCTTATTTTGTGAGCCGTAAACATTGTGAATGACATCAGGAATGCTGAAGATAGAATATAAAATATGGCTGCTGTTATACTGACAACCCTGATCCATCCTATTGTCAGAATGGAAAAGACAACAAAACCAGGCAGCAGATATAGGAAAAAGGCATTGGGAGTATATCTTTTGTTGTTTTCGAACAAGTGGTTCCCTATATAAAAAAACGGCACGAAACCACACAGCAGGATAAGTCCGGTACACCAGCCGGTCCATGCAAGTCCGGAAATAATTCCACCGCACAATGACAGGGCTATAAGTATATACCTATTCATTAAAGCCTGTTTGTCATAAATTCAATTCATCAGGCATGCCTGTTCTTGATCAGGCCACAAAAATAAGTCACGCATTTTAACCGGAGTATTAAATTGATATCGATTTTATTGTATTATGCAAAATAATATTATAAATTTACATGCTATAAGACCTGAAAACTTAAGAACCAAGTATTAATTTTTAAAAACGAAGCAGAATAATCAAGGATATTTTAGAGTGTAATACTTTATAAAGAAGCTTTTACTGTCCAAAAGCAATTTTTCCATTCTTTTCATGGCTGCCCCTGACTCTTCGTCAGGGGCTTTTGCATTGTTAAATTGTGTTAAATGCAGGTTTTCAGGCATTTTGATATCACAATTTACTTAAATTGCGGCACAAAAAACTTCAAATAAGGAATGAAAAATATACTATTCTGTTCCATGCTTGTACTTCTTTTGCCCGCTTGCAGCAACAGTGACAAGAAATTGATTAAAATGGCAGAAAAAATCCATGAGAAGGTCCTGACTGTCGATACACATTGTGATACTCCAATGGATATGGTCAGATCAGATTTTGACCTTGGTCAGCGTCACTCAGAAGGGTGCGTAGATTTTCCAAGGATGGCCGAAGGCGGACTTGATGCTGAATTTTTTGCGGTTTTTACCAGCCAGGGACCAAGAAATGATTCTGCTTATAAAGAGGTGTATAGTTACGCACTTGAAGTTTTAGAGACAATTCACAGCAATGTTGAAAAGAATTCGGATGTTGCAGGGATAGCAATTACTCCTGATGATGCCTACAAACTGAAGAAGGCAGGCAGAATTGCAGCTTTTATAGGGATAGAAAACGGTTATCCTGTCGGGAAGGATATATCAGGAATCAGGGAGTTCTATGGCCGGGGTGCGCGGTACATTACCCTGTCGCACACCCGTAACAATGATATTTGCGATTCATCCACCGATCCAAAAGGCCCCGAACATAATGGTCTTTCATCATTTGGCAGGGAGGTGGTTAAAGAAATGAACCGCCTTGGCATGATGATAGATGTTTCTCATATTTCCGACAAGGCATTTTATGATGTTATTCAGTTATCAAGTGCTCCTGTGATAGCATCACATTCATCATGCAGGGCACTTTGCGAATCGCCAAGGAATCTGAATGACGATATGCTTCTTGCACTTAAAGAAAACGGCGGGGTTATCCAGATATGTATCCTGAGTGAATATATAAAGACCCCGGATCCAAATCCCGAACTGGATGCGAAGCTTAGGGAGTTAAGGGGAAAATATGGCGATTATGCTAATCTTCCGGAAGATAAAAAGAAAGAGATGCGTTCTGAATACAGGGCTATCCAGGACAAATATGAGAAACTGGCAACAGTGAAAGATGTGGTTGATCATATTGACCATGTTATCCAGGTTATCGGAGTTGATTATGTTGGTATCGGCACCGATTTTGACGGGGGTGGCGGAGTGGAGGGATGCAAAACGGTGGCTGATATGAAGAATATAACTATTGAATTATTGCACCGTGGCTATAAAAAGGCTGATATAGCCAAAATATGGGGTGGAAATATTATGCGGGTTTTGAAAGAAGTTGAACAAAAAAAAGAGATTACGACCTGAATAAGATTCCGAATTAATTCATGTCCTGGGAGAGATCACGCTTTTTTTACTTTTG
>Ga0105107_10001856_pt1 | contig 13804 bp, 9 predicted proteins | sample PPLLaktember2015_6_FD_79335 | JGI IMG/M metagenome (GOLD analysis project Ga0105107, IMG submission 79335) | Freshwater sediment microbial communities from Prairie Pothole Lake near Jamestown, North Dakota, USA - PPLs Lake P8 Core (1) Depth... | ecosystem: Environmental > Aquatic > Freshwater >...
AAGCAGTTGGCCGATGCGGGTGTCGGTACAGGGATCTTCTATCCCGTTCCGGCCCACCAGCAGGAGTACATGGTTGAAGAGGCGGGTGAATTTCACCTCCCGGTGGCAGAGAAACTTGCCAAAGAGGTGATTTCATTACCAGTACATCCCCAATTGACCCAGGCGGATCTGGAGACGATTGTGGCAGAGGTGAATAAATTATGACTCTCAAAACAGCCGTCATTGGTGTAGGCTCGATGGGTGTCAATCATGCCCGAATCTACTGGGAACTGCCCGGATCGGATCTGGTTGGCGTTTCCGATATGAATAGGAATCTGGCTGATACGGTTGCCAGAAAATACAGCACCCGGGCTTATACGGATTACCATGCGATGCTGGATGAGGTAAAACCAGACGTGGTCGCGGTTGCTGTTCCCACTCTGTTTCACCGCGAAGTGGCCCTGGAGGTGATAGACCGTGGCATCTCCTTGCTGATTGAAAAGCCCATCGCATTTGATCTGGACGAAGGCAGAACGATCATCGAGGCTGCAAAGGCCAAAGGCGTTAAGCTGATGATCGGGCATATCGAACGTTTTAACCCGGCCATCATTGCCCTGAAACAGCAAGTGGCAGACGGCGAGCTGGGTCGTATCTTCCAGATGGATGCCCATCGCCAGGGCCCGTTCCCGGCGCGCATTGCGGATGTGGGGGTCGTTATCGATCTGGCGGTGCATGACCTGGATATCATGCGCTATGTTTCACAGCAAGAGGTCGTGCGGATTTATGCCGAGACTGAAAAGCACATCCACAGCAAGTACGAGGACCTTCTAACCGGGCTGATCCGCATGTCTGAAGGCGCAATCGGCACTTTGACCATTAACTGGTTGACGCCGACGAAGATCCGCGAGTTCATTGTCACCGGAGAACGGGGAATGTACCGTGTCGATTTGCTGACTCAGGACCTGTATATGTTTGAAAACGCGGTGACCCATTCCTCGGAATGGGAAACCATGCAGATTCTGCGCGGGGTGCGAGAAGGAAAGATGACGCGCTTTGTCATCCCCAAGAAGGAACCCTTGCGCGCCGAGCAAGAAGCCTTTCTGGATGCTGTCCAGAATGATAAACAAGTTCCGATCACCGGCGATGATGGGTTGAAAGCCCTTGAGCTTGCCAAGGCAGTCGTCCAATCAGGGGCAGAACATACGAGTATAGAGTTCACTTCAACTCTGGCAGGAACCAATTAACTTATGAGTCAGCTTAACCAATTACAAGAAAAAGTTTTAGCGCGCCAGGCCGTCCTGGGTGTGATCGGTTTGGGATATGTTGGGCTGCCGGTGGCGTGCATGTTCGCCAGGGCTGGCTTTCAGGTGATAGGCCTGGATGTGAAGCAAGAGCGGATCGAGAAAATCCAGCAGGGAATCAGCCCGATTGATGGGAATGAGCCAGGGTTAACAGAACTGCTGACGGAGGTGACAGCTTCTGGCAAGCTCAAGGCGACCACTCATTATGGCGAGCTGAGCCAGGCAGATATCGTCTTGATCGATGTCGAAACGCCGGTTGATGGCAACAATAACCCACAGTATGTAGCCCTACGCGCAGCCTGCCAGAGTCTGAGCCAGGTGATGAAAGCTGGCGTGTTGGTGATCGTCGAATCGACCATTGCGCCGGGGACGATTGATCGCCTGGTGAAACCGCTGCTTAAGGAGACCTCCGGGAAGCTTTCTGGGCAGGGATTTTATCTGGGCGCTTGCCCCGAACGGGTGATGCCGGGCAAGCTTTTGTCCAACCTGCGCAATTTGAGCCGGGTATGCGGGGGCAGTACGCCCGCGGTGGCTGAAGTGATGGTTGCGCTCTACCGGCATATTGTTGACGCCGACCTGGATGTCTCTGACCCGGTGACCGCGGAGCTGACCAAGACCGCCGAGAATGCCTACCGGGATGTGAATATCGCCTTTGCCAATGAGCTGGCGTTGATTTGCGAAGCGGCTGGCGGCGACTTTATGCGCGTGCGCGAGCTGGTGAACAAATCGCCGGGACGCAACGTGCTGCTCGCCGGCGCCGGGGTAGGGGGGCACTGCATCCCCAAAGACCCCTGGCTGCTGGCATATGGCGCGCAGGGGAAGGCAGCTATTCGCCTGATCCCGGCCGCGCGGGCGGTGAACGATGCGATGCCATTGCATGTGGCAGGATTGTTGGAAGAAGCCTTAATTGAAGCGGGAAAATCCCTTTCTGGTGCGCGTGTGGCTGTGTTGGGATACGCTTATATGGAGGACAGCGACGACACGCGTAACAGCCCCAGTGATACGTTGATAGAATATTTAAAATCCGAAGGTGCGCAGGTTGTTATTCATGACCCGTATGTACCCGAATATCAGGGTGATGTGCTCGTATGCCTGCAAGACTGCGACGCGGTAGCGCTCATGGTGGCGCATCAGGAGTACAAATCCCTGGACTTAGAGGATATGAAGCAAGCTCTGCGGACCCCCATACTGGTTGATGGACGGTGGGTGTTCGATGCCCATGCTGCCCGAGAAGCCGGTTTCATCTTTCGAGGAATCGGTCAGGGACGATAGCAGCTCATGAAAATTGTCAGCATCGTTGGAGCGCGTCCCCAATTCATCAAGGCTGCCGCGGTCAGCCGGCTTCTTCGCCAACAGGCAACCGAGATCCTGGTCCATACCGGACAGCACTATGATCCAAACATGTCTGCGGTATTCTTTGATGAATTAGAGATCCACGCCCCCGAATATCACCTGGGGGTGGGTTCTGGCTCCCATGGAGCGCAGACTGGTGAAATGCTGGTGCGCATTGAAGAAGTGCTACTCAAAGAAATGCCAGATTGGGTGCTGGTGTATGGCGATACTAACTCAACCTTGGCTGGAGCGCTGGCGGCATCCAAGCTGCATATCCGGGTTGTGCATGTGGAAGCGGGTCTGCGAAGTTTCAACCGCAGGATGCCGGAGGAAATTAACCGCATCCTGGCCGATCATCTTTCCAACTTACTCTTTTGTCCTTCGGATATCGCTGCGCAACACCTGGCCCGTGAAGGCATCATCCAGGGCGTGCATGTGGTAGGCGATGTGATGGCGGATACGCTGCTTTTTGCGGCACAGCGGGCCAGCCAAAGGTCCTCTACATTGAAAAAGTTGGGATTGACGCCTGGCGGATATCTATTAGCAACGGTGCACCGCGCTGAAAATACGGACCAACCCGATCGGCTGCGAAGCATCCTGCAAGCTTTTGCGATGATCCAGGAACTGGTTATCTTCCCCATCCACCCGCGCACCCGGTACCGCATCGCTGACTTGCAGCTGCAGAATCTGCTGGATGGCTCGCAGGTGCGACTGATTGAGCCCCTCGGCTACCTGGACATGGTTCGCCTGGAGCAATCTGCGCGCATGATCATCACCGATTCGGGCGGCATCCAAAAAGAGGCTTACTGGCTGAAGGTTCCCTGCATCACCCTGCGGGATGAGACCGAATGGGTCGAGACGGTTGAAAATGGATGGAACTGCCTGGCAGGCGCGGATCGCCACACAATCGCCCACATGGCACAGACCTTCCAGCCACCTGCGGACCAGCCTGTGTTATACGGAGATGGGCTGGCTGCCCCGCGGATTATTGAGCAGCTTCTAGCGCTATCTTCTGGGTAACGGTGCTGGCTGGAGAAAGGAAATTATCAGATGGGTCTTGTTTCGATTGTTCTTCCGGCATACTATGAAGAAAAAGTCATTGGCCGAGTAGTCGCTTCGATTCATGAGGTTATGCAAGACTCTGGAATCGAATATGAAGTTGTGGTTGTAGACGATGGCTCGACTGATCAGACTTGTAAAGAAGCCCACGCGGCAGGTGCCAGGGTGATACGCCACGCTTACAATATGGGCAATGGCGCGGCGGTAAAGACGGGAATACGCCATGCACACGGAGATGTAGTGGTTTTAATGGATTCAGATGGGCAACATGATCCAAATGATATTCTACGTTTGTTGGCCGATATTCCTACACATGGCATGGTGGTAGGGGCGCGCACACGCGACTCTGAAACAGCAGTTTATCGAGACCTAGCCAATTTTATCTATAACACATTTGCTTCCTATATCTGTGGTAGGAAAATAGATGACCTGACTTCTGGTTTTCGTGCGATTCGAACCCCGCTCGCACGCCAATTTTTATATTTGCTGCCCAATACTTTCTCTTATCCCACAACCATTACTCTGGCAACTCTCAGGGCGGGGCATTGTGTGAGCTACGTACCAATAAAAGCAGCCAAACGAGTCGGCAGAAGTAAAATCAGACCGTTAAAAGATGGACCGCGCTTTTTGGTAATTATGTTAAAAATCGCCACCTTGTTTTCGCCATTAAAGGTATTTTTACCAGTCAGCCTGGTAACAATTGGCTTAGGTATATTTTGGTATTTGTATACTTACTTTTTTGTAAATCCAAGACTACCCTCTGCTTCGGTTATTATGATTATTTCAGGGGTCTTATTTTTCTTGATGGGTTTGATCTCGGAGCAAATTGCCCAATTACGGTATGATCGTAGTGAGGACGGCTTTTCCTTATCAATGGATTATGAGTTTCTTGATGTCCAAAGTGAGGGACCTACGATCGATGAAACTACCGTGGGTATTAAAGAAGGGGTGAATGATGTCTCTACGATAAATCAACAGGATAGTGGTGAGTAATCCAAAACATTGGAGCAACATCAATGCACATCTTATGTGATGTATCCCATCCTGCTCACGTCCATTTTTTTCGTAATGCGATCGATACATGGCGAGAAAGAGGCCATCATGTAACTATCGTATCCCGAAAGAAAGATATCACAACTCAGTTACTGGATTTATATGGATATGAGCATACTTGTTTAAGCCATCTACGGCATGGAAAAATTGGCCTGGCTCTGGAATTATTCGAGCATGAGGGTAGATTATTATGGATGTCAAGGGAAAATAGACCTGATATATTCCTTGAAGTTGCTGGTAGTTTTATTGTGCATGCAGCAGCCATTCTTAGGCGTCCTTCTATTGTTTTTTATGATACTGAACATGCCAAATTATCAAATGGTATAACTTATCCATTTGCGACTGCTATTTGTACCCCGTCCTGCTATATTGGGGATTTGGGAAAGAAACATGTGCGTTACTCGGGGTATCAGGAACTAGCTTATCTTCATCCTAATTATTTCACACCAAATGCACAAATATTAGATGAGTTAGGTATTCAAAACAACGAGCCTTTCTTTGTTGTTCGTTTTATTTCCTGGGAAGCTTCACATGATATTGGTCATGGAGGATTCACTCTTGAAAATAAGCGCGATCTTGTTCACGATTTAAGTAAACTCGGTAGGGTCCTGATAACCTCAGAACGTGAGCTTCCTGAGGAATTCGAACCTTATCGCTTATCGGTTAGTCCTATCAAGATTCATGACCTCTTATCCTTCTGTAGTCTGTATATCGGTGAAGGGGCAACAATGGCTGCCGAGGCATCCATTTTAGGTACACCAAGTATTTATGTAAATACACTCTCCGCCGGCACGATTGAGGAATTGGTTAACAAGTATGAATTATTGTATAGGTTTACAGATGGCAAAGCAGCTGTCGAAAAGGCTGTTGAATTAGCTGCGGATTCGAATGCCAAGACGAACCAATCCAAGAAACGGCAGCGGTTTATTGATGACAAAATAGATGTAACTGCCTGGATGGTTGAGTATGTAGAATCGTTTGGTAATCAGTGACATCCTTACATATAATCTTATATATGGATTGTCATTCATTCATCTTCACCAGCTCAGGATCGTTGAATGCATACCCCTAAAATATTAATGGTCGCAAATTTTTATGATCAAATTGGTGGAATCTCAGGCCTGGTTCAAAATTTGTCGGCGGGATTGTCTCGGGACGGTTATCCAGTACATGTTCATTCTGTGGGTGGAGCGTATTTTCAACGGATAAAGAAATATATTCAGCTGATGTCCTTGGCGAAAGATTATGACCTGATTCATTGTCACGCATCAGCCAGGTTGGGTTTTTTGCCAGCTTATATTGGCGCCATAATTGGTAGTCGATACAAAAAACGGTTGATACTTACATACCACTCGGCCCCATCTACTGCGCCTTTTATTGAAAATAATTTCCTGGTCAAACACAGCATTCATAACTATAGTGTAGTTACGACACCTTCAGAAGAAACAGCCAGATTATTTAGAAAGTATGGTGCGCAAGTCATTGCTATTCCAAATATTTTGGATTTAGAGAACTGGCCTTATAGAGAAAGATCATGTTTTAGCCCAAATTTGGTGTGGACGCGCAATATTTACTACCCTGAATTAGCAATTGAGGCTTTCCAGATTGTAAGAAAAGATTTCCCAGAAGCTACTCTGACTATGTGTGGTAAACATGCTACAGAATCTTATCTGTATAAATATCGCAACTTACCGGGTTTACAATTATTAGGTTCTATATCAAGGAATAATTTACCAGCAGTTCTGGATAAGGCAGATATCTATATCAATACAATGGGGAATGAGTCATTCGGCTACGCAGTATACGAAGCGATGGCTATGGGTCTGGCGATCGTCAGTGTACCATCCAGTGCACTTTATCAATGGAAAGGTAATGAAGCAATTTTATTTTCTGAAACAGGCAACTCACATTCAATAGCAAATGCAGTACTAAATGTAATTCAAGCCCAGGAAGAGACAAGAAACCGGATCAGATTAAGCCGGCAAATTGTGAAAGGTTTTGAGTGGGAAAATTTATCTAATATATGGGAGCATTTATATGAGGGGTAAAAGTAAATGATGAGAGCTATCTTTAATCGAAGATATGAAGAAGTCTTTGAAATGAAGATTGATCAACTTTATTGTTATTTAAAAAGAATGGTCAGTTTAATATCTACTAAAGAATGGTTATTAACCATCTTGAGTATCTTATTAGTATGTCTTTTATCATTACCAGTTTTCTTTTTAAGAGAAGGCACAATTCCTGGTGATTCATTCACATATATGGAACTAGGCCGTTCAATCGCTTTTGACGGAAAATATATTGCCCAACCTGAAAGCCCACTATTTCAAACGAGTTATAGTCGCTCTCCGGCTTTTGCTATTCTACTTGCAACGTCGTTTAGGATTTTTGGACTCTCTACATCAAGCGCCTTGCTTATAACAAAACTAGCATTTTTTGTAAATATGTTAATAGTGTATCTGTTGTCATCTCGCTTGTTCAATAGAAGGACAGGCTTGGTGATCGCGAGTCTAGCAGCTGGTTCATCCTATATGGTCGGCTTTGCTGCTCATCTGGAGATTGACCAGGTTGTTACCTTATTTGCATTTCTTGGTTTATATTTTATATATATTTCTTTTGAAGATAATAAATTTAGTCTAGCCTTTATTGCTGGAGTAATGCTTGGGATTAGTTTTCTGACAAAGGAAATTGCGATTATTTGGGTACCAATTCCAATCTACTTATTTTTATTTTTTTCTAATTGGCGACAGAAGAGGAATTTAATTAATCTAATCGGATATTTCTTTGGCTTTGGTCTTATTTTAGTTATCTGGTGGATATATTTTTATATTGCTACGGGTGATGTATTTCTAATTTCGAGTCGAAAGTCTATTTCAAACCTATTTTCGGATAATCAAGCTGCTCTTGGAACTCTCTTGTTTCTCACGCTAGTAATTATTGTAGTTATCGTTCTCTATATTTTAAAAAGAAAAATATTAATCGACTATTTTAGGAATAGTACACTATTCATTAAATTCAAGGTAGTAACAAGGTATTTAATCCTATTATCCCCGTGGCTACTCTGGCTTATATTCACCGCATTTTTCTCAGTCACGCTATCTCGTTTAGCTACTTGGTTCGAGTCACCGTTTGAAATCCCCTTACGCATAGATGGTTTTAGATATTGGGCAACACTACGTATGTTACCAGAACAGCCACTGCTACAATTTCAGTTGGCGGCAACTGTGTTGATTATAGGCTATTCTATTTGGAAAAAATATCGCGGTGACCTGATATTGATTTGGTGCTTGCTCTCGTATATGCCACAGGTGTTGACATTATCTATAGAAGGTCAATATATTCAACCAGCTCGATACGGTATGTGGCTTTATTGGCTTGGCTATATTGTAATAGGACGCTCAATAATTCTTATCTTGGATTTAATTTCAGATTTTTTTCACAAAATCAAGGCAAAAAAGGTGCAATTATCTTATTTTGCCTTAATACCAATTGTTAGCTTGGGTTTTTGGATAGGAATTTCAACCCCCAATACTTATAAATATCTCAAGTATGAATCCCCTTCATTTTACAATGTCGATGCGGTTAAGTCTGTAAGTAATTGGATAAAACAACATGTGGCGCAAGATGCCAACATTGGATCATCTGTTCATTTTCTGACAGCCTTAAATTTTTATACAGAAGGTATTTATGATATTCAGAGATGGTATGCTCTGCGAAATGATCAAACGGAGAGAATATGGCCTTTTAATAGAGAGATAGAGTTAACAGTTGAACAAAATCAGTTAATTTTCCAGGACCGGATCAGAAAATACCCGCTTTCAGATATATTGTACTTACAGTTATCTGCTGAAACTTCTGTAGTTCAATATGGTCAAACATTACGGACATATTATTCAACAGTTTCCCGAAATGCACTCAATCAATATTTAATCGACTTAGAGATTGACTATCTTGTTTTATCAAGATTTGCGGGAAACGGTAGCATGCTTAATGTTATGCCTGATTATTTACAGGATTCACCAGCATTTACTATTATGTATTCAACAAAATGGAGAGAAAATAATAATCTATTTGAACTAGTAGTAATTAAAGTCGATCGAGATCTCCTGGATGATCAAGAATATCCGGTAACAATCAACAACAAAGTATGGTCCAAATTAGTAAGGAATGGAGAGAATCTTCTTTTCGATGAATTCAATATATATAAAATTATTCATTCATTAGGAGGAGGGCCAATTATCTTTAGGCCTATAGAAACCCAAAATATTCCTTACTACTCATCTGTCGCCAATGCATATCTTGAAAATGAAAATATTAACTTGGCTGCCTATGAATATCATCTGGCTTTACAGGATCACCCAATATTTAGAGAGCAAGTGAAAGATATCTCCGAAAATTTTTTAGTTAATTATCCTAATTACCAGGGATCTTGGCTTCTTTCGGGAGATATAGACTATCTAAATGGAGATTATGAGTCAGCCAGAACAAAATTCGAAAGAGCTCTTCAGATACCGAACGGTTCAAATTACATCAATGCAGCGGTTCATATAGCGTTAGGGAAGGTTTATAGTAGATTAGGTAGTAGCATAGATTCAATTTTTCATTTCGAGGAGGGATTAAGTGTTTCTGCTTTTCAAGGTAGGCAAATTAGGGAAGAATTAATGATTGAAAAAGCTAATTTGGCTCAGAAAGAAGGTCAAATACTTTCGTCAATCAATCTATATAACTCTGTATTGAATCCAAATACAATTCCCTATATGTCTTCCAGTAGACCTCGAACATACTTTGACTTTATTGATAAATTAGACCACGCACAAATTGATTCGGATGGAGAAGGATTTGTTTATCCAGCTGTATTTATCTATGAAAATAACCCGCTGAAAGTCTTATTTGCTCACCCTAGATCAAAAATAACCTATCATCTCGATTTAATTGACAATACTTCACTGGTTTTTACACCACTCTTAGACCCTACGGTTTGGGCTTTCGGCAGGGGCGATGGTGTGAATTTTCTGGTGAACTTGAAAGATGATAAAGGAAAAGTGTATCTACTCTATTCAGAATACATCGATCCCAAAAATTTAACGGCAGACAGACACCTTACAGAGGAGAAGATTGATTTGAGCAAATGGTCAGGTCAGAACGTTGAGATTTCATTTATTACCACAGCAGGTCCTAACGATAACGATAAATATGACTGGGCTGCTTGGGGTGAGGTGCGACTTGTCCAGCCATATCTCTATAACTTTCTAGGTAATTTTCACAAAGCTGATTTAAACATATCCGATCATGGCGCAATTGATATTGTTCAACAAACAATTAATAATGAGGAACGCTGGACATTATTCCAACACCCCTCATCCAGCATAACATTTACACTGCAATTACCATATAATTCATTCATCTATTTTGGGGTTGGATTAGATCCTGCTATTTGGGATCCAAGCAATGGCGATGGTGTTGAATATCTAATATTCTTAAATACGCAAGATAACCCTAATCGAAAATATCAAATTTACTATCGTTATGTTGATCCCAAAAATAAACCAGAAGACAGATATTGGTTTGATGAAAAGATTGATTTAAGTATATTTGGAGGAAAACCAGTAGATATTACATTTACAGTTTTACCAGGTCCTGAAGATGATTATAATTTTGATTGGGGGGGGTGGAGTATGCCAGTTTTGGTAACTGAGAAGTTACAAAATTGATTAAAAAACTAGGATTGTTTGTATGAATGATTCGGCAGGTAATGAACCGGATAATCTGAAGTCCCCTGAGAAAGGAGACATTGGTAAAAATAAGTTAGATGAAGGTCGCAGAAGATTACCAATAAATGTTGTCGCTAACATAACCTGGATTGCTGTGAATGCACTAGTACTTGGTTGGTATACACCATTTCTTATAAATAAACTAGGTGTTGCTTCATATGGGCTTATTCCTCTCACCAACTCGCTGATTCAATATGCTAACCTGATTACACAGAGTTTTAATAGCGCAGTTAGTAGATATCTGACCATAAGTCTGGTTAATGATGATTGGAAGGGAGCGAATAAAACATTTAATTCAGCCCTCGTTGGTTTATTAATCATTGCTTGTTTACTTCTCCCATTGGTTGTTTTGTTCTCTATATATTCTCCAGCTATGATTAATGTACTTCCTGGTTCTGAAAATCAGGCACGCATATTAGTTTTATTTACTGGATTCGCCTTCTTAATTACTACTTTTGCTAATAGTTTTGCTGTTTCATCATTTGCATATCATCGTTTCGATATGCGTTTGTTTGTGAATATTAGTGCACTAGCAAGTCAGATCATATGTGTTGTAGCGTTGTTTCATTTTTTTACTCCAAATTTGTGGCAAGCTGGTGTTGCCGTTCTATTGTACTCACTAACATTTTTATTTGGTCATATCGCGGTGTGGAGGAAGCTGACCCCGGGATTAAAAATAAATATTAAATTATTTCAAACCAATTTACTAAAGAAAATGTCGAGCTTCAGCAGTTGGGTTGCTATAAACCAAGCTGGTTCATTGTTATTTTTAAATATTGACCTTGTTGTTGCAAATGTTATTTTTGGTGCAACAATTGGCGGGCGGTATGGTGCAGTGCTTGTGTTATCAACAGTATTGAGGAGTATGGCTGGGACTATACTTGGCGTTCTCTCACCGATTGTAATGACACTCTACGCAAAGCAAGAAATCCAGAAGCTTGTGAAATTAATTAAATTTTCGGTAAAGTTCTTGGGACTGGCAATGGCTTTACCAATTGGTCTCTTATGCGGTTTTGCGAAACCAATACTGTATTTGTGGCTTGGTCCTGAGTTTGTTGATTTGTCTGTGTTATTAATACTCTTGGTATCACATTTAACAGTGAATCTATCCATTACTCCCTTATTCTATTTGAACATTGCAACTGATAGTGTTCGTCTACCTGGGATTGTCTCACTTATTTCTGGTGTAACTAATGTTGTGTTAGCAGTTAGTTTAGCATCTATACCTAATTTAGGATATTTGGGTATTGCTATGGCTGGGGCAATAGTATTAACAGTTAAAAATTCAATATTTACCCCAATATACGGTGCCAGAACTCTGAACATTCCGTGGTGGACATTTTATCCAAGTACAGTATCAGGAATGATTGGTAGTGTGCTTGTCGGAGTTGGAAGTTATTATCTAACAGGAATTCTCAATCTGGATGCATGGGGAGAGATATTTTTGGTTTCCTTATGTATTTTTCTAGTATATAGTTTATATGCCTATTTTCTTGCTCTGAGTAAGTCCGACAGAAATTTGGTTAGGAATGAAATTGGATATAGGTTAAGTTTTCTCACTCATAGTCCTAAAATATAAGTTTACCTTTGGATAAATTCAATGAATGATAGTAGCACATCACTAAAACTAACGATATTTGGCAGTTATAATCAATCGAGCATTGGGGATAAAGCTATACTAGTCAGTCTTCTCGAGCTCCTATTTTCTGAGGCTAAGGGATCTATCAAGGTAGAGGTTATATGTTTTGATCAAAAAGCGATTAAAAATGAAATCAAAGATTTCAGTTGGTCGAATGATGTCAGTGTTATTTCTCTCGCAAATATCTCAGGATTAACAAATGATGATCACAGGAAGCATAGTTCAATAAAACAGATCTATTTTCTGATTCCACGACAATTAAGAACGTGGATCCAGACCATTTGGTATGGGTCAAAGATCATAATGACTAATCTTAGGTCTAATAGTAATGGTTTAATTATTGGTGGTGGGAACCTGTTAATGGATATGTATCCAAGTTGGCCATTGAGACTGTATTTAATTTCTCGACAATTTAGTCAAAAGAAACTGCCAGTAATATTCGCAGGGGTGGGTGCCTTTCCAATCAACACCAAAATAGGAAAAAGACTGATAGAAAAATCTGTTCGAAACGCTACATTAGTATTTGTTCGAGACAAGAAAACCCAGGAATACCTTATAAATAACTTTAATATTACTGTCAAAAGTCATCCAGATTTTGCATTGTCATTTCCGATTCAAACAAAACATAATTCTATGCCAGAAAGACAATTAAGGATTGCTGTAAATTTTGCTCCAATTTATAGTAAATGGTGGCCATATCAAGACCAAGAACGATATTACAAATTTATTGAAGATTTTGCTAGGGGTCTTTTCGAATTTTTTGCATCGGTGGAAGGGAAAATTACCTTTTGGTTCTATGATTCAAACTTATCTGATCAGCCTGGTACGGAGGAGTTGATAGCTTCTCTTTTAAATTTGGGTATTCCCAAACAAAATATAAGCCACAGCACTGATATTGTTACCAGCATAGAAATTGTCCAAGGTCTACAACATTCGCGGTTCGCTATCGTAACTCGTTTGCATGCAGGCCTCCTGGCTTTAAGAGCAGGTTTACCAACTATAACAATTGTCTACCAGCCTAAAGTAAAAGATGTATTGCATAATATCGGTCTCAAAAAAGGAATTGTTGAAATTGATGAGATGTCAACGCTATATTCTCGAATTGATGAACTTGAAGAAAATTCAGAAGATTATCGGTTGTCAATCGATCAAATCAACGCGTTAGATAAAGAAAATCGTCAGGTGATAAGTGATATTTTATGGTTGATATCAGATCGATCCAAAACCAACAACAATTAGCAAGTGGGCTAAACTCATTTGAGATAATAAGTGGCTGGAGCAATCCGGTACTCATTGACGAGACTCTGCCAGGCTCAATGGGTGTCACTGCCCCAGATATCGTTCAAACTACCCCATAATTAATTTTATAACTACATGGCCCTCAAACAACCCATCGCTGCTCTCGCGCTCGTTCTCCTGCTGGTAATATCTGCCATCCTGATCTCGTTCTCAGGCCTGCTGACGCCTTATGCCTTGCAAGCCTGGCCAGTGGTCTTTGGAGCCAGCCTGCTCGCTTACCTGCTGGCATGGTGGAGAACAGGCCGGAGTGGGGTAGGCGGAAGCAGCGTGAGGAGAATTCCCTTTACTATAGCGCTCCAGGCGCTGCTGGCAGCTGGAGTCACCCAGGTGCTGGCCGCCAATGACTTGCCGTCTGGTATGCTGCCCCTGCA
>Ga0105107_10001858_pt1 | contig 13797 bp, 10 predicted proteins | sample PPLLaktember2015_6_FD_79335 | JGI IMG/M metagenome (GOLD analysis project Ga0105107, IMG submission 79335) | Freshwater sediment microbial communities from Prairie Pothole Lake near Jamestown, North Dakota, USA - PPLs Lake P8 Core (1) Depth... | ecosystem: Environmental > Aquatic > Freshwater >...
AACACCTTCATCGAGAAGGGCGCGGACAAGCCCGCGGACATCCTGGCCTCGACGCCGAGCGGCATCTACGTCCAGAGCCTGAGCGGAGGAAGCGTCAACCCGACCGACGGCGTCTTCAACTTCACCTGCCGCGAGGCCTACCTCATCGAGAACGGCCAGAAGACGGTCCCGGTCAAGGGGGCGACCCTCATCGGCAACTGCCTGGACGTCATCAAGGGCGTCGACGCCGTCGGGGACGACCTCGACTTCGGGCCGGGCATCTGCGGCAAGGGCCAGGCGGCCGAGGTCACGGCCGGCCAGCCCACGCTCAGGATCCGGGGCATCAACGTCGGCGGCTCGCGGGCCCGCTGAGCCGGAGAAAGGACGACACCATGGACAACAAAGCGATCGCCGAACAGCTGGTCAAGCGGTGCCTCGCGAAAGGCGCCGACGCCGCCGAGGTCTATATCGAGTCGGGCCGGAACCTGAGCCTCGACGTCCGCAAGGGCGACATCGAGACGGTCCAGGAGGCCGCCGCGGCCGGCGCCGGCATCCGGGTCTTCGTCCAGGGGCGGATGGCCTTCGCCAGCTCCAACGACCTGGGCGAGAAAGCCCTCGAGGACGCCGCCGGTCGGGCCATCGCCTTCGCCAAGGCGACGACGTCCGATCCCAATAACGTCCTGACCGGCGACAAAGGAGTCACGGAGGTGGCCGGCCTCTACGACCCGCGCATCGCCCAGGTGCCGATGGAGGAGAAGATCGAGCTGGCCAAGCGCCTGGAGGCCTTGGCCCTGAAGGACGCGCGCGTCACCAAGAGCGACGGCGCGAGCTACCGGGAATCCGAGGGCGAGGTCGTCATCGCCAACTCCAACGGCCTCCTCAAGAGCTATAAGTCTTCGGGCTGCGGCGTCGGGATCTCGGTCGTGGCCGAGAAGGGCGAGCAGAAGTCCTCGGGCGGCGATTCCTGCAACCGCCGCTTCTACGCCGACCTCAAGCCGGCAGAGGAGATCGCCGCTAAAGCCGCCCGCGAGGCCGGCGACATGCTCGATCCGCGAACGGTCAAGACCCAGCGGGCCACGGTCATTTTCCACGCCGACATCGCCCGGGCCCTCCTCGGGGGCATCCTGGGCGCGGTCGACGGCGAGCGCGTCCTGCAGGGGGCCAGCTTTCTGGCCAAGAAGATGGGCCAACAGATCGCCGCGGACACGGTGACGATCGTCGACGACGGCACCCGCGAGAAGGGCATGGCCTCTGCCCCCTTCGACGGCGAGGGCGTCCCGACGCAAAAGCGCGTCATCGTGGAGAAGGGGATCCTGCGGGGCTTCCTCTACAACTCGGCCGTGGCCAAGCGGGCCGGGGTCGAGAGCACGGGCAACGCCTCGCGCGGCGGCTTCGACGGTCTGCCCGGGATAGGACCCCACAACTTCTTCATGGCGGCGGGCACGGCCAAGTACGACGACATCGTCGCGGCCACCAAGACCGGGCTCCTGGTGAAAAGCGTCACCGGCTACGGCATCAACCCGGTCAACGGCCAATTCAGCGGCGGCGCGGCCGGCTTCTGGATCGAGAACGGCAAGATCGCCTTCCCGGTCCAGGGCTTGACGATCGCCGGCACGGCCGACGAGATCCTCAACGGCATCGACATGATGGCTGACGACCTCGACCTGACCCTGTCGTTCGCCGCGCCGACCGTGCGGATCAAGGTGCTGCAGATCGGCGGGGAATAAGAACGGTTTCCTGAATCCCGGGTCAAAAGGACGGCTGGATCATAACTTCCCTTACGCCTTATAAAGGCGTCTTTGGTGCTTGTTCACCAAAAGCTCATATTCGCCGAATGCTTTTAAGACCTCCTCGTTTTTCAGGAGGGGCCCGACGGCTTGTTCATAGCCGCCGATGTCCGGCTGACCGTTGGCCTCGATGATCACCGGAGCCCCTTCCCAGTCGAGGGCAATATCCAGACCGATCATCCTGTAAAATGGGAAACTCCTCTGGAAATCTTCCGCAAATGCGCGCACGCGGTGCCATGCCGGAACCGGATGCCCTTCAAAAGCGATCCCGGAAGTTGGATGGTTGGCATATCGGTTGGAGTTCTTATCGTATGCATATTTCCTCAGAGCGCCCCTATCGCAATCCACATCGACTAAGACTCCGCCGGCGCTGAAGTTATCGACTATGGCCTTGCCGACTCCGGAACGGAACACGGAATAGACGATAATGACCTGGCTTTGAGAAGTCAGCATGGTGACCAAGCGAAGGGTATTGACCGAAGAAGGCGAGAATTCCGCCATTCGGGGGTCTTGAATTAGAAATTCCTGAACAATAGCCTTCTCTTGGAGGACATATTCGGCCAGCGGGACAGATCCCTTCGAAGATACGATCATGTCATCCGTACCTGCCGATTTGGCCATGACGATATCGCGGCCCATCTCGCCGTAAAGCGGCTTAATGATCAGCGGCCTGGCGGGACGGGACTTCAGCCAATCCCCGATCCGGGATCTATAGTCTTGGCGCGGATCGAGAACCCCTTTAGTCTGCGGAGTTTTGAAGCCCAGCGCCTGGCAAAGAAGGGCACAGATGTACTTATCGTTGAAAAGGATCCTGTATTCGAGCGGCTGCACGGATCTTTTCAGTCGCGCCTGTTGATGGGGAAGACAGTTGGACCCATAGTAGTACTTCCAAGCGGTCTTTTCGACCTCCCAGAGGCGGCCCGGGCCGTAATGTTCGGGGAAGGTTCTATAGGAAAAGAACCAGGTCAAGAGATCCGCGGCAAGTCCCCACGACGATCTCGCGCATGTCTTCTCAGCCCGGATCTTTCTATAACAACCAGGAAGCATGAAGAACTGTTTGAATCTCTCGTAGCCCATGCGGATCTTGGGAGCCATGGCTCTCTTGCCCGACCGGTAGATCTTTAGAATGTTTGCCAAAGATAATCCCTTTCGGAGCATCCCTTGCCTCCAGCGATGAAGGTTCCACAAGGCGAGTACTTGCCAAAGGATGACCCGCCATGATAGTAATCATGTTGACCATATATCACGGAACGAGGTCTTATGGCCAGAGCGGCGCCCTTCTCCCCCGTGGAGCATTTCTCGTCCATCCTTCTCAAATCAATGCATTTGGGAGATCAACGGACAGGTTCAATCCTCACGATTTAGGACGCCGATGGGAGACATTTTCTTTGTCAGGTCAGCCGATCATGAGATCTTGAGAACGACTTCAGCCAATGCCCTCCTGAAGCTGAGGGAGTTGGCCACTCACTATTCGATCGACCAGATCAGGGGACCTCATTGGTCGCTTATCACCGGCAGGAACTCTTTCACGCCTTATGAGAGCGCCCATGACGATCAGGGCGCCTGCGCAGTCATCGGATCGACCTATGATCGGAAAAGGACAAAGGTCCCGGAGTTGCGCACGCCAACGCTTGACGATCGAAAGCAAGTCATACGCGAATTCTCCTGTCGATTGAACTACGGCGTCGTCATAAGCATCGAAGACAACGATCTCCTCGTAGCCGCTGATTACCTGGGTTTGTATCCCGTCTATTACCTGCAGGCCGATAAGATCACGATCGTCACCTCCGTCCCATCCCTTTTTCATTGTTGGCCGGATTTTCGCGCCGAGGTCGATACCTCAGGCCTCGTCTCGAGCTTACTCTTCGCTCATACCTGCTTGGGGCACACGATATTCAAGGACGTTTTCCGTTTGGAACAAGGAGCTTTGTTGTGGCTTGACCGCGCTGGCCGCCTAAGAAGCGAACAGGTGTCCTTAACGCCAGAGGGCCCAGCTCCCAGGAACCTCGATGAAGCGGTCGAAGCCTACGATTCGGTCCTCAGTTCCAAAATGGACGATCTCGCCGATCACAATGTGACATCACTGCTCCTATCGGGGGGTCTCGACTCCCGGATCTTGGCCGGATATTTCGGAAGACGTTCAGGCGACGAAATATCCGCCGTTTCCTTGGGGGGCGGGAGAGATCTCGAGACGCGTGCCGCGGCTCGCGTTGCTTCCGCGATCGGGGCCGGTCACGAGTGTGTTCCCTTCGACCAAAAAGAGTACCCCGCCTACGCTCAAAAGGCGTTTGAGTTCGAGGCCATAACCAACGGGCTCTTCTCGCTCAACGAGTGGGCGTTCGCGGAAACGCCCCGCCGGCCCGTGTTGACAGGATACTATGGGGACCTGATCATGGGCATGAACCATGCTCAATGGGGACAGGAAGCGACCACAGATCTCCATACTTTCCATGCGATCTGCTCCAAATCCAATTCTTATGGGTTCACTCCCGGAGTTGTCCGTGAGCTCGTACGCGGAAAGGACATCGATGATACGATCTTCTGCCTGTTGCGGGAAATGAACAATGAGTATTACGGATACTCCGAACAGTCATGGCAACGTTCCTGGTGGTACGATCTGAGATATCGATCTCGGTTCCTGATCGGCCGCGCTCCCAAGATCATCGCCTACAATTCCTGGCCGGTTTTGCCCTACGTCGATCGAAAGCTGATCGAGCTCGCGATGACGACCCCTTATTCACTTTTAAAAGATCGCAGGATCCAAAAAGAGGTCCTGATCCGTCGATTTCCCGAACTGGCCAGGTTACCACTCGCCGGCAATGTCGCCCGGATTTTCTACAGAATCGCCTCGACCCAACAGCCTTTTGGGGTATCCATGACGCAACGGCTGCAGGATTCGATTTCGTGGCACTGGCGGAACGCCGCAGCCAAGATTACGCACGCGGAGCCGTGCTACTACCTGCGTGTCTTCGATATCAATGGCGTTGGCTGGCGGTCGTTGCGCGACAAAGCCCGGGGCATAGCGCCTCAAACGGATGCCTGGCTGAACACCGAGCTCGTCCTCCGGCTGATCCCCCCCTCATCGCGCCCTGTTCAGGCATCTTCTAAGGAACTGGTGAGCAGCACGCAGGGCCTCAGAACGTTGATAGGCCTGATATTGCTAATCGACCAACGAACTGCCGGATTACCCGATTCAAGGTAATCGGCTCATCTACAAGGGCAGGAAGACCGTAACGTTCGGCGACCTTCCTCCTCGGCCATAGCCTCGGGCTCCAGGCCTTGGCTCAATGGCACTTCCCGCTCTCCGCCGAACCTCCAAGGAGATCGTGGACAACATCGAACCTGCGGCCGGCGAAGCGGGCCTGATGATCGCTATCCACTTCGTCCTGGCCAAAGGACGAGCAGGCTCGATTGCGTTTGAAAATCCCTATCGCGGTCGTTTCTTCGACAACAGGTAGGCGAACGGGATGGCGATCAGGTTGCCGACGATATAGGTCAGGAATACGACGGACGTACCGACGGCATACTTCGGGAACTGGCCTTTGAGGAAGAGCGGGATAGCGAAGACGACGAGCCAGAGCGGCTTGTAGACGAGCTGTAACAGCAGCAGAGGGACGAATTTCAAGGGATCGCGAAGGCCGAGGATCGCGATCAGTCCGGCTGCCAGCAGGACACAGGCGTAAAGTCCCAAGACAGCCGGATCCTGGTCCGGGAATCCCATCATGGCCTTCGTGGCGGCCGGAAAGACGATCAGGCCGAATCCAAGCCCACCGGCCCCGACGAGCGTGTAGATATACATGGCCCTGAGCCAGCCCCAGCGGATAGTGAAACCGTTCTCCATTTTGCTTGCCTCCCCTTATCCGGATTCCACGCTGAGTATAGTACAAAAACAGCGGAGTAAACCATACGGTGCCGTACGGAGTATTTAACTTCGAATGCCCGGCGTGCTTCAATGAATGTAAAGAGTGATCGCAATGCGTGAAAAAAAATTTGCATCCGTGCGGAAGGCCTCCGGTGAAATATCAAATACCTGCTGTGTTATCTGCAAAATACACGCAACGGAGATTTTTAGCGGTGATTGGCATTGATTATGCATTCCGTTCGGCATCGGAAATCGGTCAGGAGGTGACGATCGACAGCCACCCATAAACCGGCCTTCATCAGACACCACATTCCTACACACGGAAAGGAGGTTTCTTTGAGCAAAAAAGCGTTCGCAGTCTTCGCCTTCATCCTCCTCCTCGTTCCCGCTGCCTTCTCCCAGTCCCGGGAGACCGGCGCCGTCCACGGCATCGTGACGGACGACCAGAACGTTCCCCTGCCCGGCGTCAACGTGACGATCTCGGGCCCGAACCTGATGGGCGTCCGGGCCTTCGTCACCGACGCCAACGGCGAGTACCGCTTCCCGGCCCTGCCGCCCGGCGAATACCTGATCAAGGCCGAGCTCCAGAGCTTCGGGACGGTCGTCCGCGAGAAGATCCGGGTGAACACCACGGCCACCCTGAGCGTGGACATCCAGCTGAGGCCCGCAACGGTGAGCGAGGAAGTCACGGTCGTCGCCCAGACGCCGACCGTCGACGTCAAATCCACCGAGACGGCGTCCGTCACGCTGACGGGCGAGATCCTCCGGAACATCCCCTACAACCAGTTCACGGCGGACATCGTCAACCTGGCCCCCGGCGTCACCAACGACGTCGCCTACGGCGCCTCCCAGAACACGGGCATCGCCTACACCATGGACGGCGTCAACGTGGCCGACCCCGAGGGCGGTTCGGCCTGGGTCTTCTCGGACCACAACATCATCGAGGAGGCCAAGGTCATGGGCGTCGGCCTGCCGGCCGAGTACGGCAACTTCACCGGCGTCATCTTCAACCTGGTGACGAAGTCCGGCGGCAACGCCTTCTCCGGCCACTTCGAGTTCAACTTCCAGGGCTACCGTGCCGACTCGAAGTTCTGGCAGGCCAACAACAACGCCGCCTACCTCGACGACTTTCCCCTGCTGACCTCCCCGAGCGCGAAGCTCATGGATGCCAACGCCCACATCGGCGGGCCGATCGTCAAGGACAAGCTCTGGTTCTACGGCGGCGGCCAGTTCTACCGGACCCAGAACCGCCCGACGGGCTTTCCCGAGGACGTCGACTACAAGCAGCCCCGGTTCTTCGCCAAGCTGAGCTCTCAGCTGTCGCCGACCTTCAACATGAGCGCCATGTTCCAGCGGACCAAGTACCAGGGCACGAACCGCGGCGCAAGCTCCACGGTCTCCCCCGAAGCCACGGTCACGCAGGATTCGCCCGACTGGCTGGTCGGCTTCAACCTGACCAAGATCATCAGCCCGACGACCTTCTTCGACCTCAAGACCAATTATTTCGAGGGCCTCTACTACCTCGACCCCGAGGCCGGCTACGATGCCTACCGGCATTTCGACCTCAACGACAACATGCGCTATTTCAGCTCCGGCTACTTCTACTACGCCGACCGGGCCCGGTTCGGGACCAACGTCAGCCTGACCCACTACGCCGAGGACTTCCTGGCCGGCTCCCACGAGTTCAAGTTCGGCGCCGAGTTCGAGAGGTCCATGGCCCGCACCCGCTACGGCTACACGGGCACGGGCGGCGAGCTGGGCAACTGCGTCAAGTACTGGGATTACGTCGGAGAAGGCTACACGGGCCCCTACCTGGCCTACCAGTACGAGGGTTACGACACGAACACCCGCTACACCCGGCTCGAAGCCTTCCTCCAGGACTCCTGGCAGATCGGGAAGCGGCTCAACCTCAGCCTCGGCCTCCGCTACAGCCAGAACTGGGGCGACGTCAAGGGCGTCAGCGGCAGCGTCTATAAGACCAAACGCCTGGCCCCCCGCCTGGGCTTCACCTTCGACATCCTGGGCGACAAGACGACCGTGCTCAAAGGCCACTACGGGCAATTCACCGAGGCCATGCTGACGGCCTACCACGACAAGATGAACCCGATCGGGAACTTCAGCGACTACGTCGGCTATTACTGGGACCTCGATGCGGAGGCCTGGACCGAGTGGTTCCGCATCGCGCCGACACCCTACGTGATGGAAGACGGCATCAAGCACCCGCACATGGACCAGTACACGGTCGGCATCGAGCGCGAGCTCTTCAAGGACACTTCGTTCGGGATCACGTACATCAACCGGACGTGGAAGAACCTGATCGGCCGCTACGACACCGCGGCCGACTACACGGCGGTTTCGGCCTATTCGTCCGTGCTCGACCGGACGTTCACGGTCTACGAGCGGACCGAGGACACGCTCGAAACGGTGTCCATGCTCATCGCCAACCAGAGGATGGACGCGGAGATGTTCCCCTGGATCCTCGAGAACCCCTACCGCAAATACTGGGGGCTCGAGCTCCTGTTCAACAAGCGCTTCTCCAACCGCTGGCAGCTGCTGGCCTCCTACGTCTACGGCAAGGCCACAGGGACCATCGACAACAGCTTCGGCGGCGACATCGGCTGGAGCGGGGACCGAAGCGATCCCAACGTCTGGATCAACGCCGAGGGCAATCTGACCAACGACCCGACCCACATGTTCAAGGTCCAGGGCACTTACGTCCTGCCCCTCGACATCAACTTCAATTTCTACTTCCGGGCCATCACGGGCGACGCCTGGACGACGAATTTCGAGACCCAGCGCTTCAACCAGGGCCGGATCCTCATCCTGGCCGAGGCCCGCGGGTCCCATCACTATCCCCTGCAGAAGAACCTGGATCTGAGGCTGGAGAAGACCTTCACTCTGGCTAAAAAGTACCGCCTGGGCGTGATGGTGGACGTCTTCAACGTCTTCAACGACGACACGGTCAATTCGTGGGGGACCGTCATCGACGGCGTTTCTTCCGACTGGTTCACGGACGGCAGCTACGCCTCGACCCAAGGCCACGACCTCTACGGCATTTCGGCGCCCCGGCAGGCCCGCGTCGGCCTCCGGCTGATGTTCTAGCTTCGCGCCACGCGCTCACGACCGGGAGGACGGCGGGACGTCCCGCCGCCCTCCCTTCCTACCCCCGGACCGGGAGAAATTCCTGTTTACGCTGGCCCCGCCGATGGGTTAAGATGGGGACTCGCGAGGAGCCGATAGATGCGGGCGAAACCCGAATATGCCGCGGGCGGCGTCGATTACACCAAGATCGAGCCGTTCAAGATGGCCATGGTCCGGACCGGGAAGAAGACCCTCTCATTCCCGAACCGGCGCGGCGTCTTCGTCGACCCGGGCAGCCTGGGCGCGCACGGGGCCGTCTATGAATACCGGGGCGCCGAACCCCACCTCTGGTGCATGACCCAGGAAGGCCTGGGCAACAAGAACTGGATCGCCGAGTGGATGTATCAGCACGCCGGGACCGGCCGGACCTATTACGAGGGCATCGGCATCGACGCGGCCCTGATGGCGGCCAACGACGTGATCTGCCAGGGCGCCCTGCCCGTGATCTTCACCGACGAGGTGGCGGCGGGCGACAGCGAGTGGTTCCAGGACGAAAAGCGGAGCGCCGACCTCGCTGAGAGCTTCTACCGGGCCTGCGAGATGTGCGGCATGGCCCTGCCGGCCGGCGAATCTCCCGCCCTGCGTTACCTCGTCAAGGCCGAGCCGCCGGTCCGGAGCGCCCCGTCGCTGTCCGGCTCCGTGGCGGGCATCATCGCGCCCAAGACAAGGATGGTCACGGGGGAGAAGCTCTCCGTCGGCGACCGCATCATCGGGGCCCCGTCGTCGGGCCTCCATGCCAACGGAGTCTCCCTGGTGATCAGCCGGGGCTTGGCGCTCAAGGACCGGTTCCTCCACCTCCTGCCCAACGGAAAGACCCTGGGCGAGGAAGCGCTCATCCCGACCCGCTCGTACGTCGGGCTCGTCGAGGCCCTTCAGCAGGAGAGTATCGAGATCCACGCCCTGCTCGGCGGCACGGGAGGCGGGATCTCCAAGATCGCCTACGCCAAGCGGCCGTTCACCTACCGGGTGGAAAGATGGGTGGACGAGATTCCGCCGCTCTTCAGGTTCATGCTCGAGATCGGCGTCGGCCTGCAGGATTGCCTGACGACCTTCAACTGGGGGATCGGCTTCTACGTCTACGTGCCCGAAAAGGAAGCCGACAGGACCCTCGCAACCGGCCGGAAGGCCGGGTACGACCTTCTCGATCTCGGCCAGGTCGAAGCAGGGGAGCGCCGCGTGATCTTCGAGCCGGAGAAGCTCACCCTCTCTGCGATCGAGTAAGCCCCTGCCCCGCCTCAGCGGGCGTCGTGGACGATCTTGCCCCCCACCATGGTCAGCAGCACTTTCGTCTCCGCGATCCGGTGGGGATCGATCTCGAAGATATTCTGCGAGACCAGGATGAGGTCGGCGAGTTTGCCGGCCTCGAGAGAACCTTCCTCTTTTTCCCGGTGCATGGCGAAGGCCCCGCCCATGGTGTAGGCGTAGACCGCCTCGGCGAGCGAGACCTTGTGCCGGGGCAGCCAGCCGCCCTCGGGCTTGCCTTCGAGGTCCTGCCGGGTCACCGCGACCTGGAGCCCCGGCCAGGGATCGACGGTCACGACCGGCCAGTCGCTGCCGAAAGCTAAACGTCCGCCCCCGTCGAGCACGGCCTGCCAGGCGAAGGCGCGCTGCTCGCGCTCGGGACCGGCGTTCTTGATCCAGCTGCCGATCCAGGCGGGATCGGGATTGGCGTGGAGCGGCTGGAAGCTGCCGATGACGCCGAGCCGGCCGAAGCGCGGGATGTCGACGGCGGCGATGTCCTCCGCGTGCTCGATCTTGTTGCGGACGTCCGGGTTCCCGGCCGCCCGCTGGCCGGCTTCATAGGCGTCGAGGCTCAGGCGGATGGCCGCATCGCCGATGGAGTGGGTCGAAACCTGCAGCCCTCTGGCATTGAAGGCGGCCACGGCCTTCACATAGTCGTCCCGTTCCCAGAAGAGCTTGCCCTTGTTCTCCTTCTGGCCTTCGTAGGGATCGAGCATGGCACCGGTGCCGGAGTCGATGACGCCGTCGAGCATGAGCTTGATCCCGCCGAGGGAGATCCACTCGTCGTCGTACTTCGCCCGGGCGTCCTCGTAGGCCTGCCAGTCCCTGGCCGTCGGGCCGGGCGCGTCGATCCACATCGAGACCGACAGGCGAGTCGTCAGGCTGCCCTCCCGGCGAAGCTTGTCAAAGAGGTCGAGGGCCTCGAATTCCCCGCCCAGGCCGTGCACCAGCACGACGCCGAGCCGGGCCGTCTCGGCCAGGCCCCGGCGGATGGCGGCCAGGGTCTCCTCGGGGGTCGGCTCGGGGATGAGCTTCGAGACGAGGTGTGCGGCCGACTCGAGCAGGGCGCCGGTCGGCTCGCCGTTCTCGTCGCGCACGATCCGGCCGTCCTCCGGGTCCGCGGTGCGGCGGTCGATCCCGGCCAGGGCCAGCGCCCGGCTGTTGACCCAGCTCGAGTGGCCGTCGGCGCAGCGCATGTAGGCGGGGCGGTCGGGCACGATCTCGTCGAGGAATTTCTTGTGCGGCATGTTGCCGGGGAAGGCGGGATACATCCAGCCGCGCCCCTGGATCCAATCGGCCCGAGGATCGGCCTCGACGAAGGTCCGGATCCGTCCCTGGATATCCGCGAGCGTCTTGGCGCCGGCCAGGTCGATGTTGGCCAGGTTCAGGGAGCCGCTGACGAAATGGACGTGGCTGTCCGCGAAACCGGGCAGAACGAGCCGGCCCCCGGCGTCGACGACCTTCGTTCCCCCGCCCTTGTGGCGCGAGATGTCCTTGGCGGAGCCCACGGCCAGGATGCGGCCGTCGCGCACGGCCACGGCCTCCGCCCAGGGCTCGGCGGCGTTGACCGTGTAGACCCTGGCATTGGTGACGATGGTATCTGCCGTCGGCCGCGGGCTCGAGCAGGCGGCCGCCAGGATGAGAATCGCCGACAGGATGATCTTGATCACGGTTCAGCCTCTGAATAGGGGTGCGATGCCCCGGGCCCTCGCGAGAAGGTCCTCGCGCTCCTTCGAGATGAGCGGGCGGAATCTCCCGGCGTAATCCATCGCCATCCGGAAGAGCTTCTCTTCGCCCGGGGGAATGGCGGCGGTGACGTCCTCGCTCAGGGTGAAGCGGACGGCCTGCTCGGCGAGCTCCGCGTCGTCGATGGGCTTATACCAGCACTTGGGCCAATCGGCGTGGTCCCGCTCGGGCCAGGGAGCGTGGGCCATGGCCTTCAGCGCCAGGCGGGCGACGCCCTTCTTCCTGGCGTGTTCCAGGATCTGGGGGCCGAATTTGCCCTCCTGGAAGAGGACGAAGTTCACGGGGAACAGGATCGAGTCGAGAGAGAAGCGGTCCATCAAGGACATCGCCGCCGCGGCGTCGTGCGCGGAGGCACCCAGGAAACGGACCTTGCCCTCCTCGCGGGCTTTGAGGAACGTCTCCGCGGCGCCTCCGGAAGCGAGGATCCGGTCCACGTCCTCCAGGCTCGAAACGGCGTGGAACTGATAGAGATCGAAGTGGTCCGTCCTGAGCCGCTTCAGACTTTGCTCGAGCTCCACGCGCGCACCGGCGGCGTCCCGGACCGTGGTCTTGCAGGCGAGGAAGGCGCGCTTGCGGAAAGGCTCCAGCGCCAGGCCCAGCTTCGTCTCCGCTTCGCCGTCGTAGTAGCTCGGAGCGACGTCGAAGTAATTGACCCCGCGCGCGAAGGCCTCGGCCACCGTCCGGTCGGCCTCCTTCTGCTCCATGCCGCAGACGACGATGCCGCCGAAACCGATGATGCTCAACTCGATACCCTTTTTATACTCCCTCCGGGGCAGGCTTTCCGCCCGGGCCGGTGAGACCGCCAGGGCCCCTGCGGTCGCCGCGGTCAACCTGATGAAGGTCCTGCGCTTCATGTTACCCTCCTCAAAGGCCCATGGTATACCAGGGCTTTGCGCCGAGTCAAAGGCGGACTCTCCGGGCGACCGCTCAAAAAACGGTGGCTTTTTGGCCAAAATCTTGATATAAATACCTCTGGCGATAAACGCCCCGAGAAGACATCCGGTTCGAACAGGAGTAGGACATGGGATCAATGCGGAAACAAATGCTCATACAGCAGAAGGCGTCCTTCGAGCAGACGCTGAAGGAAAGGCTGGCCTTCCTCGCCGGGAAAGAGGATAAATCCCTCAAGCCCGAGCGGGATACGATCGTCAGAAAGCTGAAGGCCGATATCAAGGCCGTGAAGAACAGGGTGAGGACCGTCACCGACATCGAGAAGAGAACGGAAGAAATGGCCAGGATCAAGGCGGAAAAAGCGGCCGCCCCCAAGAAAGAAGCGGAACCCGCCAAGGCCGAAAAGCCCAAGAAGGGCGCCGAGGAAGGCAAGGCCAAAAAGCCGAAGCCGGAAAAGCCCGCCAAGCCGAAGGCCGAAGGACCGAAGGAAGAAGGGGCGCCCAAGGCCAAGGCGGAGCCCAAGTCCTAGGTTTTCCGGCGGCGGTTTCTTTACATTCCCGTCCGATCCCTTACAGCGCCATGCCCGCTGGCATGGTCAAGGCCGGGGTCTGTCCCTGTGACCGGGAGAAAGGCCTTGGCACAGGGCTTGCAGTAAGAGAGGTATAAAAAGAGGGAGTAAGCGATGACCAAGTCCCTTCCCGCCCTTTTCCTCCTCACTGCGATGGCCCTGGCCGGCGCAATACATCCGGTCGCCGAAGATCCCGACTTACAAAAGGCTTTCGATCGCCTGCCCGCCGCAGAGAAACATTATCAGACCGGCCTCAAGGAGTTCCGGGCCGGCCGTTACGGGGAAGCGGCGGCCGCCTTCAGAGAGTGCGCCGCGGTCGTGCCGCGGCATGCCTATGCACATTACTATCTGGCCAACATCTCCTACATCGGGGGGGATTTCGAGGCGGCCCGGTCCTCGATGGAGCGGTCGCTCGCCGACCTGCCCTTCATGCAGGACCTCAACGACTTCGCCGTCAAGCGGAAGAGCCGCACGATCGCGTCGTACCAGCAGATGTTGGACGAGGGCTGGGACAATGCCGTCAACTGCCGGGCGCGGCGCGAGATTGTTTTTTTTACTGACGCGGCGTCCACCGAGAAGGG
>Ga0105107_10001860_pt1 | contig 13778 bp, 10 predicted proteins | sample PPLLaktember2015_6_FD_79335 | JGI IMG/M metagenome (GOLD analysis project Ga0105107, IMG submission 79335) | Freshwater sediment microbial communities from Prairie Pothole Lake near Jamestown, North Dakota, USA - PPLs Lake P8 Core (1) Depth... | ecosystem: Environmental > Aquatic > Freshwater >...
ACCAGAGATAGTCTTTTTCAGCCTGCGACAGGGAGTCGCCATCGGCCCCGGTGATCTTGAGATCAGAAGACATGCGCATGTCTTTCATAACGCTCATCTCCTGCTCAGCTGCAGCCTGTCTCCCCTGGTAAGTGTCAAAGAAATTTTCCGGAACCGGGAACTGGGTTCCGTCAAACAGGTCGAAGTCAACGGTGTCAGGCATCCAGTTGCGGTGGGGGGCTTTATGGTGCACCAGCAGGCAGAAGGGCTTGCCGGGGTCTCTATTCTCCAGCCAGTCAATGGCCATGTCAGTTATAATGGTGGTGGCATATCCTGTCTCCCTGTAAGTCCGGCCCATCTCAATGAAGTCAGGGTTATAGTAACTGCCCTGTCCCGGAAGGATATTCCAGTAGTCAAAGCCTGTGGGTTCGCTCTTGAGATGCCATTTGCCTATCAGGGCAGTCTGGTATCCAGCCCCTTGCAGGAGCTTCGGGAAGGTAACCTGCGAGCTGTCAAACCTTTGCCTGTTGTCAAGGTGGCCGTTGGCGTGGCTGTGCTTCCCGGTCAGCAGTGCCGCCCTGCTGGGTGCACAGATGGAGTTGCAGACAAAACTGTTGCGGAAGACGATACCCTCATCGGCAATGCGATCGAGGTTTGGGGTTTTGTTGATCTCGCTGCCATAGGCTCCCACAGCCTGGTAGGCATGGTCATCGGTCATGATGAAGATGATATTCGGCTTCACCGGCTCCTGCCTGGTGCATGACCAGAGCATAAGGAGCAATAAAGGAAGAACTGTCAGTTTCATTTTCATTTTATTACCGTTTATGTTGTTTCTGTCCCTAAGTGCCATAAGGCATAAGCGGGAGACTGTCTGTCATATAGTAACTATCTTTTTCCTGATGATGATCCACGCAACAACCAGCAGATAGGCCGCACAAAGCAGTAGCACGGCCATTCCGGGTACCACTCCCATTGCATCGCTCACCAGTCCCATCAGCGGCGGGATCAGAGCCCCTCCAGATATCGCCATCATCATGAGCCCGGAGATCTCGTTGCTTCTTTCAGGATATTTCTGTACCGTAAGTGAGAAGACCAGGGGGAAGATGTTGGCGACGCCCAGTCCGATGATGAACACCAGCCCCCATGCTGCAGCCTTTGACGGGATGACCAGGATAAGGAAGATGGAGATTATTGAGAGCATGGCACTGTAAAGCAGTCCTTTTGTTGAAGCCAGCCTTGTAAGGATCAGGGCACCGGCAAATGTTCCCAGCATACGTCCGAAGAAATATACGCTTCGGCCCGACTGGGCTGCCACCTCTTCAATACCGAACCTGGCGGTCAGATACCTTCCGGAAAAATAGTTGAACCCCACGTCGATACCCACGACGAGGAAAATGGAAAGCACCATCATCAGAACATACCGGTTACCCAGCAATTTAAAGGCTGTAGCCATAGAGGCTTTTGGTCCTGTCATTGCTGTCTCTTCCACCTTTACGGTGCTGAGCCAGAGAACGCTCAGGAAAGATATGATGCCGTAAACGAGGAACAGCAGCTTCCAGTCGCCGAACCGGCTGGCGAACAATGCGGCAAGCGGTGCGGCAATCATTGATCCTATTGCCTTGATGAACTGCGAGAAGCTGAGAAAGCTTGAGGCTCTTCTCCCCGGTACAACGTCAACCAGCAGGGGGTTGGCGGAGACCTGCACGATGGTGTTGCCAATGCCAAGCAATGAAAAGCCGGCAATGACCGTGGCAAAGCTGTAGAAAAAATAGGGTATAAATAGCCCTATGCCGGTGATGGCCATCCCTATGTTGAGCATCACCTTCTTCCCTACCCGTGCCTGCATGATTCCCACAGGCACTGAGAGCAGAAAGAACCATATAAAAGCGGCAAAGGGTATCAGCCCGAGAATAAAGTCACTCAATCCGAGGTCGCCTGCCACACGGTCCTTGCCTATACCAACCAGGTCTACAAAGCTCATCACAAAGAAGGAGAGAAGCACCGGCACCACCAGTCTCAACTCGATTTTTTTCTCATTCATATCAGGATTGTTATTTTATTCTTACATCAGGGGCAGGGCCGGCTGCACGGCCTTCCAGAATCCTTCATCAAGCAGGTAGGCACTGCCGAGCAGGGCGGCGTCCTCCTTCAGCTCTGATATGGCCACAGCCGTATGGCATCCGGCCTGTCTCAGTTCATTTTCGAAAGCGGGTCCAAAGAGCTCCCACGCATGGGAGATATTCCCTCCTATCACAAGTATTTCAGCCTCAAACCTGATAAGCCAGGGAGCGAGGAAAGCACCCAGGCTGGTTCCGAATTCGGTGAACAGTAGCTGCGCTTCAGGAAGGTGCATTGCCTCCATGGCTACCTCCTTCACCCCGGCGGCCTCCCTGCCTGTAACCTCCTGGAACCTGGATGTGAACCACCGGGTGGAGAAATAGTCATCAGCTATGCCTGTTCCGAAAGGAAGGTGATAGACGCATCCCATCTTCGGCACACTGTCTCCGTCAACCACAGGAATGCGGTCAGCCACGAAGGCTGATCCGAAGCCGGTGCCCAGCGTTATGGCCATCATCTTCCTGTACCCTGACGCCTTGCCGGCCCATGCTTCGCCCACGGCGAACGAGCTGGCGTCATTCATGAACCTCACCCTGCAGTCGCACGGCAGTCCGAGTCTTGAGGCGACAGCCTTGCCCACATTAACACCGTAGAGTTTTTCGTACTTGGGCACTCCCCTGATCAGGCATATACCTTTAACGTAGTCAAACGGACCCGGCATGGCGAAACCAATCCCGCGGAGATTGAAAATCTGCATCCCTCTCAGAACCCTCTTCAGGGTATCAGTCCAGACGGTAAGTATCTCATCAGCTTCCGCCTTGTTGTCAACAGGGCTTTCGGCCCGTGAGCCGCTAATGATCTTATGGCTGGCCATGTCGACGGCTACGGCTGTGATGTGACTGCCGCCAATATCCACGCCGATGGCGATGTTCTGAAGTGAAGTGTCCATGGTTTCTTTCCTGTGGGTTCTGATTTTAAGGCAATGAAAATATCTATTTTCCCAAAGAGTGCAAAATGAAATCAGTTTATTATTCCCAAATTAATTGGAGCAATCTGAGAAATTCTTTAAATTCGTCAGTTAATACCTTTATAACTCCTGACCATTCACAATCAAACAACTTTTCGTTATGTCAAAAGCCACAAAGGAAGATGCGCTCCTCTACCACAGTAGCGGGCGTAAAGGCAAGGTTGAAGTAATTCCTACCAAGCCATACTGCACACAGTTTGATCTAAGTCTTGCCTACACGCCGGGAGTAGCGTATCCCTGCCTCGAGATAGAGAAGAACCCTGAAGATGCATATCAGTATACCGCAAAGGGTAATCTTGTTGCAGTTATATCAAACGGAACGGCCGTTCTGGGGCTTGGTGACATCGGAGCCCTCGCCGGCAAGCCCGTCATGGAAGGCAAGGGACTGCTCTTCAAGGTTTTTGCCGATGTGGATGTCTTCGACATTGAAGTCGATGAAAAAGATCCTGAGAAGCTGATTGAGATATGTGCAAAGATAGCCCCCACTTTCGGGGGGATCAACCTTGAAGATATCAAGGCGCCTGAGTGCTTTGAGGTGGAGACAAGGCTCAAGGAGATGCTTGACATCCCTGTTTTTCATGATGACCAGCATGGTACAGCAATCATCTCGGCCGCCGGGCTGCTCAATGCCATTGACATCACCGGGAAGAAGCTTTCCGACCTGAAGGTTGTGGTATGCGGGGCCGGTGCCGCGGCCAACTCCTGCACCCGTCTCTATGTGGCCCTGGGTATTAAGAAGGAGAATGTTGTCATGGTAGACAGCAAGGGGGTGATTAACACAAAGAGAACCGACCTCAACAAATACAAGAAGGAGTGGGTCACTGACCGTGACCTGGACAGCCTTGCTGATGCAGTGAAGGGAGCAGACCTTTTCCTCGGCCTCTCGGTTGCCAATATGCTGACCAGGGACATGCTCAGCACAATGGCACCACATCCGATTATCTTCGCTATGGCTAACCCCAACCCGGAGATTAGCTATGAAGACGCCCAGGCGACGCGTGACGATCTGATCTTTGCCACCGGCAGGTCAGACTATCCGAACCAGATCAACAATGTGCTCGGGTTCCCGTTCATCTTCAGGGGCGCGCTTGACGTTAGGGCCAGTACCATCAATGAGGAGATGAAGCTTGCAGCCACCAAAGCCCTGGCAGCCCTGGCCAGAGAACCAGTCCCGGCAGTTGTGCTTGAGGCGTACGGCCTGGAAAAGCTGGAGTTCGGAAGGGAATACATTATACCCAAACCGCTAGACCCGCGCCTCATCTCACGGGTTGCCTCAGCCGTCGCCAGGGCAGCAATTGAGACCGGGGTGGCGAGGTTAACAATTGACGACTGGGATGCCTATATGAAATCACTTGATAAGCGGACATCAGAGCATATAGGCAGGATATCCGATATCTGCTGTCTCAGGCATAGATAATATGAAGGGCCGGCATCAACTGATTACCGGCCCTTTAATCACCCTCTTCACTTGTTAACCAACCCGCTGAGCCCAAACTCTTAAAAAGCACAGCAATATCATCTTTGCATTATCCCCAGCTTAAACTCGTACATCGTCATTATCAGAGACGAGATCTGTTCAATGGTAAAACTACTCCTGTTCAGAGTCACATCAAAGAGATAATCCATTGAGAGAGGTTTCTTATCAAGGAAATCGACAATCAGCTTATGCCTTTTCTCGTCGGTTTCCACAGTATATGCCTTAGCCTTTTCAATGATCATGCCCTTCTTCTTCATCACATTCTGTACCCTCCAGTACATTGGGGCCACAAGCCTTATATGAAGTGCATTTGCCATATCATGGGTTATTGCCACGCCACCCCGGCCTATAATCACTGCATAACCGTCACGGGCTATTGACAACACTACCTCCCTGATGGCCTTTTTCACAGAGCTGTCTGTCACGAACGAACCGGAAAAGGCCATTATCATCTGTGATATGTCAGTCATTCCATACCCCTGGTAAAATGTCTCTATGCGGTGTGTGTCAGTCCTGAGCTCGTGGGCGGCATGATAGATAATATCCTTGTCAACCCACTTCCACCTATTGGTGTTAAACCTCATGTTAAGCTGAGCCACGAGCTCAGCTGCAACTTCCCTCCCATCACAGCCGGTCAGGCGTGATATGGTTACAACAGGGCCTGTCTGATCAACGGGCCTGCCAAGCGTTTCAGCCCTGTAACGTGTATCGAAATAATCAAATATCTTCTTCACGGCCAAGGCATTACCTGCAGTGTGCAACGGGGGATGACCGTACAGGCTGCAGAGGCTAAAATTTTACAAAATATAGTAAAAATTTATGAGAAAATCAATTAAATCCGATAAAAACCGACGTTAACTGACCTATAGGGTGATCTTTCTCATCCACTGCGCATTACCTCAGAAGTCTCCGTGTTCGGTGCGCCTGATGATCTCATTCTGAAGATCCTCACCCAGATCATTGAAGTAATCGCTATATCCTGCAACACGAACGATCAGGTCACGGTACTGTTCAGGGTTCTTCTGCGCATCGCGGAGCGTATCGGCACTGACAACGTTAAACTGGATATGGTGCCCGTCGAGGCTGAAATAGCTTCTTATAAGAGCAGTAATTTTCTGATAGCTTCCCTCATCTTCAAAAAACTCCGGTGAGAACTTCTGGTTGAGAAGTGTCCCGCCTGTCCTGAGGTGGTCAATCTTCGAAGCTGACTTCAGCACAGCGGTCGGGCCCTGACGATCGACTCCCTGGAACGGCGAGATTCCCTCTGACAGGGGCACGCCGGCCTTGCGTCCGTCAGGTGTGGCTCCTGTCACATTGCCGAAATAGACGTGGGAGGTGGTAGGGAGCATGTTTATGCGGTGAATGCCTCCCCTCGGGGTCGGTCGGCCGGTGACAGCATCGTGAAACATCTCAAAGACGGCCACTGCCTGCGTATCGGCATAATCATCATCATTACCGTACTTCGGTGTGTGGTAGATCATCTTATACTGCATCTCCTCAGCACCTTCGAAGTTGCACTGCAGGGCTTTAAGGACCTCATCCCACGTGTATCTTCGTTTGTCGTAGATGTTGAACCTGATTGAAGTAAGGATATCTGTGACACTGCCAAGTCCGACACCCTGAATGTAAGTAGTATTGTACCGTGCACCGCCGGCGTTGTAGTCTCTGCCGTTGGCAATACAGTCGTCGAGCAGTAATGACAGGAACGGCACCGGCAGATGAAGGGCAAAAGTCTTTTCGATGACATTGTTGCCCCTGATCTTGATGTCGGCAAAATGGTTAATCTGTTGCCTGAAGGCAAGCATGAATTCTTCCCAGGAGGTAAACAGACGGGGATCACCTGTCTTAGGTCCAACCTGCACTTTGGTGCGCGGATCAAATCCATTATTGAGGGTGACCTCCAGTATCTTGACGAGGTTGAAATATCCTGTCAGCCAATAGCACTCGGTCCCGAAGGCTCCTGTCTCAACGCACCCCGAGGCACCACCATTGCGGGCATCGACGATGCTCTTGCCCTGCCTCACGAGCTCCTGGATGATCGCCTCGGTGTTGAATACGGAAGGCTGCCCGAAACCGGTCTTGATGATGTCAAGAGCCTTGTGGATGAAGAGATCAGGATTCCTGGGGCTCACCTGAATCATGGAGCTGGGCTGCACTATGCGCATCTCCAGGATGACGTCAAGGAGAATATAGGTTATCGGGTTGACCGCGTCAGTCCCGTCGGGCTTCACACCTCCTAGATTTATAAGACAGAAGTCGGTGTAGGTGTTGCTCTCCTGTGCGGTGACACCCATCTTCGGAGGTGAAGGGTGGTTGTTGAACTTCACCCAGAAGCATCCGAGAAGCTCATAAGCCTGTTCCGGGGTGAGGGTGCCCTCCTCCAGTCCTTTGTTGTAGACAGGCCACAGGTGCTGGTCGAGGCGGCCGGGATTGAATGAGTCCCACGGGTTGAGCTCGGTCACCACCCCAAGGTGAATGAACCAGTAATGCTGAAGCATCTCATGGAAGGTCTCCGGGGCATGTGCCGGTACTCGGCGGCAGATGGTCGCCATCTTACGCAACTCATCCCTTCTTCCGGTCTCCTTCTCCTTCTCAGCCATCGACTCAAGCTTTTCGGCATGCCTGGCGGCATACATGATGATGGCATCACAGGCTATGTCCATGGCTTTGAGCTCCTCAGCCCGCTCATAGGCCTGAGGATCATTGCTGAAATCGAGTGCTGCAACCGCAACAGCTATCTCGCTCTTCAGGTCAAGGAATCCGGTCCGGAACATCTTGTATCCAAGAACCGTGTGACCCGGAGCCCTCTGCTCCTGGAATTCCGTGAAGATACCGGCCCTGTATGCGGCAAGCCACTCCGGGGTCATACGTTCCATTATGCGGTCACGATTGCTGCGGCCCTGCCAGAAAGGGATTATCTCCTCGCTGTAGATTTTTTTCACCTCGTCACTAACCCTGAAAAAGACCTTCTCACGGGTGTTGAGGATGTCCAGGTCCTGGATTGAGTGAAGGCTTATCTCGGGATAGGTGGGAGTCGCCTTGGGTGCAGGACCTCTTTCACCCACAATGAGTTCACCGTCATTGATGCAGATGGCTTTATTCCTCAGCAGGTATTCAAAGGCGCGTGCCCTGAGCACGGGTGTCGACAGGCCCTGAGACTCGGAGCCCGCGTAGAACTGTGTTATCAGTTGTGCTCTCTCGGCAGTAATGGTTTCGGTTGCGTTCAGGCTCTGATCCCTGAGCCGTATCACTCTATCCGTCATATTCATTATCGCTTTCTTTTTTCCTTTCGGGTTATTTACATTATCCGCCTTTTTTTACATGAATTCCCAGCGGTTTCAATATATCAATGTATTCATCAAGATGACCGTTAGACACCTGGCTCACTGAATCCATACGGTCAGGCAGGTTGAACCGGCGGTACTTCGAAATGCCGGTCTTATGGTAAGGCAGGAGGTTGATCTCCCTTATTGCGGTTTTTTTCCTGTTTCCGATAAACAAGCGCAGCTTTTCCATGTAGGCTGCATCAGATGTCACACCAGGGATGACCGGGATCCTCAACATCACCTCTGCATCATGGTCTAGAAGCATATCAAGGTTTGACATGATCAGATCATTAGGCACGCCTGTATATTTCTCATGAATCTCCGAATCAATATGTTTGAGATCATAGAGGAACAGATCTGTTACCGGCATTACCGATATCAGTGTCTCCGGCCGGGCATAGCCTGATGTATCAACCGCAGTATGGAACCCCTTCCTCTTGAGCAATGTGAGCGTTTCAAGGAGGAACCCGTGCTGCAGCAACGGTTCTCCGCCCGAGAATGTTACGCCACCTCCTGAGTGATCCATAAAGACCCTGTCGCGCTCCGCCCTCTGCACAATCTCCTCCGGAGTGTATTCCAATCCCACCTGCTCCTCGGTGGTGAACTCCATCTCTCCAATTCTGTCAATTCTGGGTATGGTGAGACGGCAAGACGTTTTTCCTTCAGGATTATGGCACCACCAGCAGTCAAGGGGGCATCCCTTCATGAAGAAGGTGACCCTGATGCCGGGGCCGTCATGAATTGCATATCTTTTTATACTGAATATCAAGCCTTTCATAATGATTTGAATGAGACCGTGAGTGATACGGAAAAGGGGAAGAGAGCTGCCCCCTGCTGAAAGGCTATCTGTTGTAGAACATAAGGCAATGATACAGCCTCCTTCCGAGACGGTTCATCATAAACCTGTGTTCCAATCGTTGCATGATGTTAAACTAACGTACAAATTTACTATAAATTTTTGAATTAGCCCGGTCTGTACCCGCAGACCTGGTAAAACACATGATTCTCTGCTTAATAATTAACTGATTATATGTCACTTGCAAGGAACAATGATTGATTAACATAAGATTAACGAAAAGGATGTGCAACATTAGCAGGGGTTGCCGGTCTTTATTCTGAGAAGATGGAAAAGGACAGTTCCAGAATTCTCGCAGGACAGTTAGTTGTTAAACTTAAAAAATGGGTCAGTCATGAAAAGAATTTTCCTTGCTCTATTAGTTTTTGCCTGCATGACAGCATTGTCTTACGGCAAAATCATTGTGAAGGGTGAATCGCACACATCCTTCGGAAGCTACACCATCGAGGTCTGTGATCAGCCAATGATGCTTGCAGGTAAAGAGTTGAAATGTTTTCTCATCAACTATGAGAATTCTCCGCTTACAGTAAAGGTATTTGTAGACAAAGACAAGAAATGTAGAAACTACGTCGTGGTCTCTGATGATCTTTCAGTAATGTACACCTGCAATGACAAGTACTTCGGCGTCAACAAGCTTGACAAGCAGTACCTCACTGCAGGACTGAGTACTGATGATGCCAGGCTTGACAGGAGCGACTACTTTCATCAGAAGGTTCTTGTACAGGGCCACACCAGCGAATTTGATGCCACAGTGCTCATCGCATCTTATTTCCCCGAGCTCATCAAATAGAGCCGGAAGAAAGATTTTTTCCTTCCTTAATCAGGCCGTCCGGCCTGTCTACGATCAGGTTTAGGTTGATAAGAAGATACTCCATACGAGGGTATCTTCTTCTTTTGTTTCAGCGGTGTTTATCTCCATCTTTTATATTGACAATTGTCACATCTCAGACCGTTATCTGAATTATCTTTGGCCTGCGAAAGGCAGCGGAACATTTTGTATTAAATCCCGGAACTTTGCTATCATGAAAAAGAAGATCAAATTCAGTCTCCTTTACCGAGATATGTGGCAGTCGTCAGGCAAGTACCAGCCCAGGGTTGACCAGTTGACAGCTGTTGCACCCCATATTGTGAACATGGGTTGTTTTGACCGCATTGAAACCAACGGGGGCGCCTTTGAGCAGGTGCAGCTTCTCTTCGGCGAAAACCCCAACACTGCTGTCAGGGAGTGGGTCAGGCCATTCAACAGGGCGGGTATACAGACCCACATGCTTGAACGCGCACTCAACGGCATCAGAATGTACCCCGTGCCTGCTGATGTCAGGCGACTGATGTACAAGGTAAAGAAAGCACAGGGAGTGGATATTGCACGGTCGTTCTGCGGGCTGAATGACCACCGTAATCTTGAACTGTCGGTCAAGTACGCACGTGAAGCCGGGATGATATCGCAGGCTGCTCTTTCTATCACCCACTCACCTGTGCACACTGTTGACTACTTCATGGGGGTGGTTGACCATGTTGTTGAGTACGGGGCCGACGAGATTTGCCTGAAAGACATGGCCGGTGTGGGCAGACCTGCCTCCCTGGGTGAGCTTGTAAAAAGGATCAAGAAGAAGTACCCGGGCATACTGGTGCAATACCACGGCCACAGCGGTCCGGGGATGTCGGTCGCCTCAATGCTGGAGGTAGCCCGGGCGGGGGCAGACTACCTCGATGTTGCCATAGAGCCCCTCAGCTGGGGAATGGTGCACCCTGACATAATCGCCATCCATGCAATAATGAAGGATGCGGGGTTCGAGGTGCCTGATATAAACATGGATGAGTATATGAAGGTCAGGTCGCTCACCCAGGAGTTCATAGACGATTTCCTTGGATATTTCATTGACCCGCGCAACAGGCAGATGACCTCTCTGCTGATCGGATCCGGTCTTCCCGGGGGGATGATGGGCAGCTTGATGGCTGACCTCAAAGGTGTACATCAGGGCATCAATGCAGCCCTGAAGGCAAAAAACAAGCCGGAGCTGTCAGAGGACGAGCTGGTAGTATGGCTCTTCAGGGAGGTCGAACATATCTGGCCAATGATGGGATATCCACCGCTGGTGACGCCCTTCAGCCAGTATGTAAAGAACGTGGCACTTATGAACATTGTCTCGCTGGTCAATGGCAAAGAGCGTTTTGCAATGATAGACCCGAACAGCTGGGACATGCTCCTCGGCCGTGCAGGCACACTGCCCGGACCCCTGTCGCCCGAGCTGATAGAGCTGGCCAGGAGGGAAGGCAAAGAGTTCTACGATGGAAACCCGCAGGATAACTATCCTGATGCACTGGACACATTCCGCAAAGAGATGGAAGATAACAACTGGCCCACCGGCGATGATGAGGAGGAGCTGTTCGAACTGGCAATGCACGACAGACAGTACAGGGATTACAAATCCGGTACTGCCAGAACCCGGTTCCTCAAGGAGGTGGAAGATAAAAAAGCTGAGATGATGCAAGGGGGACAGACCAAAGTAACCAAAAAGCAACTTCTCCTTGCCCCTGAGGCTGGAACCGTACTGATTTACTCCGGCACCACTTCCACATACTATTCTGAGGAAGAGCTCATTACCACAGGTGATGAGGTCAAAAAGGGTGAGATCCTCCTGTACCTCATGGCAGGGAAAAGCGTCAGCGATGTGCGCTCTGACCGTGACGGTATTGTAAACAAGATATTGGTCAGGAGCGGAGATAAGGTCAAAAAGGGAGACCCCCTTATAGAATTCAGATAGGAAGTACGCCCTGCTTTTCTGGCTGATGGGAAAGCTCATCTGATTAACGTTTTTTGATATCTGACCATTTATCTATACTTTTAACCGCCTTAACCCAAATACAACCGCCATGAAAAAACTATTCATTATGCTTTTAATTATTTCCCTTGGAGCGGTCTCCTGCAAGAAGGAGAGCTGCGAGAACCCCTTTTACTGTGACTGGGATACACCTTTTGAGGTGCCTCCCTTTGACAAGATTAAGTTTGAACACTTCAAACCTGCCTACCTGAAAGGAATGGAGGAGCAGATGGCAGAGGTCGATGCAATAATAAACAATCCGGAAGAACCGACATTTGACAACACCGTCAGGGCAATGCAATTCACAGGCGAGCTCCTGACGAAGGTGCAGCGTGCCATGGGTCCCCTGAGCGGAGCCAACACCAATGACTCCATCCAGGCATTGCAGAGGGATATGTCTCCCCTCTTCTCAAAGCACAGGGACGATATTTCACTTAATGAAAAACTCTTTGAAAGGGTAAAATCGGTTTATGAAAATCGTGACAGGTTCGACCTTACCCCCGAGGAAAGCAAGCTGCTTGAGGACGAGTATCTCGGCTTCATCCGCAGCGGAATCGGTCTGTCACCTGAGGATAAGGATAAGCTGCGCAAGCTTAACAGTGAGCAGTCGCTTCTCTCCCTTAAATTCGGCCAGAACCTGCTGGCTGAGACCAACAGCTTCACCCTCGTCATTGACAACGAGCAGGACCTATCTGGGCTTCCCGAGGGTGTCAGGGAACAGGCAGCTGGAGCAGCAAAGACTAAGGATATGGATGGCAAATGGCTTTTCACCATGCATAATCCCAGCTATATTCCCTTCATGACCTACGCAGACAACAGGGAGCTCAGGGAGAAGATGTTCAGGGGCTACATGATGCGTGGCAACAACGGCAATGAGAATGACAACAACCAGATTCTTGCTGATCTTATCAGGCTTCGCGTGATAAGGGCAAAACTGCTTGGTTATGAAAGCCATGCTGACTTTGTACTTGAGCGCAACATGGCCAAGGAGCCCGAGACAGTGCTTAATTTCCTTGCTCAGATCTGGGAAGCCGCCCTGCCGGTGGCAAAGGCTGAAGCTGCAGCACAGCAGGAACTGATTGACAGGGAAGGTGGTAAGTTTAAACTCGAACCTTGGGACTGGTTCTATTACACTGAGAAGATACGCAAGGAGAAGTATGACCTGAGTGATGAAGAGACCAGGCCCTATTTCTCAGTAAAAAGCGTAACTGACGGAATGTTTTATGTTGCCAACAAGCTTTACGGGCTTGAATTCAGCGAACGCAATGATATTCCTCTTTATCATCCTGACGTTAAGACATTCGAGGTTAAGCGTGACGATAAGCATCTTGGCATACTCATGATCGATTACCATCCGAGGGCCTCCAAGAGGGGCGGTGCATGGTGCAGCGGCTTGAGGCCGCAGAGGCTTGATGAGGATGGCAAATTCGAGACCCCGCTGGTGAGCATGGTCACCAACTTCACACCTCCTTCAGGCGACACGCCATCGCTGCTCACCCCTGACGAGGCAAGCACCCTGTTCCATGAGTTCGGTCATGCTCTGCACAACCTGCTGTCAAATACCGAATATACAAGCGGTGTATCACGCGATTTCGTGGAACTGCCCTCGCAGATCATGGAGCACTGGGTCTTTGAACCCGAGGTTCTCAAGGTATACGCGAAGCATTATCAGACCGGCGAGGTCATTCCAGACACCCTGATAGAGAAGATAGAGAAGGCAGGCAAATTCAACGCCGGCTTCACCACCGTCGAATATCTGGCAGCCTCCTCACTTGACATGGAGTATCACTCGCTAACGGAACCGGTCGAAATAAACATCAGTGAATTTGAAAAGAAAGCCATGGAAAAGTACGGCCTGATAAAGGAGATTATTCCCCGGTACAGGTCAACCTACTTCAACCACATCATCGGTGGCTATTCGGCAGGTTACTACAGCTACATCTGGTGTGAGCAGCTTGACGCCGATGCTTACAAGGCATTCAAGGAGACAGGTGACATCTTCAACCATGAGGTTGCCGCCCGATTCGAGAAGGAGATCCTGGCCAGCAAGGGATCAAAGGATGAGCTTGAGATGTGGATAGCCTTCAGGGGACGTGAACCGGGCATAGAGGCCCTGCTCGAAAACCGTGGTCTTCTAAAGCAATAGGGAATGAATATCCGGGTGAGTGCGCTGAAAAGTATCACTACCGCGCTGCTCTGCCTTGTTCTCATGTCATGCCATGCCGCACCCGAA
>Ga0105107_10001861_pt1 | contig 13777 bp, 12 predicted proteins | sample PPLLaktember2015_6_FD_79335 | JGI IMG/M metagenome (GOLD analysis project Ga0105107, IMG submission 79335) | Freshwater sediment microbial communities from Prairie Pothole Lake near Jamestown, North Dakota, USA - PPLs Lake P8 Core (1) Depth... | ecosystem: Environmental > Aquatic > Freshwater >...
AGCGCCGCGAGCACCGTCGGAGGGCGCGACGCGCGGCGCATCCGGGGCGACTTGGTGCCCTTGCGGGCCATGAAACGCTCGAGCCCTGATTCCGAAATCCGGTGGTGGCCGCCTGCCGTCTGCACCGTCCGGAGCGCTCCCTTGTAGATCCACTGTTTCAGGGTGGCATAGCTCACGCCCAGCCGGCGCGCGGCGTCCCGTACGCGGATCAGGTCATCCGGCATGGTGCCTCTATAATCGACTGGAATTGACGCAAGGATCGGATGTTATCATATCGAACTGACCATGCGGATCGTTGGCCTGCTGGCTCTGGCGCTCTCGCTGCTGCCCCCGCAACCGGGGCCGCTCACGGTCTTCGCGGCCTCCGATCTGGGACCGCCCTTCAAGGAGATCGTTCCCCAGTTCGAAACCACGACAGGCATCGACGTCACGCTGGTGCTCGGATCGACCGGCGTGCTCGCGCAGCAAATCCGGAACGGGGCGCCCGCCGACGTATTCTTCGCGGCAAACGACAGCTTCGTCGACAGTCTTCGGTCCGAATCGCTGACGCGGTCAGGCACCCGCACACTCTACGCCCAGGGGCGGATTGCGATCGTCACCCTGAAATCGAGCAATGTTCCAGTGAAGGAGTTGAGGGATCTCGCCGGCTCTGCGGTCAGGCGCGTCGCCATCGCGAACCCGCAGCACGCACCGTACGGCCTTGCTGCAAAGCAAGCGCTGCAAGCGGCCGGTCTGTGGAGCACGCTCGAGCCCAGGCTCGTGTTCGGGGAAAACGTGCAGCAGGCGGTGCAGTTCGTGCGGAGCGGCTCCGCCGAAGCTGGCATCGTCGCCCGATCGGTGGCGGGCACGTCCGACTTGAACTGGACGCTGGTGGACGCCGGAATGCACGCGCCGCTCAACCAGGTGGCGGTGGTCGTCGCGCGGACGAGGCAGCCGAAGGCCGCGACGTCGTTCATCGAGTTCGTCAACGGCCCACAAGGCAGGATTGTGATGAGACAGTTCGGCTTCGTCCTGCCTGGCGAATGATGGACTGGTTCCCTGTCTGGTTGTCGCTCCGCGTGGCAGCGCTGGCAACGCTCGTCACGGTCGTCGTCGGCGTGCCGGTGGCATGGCTGCTGGCGCGCAGGAAATTTCCGGGCCGCGATCTCCTGAGCGCGGCCTTGCTGACTCCCCTCGTTCTGCCGCCGACCGTCCTTGGATACTACCTGCTCACGCTCATCGGATCTCGTGGCGCGGTGGGGCGTCTCCTTTCGCGCTGGGACATCGACCTGGCGTTCACATGGCGCGCCGCCGTGCTGGCGGCGGCCGTCGGCTCGTTTCCGCTTCTCGTCAAGACGACGCAGTCGGGATTCGAAGCGATCGATCGCCGGCTCGAGCAGGCGGCGGCCACCTTAGGGCACTCGGATTTCAGCATCTTCTGGAGCATCTCGGTTCCGCTGGCGTGGCGCGCGATCCTGGCCGGTACGGTGCTGGCGTTGTGCCGGGCCCTCGGCGATTTCGGAATCACGCTCATGGTCGCGGGCAATATTCCGGGCCGGACCCAGACGCTGCCATTGGCTATCTACGATCACGTGCAGGCCAATCAGCTCGATGAGGCCAACACGCTGTCCGTCGTCAGCATCGCGATCGTGCTCCTGTTGATGATCGCGCTGGGCCGCGTCGCGCGGCTGCGCTTCTGATGCTGAGCGTCACCGTCTTCAAGCAGTTCGACGGCTTCACGCTCGATGCGGCGTGGAGCAGCAGCCATCCGATCGTCGCGCTGGTCGGGCCGTCGGGTTCCGGGAAGACGCTCACGCTGCAGAGCATTGCGGGCCTCATCGCGCCCGACATGGGCCGGGTCGTTGCAGGCGAACGCGTGTTGTTCGACGGCGTCGGCCGAATCAACCTCAAACCGCAGGAGAGGCGCATCGGCTACGTCTTTCAGGGATACGCCCTTTTCCCTCACATGACGGTGGCCCAGAACGTCGCGTATGGCTTGCGGGCCCACGGGCGGGCGCGTATCGATCGCACGGACGAGATCGTCCAGCGTCTGGGTCTCGGCGGGCTCAGATCGCGTTATCCCGCCGAGCTTTCTGGCGGCCAGCAGCAGCGCGTCGCGCTGGCGCGCGCGCTGGCGACCGATCCCGACATGCTGCTCCTCGACGAGCCGCTCTCGGCGCTCGACGCGCCGCTGAGGCGCGAGCTGGCCGGCGATCTCGGCAAGACGCTGCGCGACTGGGGCAAAATCGCCATCATCGTCACCCACGATCTGCAGGAAGCGTATCGAATCGCAGATGTCGTCGTGCTGTACGAGCACGGCCAGACGACCGACGCCGTGTCCAAGAACGATCTGCTGTGGAACCCGGCGTCCGAGCGGATCGCGCGGCTGATTGGCGCGAGAAACATCCTGCGCGCGCCGATCGCGCAGACGACCAGCGAGTCGATCGTGCTCGACTGGAGAGGCGGGCACCTCGTGGCGGCCCGATCGCCGACGCATCCGCTGCACGCGCGCGCGCACGACGAGCTCGCCTTCTTCGTGCGCCCGGAGTACGTGCGGCTGATTCGCAAGAATCGCCCGGTCACCGAGGGACTTCGGCAGACCAACCTCTTCCGCGGGGAGATCGTCGGCGAGCGCGACGAAGGCACGACGTGGGTGCTCTTTTTCCGCCTTGCGAGGCCCGGCGAGCCGAGCCAGGGCACCTACGATCTCGAGATCGAGATCCCCAAGCTCGTCTACGAGCGCCTGAGCATCTCAACCGATCGGCAGTGGGACGTGTCGATCCATCCCGGGTCGATCCAGGTGCTGCCGGGACGCTAACAGCTCGATCAGCCGCCTGGCGTCGCGCGGCGCGTGGCCGCCGATGTCGTTGTTGAAATACACGAACGCCTGGTGACCGTTCGAGGCGAGCCAGTCGGCCCAGTCTTCGAGCACGCCCTGCGGATATGCGCCGTCGTACCGGCCGCTGGCGCCATGAAAGCGAATGTATGTAAAGCGCGCGGTCAACAACCGCGGCGCGACCGACGGGGTCATGTCGTGCAGGCACAGCGCGACATTGTGTTTGCGGAGCAGCCGCATCACCTCTTCGTCGTACCAGTCGGGGTTCCGGAACTCGATCGCGTGCTTCACCCGTGGCGGCAGCACCTCCAGAAATGCCTCAAGCCGCTCGATGTTCCTCGGCATCTGCCTGGGCAGTTGATACAGCACGGGGCCCAGCTTGCCGCCGAGCTCGAACGCGCGCGAGAACAGACGCTCGATCGGCTCCTCGGGATCGTTGAGCTTCTTCATGTGCGTGAGAAAGCGGCTCGCCTTGACGGCAAACAGAAAGCCCGGCGGCGTTCTCGCGCGCCAGCTTTCGAACACGCCTTCGCCGGGCAGCCGGTAAAAGGTGTTGTTTACCTCGACGGTGTCGAAGTGACGCGCGTAGTACTCGAGCCAGTCGCGAGCGGGCAAGTCGGCAGGATAGAACTCGCCTTTCCAATGTTTGTATTGCCACCCCGAGCAGCCGATCCTGAACGCTGCCGCGCGTGCCATTGACGTCCTCTATATCTCGAGAATCCGGAACGGCTGCTGCGGTGTCCGTTTCCGCATCAACGGGTACGAGACGTTGTAGACAGGGACGTCGGTGGACGTGCGTCCTTCCAGCGTGCCGTTGTGTGCATGGCCGTGCACGACCGCCGTGACACTGAACCGCCCGAGCGGCTCCTCGAGACGAGACGAGCCCAGATACGGATAGATCTCACACGGCTCCCCTTCGACAGTTGCCTGCACCGGTGCGTAGTGCATGACGACGATCGTCTTGTCCGTGCGAAGACGTGCGAGCGCCGACTCGAGCTTGAGCGCCTCGTTCACCGCTTCGTGCACGAACTGTTTGGTGATCGGCTCGCCCCATGGCCCGAGCGCACGGCGTCCGAAGCCGCCCGCGAACCCCTTCACTCCCGCAAACCCGACACCCTCTATCTCGCACGTACCGCCGTCGAGCACGTAGACTCCGTGATCCACGAGAACCTGCTCGATCTCGCGTTCCGCCCCTGCTTCGAAATCGTGATTACCCAGGACGGCGACGATCGGTATCCTGACCGACGCCGAGAGCTCCTTCACGAAGTTGCGCGCTTCATCGGCGGTGCCGTAGTCGGTGATATCTCCCGCCAGCACCAGAACATCGGCACCTGTCGTAATCTGCGACAACAATAGCTGCAGCGCACCCGTACCCGATTTGCCGAAATGCAGATCGGCCGTCGCGGCGATTCGCATACTGGTCACACAGCAACATGCGTGCCCTGATGGCATCTCTCTTGCCTCTGTTAAGGTGTGACGCCAACCACTGTTGAGGCCCCGAGCCGCCACGCTTCGGAGTTCTACAAGCGGGTCATCCAGGTCTTCCAGGACCATGACATCGACTTCCTGGTCGGCGGGGCTTACGCGTTCGTCCACTACACCGGCATCGGGCGGGATACGAAGGACCTCGATCTGTTCATTTACCGCGCCGATTGGGATCGGGCGACTCGGGCGCTCGCTGAGGTAGGCATCACGACCGAGCTCACCTACCCGCATTGGCTGGGAAAGGCGTTCGGAGGACGTCAGCGGGAATTCTTCGTCGACCTCATCTTTTCAGGCGGCAACGGCATTGCCGAAGTAGACGCCGAGTGGTTTGCCAATGCGTTGAGAGACGAGTCGCTCGGGTTCCCGGTGCGGCTGATGCCCGTCGAAGAGATGATCTGGTCGAAGGCGTTTCTGATGGAGCGCGAGCGATTCGACGGCGCCGACGTGCTGCATCTCATCCGCGCACAGCAGAAGGAAATCAACTGGCCGAGACTGCTCTCGCGGTTCGGCGAGCACTGGCGCGTGCTGCTGGCGCACCTGGTGCTGTTTCCGTATGTCTATCCCAACGATCCGGCTCCTCAGACCATCATCGACGCGCTGCTCGAGCGCGCCAGGAACGAGCCGAAGGCAGACGAAGGCATCCGGTTGTGCCGCGGCCCCTTGCTCTCGCGCGCGCAGTATCTCGTCGATGTGGAGCGCTGGAACTACGCAGACGCGCGGCAGGTGCCGCTCGGCACCATGACGCCGGAGGAAATCGACATCTGGACGCGAGCCATAGAAGAGTAGCGCAGGGCTTCAGCCCTGCCCTTCCGATCGCCTGCTCAAAACCCGATCTGTAACGTCACCCGCGCCGCCCGCGGCAGAGCCGGATGTGTGTGCACATCGTCCACACCGCCAGCCGGCTCGCCGCGCAGTCGGGAAGTGTAGAAATAATCGATATCGCTCGCGGTTTCGTCGAAGAGGTTGAACAACGCGGTCACGGCAATCCCGTCGATCGCCGCGCCCCGGCTGTAGCGGACGATCCCGTTCACCTTGCGGTAATTGTCCTCGAGCGCCCACGGGCCGTCGTTGTGATTCAACTCGATCGCGCCGAGCAGATGCCCACCAGCGAGGCCGGGCGACGCGGCTGCGAACGCCCGGTTCCATCCCTGGGCCCCGGCGCTCAGCGACACCATTGGCGCGTCCAGCACGCTGAGGTAGTTGACATTGACCGAGCCCGCGGCCGAAAAGTCGCCGTCGTCGGCATAGTACGGTCCCTTTTTGAATTGCACTCCACTGACGAGCTCGGGAATCAGGAAATTCGCGTCTGTGTACCCGTGGCCGTGCGCGTGAGTGGGCATGTTGACGGGAATTCCGGCGATGGTCGTGCTGAAGTCCGTGCCGTGATCGAGATTGAAGCCCCGCAGGTAGTACTGGTTGGCCTTCCCTTCCCCGCTGTGCTGGCTGATGATGAGCCCGGGCACCGTCTCGAGTACCTCGCCTGCACGCATCACCGGCCGATTCTCGAGCTGACGCGCGGTGATTGCCCCCACGCTCGCCGCATCGGCAATGCCGATCAGGTTCTCGGCAGGGTTGTCCACGTCCGCGAGATTGCTAAAGGTGCGGCGGCCCGTCACCGTGACGTCCGCGCTCAGCGTCAGTTGCAGAACGACGTCGAGCGTAACCGTCTGCCCCGCCTCCGATCGTACGCCATGACGCACGAGCGACGCGAAGTTGATCAGGCTGAACGCCACGTCGAACTCGCCGGTGTCAACGGCATTGAACTGATACCGGCCGGCGCGATCCGTCTCGGTCACCGCGGCCACCACCCCGTTCGCGCGCAGCTCCACGACAACGCCAGGCAGCGCTCCGCCGGTCGTATCGCTGGCCGTGCCCGCAATCCGACCGTGCGCGAGCGTCTGCGCTGAGCTCACCGAGCCAAACGCACACGTCAGAAGAACGGCTGCCGCCCAGATTCGTCCCACGATGCGCGCGATCACATCAGAATCGCAACCGAACGGCAAGCTGGACGGTCCTCGGTTCGCCTACGGCAGTCATACGGCCGAACGAATCCGATGGATGGGTCGGGTACTGCCCCGGGCCGAAATTCGTATTGCGCATGATGACATTCCGCCGGTTGGTCAGGTTGAACGCTTCGACGATGCCCTCCAGCGCGATCCGATCGGTCACGCGGAACGCCCGGCTGAGCCGCGTGCTGAGGCTGAAGAAATCGCTGCCGACGCCCATATTCCGCTGGATGAACTCGCCGTTGACGATCGGGCGGCCGGCCGTTCCCTGGATCGTCGTGACGCCCGAGGTAACGTTGAACGGCAGCGACGAGTACGCCTGCAGCGCGCCACTCAACTCCAGCCGGTACGGAAGCGTGATGGCGCCGTTGACGACGAGCCGATGGCGCTGATCGTCATCGGAGCGCCCCCAGTCCCTGGAGAGGTCGGTGGGATCGATCGGAGAACTGAAGAAGTTCTCGCCGACGTTGTTCATCGATTTCGACAATGTGTACGACACACGGTAGTGCCCCCACGCGGCAGGACGCTGCACGAACGAAATGTGCATCCCGTGATAGTTCGATTCGGCCTTCGACGAGTACTGATTGTTGTTTGCGTAGGCCGGATTCGGGCGGCATCCGTTGTTCGTGCCTGCAGCGGCGCAGGTCGGAACGTTCTGGTTGATCTGAATCATCAACTGGTCGCCGCGGACGTACTGGTAGCCGATGCTCACTGTGGCCGTCTCCCGGATCTGGTGCTCGACCTCGACGCTGGCCTGCGTGGAGCGCGCGTTCTGAAGGTCTCGCTCCATCGTCGTCAGATTGAACAGCGTGACAGACGGAACGGCGGCCGTCAGGATGTTCGGAAACACCGGAGCGCCCGCCTGGGTTGGCGACAGGCTGATCCCGGTTTGACGAAGCTGGCTCAGATCGGTCGTATTGCCGGCCGAGAGGAGCGCGTTGGCGAGCGCGCGCAAGGGCACGCGATCGAAAAAGAGCCCTCCGCTGCCGCGCACGACGGTCCGGCGCGACGGCGTGGGCGTCCACGCAAATCCCAGCCGGGGCGACACGTTGTTCGTATCAGTGTTGATGGTCTCGAGGAACTGCAGATCGTACCGGAGCCCCGCGTTCACAGTCAGCGACGGACTGGCTTTCCACTCATCCTGCACGTAAAGACCGACGTTCGGATTGGTCTGCGACACCACCGTTTCGCCGAAGGTCTGCGTGAACCCGGAGGCGTTGTAGGTTCCCGACAGGAAGTTCGCGAGCGACGAGAACGTATACGCGCCCCGAATCGATCGGGGAAACGTAATCCGATCGTCGTTGTAAATGAAGTCCACGCCCGCTCGCAGCGCATGCGCCCCCGCCTGGTGCGACAGGTTGCTGACCGCCTGGAACATCCTGTTGAGACGTCCCTGCGGACTTCCGGAGAGCGTGCCGAACGACGCCACGCCGGCGATGCTCACCGCAGGCCCGATCGGATCGCTCGGAAGCGCCTTCAGATCGCCGTGCGCGAACTGGACGCGCGTTTCGTTGACCGTTCGGTCCGACAGCATGAGGGTGTTGCCGAACGCGATGGCCTGATCGAGATTGTCGAGGCCGGATGAGGCACTGGGCGCATTCAACGCCCCGGCGCCGCGCGAGTTGCGCGAGGCGACGTCGTACAACGAATAGCGCACGCTCAACTGATCGCGACTGCTGACTTCGTGATCAATCTTCGCCAGCAGGTGTGTTGAATCGACCGGATTCGGATAGATGCCCGTCGAGACCGGCGATCCGGGGTAGCGGACCGCCACCAGCCGCGCGTTGATCGTGTCGATGTTGGCCTGCGGGATGGTCGCCAGGCCGGTCTGATCGAGCCGGCGCTGCTCGACATTCGAGAAGAAAAACGTGCGGTTGCGCGCAACAGGTCCTCCCATGCTGGCGCCGTACTGCTTCTGGCTCATCGGCAGCCTGGTGCCGGACAGCGCGTTCCTGGCATTCAACGCATCGTCGCGAAAATAACCATAGAGATCGCCGCGGGGTGTGTTCGTTCCGCTCCTGGTTACCACGCTGATGTATCCGCCGAGCGCCCGGCCCAGCTCGGCCTGGCCTCCTGACGTGACGACCTGGAACTGATCGATGGCATCGACTCCGTAGGGAATGCCGCTCAGGCCTGCGGCGTCGTCGTTGGCCGACAGGCCGTCGACGATGAAGCTGTTCGAGAAATTCCGCTGGCTCCCAATCGAGATCCCCTGCCCCGGCACTGCCGACGTTTCGGCGAACAACTGCGTACTCGCGATGTTGGTCGGTGAGACGCCGGGAACGAACAGCGCCAGGTCCAGAAAATTACGACCGTTCATCGGCAGCGACTGCACTTCTTCCAGGGGAACGGTGCCCGCGATCTGGCTGCGCGCCGACTCGAGCACGGTGGTCCGGCCCGTCACCGTGACGGTTGTGTCGAGTCCGGCCAGCGCGAGCCCCACCGGCAGCTCGAACGCCGACCCGACGGTCACCGTCACCATCTGCGTGGCCGTCGAGAAACCGGAGATGCTCACCGAGATTTCGTATCCGCCCACGCGCAGATACGGAAACCGAAAGCGCCCATCCGCGTCGGTTTCGGTGGCGCGTATGAGATTTGTCTCGATCTGCCTGGCGCTGACCTTGGCGCCGGGCACGAGGGCACCCTGCGGATCGGTGACGCGCCCGCTGATGGTGCCGTAGTGGATGGTCTCCTGTGCCACGGCGACATCTGCAATCGTGCAGACGAACACCGCGGACAGGACGATTCGTCCCAACAAATTCATGGGGTCCTCCTCCGTGTTGATGGCGTGTTGGTCCGGCTTGAGCCGGACCTCGAGTACGTCGCCTCCGGCTCCGGCCGGATTGGCTACGCTCGCGGAGGTGGAGAAAGGGGATGGGGGGCGAGGCGGATGGCCGACGGCGTCATAACCGGAACGGCATCGCCATTTTCGAGCAGTGAAGGCACGTCCGCCGCACGCACGAGAACGCCAACCACACCGAAGAACGCCATGAATCCCGTGTCGGTCTGCGAGCATCCCAGGGTGGGACAGTCGCACTCGTGCGTTCCGTGCTTGTCGGAGTGTTTCGGGCACGCGGGTCTGGTGCTGCGCTGCATCGGACAATCGACCATGCCCTCATGGCCGGCGATCGCGGGGTGGTCCATCGCCATGCTGGCGCCTGAGCGTTCATCACCGCAGATCGCCGTCGACACGGCAGCCATCGCCGCCACGTGCCACGTGAGCACGATCGTGGCAATCAACCCGGCGCGATTGCGCATGAACCGCATGATCAACCATTATCGTCCTCTCGCATGACAGCGCATGTCAAGGCACTGCCCCGTGCGCTCTGCGTTCTCTGTGGTGACGATCAGCGCCTGGCGTCAGCGCGCGAACCAGGCGTCGAGGTGTTGCGCCTGATCGCGCGTGGCCGTCGGCGAGACGCTCAACGCCCAGCCATGGGCGGGGTCGGCGCCGAGTGTGATGTCGACAGGCGCCTCGACGCCGTGCCTCACGATCGACAGCCTCACCTTCGTGCCGGGCGGAAACTGCCCAATAGACGGCGTCAATTGACCGGCCTGCAGCGGCTGGCCGTTCACGGCGGCGATTTCGTCGAGCAGCGACAGGCCGGCGGCCGCGGCCGGCGAGCCGCGGCGAATGCCGGACACGACGGTCCGCTGATTGTCCGTTCTGGTCGTCACGCCCAACCAGCCGTGAGGGTCGCCGGTCGGCGGTGCCAGTCGCAGCCCGAACCAGTCCATCGCAGCCGCGTAATCGAGCTCGGCTGTCGATTCCAGGGCACGCTCCAGCCACGCACGCATTTCGCCCGCATGCGCGGGGCCCACGATCTCGGCAATCGCGGCGCGCACATCCGCGCCCGTGAACCCCTTCTCCGCCGAGAATCGCGTGAACATCAGCCGCATGACGTCGTCGAGCGATCGCGCGCCGCCCGTCAGCCGCCTGATGTGCGCGTCGAGCAGGAATCCGACCACCGCGCCCTTCACGTAATAGCTGATGGCGCTGTTCGGCGTGTTTTCGTCCGAACGGTAGTACTTGATCCACGCGTCGTACGACGCCATTTCGACCGACTGCTCGAGCCGTCCCGGGGTGGTCTGCAGGTTGCGGATCTGTGCCGAGAGCGCGCCCAGCATCTCGCCGCGCGTCGTGACGCCCGATCGGGCCAGCATGAGATCGGCGTAATAGTCGGTCAGCCCTTCCACGAACCACAGCGCCTTCGTGTAGACCTCGTTCTCGTAGTCGAACGGTCCAAGCTCTATCGGCCGGAGGCGCTTGCTGTTCCACGCATGAAAGTACTCGTGGCTCGCAAGGCTGAGCCAGTCCAGATAGAGCTCCCGTGCGTTCGATTCGAGCGGCGTGTTCAACAGCGTCGAGCTCCTGTGCTCGAGCCCGTTCCGCGCCGAACCGATCACGTTGAAGAAATAGAACCGATCGAAGGGGACGCTCTCCCAGAACGCGGCGATGGCCGTCGCTGCCGCAGCCAGGTCGCGTGCGGCCTGCGAGCCGTTCCAGACGCCGCGCTCGCGGAAGTTGACGAGGTAGTGCGGCTTTCCCTGAACGCTGAATTCGTACACGGACGGGGCGCCGGCGACGATCGGCGAATCGACGAGCGTGTCGTAGTCGGCCGCCACGTAGCTGTTTTCACCCGCTCCCGCCGACATCCCGGAGAAGCTCTTCTTCCATGTCCGCGGCAGCATCACCCGGACCTCGTGGGCGCGCCGCGAGGGTGTTTCGACCAGCGTGATGAAGGTGGGCGCTCCGTTCAGGATGGCCATCTCGTCGTCCACCCAGTTGGTGCGCACGCTCATCTCATGTGCGTAGACGCGATAGCGTACCGATACGGTCCTCGCGCCGCTGGTCGCGACGCGCCATCGATTCTTCCGGGTCTTCTCCACTGGCAGCGGTGCGCGCGCTGGATCGGCCGCCGTCAGCGCCTCCACGTGCCGCGCGTATTCACGGACGAGGTACGAGCCGGGCGTCCACACGGCCATCATCAGCTCGATATGCGCGCGGCCCTCGGTGGGATAGGCGGCTTCGACTTCGACGTAGTGCGTGTGAGGGGCTGGGAAACTGAGTGTGTATCTGATCGGCTCGAGCGTCTGGCCGAAGGCGGGTGCCGACCACAGCAGAAGCGCCAGTAACAACGGCTTCAGGCGTCGGGCTTCGGGCCTCTGGCCAGATGTCCGCAGCCCGCAGCCCGTAGCCGATCCGCTACCCAACAGTCTCCCCCGCTCGCAACTCAATCACGTCGATGCCCTTCGGGCCGCAGTGCCGCCGCAACTCGTCCGGCGTCCCCGTCAACTCCGGAAACGTCGCGTAATGGATCGGCACGACGGCCTTCACGCCCAGCCATTCGGCCGCAATCGCCGCGTCTTCGGGCCCCATCGTGAAGCGGTCGCCGATCGGAAGAAACGCGACGTCCGGCGCGTATCGATCGCGAATGAGGCGCATGTCGCTGAAGAGGGCGGTGTCGCCGGCGAAATGCACCGCCATGCCGTCTTCGAATCGCACGACGAACCCGGTCGCCGGTCCGAGATACGTGCCATCCGGCGCGCTGCTGCTGTGCAGCGCCGGTACCATCCCAATCTGAATGCCAAGAACGCGTTGACGGCCGCCGATGTTCATCGGGCGCAGGTGCTTGACGCCCTGGCGCTCCAGCCACCCAGCCAGTTCAGGCGACGCGACGACCGTCGCGCCCGACTCACGCGCAACGGCTGCCGCATCTTCGCAATGATCCGAGTGGCCGTGTGTGACGAGCATGAGATCGACGGCGCCGACACGCTTCGCGGATGCCGGACACGACGGGTTGTTCGTCAGGAAGGGATCGATCAGCAGGCGGACGCCCTTCGGAGAGGTGACGAGAAGCGTGGCGTGGCCGAGCCACGTCACTTTCAGGCCCTTCAACGCCGCGCGCGATGCAACGGGATTCGGGTCGGCCGCGGGCAATCGCATTGAAGCAAATTATCTATTAGAAACGGCTTGAAAACTCAAAAGGGAGACTTTACAAGAGACTAAGGAGTTCAGGAGGCCGCGGAAGAAGGAAGCGGGCTCAAGCCGGGGCGTGGCCGCACCGCGGCCCACGAAGTCGATGCGCACAGATTGCAGGCGACCCCTTTTGAAGCGCTCACCCTGCCTTCTAATCTTCCGTTCTTCTGTGATCGTAAACGGCTTACTCGCATCGAAGCGCAGTCAGCGGATCCTCCTTATCAGGCTCCAGCCTTCGTGATCTTCGTGATCCAGGGTCTTTGGGCGGCTGGACTTTATCCATTAAGATCACCTTGACGTGTCCCGAGTCATCCCGCTCACGCCCGTTGCCGCGCGCCTGCCGAAGCCCGAGTGGCTGAAGGTGAAAGCGCCCGGTTCGCCGTCCTATCTCAGGCTCAGGAGCCTGATGCGCGACCTCAATCTGCACACCGTCTGCGAAGAGGCACACTGCCCGAACATCGGTGAGTGCTGGACGCACGGCACCGCCACCTTCATGATCCTCGGCGATGTCTGCACGCGGGCATGTGGCTATTGCGCGGTCGGTCATGGCCGTCCGCAACCGGTCGATGAGGCCGAACCGGTGCGAGTTGCCGAGGCCGTCGCCACGCTCGACCTCGCGCACGTTGTCGTCACATCGGTCGATCGCGATGACGTGAAGGATGGAGGCGCCTCGATCTTCGCCGAAACGATCCGCGAAATTCGCAGGCGCACGCCGTCGGCGAGCATCGAAGTGCTGATTCCCGATTTCCAGGGCAAGGAGTCACCGCTCTACGCCGTGCTCGACGCCGGGCCGGACATCCTGAACCACAACACGGAGACGGTACCGCGTCTCTATCGCATGGCGCGGTCCGGCGGCCGTTATGAGCGCACGCTGGAGCTGCTCGATCGCTCGCGCCGCTACGCGCCGGACATCGCGACCAAGTCGGGCATCATGCTCGGCCTCGGAGAGGAATGGGACGAGATAGTCGCCACGCTGCGCGATCTGCGCAACGTCGGCTGTGCCATCCTGACGCTCGGGCAGTACCTCCGCCCGTCACCGGCTCATTTGCCGATGACGCGGTACTATCACCCGGACGAATTCCGCCAGCTCAGGGACATCGCACTCGACATGGGCTTTGCGCATGTGGAATCCGGGCCGCTCGTCCGCAGCTCATACCATGCCCACGAACAAGCCGACGCGTTCAAGGCCGCGGGCGCGCGGCGATAAATACGTAGCAGGAGATTAGGAGATTAGGAGGCTTCTCTTCGATCCTGCTGACCCTTGCGGATCGCGCAGAACGCGTCCGCACCTGGACAACAACGCATGCGCTTGCAAAACCTCACAGAAGAACGGAAGAAGGAAGCTGGCTCAAGCCGGGGCGTCGAATTTGAAGGCATTGACAAATCCAGACAGCCGCATCGACTTCGCACCGGTGGCGCGCGGAGGAGAAGACTTTGAAAAAGCGCGTCCTGCCTTCTAATCTTCCGTTCTTCTGTAATCGAACTCTTGGC
>Ga0105107_10001863_pt1 | contig 13765 bp, 14 predicted proteins | sample PPLLaktember2015_6_FD_79335 | JGI IMG/M metagenome (GOLD analysis project Ga0105107, IMG submission 79335) | Freshwater sediment microbial communities from Prairie Pothole Lake near Jamestown, North Dakota, USA - PPLs Lake P8 Core (1) Depth... | ecosystem: Environmental > Aquatic > Freshwater >...
CCGGGGCGCCCGCGCACCCGGGGATCGTCCTCGCGAACCCGGGGGATGTGACGGCGTCCGTGACCCTCCGGCCCCTTCCCGAGGGTGGGGCGTCGGTCCCTGAGTCGATCATGGTTCAGGTCCCTGCGCGGAGCACGGTCAGCGCGCCGAAGGGATTCGTGGAGGGGGTCGGAAGCTCCGCGGTCCTCGCCGTCGCGGAGGTCGGGGCCTTCGTCCCGGCCACGGCCACCTACGCTCGCGGCCGCGAGGGCTACGCGACCTATGCCGTCGCCGTCGGCATCCCGATCCCCGATGCGTGGCTCCACGCCTGACTTCGCGGGGACCCGCGTATGATGTGTCGTTGAGCAACCCTCCTCCCGAGAGGCAGTGATGGCGAGAGGCAGACACGGTCCGCGTTCCAGGCTGCGTGCCTGGAAGGTCGCGCTGGTCGGCGCCGGCGTTGTCGCCGTGATGGGCGCCGGCACCGCGTACGCCGCGTACCGGTACGACGCGTCCGAGTCGGATCGGATCCTCCCCGGCGTCGCGATCGCCGGCGTGGACGTCTCCGAGATGACGCGCGGCGAAGCCATCCAGGAGGTGGGGGCCGCGGCCGAGGAGACCCTCCAGGGCCAGCTCTCCGTCGAGGCGGGCGACCACACGTGGATCGTGACCCCCGCGGTCCTCGGCATGGCGGCCGACGTGGAGGGCGCCGTGGACTCGGCGTTCGCCCTGGCCGACGACCTCTCGCTCGTGTCCAGGGTCTACCACCGGGTGGCCGCCGAGCCGCTCGGTGCCTCGGTGGAGCTCACGTACACCTACGACGACGCGGAGATCGCTCGGTTCGTGCAGCGGGCCGCGGACGAGGTCGCGGTGCCTGCCGTGGACGCGCGGTTGGCGCTCGTCGAGAACGAGCTCGTGATGCGTCGGCCGCGGGTCGGCCAGGAGCTCCGGGCGCGTCTCGGCGCCGCTCGGATACGAGCCGCGCTCGAGGCCCGCTCGACGGATGTCCAGATCCCGCTCCGGGTCGTGGAGCCGGAGATCACGGCCGCCGCGCTCGGCGACACCATCGTGGTCGACCTGTCGGAGAACTCCCTTCGCCTGTACGACGCCTTCAAGGTCGCCAGGGAGTACCGGGTCGCGACCGCGGCGCCCGGCTACGTGACGCCGGTCGGCACGTGGAACGTCATCGACAAGCGCGAGAACCCCACGTGGTACAACCCCGCCCTGGACTCGTGGGGGGCGGATCTACCGGCGGTGATCTCGCCGGGCCCGAACAACCCCCTCGGCACGAGGGCCCTGTACCTCGACTCTCCGGGCATCCGGATCCACGGGACGAGCAACTCGGCGTCCATCGGGACCTACGCCTCGCACGGCTGCATCCGGATGCTGATCTCGGACTCGGAGGAGCTGTACCCGCTCGTCCCGATCGGGACGCGGGTCATCATCATGCCGTGAGCACCGACGCGGCCCTCGCAGGGGCGTCGGGATCCCGGTGTCGTCCGTTCGGCCTACCTCGCGCCGATCCCGCGACCGACCTCCCCTCGTCCCATCGGTCTCCCCGCGGCTCCGGATGTGCCGCACGGTGGGGGATGGCCGGCTCCATGGCAGGAGGACGCGCAGGGGCCCGAGCGGGCGGACGGAAATGAGGCCGGCGTGCTATGGCCGCGGGCGCGGGGTCGGACCGACCATACGGACATGGAACGCGCGACCCCTGGCACGTGTCCGGTCTGTCAGCAGGGCGACCTGATCTCGATCTCGATGAACGTGAGCGGGAACGATCTGTCGTTCACCACCTGCCATCTGTGTGAGGCGAAGTGGTGGCGCCGCGACGGCGAGCCCCTCCCGCTGCAGAGCGTCATCGGCGCCGTCCTCGCACGGAAGGACTGAGCACGCCCGTCGAGTAGGATGCGGTGGCCGTGACACCGCAGGCCGACCTCGACCGCATCTTCAAGGCGTACGACGTCCGCGGCGTGGTGCCCGACGACCTGAACGAGGACGTCGTCCGGCGGATCGGCGCCGCGTTCGCCGACTGGGCCGCGGCGCCGAAGATCGCCGTCGGACGCGACTGCAGGCTCTCGTCGCCCGATCTCGCGGCCGCGTTCATCGACGGGGTCACGTCGCGAGGCGTCGACGTCGCGGATCTGGGACTGGCGTCGACCGACCTCCTCTACTTCGCGTCGGGTTCCCTCGACGTTCCCGGCGCGATGCTCACCGCCAGCCACAACCCCCCGCGGTACAACGGCCTCAAGTTCTGCCTCGCCGGAGCGAAGCCGGTGGGCGAGGACACCGGGTTGGGCGAGATCCGCGCCCTCGCCGAGCGGGGCGAGGAGCCGCCCGCTCGGCGCCGGGGGTCCGTCGAGGAGCGGGGTCTCCTGGACGCGTTCGCGGACCACGTCCTGTCGTTCGTCGACGCGACCACCATGGCGCCCCTCACCGTGGTCGCGGACACGGCGAACGGGATGGGGGGCCTCGTCGTGCCGGCCGTGTTCGAGCGGCTGCCGGTCACGCTCGTCCACCTGTTCCCCGAGCTCGACGGGACCTTCCCGAACCACCCGGCCGACCCCATCGACCCTGAGAACCAGCGCGACCTGAAGCGTGAGGTCCTCGATCGAGGCGCCGACGTGGGGCTCGCGTTCGACGGGGACGCCGATCGGGTCTTCCTGGTCGACGAGCGCGCGGAAGGGGTGAGCGGGTCGGAGGTCACCGCGCTCGTGGCGCGATCGATGCTGAAGCACCACCCCGGTTCCTCGGTCGTCTACAACCTGATCTGCTCGTGGATGGTTCCCGAGGTGATCCGCGAGGCCGGCGGGACGCCGGTGCGCACGCGCGTCGGCCACTCGTTCATCAAGCAGGTGATGGCGGAGACGGGCGCCGTGTTCGGCGGCGAGCACTCAGGGCACTACTACTTCCGCGACAACTACCGGGCGGACTCCGGTCTGATCGCGTCGGTCGTCGTGCTCGAGCAGCTCTCGCTCGCGGGGCGACCGCTCTCCGAGGTCCTCGCGCCCTTCCAGCGGTACAGCGCCTCGGGCGAGATCAACTCGCGGGTGGACGACCAGATGGCGAAGATCGAGGAGATCGCGACCGCGTACAGCTCGGGTCGGCAGGACCGCACCGACGGCCTCACGGTCGAGTTCGACGACTGGTGGTTCAACCTGCGGCCCTCGAACACCGAGCCGATGCTGCGGCTGAACGTCGAGGCGAGGACCGACGAGCTCCTGCGGGAGAAGACCGACGAGGTCCTCGCGATCATCCATGACGAAGGAGGTCCGTCGTGAGCCTGGATCCCGAGCTGCTCGAGATCCTCGTGTGCCCGAACGACCGTGGGGAGATCGAGTACCACGAGGCCGAGCAGGTCATCGTCTGCCGACAGTGCGGGTACCGCTACCCGGTGCGCGATGGCATCCCCGTCATGCTGATCGACGAGGCGGAGAAGCCCCCGGGGAAGAAACGACGATGAACCCGCTCGACGACGAGCGGGGGCTCCGGGCCGGCGATCCCTCGGGCATGCTCGACGCGCTGGCGGCCGTGGCCCGGCACTGCCGGGAGGGCTACGGGGCCGGACGGTCGGCCCCCGACCTCCCCTCGGGCGAGGGTGTCACCAGCGTCGCGTTCGTCGGGATGGGCGGCTCCGCCGTCTCCGGGGACGTCGTCCGGGCGCTGTACGCGGACCGCCTGCGCGTCCCGGTCGTCGTCGTCCGCTCGCCCGAGCTCCCCGAGTGGTGCGGTCCCCACACGCTGCTCGTCGCGTCGACGTACTCGGGCGATACGGCCGAGACCCTGGCCGCGTTCGAGACGGCTCTCGAGCGCGGCTGTCGGGTGGTCGCCGTGACCTCCGGAGGTCGGCTCGAGGCGCGCGCGTCGGAGCTCGAGCTCGGGCGTGTGATCGTCCCGGGAGGCCTCATGCCGCGGGCGGCGCTCGGCTACCTCCTGCTCGGCTCGATCGGTGCGCTCGAGTCGATCGGTCTGGTGCCCGCCGCTGCCGGCGAGCTGGACGACGCGGCGAGGGAGCTCGAGGCGCTCGCGGATCAGCTGGGGCCCGCGGTCCCGACCGACATCAACCCGGCGAAGCAGCTCGCCCATGCGATCGGGGAACGCGTCCCGGTCGTGTGGGGCGCCGAGGGCATCGGCGCGGTCGCCGCCTCGCGCTGGAAGACGCAGATGAACGAGAACGCGAAGGTCCCGGCGTGGTGGTCCGCCCTGCCGGAGCTCGATCACAACGAGGTCGTCGGCTGGTCGGAGCGCCGCGGGCACGGGTCCTTCCTGGTCGTCCTGCGGCACGAGGGCGAGCATCCCGACGTCGCGGCCCGGGCGCCGCTCTCGATCGAGATCGCGCAGGCATCGGGCGCCCGAGCCCAGGAGGTGTGGGCGCACGGGGGGACGGCCCTGGCGCGCGCCCTGACGCTGATCTCGCAGGGGGACTTCACGGCCACCTACCTGGGCCTTCTGCACGGTGTGGACCCCTCCCAGATCGAGGCGATCGTGCGGCTCAAGCGGGAGCTGGCGCAGGCATGAGCGGGACGCCGCTACCCGGTCCCGGCGACGGGCTCGCCGACCAGGCCGCCGAGCGCGTCCGTGAGCGGACGGCGCTCGAGCCGGAGGTCGCGATCGTGCTCGGCAGCGGCCTCGGGGCCGCGATGGCGAACGTGCGGGAGGAGGCGTCCTTCTCGTTCGAGGAGCTGCCCGGCTTCCCGCGGCCGAGCGTCCCCGGACATGCGGGGAGCCTGGTGCTGGGCGAGTTCGCCGGGGTGCCGGTCGCGGTGTTCCGCGGACGCATCCACTTCTACGAGGGCAACGACCTGTCCACGTGCGCGCTCCCGATCCGGGTGGCGCGCGTGCTCGGAGCGGGGACGGCCGTCCTCACGGCGGCGACCGGCGGCATCGCGCGGGGCCTGGAAACCGGCCATCTCGTGGTCGGGACCGATCACGTGAACATGCTCGGGGAGAGCCCGCTGCGCGGCTGGCGCTACCCCGACGGCACGCCGCCCTTCATCGACATGGTCGGCGCCTACGACGCCGAGCTCGCCGAGCTCGCCGTCGCGGCTGCCGAGCGGCTCGGGGTCCCGGTCTCGCGCGGCGTCTACGCGGCGATGCCGGGGCCGATGTACGAGACCCCGGCCGAGATCGGGCTGCTACGCACCCTCGGCGCGGCGGTGGTGGGCATGTCCGTGGTGCCCGAGGCCGTCCCGGCGCGCGCGCTCGGGATGCGCGTCCTGGGCCTGTTCTTCGTCACCAATCAGGTGGGCGCGAAGGTGAAGCATGCGGACGTCGTCGCGGCGTCGGATCGGATGGCTGCCTCGGTCGGAGCCGTGATCGAGGACGTCCTCGCGAAAGGAGATCGATGGACTGTGACGTGAGGGATCTCGGCCTGGCCGGGACCGGACGCGAACGGATCGAGTGGGCCGCCAAGGAGATGCCGGTGCTCGCGTTGATCCGCGAGCGGTTCGAGAAGGAGCGGCCCTTCGCGGGGGTGCGGATCGGCGCGTGCCTGCACGTGACGACCGAGACGGCCAACCTGATGCAGACGCTGCAGGCGGGCGGCGGCGAGGTCGCCCTATGCGCGTCGAACCCCCTGTCGACGCAGGACGATGTCGCGGCCGCGCTGTGCGAGGCGGGCATCCCCACGCAGGCGATCAAGGGAGAGGACAACGAGAGCTACTTCCGTCACATCGAGGCGGTGCTCGACACGCACCCGCACGTCACGATGGACGACGGATGCGACATGGTGAGCGTGTTGCACAAGGACCGCTCCGGCCAGGTGCCCGAGGTCCTCGGCGGCACGGAGGAGACGACGACGGGTGTGATCCGCCTCCGGGCGATGGCGGCCGACGGCGCGCTCCGCTACCCGATCGTCTCCGTCAACGACGCGAACACGAAGCACCTGTTCGACAACCGGTTCGGGACCGGGCAGTCGACGATCGACGCGATCATGCGGGCCACCAACCTGCTGCTCGCCGGTCGCACCTTCGTGGTGTGCGGCTACGGCATGTGCGGGCGCGGGGTGGCCTCACGGGCACGGGGGATGGGCGCCCAGGTCGTCGTGACCGAGGTCGATCCGCTGCCCGCGCTCGAGGCGGCGATGGAGGGCTACCGCGTGATGCCGCTCCGCGAGGCAGCGCGCATCGGCGACGTGTTCGTCACGGTGACGGGGGACAAGGCCGTGATCCGTCGTGAGCACATGGAGCTCATGAAGGACGGTGCGATCATGGCGAACTCGGGGCACTTCGACGTGGAGATCGACAAGCCGGGGCTCGCATCGCTAGCCGTGGAGACGCGACGGATCCGGGGGTTCGTCGACGAGTACCGCCTGGCCGACGGGCGCCGGCTCCATCTCCTCGGCGAGGGCCGGCTCGTGAACCTCGCGGCGGCCGAGGGACACCCCGCGGCCGTCATGGACATGTCGTTCGCGAACCAGGCGCTGTCGGTGGAGTGGATGGTCAAGCGCCACACGGAGCTCGGCCCGCAGGTCTACCCGGTGCCGGCCGACATCGACGCGGAGGTCGCCAGGCTGAAGCTCCAGGCGATGGGCGTGCGGATCGACGAGCTCACGAGCGAGCAGGAGGAGTACCTGCGGTCGTGGGAGCAGGGGACCTGAGCGGGTTCCGCGCGGCCGGGCGGACCTTGTTCTCCCTCGGCCTGGTGAAGGGGAGCGAGGGGAACCTCTCGGCCTGGGACGGCGAGCGCCTGCGGATCACCCGCACGGGCAGCGAGCTCGCGCAGCTGGCCGAGACCGACGTCCTCGAGGGCACGCTGGACGAGCCGCCCGCGGGGGGCTCCTCGGACCTGGCGATCCACGTCTCGACGTACCGAGAGCGCGGGCCCGGCGCGATCGCGCACGCGCACCCGCCGGGCTCGGTCCCACCCGGGTGGGTCGAGGGGCAGCCGCACGGGACGTACGCGCACGAGCCAACGCTCGAGGAGGCCGTCGCGCGGCTCGTGCGGGAGGCGAGGGAGGGCGGATGACGGGACCCGGCATCGTCCCGGTGCAGTGGCGAGGCGACGCCGTCGCGATCTTGGACCAGCGGGCCCTGCCGCACCGCGAGGTGGTGCTCGAGTGCCGCACCGTGGACGACGTCGCCGAGGCGATCCGATCGCTCGCCGTCCGCGGCGCCCCGATCATCGGTGTCGCCGCCGCCTTCGGGATGGCCCTGGCCGCCACCGTCTCCACGCAGACGCGCACGCGCGCCCTCCTGCACGAGCTCGAGGAGGCCGCCACGACCCTGAGGGCCGCGCGACCGACCGCCGTGAACCTCGCGTGGGCGGTCGACCGCATGATGGCGGTGGCGACCGGGCAGTGCTGCTCAGTGGGGAGCACCCTGCAGCGGGTGCACGAGGCGATGGTCGCCGAGGCGCTCCGCATCGAGACCGAGGATCGCGACGCGTGCGCCGCGATGGGCTCGCTCGGCCAGGGACTGGTGCTGGACGGGGCGAACGTGCTCACGCACTGCAACACGGGCATGCTCTGCACGGCGGGGATCGGGACGGCGCTGGGGGTGGTGATCGCCGCGCACCGGGAGGGCAAGCGCGTGCACGTGTGGGTGGACGAGACGCGGCCGGTGCTCCAGGGCGCGCGGCTCACCGCGTGGGAGCTGGGCCGGCTCGGCATCCCGCGGACCCTGATCGTCGAGGGCGCAGCCGGGTCGCTCATGGCGCGAGGCGAGGTCGATCTCGCGATCGTCGGCGCGGACCGCATCGCGGCCAACGGCGACGTGGCGAACAAGGTGGGCACCTACCCGCTCGCGGTGCTGGCCCGCCACCACGACGTGCCCTTCTACGTCGCCGCGCCGATCTCGACGGTGGACCTCGACACGCCGACCGGCGGCGACATCCCGATCGAGGAGCGCGATCCCGGGGAGGTCACGTCGCCGCTGGGGTTCGACCTCGCGGAGCCGGGTACGCCGGCGGCGAACCCCGCCTTCGACGTGACGCCCGCCGAGCTGATCTCGGCGATCATCACGGACCGGGGCGTGATCCGCCCGCCGTACGGCGCACGGCTGCGCGAGCTGGTGGGGCGAAGGGGGGCGGCGTGAGCGAGCCGATCTCGATCCGGGCGCGGTTCGAGCGCTTCCCCGCGACGGTGAAGGGCGCGTTCATCCTGCGCGGGGAGGACCGAGATCCGCACCAGGTCGTCTTCGGTGACGCGAGGGCCGTGGCGGTGGCCGGGGGTGCCGCGCGCGAGGTGCCCGTCGCCGCGACCACCCTCGACGTCGCGCCGCACCAGGACGTCTTCGTGCCCTTCGAGCTGATGGTCGCCGACCTCGAGCCCGGCTGGTACGGGTTCGAGTGCCGGCTCGAGGTGGACGGCATCCCGGCCGTCTACCCGGGCGGACGCCGGTTCGCGGTGCCGTGGCCGCGGGCGACGGTGCGCCGAGGGAGCGTGCGGATCGACCGCAGCCTGAAGGTCGGCGAGCGGACCACGGTGCGGGTCGAGCAGCTCGACTGCGGCGGAGATTCCGTGAGGCTATCGCTCACCATCGAGCCGCCCGGGCAGATCTCCGTCCGGCTCCTGGCCGACGGGACGGTGCTCGAGCAGCTCGGAACCGAGACGGACGAGAGCACGGGGCGCGTGAAGGTCACCGCGTACCCGCTGATGCGGGTTCACGGGTCGCTGCGGATCGAGCTGAAGGGCCGGGCGCGCGAGGCCGTCGCCGCGCTCGACGTCCCGCTTCCCTGAGCGCCGGCGCCGCGCCATCGATGTCGGTGCCCGCGGGTACCGTGCCACGGGTGCTCGACCACCTGCTCGACGCGCTCTTCCCGCGGGCGTGCATCGGGTGCGGGCGCGGCCCGTGGCCGCTCTGCGACCCGTGCGGGTCCCAGGTCGTCGAGCTGACCCCACCGTGGTGCCTGCGGTGCGGCTCCCCGGCGCGAGGCCGGGTGCCGACCTGCCGCGACTGCCCCCCGGAGCCGATCGCCCTCGCCCGCTCGCCCTTCCTGTTCGAGGGACCGGTCCGCCGGGCCGTGCACCGGCTCAAGTTCTCCGGCTGGCGGGCCGTGGCCGACGCGCTGGGCGAGGCGATGGCGCTCGCGTGGCGGCAGGAGACAGCGGGATCCGGGATCGACGTCGTGACCTGGGTCCCGCTCTCTCGCGAGCGGGCGGCCCGTCGGGGCTTCGACCAGGCTCGCGCGCTCGCCCTGGTCGTGGGCGCGCGTCTCGATCTCCCCACGGCCGGGCTCCTGCGCCGCGCGGGCGATCCGGGGCCACAGGCCCGGCGGGGGCGCGAGGAGCGCCGGGCGGCCATGGCCGGACGGTTCCGCGCTCGGGCGCGCGTGGGTGGTCGCGTGCTGCTCGTCGACGACGTGCTCACGACGGGGGCGACCGCCGGATCCTGCGCCCAGGCCCTCGTCGACGGCGGCGCGGAGCGTGTGGCGGTGCTCACGGCGGCCAGGGCGCTCTCGGTCGACCCGGCGGCCTATACTCGCGGCGGGCTCGCGCCCGGGTCTGTGGTTGCCCCGGGGATCCGATCCCCGGCAGTCGATGCCAGCCGCGGGCGAAACGACCCACGTAAGGCGACCCTTGGTCGCTGAGCATGGCGCGGTTTAGATGTAAGTCCTGCCTCGGCGGGGGTGACCTCGCCGGGAGAGGGTGGCGAAGCCGTCCGGTGGGCGGCGATCCCCCCTGCAGGCGGGTGTGGGGTCAAAGACCAGGTCAGCCGGGTGCGAGCCCATCGCCCGCCGGCCGCCCAGGATGGACTCGTCCCGGAGCGCCGGCGGGTCGATACTTACGGGGGAAGGACGAAGGAGGGCTCATGGATCTCGTGATGAAGGGGCGCGGTGCCCGGATCAGCGATCACGTGCGCCAGGCGGCCGAGCACAAGCTCGGCCGGCTCGAGCGCATGGAGCCGAACGTCACGCGCCTGGAGCTCGAGATCATCTCGGAGAAGAACCCACGGCAGGGCGGCGCCCACCGTGTGGAGGCGGCGATCGACACGCCGCGGAAGACCTACCGCGCCACGGCGGATGCGCAGGACGTGGAGTCCGCGCTCGACGTCGTGGCGGAGAAGCTGGAACGACAGATCCGCGACCACAACCAGAAGCGGCGGACCAAGCTCATCGCCGGGGCCAGCCGCGTAAAATCGGCCAACAACAAGCACGTCGCGCCGGAGGAGTGAGCGGGACCCGTGAGCGATCTCAGTCAGGAGACGACCGAGGACGAGCGGCTGCGCGTGCTCGTCTGCGACGACCACGCCCTGTTCCGTCGGGGCCTCGAGATGGTCCTGAGCCAGGAGCCGGATCTGGAGCTGGTCGGGGAGGCATCCGACGGTGAGGAGGTCGTCCGCAAGGCCCAGGAGCTGATGCCGGACGTCATCCTCATGGACGTCCGCATGCCGAAGCGCTCCGGGATCGAGGCGGCGAGCGAGATCAAGGACACGCTGCCGCACGTGAAGATCCTGATGCTCACGATCAGCGACGAGGAGGCGGACCTCTACGAGGCGATCAAGGCCGGCGCGTCGGGGTACCTGCTGAAGGAGATCCCGATCGAGGAGGTCGCCGACGCGATCCGCTCCGTGTGGGCCGGGCAGTCGCGGATCTCACCCTCGATGGCCTCCAAGCTGCTGACCGAGTTCGCGGCGATCAGTCGGGCCTCCGACGAGAAGCCGCCGATGCCGGCGCCCAAGCTCACCGACCGGGAGATGGAGGTGCTGCGGCTCGTCGCGCAGGGCATGAACAACCGCGACATCGCCAAGCACCTGTACATCTCCGAGAACACCGTCAAGAACCACATCCGGAACATCCTGGAGAAGCTCCACCTGCACTCGCGCATGGAGGCGGTCGTCTACGCGGTGCGCGAGAAGATGATCGAGATCAGCTAACCGGGCGATCCGAACCGCACCCGGTCGGGCGCCGAACGCATCGTTGGCTGGCTCTGGGAAGCGCTCCGGTACCATGAGGGGTCGTATCCCCACCGCCCGGAAGGGATCGATCCGTTGGTCATCGAGAAGCTGGGTCAGATCGGCGAGGGCCGCAAGCGCAAGCAGCTCGAGCAGCTCGCGGGGCTCGTCGGCACCTTCGAGCCGCAGATCGAGGCGCTCACCGACCAGGAGCTCCGCGGCAAGACCGAGGAGTTCCGTCGACGCCTCGAGGGCGGCGAGACGCTGGACGACCTCCTGCCCGAGGCGTTCGCATGCGTGCGCGAGGCCGCGCGGCGGACGATCCGGCAGCGCCACTTCGACGTGCAGGTGCAGGGCGCGGTCGCGCTGCACCAGGGCCAGATCTCGGAGATGAAGACCGGTGAGGGCAAGACCCTCACCTCGACGATGCCGGCCTTCCTGAACGCCCTCGCCGGCGAGGGCGTGCACATCGTCACCGTCAACGACTACCTGGCCAAGCGCGACTCCGAGTGGATGGGACCCGTGTACCGGGCCCTCGGCGCGAGCGTCGGCCTGATCCAGGCGCACATGACCCCGGAGCAGCGCCGGCCCGCGTACGGCGCCGACATCACGTACGGGACCAACAACGAGTTCGGCTTCGACTACCTCCGCGACAACATGGCGATGCGGGCGGTGGACATGGTCCAACGCGGCCACTTCTACGGCATCGTGGACGAGGTCGACTCGATCCTGATCGACGAGGCAAGGACCCCGCTGATCATCAGCGGCATGGTCGCGGACTCGGCCAAGTGGTACCAGACGTTCGCGCGGCTCGCGCCGCGCATGAAGCGCGACGTCGACTACGAGGTCGACGAGGCCAAGAAGACCGTCGCCGTGACCGAGGCCGGCGTCGCGAAGGTCGAGGAGGCGCTCGGCCTGGACAACCTGTACGAGCACGTGCACACGCCGCTCGTGCACCACCTCCAGAACGCGCTCCGCGCGAAGGAGCACTACCAGCGCGACGTCGAGTACATCGTCACGAACGGCGAGGTGAAGATCGTCGACGAGTTCACGGGCCGCGTCCTCGAGGGCCGTCGCTACTCCGAGGGCCTGCACCAGGCGATCGAGGCCAAAGAGGGTGTTCGGATCAAGGAGGAGAACCAGACCCTCGCGACGATCACGATCCAGAACTACTTCAAGATGTACGACAAGCTCGCCGGCATGACCGGGACGGCGAAGACCCAGCTGGCCGAGTTCGAGCAGGTCTACAAGCTCGGGGTGGCCGACATCCCGACCAACCGCCCGATGATCCGAGTGGACGAGCAGGACCTCGTCTACAAGACGGAGGAGGCCAAGTGGAAGTCGGTCGCTGACGACATCGTCGCGCGCCACGCCGAGGGCCAGCCCATCCTCGTCGGCACCGTGTCGATCGAGAAGTCGGAGCTCCTCTCGGCGCACCTCAACCGGCGTGGCGTCCAGCACCACGTGCTGAACGCCAAGAACCACGAGAAGGAGGCGATGATCGTCGCCCAGGCCGGGCGCAAGGGAGCGGTCACCGTCGCGACCAACATGGCCGGCCGAGGCGTCGACATCCTGCTCGGCGGCAACCCGGAGTTCCTCGCGCGGCAGGAGATGGCGGCGCGCGAGTACGACAACGACCGATACCTCCTGTTCGAGATGGACCCGGATGAGCGCGCCGCCTACGAGGCCGAGTACGAGCCGATCTACGCGAAGTACAAGGAGCAGACCGACGCCGAGCACGAGGAGGTCGTCGCGCTCGGCGGGCTCTACGTCCTGGGAACGGAGCGTCACGAGTCCCGACGGATCGACAACCAGCTCCGGGGCCGTTCGGGCCGGCAGGGGGACCCGGGCGAGTCGCGCTTCTACCTGTCGCTCGGCGACGACCTGATGCGGATGTTCGCGTCGGATCGCGTGAGCTCCATCATGGAGCGCCTGAAGTGGCCCGACGACGAGCCCATCACCGCCAAGATGGTGACCCGCGCGGTCGAGAGCGCCCAGCGGCAGATCGAGGAGCTCAACTTCGAGCGCCGCAAGAACATCCTGAAGTACGACGACGTGATGAGCACGCAGCGCCAGGTGATCTACTCGGAGCGGGAGAAGATCCTCCAGGGCGAGGACTTCAAGGACGAGGCGCTCGACATGGTGGAGGACGTCGTGCGGCGCACCGTCCAGAACGTGGCCTCGCCGGAGGTCTTCACCGAGGAGTGGGACACCGACATCGTGCTGGCCGGCATCCGCGAGGTGTACCCCTCGCGTATGACGGAGGCGGACCTGCAGGAGGTCTCGAGCTCCCAGGAGCTCGAGGAGCGCTGCGTCGACGAGGCGCTCGAGCTGTACGAGGAGAAGGAGCGGACGATCGGCTCGCAGGTGATGCGCGAGCTCGAGCGGATGGTGCTCCTCAACATCACCGACACGAAGTGGCGCGAGCACCTGTACGAGATGGACTACCTCCAGGAGGGCATCCACCTGCGGGCGTACGCGCAGAAGGACCCGCTCACCGAGTACCGGCGCGAGGCCTACGACATGTTCGAGGAACTGACGGAGTCGATCCGCGACGACTTCGTGAAGTACGTCTACCGCGTCGAGCTCGTCCGCCAGGACGAGCCGGGCCGGCCCCGCCCGCAGCGTGTGACCGAGACCCACGGCGACCAGCCGACGCCGACCGCCACCGGGGCCGCCCCCCAGGCGATCAGCGACAAGGTGCCTCGCAACGCACCGTGCCCGTGCGGGAGCGGCAAGAAGTACAAGAAGTGCCACGGCGCTGTGGCGACGGCCTGACACCTGACGTACGAGAGCCGGTCCGATGGACCGGCTCTCGCACGTCTGGGGTTCAGGCCGTGGCGACCGCGCCGTGGCACTTCTTGTACTTCTTGCCGCTCCCGCACGGGCACGGCGCGTTGCGAGGCACCTTGTCGCTGATCGCCTGGGGGGCGGCCCCGGTGGCGGTCGGCGTCGGC